>SXGR01156562.1_pt1 | contig 15445 bp, 12 predicted proteins | sample 3174711 | NCBI WGS metagenome assembly SXGR01 (sample SAMN11356860, study PRJNA531348) | freshwater metagenome | isolation source: freshwater sample F1-60 | place: China: Fuxian Lake, Yuxi | collected 2017-12-25
CGAACAAGAGTGCTGCAGGTACAGATGGAGCGTTCGCGCTTAAAGTTTGGGAATGTAATGGAACGGTTGCGGGAAAAGAGTGTGAATCGCTTGTAAAACCAGATGTGGTTGCTGGCTCTGTATCGTATAGGTTTCATGGAAATCGGTATGTATATGGTTTTCAGCCAGCAAATACGTTCGCAAAAAATACAAACTATCTTGTTGAAATTCCAACTACAACTAAAGGCGTTGGCGAGTTTGGAAAACTGATGGCACAAAAACAAGGGTGCCGAACAGGCGTTGCATATTGTTACAGCTTTAAAACTGCTGCAAACGACGATTCATGTAAACTCACAACCGTTGAAGTGTCTCCATTTAGCTGGAAAGCTGTTGAATATGGAGTTCAGCAGATGTACTCAATGGACGGCGACCTCGTAGATCAGGTCTGGCACTCACAAGGTTATGGAAAGAATCAGTGTGTGTGGCTCAAAAATAATTTCAATTGGTCCTGGTATGTCGATAAGGACCACCAAGGTTACGCTGCAATAAATCCGGCTCCTATAGAGGATGGTGTTGCACTTAGCTTGGCGGGAAAATATTGGAGCTCAAGCCCGGACCAAAATGTCGCAGCGTATAAAGAAACAAAGATTGGGGATTCGGTTCAGATCATCGCAGCTGCTGATGGAATTGAGGGAAAGAGTTTCATGGATATTGCGTTCCCAACACCAACAATTCTTTCGTATCAGCCATCTGCATGTGGAGGAACAGGGGTCTGTTCGGCGACGGCGCCAAGCGTTGAATTTTCGGTAAGCATGAATACAGTATCGCTTTCGGAGCATGCATATCTATTCGAGTGTCCTGCGGAAAAAGATGATAAAAACGATTGCCAATTCACGAATGCAAATATTGCAGGGTCTCAAAAGTTGTCGGCTTCAGCACTTCCACCTGCGACTGCTGCGGTGAATAAAAAAATGGTTTACGCTCTTTCTCCTGCACAGAAATTAAAGGTAAATACAAAATATCGTGTTGTCATTACAGAGGGTGTTAAATCGACAGCAGAAAAAATGTTTGTTGGATTCAATTATCCAAAAGAAAAATCAACCTATTTTAGCTGGACATTCTCGGTTACGAAAGATCAGTGTGCAGCAAAAACGGTAAAAATTAATCCTGTAAACGCAGTTGCTCAAGCAGAAGGTGAGAAGCGATTGTTTATTGCGAGTGCATATTCAGAAGCGGACAGTTGCTATCCAGAAGGACAGTTGCTTGATCCTACAAAATTGTATTGGGCATGGGGCACGAGTGATCCAAAGGTTGTAAGATTTGATACAGCAACATCGACAAATAAACAATCATTTGTAATGGAGGGTAAGGGTGTGGTTAATCCCGACGACAGTACGCAATCATCAGTGGTTGGTGCTTCTACGGGAGGTGCAACTGGAAATGCAACATGGAAGTTGCAGTGTAGCTCGCCACCGACAGCGTGTCCTATGGGTACATGGGCAGGTTCAGATCATTGCTGCCATAAGCCACCTAAAGTTGGGGTGACATATCCAGTGGGTAATGAGGTTGGAATTTGTCGAAACACCTTGATGACGGCGGATATTAATGATTGGATTTCGGCTGATTCGGTCTCAACATCGTCGGTTCGTCTTGGTTTTGCGACAACTAATGGTGGCGAGTGTCCAAACGGTGATATCGAAGGCGGTTATTGTTTTGGCGAAGTTGGTTATACAATTTCAGTTGTAAATGTTGCATCAAAGACACCTGAAAAGACCTCGCGCATCATCATTAATTTGCAGGAAATTTTGCCGGCAAATAAGAAGGTTATACTCAAAATTCGTGCGTCTGAAAGTGAAACTTCTAAAGTTGTTGGTGTAAAATCAACGCTTAAAGTTCCAGTTATTGGAAAGGATATTCTTTTTTCGACGGGAGAAAATTTCTGCGCGCTTACTGATGTAAAAGTTTTCCCAGAAGATACTGTGTTTACAAAGCTTGCAGACACTCAGCAAATGTATTCGTATGGTTTGAGTCAGCAAGGCAGAGATCTTGTTCCAATTTCTGCGATTCCAAAGGTATATAATTGGAGTTGGAATTGGTTCAGTAATAGCTTAAAGGTTGCAAAATATAAGGGTGCTTCAAATGCAACAACAAAGCCAGAAATTATTCCGGGTGGGTTTAATGGTCAGACAACGGTGTCGGCGCTTGCGATCATTACAGAAGATGTCATCACAAAACCTACGACTATTGGAGCAACTGTTGCGGGTTCTGCGAATGTTGAAGCGTCGCTCTGTGAGTTACCATGGTTCACGAATAATGAGTCAGTGCTTGAGGACATTACTAATAAGCACCACTTTGATTTCTGGTATTGTCGAGTGGCAGGTAAATCAATTTTGCCAAAATTAGTTGCGGTTAAGGATAGTTTGAGTGAGATTGGAAAAGATAATTTCACAACACTCGATTCTTTCCGATTGCTTAATCAGGAATCAGGAGGGGCAATTGGTTTCCGTGTAGAAAAAAATCTTAAACAATATTCTCCGCTTGAATGGTTCTACCAGAAGCAGTTTAAAGGTGAGCCAGAGGCGGTGACTGTTGATGGTTTTAATGCAGTTCGTTCTGGAAATACCGTCTATATTGGATTTGGTAATGTTGCTGGGTCTGCACAGTACACCAACATTCTTGTTGTAAGTTTGTCAGAGCCAGCGTCAGCTGAGATGCAGAATATTTTCAACCAATTGATTGATGGAATGCAGTTTGTTCGTAACGTAAAAGATGTAGGTCTTTGTTACGCAGGAAGCGTCCCTCAAAATCAGGTATGTGTAAAAAATAGTGATTGTAATACTGCGAAGAATGAAGTGTGTAATGTTGAGCAGGCAAAGTTCCGTCGCGATATGATGCGCATTATCGATTCGTCTGTAATGACGCGTGCGATAAATAACGCAAAGGCTACTGCAAATTCATATCCAATTATTGCAAAGGATAGTTTTATTTCGGGAATCACGTCGAGTCGATGGCCATCTTGGAATTCATTTATGGGTCAGCTTGGGATCGTAACACTTGTTGATCCGATTAATGAGTATTCTGCATGTGCGTCTGACGCGGATCCTGCAACATGTTGGAGTGTTAAAGCAAAGAAATACCAGTGTGGTGTCTCGTCGTCGGTGTACCATTTCCGAACAGTTGATAGTGGAAAAGATTATCAACTTGGAATTCCACTTGAGCAGACAGTGGGCCAGCAGAATTTGTGGCAGGGCGATTGGAAGACTGTTGTAAAAAATAAAATCGACAATAATTTCTGTATTGATAAACCGCTTGTTAGCGCTGCTGTTTGTGGCGATGGTGCGGTTGGTGCAGGTGAACAGTGTGATCCAGCAGGTTCAAATGTTTCAGGTGATGACGCAGGGCTTTGTACTACCTATGGAAAATTTGTTGGAAAGTGTAGTGCTACATGTCAGATTGAGCAAAAGCAATGTGTAAATTTATGTGGCGACGGTGTTATTCAGCCTAATGTTGAGACGTGTGACGATGGTGCGAAATATAATGGTACGTATAACCATTGTGGTCTGAATTGTCAGCTTGATAATAAGTTAGGTTCTTGTGGAAATGGAGTTGTTGAAAAGAATGAGGTTTGCGATGTTGGAGCTGCGCAAGGGCGTGTGTTTTTGCTTGCCCGTTATAATAATGGCAAGTTCCTTAATCAAGGAATTCGCTGTGTAAGTTCCGCATTAGGTTATGAAACAGTTGAGTTTGATCCAACAACAAAAACATTTATTGCGCCGAAACAATCATTTACACCAACCGCTGGTGAATTAGAGATTTGTAAATCGACAAGCGCTATTGGAATGTGCGAGAAATATCAAACACTCTCGTGTGAATCGATTGTAAATTGCCCAAGTGATTCAAAGTGTGTAAAACCGGTTGTTGGAACAAAATATTCTAAAGACCAAGTAAATTCATGTAATTGGAACTGCAAATCGTTGGGCGCATACTGCGGAGACAAGATCGTTAGTGCGGCAGATGGTGAGCAATGCGATGGAAATACTCGTGGAAATCAGTGTACAAATTTTTGTACGAATGAGTGTAAATGGAAAAATCTTTCTGCTGATTCTGTGACACCAACGTGCGAAAAAGATCCGGATGTTGTTGTGGGTCCAATGAGTGGTTGTGGAGATGGAGTTCTTAATCCATCGAGCGGAGAGGAGTGTGATTTGGGTCTTGATGTCGCAAACTGTGATCCAACAAAGACAAGTTGTAAGGTTGGTGGTCAAAACGGTGTGGCGTGTGTTCCTGCATACGGCCAAAACAATTCTTGTCAGTTCTGTACAGCAAGTTGTAAGAAGGGGTATGTGAGTGGAGGGTTCTGTGGCGACGGTAAACTTGATGGACCTGAAGCTTGTGACAAGCTTTCATTTGGTCAGGTCTGTGATCCACAGGCGTTTGATTATCACACACTCGAGTGCTCACAATCGTGTACTGTTAAAGAAGGTGTTGGAGGCTGTCAAAGCTGTTCGATTACTTCGAGTAAAATTGCAAAAGACAAGCCAGCAACAGCGGTCGTGGCAAAAGTTACATTGACTGATAATACATTGGGGTGGATACCTGGCGTGGTTGGAGTTAAGGCGGGAATGGTTCGGACTGTGAAGAATAATTATTCGCCGGAGTTTATTAAGAATTTTGGCAATCCTAATAATTACTTCCACGATATTGTAGGTGACCCACTCTCTGTTGAGAAAAAATACCAGATTTCGCTTGACCCGAATCTTGCGTGTACAACAGCATCGCATTATTACACCCTTCAGTTTTTTGGAAGTCCTGATGAGGAGGGTTTGATGACTGTGCCTGAACAGGAAAGCTTTCCATATCTCGGTGGTGCTTTCGAATACATGATGGCAACAAAAAATTATACGAGTCAAAGTAGTTTTAGCACTGAGGATACCATTAATCTAAAACCAGTTGGAAATGCCGGTGATTACCGTATCGTTATAGAAGCTCCTTACCAGGCATACCCTGTATTGAAACTTTCCAATAAAGCTAATTCCTCAAACGTTTTTCCAGCAAGTAATCCTAAGGGATACTCTATATCATTAGTTAGTGGAATGTTAGGAAAGTGCGCTGCAACTCCGAAAGACGATTTGGATAGCTATGTAAATAATGAAGCAAGAATTCGAACGTCTGGCTGTACAATTGATGCGCCGTATGTCGGGTATGATCGTGCATATAAATATAAGCCGACAGCTGCAGGAAGTGTTGTTATTGAAACATCGATGCGTCATATTTTTACTATTCGCAAACAGAATGATAAATTTTATGATGCTGTCTATGAATTAGTGATAAGTAAGCTTAGTGCTGGTGACTCTGCAAAGGTAACGGTCTATAAGCTTGTTAATAATGCATGGAAACCCGTATTTATTGGAGAGTCTGATACGCTTCTTGCGTCACGTGGAGATACATCACAGCAATGGAATGCTCTTACTTTTATTGGTGAAGGGTCGATACAGCTGGGGAATCTCAAGGATTATATTAATGCTGCTGTGTCGAACCCAACAGTTGAAAAAATTAAAATCCCACTAAATACCTTCTAAGTTCTTATGGATAATTTTGTAAAACAATCCTCAGATTCTTTTACCGCTGAGTCGCGAAAAAAATTGTTTATTGGAATTTTTGCTGCGGCAGTAATTCTGCTCGTCACGGGCGGAATTATTTGGTACACTATTACGAGTAGGAGCGTTGTGCTTGTACCGATTGATACTGATAGAGATTTGTTGAGTGACGAAGAGGAACGTCTTTTGGGAACTGATCCTACAAAAGAAGATACAGATGGAGACGGGCTTAGTGATTATGAAGAGGTTCAGATAAAATTGGACCCAAAAAATCCGCGCAGCTTATCAGAGACTAAGCTTGATGGCGAAGCATTTGTGAGTCAGTATCTTGATCAGGAACAGAAAAGAAGAGATGAAAAAAGTAAGAGATAAAAAACAAAAATCCTAAGCAAATCCTATGTTCGAAGACGAAGCCCCACAACAAAGTTCTGAGATGCCACCAGCGGTAGTGCTGCAGGCCGCACATGAAGATGAAGTACCGGATATTTTTGATGGCTCCGGAATGGACGGCTCTTCGATGGCAGATTCGTCGCCAGAAACAACAATTCATGGACCAAGCGCGCTCGAATCGGGAAAACTTCAGAGGCTTCAGGAAACTTCGGCGCCTATGAGTCCTGAGTCCGTTGATTTGCATGAGCCAACAGCGATAAAAAGAATTTTGATTGCGTCGACCGTTTTAGTTGTTGTTGCGATTATCGGTTTTGTTGTGTGGTATTTTGTGATTCGAAAACCGGTTGGTGTGCCAGTGGCTGCGCCAACACCGGCAACAGCTCCTGCAGCTCCTGTTGAGCCTCAGCTAGAAGCTGTAGTTACTGCTCCGGACGCAAACATTGTCAATGTTGACGCAACGGGCCCTGCAAAAGAACCGGAGCCGGTGATTGAAAAACCAGCGGATGTTCCGCTTCCTGTTCTTGATCCACAAAAAGATACTGACAAAGATGGGCTTACCGACGAACAAGAGAAAAAACTTCTTACAGATCCAACAAATCCCGATACTGATGTTGATGGTTTGAACGACGGAGCCGAAATCAATATTTGGGGAACAGACCCTCTCGTCAAAGATACAGATGGTGATGGGTTTACAGATGGGCAGGAAGTATTAAACGGATTCAATCCAAAAGGCGCAGGAAAGGCTCAATAAAAATAATCGGTGGTTCGTATGGCAGACGAAGCTCTTGTACAATCAGATGCGCTGAGTCAGGGACTGGGAATAGTCGTTCATTCGATTCCTATGGAATTTTATGGTGGGAAAAATCCAGCTCCCATTGAAATCCCCACAACTCCTGCAATGCCAGCTCAGCCTCGAGTTGTTCAACCGATAGCACCAACAAATCCTACTGTACGTCCCGCTGTAACTTCAATGAAGCCTCCGGCAGCGAAACCGCAAAACAAAAAAACAATCATATTCATCGTTATAGGCGCGCTCGTTCTCGTGATTGCGGGTTTTGCTGTTTGGTGGTTTGCGATCCGTTCGGCGCCAGCGCCTGTACAGGTTGTTGTGCCGCCGCCACCTGTTGTTGCTGTAGTTCCAGAACCACCTGTTGTTGAGGTTGTTGCAACGACAACACCAGAAGTTGTAGTTGTTCCGGAAGTGGTTAAACCTCCTGCAGAAGTTTTAATTCCAAATCACGAATTCAAAAATTCGGTAGATGAAGATGCTGATGGGTTAACTGATATAGAGGAGGAGCTTTGGGGGACAAATGGCGCTACAGCAGATTCGGATAATGATTCATTTTCTGATGCAACAGAAACAACGAATTTATATAACCCTGCAGGTGTTACACCTGAGCGTTTAGTTGATGCACAATTAGTTGCTACATACATCAATCCGGAATATCAGTATTCTGTTTATTTTCCAAAAACATGGATTGCTCAGTCGGTTGATGAAGGTAAGAAAGAGGTTTTGTTTACATCGATCACTCAGGAATTTGTGAGTGTGCGCGTATTGCCGTTTCCAACAGACATGCCATTTGCGCAGTGGTTTATAAAAACATTCCCTGCGGAACAACTTGCAACGTACGTGCCATTTGTGAACAAGTTTAAAATCTCGGGCGTGATGAGTTCTGATGGAATGGTTGCGATTATAACGGATGGTGCGCATGTGTATTTGATGACGTACAATGGAGGAACGCGCGATGAAATTAATTATCGCATGACGTTTAAAATGATGGTTCAGTCGTTTAAGACATCGAGTGTGACAACGCCGATTGAACTATTACCAAAAACAACAATACAATCAGTTCAAATGGTAGTGCCGCTTGTTGAAAATAAGTTTGTAACTTCGATGAGCGCAACAACCACAACAAAGACAGATTTATTGCCGGACGAAGTTGTGTTCATTACGAACATGAATGCAACATCGACATCGGTAACAACAACAAAACCATGACGCGTGAACAAAGTCTTAAAAAACTTTATAAGGCAGCGGCTTTTGTTTTGAAATGTGAAGGCGAGTCAAAACTAAATGTTGATATTGTTTTTGTTGGGCCGAAAAAAATGCATGAATTGAATTTAAAATATCGCGGCAAAGATAAGCCGACAGATGTTTTATCATTCCGCCATTTAGATGTGCGCGATAAATTTGGTGATCCAAAATTTTTGGGAGAAATTATTTTGTGTAGCTCATACTTGCGTGCGCAAGCAAAAGAATACGATGTTCCGTATGAAGAAGAACTTGTTCGAATGACGATTCATGGAACACTGCACTTACTGAATTATGATCATATCAAACCAGCAGACGCGAAAAAAATGTTACCACTCCAGGAAAAATATTTAGCGAAATTTCTATGAAACCGATGAGTAGTTTTTTCAGAAGTTTTGTTTTTGCGCTGCGCGGAATTTTGATGGTATGGCACGAAGAACGAAGTTTTCAAGTTCAGGTTATCGGGGCTATCGCGGTTACTGTTTTGATGTTTTTATTTCAGCTCAAACCGTGGGAGTACATTATTATTTCGATTTTGATGGCGCTTGTTCTGGTGCTCGAAATCATGAATACGGTTGCAGAGCGTTTTGTGGATATGGTGAAGCCGCGCATGCACAGTTATGTTGGTGCGATTAAAGATATGATGGCAGGAGCGGTGCTAATTATGAGTATTACTGCAGCAATTGTTGGTGGAATTATTTTTTTTCCACACATCATTCAATTGTGATACAATAGACACATGAAATTTTCGTCACGCGCAACGCTTATTACGGGTATTGATGTCGGCTCTTCAGCCGTGCGCATTGCTGTTGGTCAGGTTGTGACGCAGGGTAACACTCAGTTGCTTCAAATTTTAGGTTGCGCAGAAGTTCCAGCGGAGGGAATTCACAAAGGAATTATCACGAGCATTGATGATGCTGTCTCTTCTGTTTCGGCATGTCTCGAGCGGGTTGAGCGCCTTGCGGGTGCGCAGATTACACACGCGGTTGTTGGAATTTCAGGCAGCCATATTTTGTCGCAGCAGAGCAAGGGTGTTGTTGCGGTTGCTAAACCCGATGGTGAAATCACTGAAGATGATGTTGTGCGCGCAATCGAAGCGGCGCGAACTGTTGCAACGCCAGTTAACTATGAAATTTTGCACGTGATTCCAAAGACGTTTACTGTTGATGGTCAGTCGGGAATTAAGGATCCAACCGGTATGACCGGTGTTCGTCTCGAGGTTGATGCTCAGATTATTCAGGGCGTTTCGTCGCAGATGAAAAACATTAGCCGCGTCGTGTATCGCGCAGGACTCAATGTTGATTCAATGGTTTTGACGATTTTGGCGAGCGCGGATATTGTAACGACGGAGCGCCAAAAAGAATTGGGAGTTGCGGTTGTAAATATTGGTGCATCAACAACAAGTATTGCGATTTTTGAAGAAGGAGATGTTTTGCACACGGCGATTTTGCCGATTGGTTCCGAGCATATTACATCGGACATTGCGATCGGACTTCGAACATCGATTGATGTTGCGGAGCGTGTGAAGGTTGAATTTGGAACGGCGCTTCCAAAATCAGTTGGCCGCAAAGAGGAAATTTTCTTGGCCGAACTTGGTGCAACAGAACAGGAAGTTGTGGATCGAAAATACGTTGCCGAAATTATCGAGGCGCGTGTTGAAGAGATTTTTAGAAAAATTGATAAGGAGCTTCGCACGATTGAACGTTCAGGACTTCTTCCCGCAGGTGTTTTATTTACCGGAGGTGGTGCGCGTTTGGATGGACTTGTTGAGCTTGCGAAAAAAGAGCTTCGTTTGCCAGCAGCACTCGGATATCCGATCGATATTACAAGCTTGTCGGAGAAGGTTAATGACTTGTCATTTACGAGCGCAATTGGTCTTGTTGCGTGGGGCGCGGATTCAGATGCGCCAGTTGCAACGCGCGGTCGCATGGGCGGATCTATTTTTGAAAAAGTTGGTTCATCGATTAAGGATTCGAAGTCTGTTTTTAAATCGATTCGGGATGGGATTCGAACATTGCTGCCGTAGACAATTGACAGATACTTGAAAAGGTAGGGGATAAATGCCTGAAATTAGTTGACCTGTGCATGAAATTTGGGTATTCTATAAGCAGAGCTTCAGGCTCTGCTTATTCATATCAGAGCATTGAACACAAATAGTATTCAAATGTATGCCCGAAGTGAAACCTGCTCTTGAGACGTTCGCAAAAATTGTTGTTGTTGGTGTTGGTGGAGGTGGCAGCTCAGCAGTCAACCGAATGATCGAATCAAAAATCCGTGGAGTTGAATTTATTGCACTTAATACTGACATTCAGGCGCTGCATCATTCGCTTGCAACGCATAAAATAAATATTGGAAAAACTGTCACACGTGGGCTTGGTGCTGGAATGGATCCAGAAACAGGTCGTCGCGCGGCTGAAGAATCGCAAAATGAAATTCGCGAGCTCGTGAAGGGTGCGAATATGGTTTTTATTACAGCTGGAATGGGTGGAGGTACCGGATCCGGTGCGAGCGCCGTTGTCGCAGACATCGCGCGTGAGGTTGGAGCTCTTGTGGTTGCGGTGGTGACTAAGCCGTTCACATTTGAGGGAACTCAGCGCAAAGCAATTGCAGAACGCGCACACGAGGAGCTAGCTCAGCGCGTCGACACCATCATTACCGTACCGAATGATCGTGTAATGCAAATGGTTGATAAAAAAACAACGCTCCAAGAAGCGTTTCGTGTTATTGATGACGTGCTTCGGCAGGCGGTTCAGGGAATTTCAGAACTTATCATGACACACGGCCAGATCAACGTTGATTTTGCGGATGTTAAGCGTATCATGTCGAATCAGGGTTCGGCCCTTATGGGTATCGGTCGTGCAACGGGTGAGAACCGCGCGATTGATGCGGCAAAAGCGGCAATTTCATCACCACTTCTCGAAATTTCGATCGATGGTGCTCGCGGAATCTTGTTCTTGGTTGCAGGTCCTGATAATCTCAGCATGCAGGAAGTTCAGGAAGCTGCGAAGGTTGTGACTGGCTCCGCAGATGAAAATGCAGCAATTATTTGGGGACTTTCGCACGATAACTCGCTTGGTGAGGATGTTAAAATTACCGTTGTTGCAACAGGTTTTGAGGATCGTCGTGTTCGCTCTGAGCCACCTCCTCGTGAGGATCAGCCAGCGTTTCGCCCGGTTGCTCGTCCAATTTTCAGACAGCAAGAACCTCAACAGCCTGCTCGTCAGCAGATGCAGCAGGAATCACAACCAGTTCGCATTGTGCCACAACCAATTCGTCCAGTAATGCGCGAAGAAGAGGTGAGCTCATCCTTCCAGAAGAAATCGCTGTCATCGCCACAACCAATGCAGCAGCAACGCGCCTCCGATGATGATGTCGACGCTCTCGATGAAGATGAGGTTGATATTCCAGCATTTATCCGTAAGAAGATGAACGTTGGTGGAAACTAAGTATGCTGTGTCCGGCATGCAAAAAAGAAACAAAAGTCATTGATTCTCGCGTTGCGCAGGATGGCTTTAGTGTGCGTCGTCGGCGCGAATGTGAAATGTGCGATGAGCGATTTTCAACCATTGAAGAAATGGAGCTTCTCGATATTACTGTTGTAAAACGTGACGGGCATCGCGAAGCATACGATCGTGAGAAAATGGAGCAGGGAATTCGACTTTCGCTCCGAAAGCGTCCATACACAAACGAAAGTTTTCGCACACTCGTTTCACAGATCGAGCGCGATATTCAAAAACGACGCAAGCGCGAAATTAAGAGCGACGAAATCGGTGAGGTGGTAATGCACCAACTGCGCACGTTTGATAAGGTTGGGTATATTCGTTTCGCGTCGATTTATCGATCGTTTACGGATATCAGCGGATTCGCACGCGAGATTCAAAGTTTGGAAAAAAAGAAGAAAAAATAATATTTTTTATGTCAGACAGCTCTTTAGATCAGAAACTTCAAGAAATGAATCACCGCATGGAAAAGGTGGAGCGCTACATGCTTTGGGGAACAATTTTAAGTGTTGTCCGAACGCTTATCATTATTGTGCCAATTGTGCTCGCGGTTATTTTTATTCCACCTGTCGTAAAAAAATACATGCCGTTTGCTGCGGATCTTTTGGAGTTCTCGCAGGACGTCATGAAACGAATTCCGACTGTTCGATAAAATTCAAAAAAATTGATACAATGTCCGTGTACGAATAATGTCGGTTCTTTTTATGAAACGCACACGAATTGTCGCAACAATTGGTCCTGCTTCATGCAGCGCACAAAAACTTTTGAAAATGATTAGCGGTGGCATGAATGTTGCTCGCCTGAATTTTTCGCATGGTACTTACGAGGAACATGCGAAATTTATTGCCGCAATTCGACTCGCAGCGCGCCGTGCAAAACGCATGGTGACGATCATGCAAGATCTGTCGGGGCCTAAAGTTCGTGTTGGCGATCTGCCTCCAGAAGGGTTAAAGCTTGAAGAAGGAGAAAAAATTGTTTTTAGTAATAATCCGAAAGTAAAGGGTGCAATCCCATTTGGATACACAGGTCTCACGCGCGATGTCGGGCGAGGGGATACGATTTTACTTGATGATGGATTGCTCGAAGCTGTTGTTTTGAATACGACGTCGACGGAAATTAGCGCTCGCGTTGTTGTTGGGGGACTTCTCACGTCGCACAAGGGAATGAATGTTCCGAGTGCAAGTTTGAGGATTCCGGCGATCACAGAAAAAGATAAAAAAGATTTGGAATTTGGTTTGGCGCACGGAGTTGATTGGGTTGCGCTTTCTTTTGTACGAGATCCGCGCGATATTCAGCAACTGCGAACATTAATTTCAAAACACAAACCAAAACACACGCCAAAAATTATTGCGAAAATCGAAAAACATGAAGCGATTAAACATTTGGTTGAAATTGTTCACGCGGCCGATGGCATCATGATTGCGCGCGGCGACCTCGGTGTTGAGACGCCGCCAGAATCGGTGCCGCTCGTGCAGAAGCGTATTATCAAGATGTGTCGCGCGGTGAATAAGCCGGTGATTGTTGCAACGCAGATGCTGGATTCGATGATTCGAAATCCGCGACCAACGCGTGCAGAAGTTTCGGATGTTGCGCTCGCGGTTTTTGATGGCGCGGATGCAACGATGTTGTCAGGCGAAAGTGCCTCAGGAAAATATCCAATTGAAGCTGTTGAGATGATGGCGCGGGTGATTGGTGCGGTTGAAAATCCAGACGCAACTCATGAGTCATTTTTGTGTGACCATACAATTGTTGAGGAACCTGATCAGATTTTGAGTTACATCGGCGCAATTGCTTCTGAGCTTAATCATGCGAAGGCGATTATTGTCTCGCACAAAAATATTGAGCTCGTTCCAATTCTTTCGCATTTTAGACCAAGTGCGGCGATTTTTGTGCAGGTTGTTTCTGACTTTGAGGGAGCACAAATTAATTTTCACTTCGGTGTCTATCCGTTTCGTGTTCGTTCATTGACCGATTCACACCTTGTTCGATCCGTGGTAAAAGAAGCGCGCGCTGCTGGTTTGGTTGAAACACATGATCGCATCGTGATTTTGGAGAAGTCAAAAAAAGAACCGTTCTTTTCGATTCGAGAAGTTGAAGTAAAATAAAACACCACGCTCGCTCACTCTTGGTTATTTCAGCGCTACCTGTGTTGGTTGGCGTTGATTTTATGTAGAGTGAGCTCGCGTGGCGGTTGTGCGATCTCGCGGTGCGGATCGCGCCATCTCACGGACGGCTTGTGGTTGGTGTTCTGAGGAGCTGGTTTTTAGTCGTGTGCGTCCACGTACGGGTCGTCGCTCGCCGTGTGGCGGTAACGGCTGTGCGTGGGCGTCTTGCGTGGGCCGGGATGGGACCAGACAATGGTGGGTTTGGTCATCTCTGCCAGACCTCCTTTCCCTTTGTTCAGGATGCTATAGCGGCTGAATGTCGTTGCCGTTAGCACCTGTCCCGGGGAGGGGGGGATGTAGCTTCGCGCGATTTCATGGGTCGCGACCAGCTGGGGTTGTGGAGAGCCTTCGATGGTCCGAGCATCAGTCGCCGAGATCTGTGCGGGAACAAACTGCGTCTGAGGATCGACCAGGTCGTCCTTTTCTTCAGTCGGGGCCGCACCAGCGTGGCTAGCTGTTGCCAGGATCAGTGGAAGGCAACAAAGCGCCCCAATGTACGCAATACGGGTGGACCGTTTCATGAGCACTCCTTCGACGCACCGTGCGCCGTAGTGAGGGTAGATTACCTGAGTGGGGGATAAGTGTCAAGAGGGGGTGGTGGGAGCACGCTTTCCTCTCGCGCGAGGGGCGCGAAGTGCGGGCCGAGCGTGCGCAGGCCCCGGATCAGAAACGCGCTTCGGAAAGCGTGTGTCCACCACAATGTGTGAGAATAGCGCGGGTCTTGCAAAAAATATGTAAGACGTGTTATTATAGTTCGGCAAACGGGGGATTGCTTACAATTATAGCGTGGAGAGGTGTCCGAGTGGGTTGCGTGTATAGCGCGCAACGGGTGCACGTGCACCCAGGAAACACGAGGGCGTCTCCAAATCAAATTTGGAGAGGTGGCCGAGTGGTTTAAGGCAACGGTCTTGAAAACCGTCATAGGTGAAAGCTTATCGAGAGTTCGAATCTCTCCCTCTCCGCCATGAAAAAACACACCGAAAGGTGTGTTTTTTCTATTTTGGCGCAGAAGACGAATCTTTCGGTTACATCATCAAACAATTGACCCAATCAGCGAACATGTGCAAAAGTAGTCCCAACCCAACGATTTTTAGATATCTATTTGGGGCAATGAGGAGTAGTGCGTAAACGATTATGGCAACAGGGCTGTGAAGTGGGTGGAATCCGATACTGCATCGGTTTGGATCGAAAATTGGGTTTGCGAGAAGGTGATCCACATCAACGATCATTGTTCCAAGCATAATGATCCATGCTTTTTTCCATTCGGAACGAAAAAAAACATAAGCAAAAACTGCAGGCACCAAAAGGTGTAGAAAATAGTGAAAAATACCGTGATAGTTCTGGAAGATATCAAACATAATCGCTTGCGATTAAACGTACACTAGGTTTTATATAAAATGCAAATTTCTTTTAAAATATTTCGTGCTATAATACCCCATATTTCCATACACTATGATTGAATTACCTGACGAATCGGTTGAAGCGGCTGAAAAAAGCGTTGCGTTTCGGCGTCGAGCAAAACAAAAGGGAATTGGTCGTTTTCTTCGAATTTTGGGCCCAGGCATTGTAACAGGAGCAGCCGATGACGATCCGTCAGGAATCGCGACCTACTCGCAAGGTGGGGCGCAGTTTGGGCTTCACATGCCGTGGACTATGCTTTTCACTTTGCCGCTCATGACAGCGGTCCAGGAGGCATGTGCGCGCGTAGGCGCGGTCACCGGACGAGGGTTGGCTGCCGCGGTTCGCGAGTATTATCCAAAAAAAGTTCTCTATCCTGTTGTC
>SXGR01428373.1_pt1 | contig 15445 bp, 13 predicted proteins | sample 3174711 | NCBI WGS metagenome assembly SXGR01 (sample SAMN11356860, study PRJNA531348) | freshwater metagenome | isolation source: freshwater sample F1-60 | place: China: Fuxian Lake, Yuxi | collected 2017-12-25
AAACCCTGTTTGAATCCAGCCAAATAGGCTGGTCCCAAACCTGATTTATTTTGTCGACTTAATATTTTAAAGCGAGATAACTGCAAATTTTTCGCTATAACAGCTGTTTGATCAGGTGAATTATCGTCAACAATTAGAATATCGATCTCATATTTATCTGATATCTGTATACGAGACCTATCTAATCTCGTAAGAAGGGATTCAATGCTTTCAGACTCGTTATAGGTAGGAATGACAACTAAAACTGATGTCATTGGCTCCCCCATCGTCTAATCATCAGCAAAGCTAAGAGCGCCATTATAGCCAACGGTTCGACCAACCAACCATATCTTTGTGCGTAGGTTGATCCCGAAGATATATTTATATTACTTACTAACGTGCCGGGATTAAATTTATCTAACTTACTCTCTATTTTGCCATCAGAATTGATAAATGATGAGGTACCCGTGGTGGAAACATACCCGATGTGTCGAGAAGACTCGGCAGCTCTGACTTTGCCAATATTTAGCTGTTGATCTAACTGAGCAGTGTCGCCAAAAGTTGCATTATTAGTCTGAATAATGAGAAAATCCATATTATTTTGAACAGAAAACCTATCATCGAGCAATTCGTAGCAAATCAATGATCTAAACTTGTGATTGTCTATTCGAAAAACAATGGGGTTTACACCAGCATCAAAATCCTTGATTTCTTTCGCATAAGGAGAAAGCTTTTCGGCCAGCGTGCGCAAGGGTAGGTACTCACCAAAAGGAGTTAGATACCTCTTTGTGTAAACCTGCTTTAGATTCGGATCAAAGAGCATGGATTGATTGCGAGGATTTGGTGAATTTGTAACTCCCCCAATCAAGATCGGTGTTTTCAACTCCAATGATAGATCTGTAATCGCTTGCATGACATCATTATTCTTGAAAATATCCACATCAACGGCATTCTCCGGCCACACAATTAGATCAACTTGATTCGGCAGTATCGAATTTTGAGTTTGGTTTAGATGACGAAGGAAAACCTCTTTAGGTTTATCATTGAAATTCAAGCCTAGGTTAACCACTCCCCCTTGAACTAAAGCAACTCTGAGAGAACCATCGATTATTACTGGGTTTGGAATGAAACTGGCGCAGAGAACCATTAAGGCGGGATACAGAAACGCTATCAAATTGCGAACTGTTGCAAACCAAGCCAGAAATAATGCAACTGCAGCTACACACAACAGTGGATAGATTGAGGATAAGGGTGAATCTATTTGGCTAAATGCCAGGCGAGACCAACCAAAACCGGTAAATGGCAAGGTTCTAAGCGTTAACTCCACAACTATGTATGAACAGACAAATGCAATTTGATTTGACTTCTTTTCCTTGCCGACAAAGAAGGCTGGAATGTTGAAAAAACATGCTTGCGCAACGCAGAGAATTAACCATGGCAAATTACCAACATAAATACCAGTCCACATTTGCGTCGGTAATAAAACTCCTAAACCAAAAAAATAAGAAGTTTGTAAACGCTGCTTCAAATTTTGCTGTGAGATTAGCTGGTACCAAAAAGCCAAGCCAACAATTGCAAATACCCATATTGCGATAGGTTCAAACGATAGAGAAGCAACTAATCCCGCAATCAAACTCTTCAATATGTTAATCATGACCAGCCAAAGGCATTGATCACTCGATCGATACTTGCTCCAAGTCCGAATTGTTCTTTCAATCGCATCAAATCTGCCATTGAGGCTGGTGATTTAGGCAAATCTATGATCATCTCCGGGATAATCACATCAGTTGCGCAATTCACTAACTGAGGTGCAATAGCTGCGTACGCTGAACTCTCAATCAATTTTTTTTGGTGATTTGCAGTCAGGCGTTCATCTCCTTTTCTTGCTGCTTCAATTACAGCGGCTAGTGAGTCAAAATTGTTTGCAATATAGGCAGCACCTTTTTCGCCTATTCCTTTAATACCGGGTAAACCATCGGAAGAATCACCTCTGATCATGGCAAAAAGTGCGTACCGGTCTCCTGGAATTTCATACTTACGTGAGATCCAATTCAGATCTACAAGATCATGATTGGAGACACCTTTTGCTAAATAAACTATCTTCACATCCCGATCATCATCGACTAATTGAAAAAGATCTCGATCACCAGTAACTATTCGAGTAGGTCCTGATTGCTGAACGCTCAAAGTTGCTATTAGATCATCTGCTTCGTAATCATCAACACCTAGTAAAGGCAGGCCAAGGGCATCAAGAACCTCAAGCAAGATAGGAATTTGAGGTGAAAGAGTGTCCGGTTCATCCTCCTCACCCTCTTCATCCAATCGGTTCAATTTATAGCCAGGAAACAACTCCACTCGCCATGACGGACGCCAATCTCCCTCTAAGCAAGCAACTAGTCGGTTAGGTTGGTATTTAACAACTAAACGAGATGTCATATCTAAGAACCCGCGAATAGCGTTGACCGGCATTCCTGAGGGTGAAACCAAAGTGTCTGGCATGCCAAAATAAGCGCGATACCAAAGAGATGCACTGTCTAATAGCATTAAGCTCATAACGCAGCACCTGCATAGGCAATAACACCACGGTCAATCTGTTTCAAGGATTGATCGATTATCGGTTGAAGATCAGGCGCAGCTGCTCGTAATTGGCGAAGCAGGTCTATTATCTGTTTCATTGCTCGAACAAAATCACCCACAGTTAATTCGCTGCCCTTGAGGATTGATGTAAGGGAGTGCCCATTTGCCCATTTATGAGATGCCCAGCAAAAACCAAAATCAGGTGCTCGCATGGGTTCTAAATTCATATCGCTTTCCGCATCATGAATCTTTGCATAGATTTTTGATACCTGCGCTAAAGCCATTTGAACATCGCCTCGAGGTACTTTCGCAGCCTCGTCATTACGAGATTCATAAATACAAGCTGAGATAACCGCTACAAGATCGGATGGAGATAATGCACTAAATACTCCTGCTTGAATAGATTCAGATATTAGAAGATCAGTTTCACCATATATTTTAGCTAGCAACTTCCCTGAGACTGTGATTGCATTATTATTTATGTATCCAAACTTGTCCAAAACTATCTTGATCCGATCAAATCTTTTGGCGATCACATTTGTTCTTGAATCTATTCGCTCTGATAGACCATCTATCTCTCGTTGTAATCGTTGAGCGCGTTCAGTTACCCGAGAATGATTCTCTCGATCCGGACAAGCGTGAGATGGATGTTGTTTCAGTCTTTTTCGAATATTTCCAATCTCTTCTTCAATTTCATGACGTTTACGTTTACTTCTGCGACCATCAGTTTCAAGTTTTTTGATCTCACCCCTCATGGATGCATACTCCATAAAGTTTCCTAAATGGCACTCCACCTGCTTGTACAGATCATCTCTTGCTACCTCGTTCTTTCTGATCTGCTTTGCCAAACCTACTACTGCTTTATCGGCTTGAAACTGCGCCAAGGAAGACTCTAGAGATGTTCTAGCGCGACTTGAACCAAACTGAGAAATTAGATTAATGCTCATGTTGTATGTAGGTTGAAATGAACTCTTCAACGGATATGTTCGAGTAGAAGCTAATCCACCAACAGATGTTGAATCCAGATCATTATTCCAGAGAATGACTGCATTACCTTCAATGTCTATACCGCGTCGACCGGCTCTGCCAGTTAATTGCGTATATTCACCAGGTGAGATTGCAACATGACTTTCACCATTCCATTTACTCAATTTCTCTAAAACTACTGTTCTAGCAGGCATGTTTATACCTAATGCCAAAGTTTCTGTGGCAAAAACTGCTTTAACGAAACCTCGTTGAAATAATTCTTCAACAGTAACTTTAAATGCAGGCAGAAGTCCAGCGTGATGCGCAGCAATACCTCGCTCTAATGCATCTGCCCACTCATAATAACCAAGCACCACCAAGTCATCCTCGGCAAGATTTTTCATATTTCTTGCGATAGCTGCTCGAATCTCCTTACGCTCTTCACTATTGGTCAATCGAATACCTGCGGCCAAACATTGTCTGACTGCAGCATCACAATTATTCCTTGAGAAAATAAATGTTATTGCTGGCAACAAACCTTCCCGATCTAATTTTTCGACAATCTCCGAACGCATCAGCGGCTTGGGACCCTTTGGTTTATCGCGCCAATTACCCTTTACCTGCCGATAAGTATCTCTTTCCAACCGGGTTAGCTCTGGGTTAAGTTTTTGGTTATCTCCAAAAAGATCTAATAATCGGTTCCCAAAAAGAACATGTTGATAGAGAGGAACGGGTCGAATTTCACTCACAATGACCTCGGTATCTCCTCTAACGGTTTGGAGCCATTCACCAAATTCCTCAGCGTTGGATACGGTGGCTGAAAGAGAAATCACCTGAACCGCCTCTGATAGATGAATCAGAATTTCTTCCCAGACCGCCCCTCGAAATTTGTCAGCTAGATAATGCACTTCATCCATAACAACGTATTTAAGATCGGCAATGGTTGAGGAGTTTGAATAAATCATGTTACGAAGAACTTCCGTTGTCATAACAACGATCTGGGCTTCAGAATTTATGGAGGTATCACCCGTGAGTAAGCCAATCTTGCTCTCTCCATATTTGGAGCTTAACTCCTGAAATTTTTGATTGCTCAACGCTTTAATAGGCGTTGTATAAAAACATTTGCCACCAGAGTTGATAACTAGGTCAACTGCAAATTCGCCAACAATAGTTTTTCCTGCACCAGTCGGTGCCGCAACCAGAACGCCCTTGCCGCTCTCCAAGGCGTGACATGCCTCTATTTGGAAGGAATCAAGATCAAAAGGAAAACTCTCAGCAAATTTCTTTGTTTTGGGAAATTTGCTGCGAGCCTTATTTAATGCGTAACTTTCCGCAGGAGACAATGTCATTTCATCAGCCAAGTGCTCAGAGCTTTTGGCTCATTCGAGATTGAAATCGGTAGTTCTGAAACATACTCACCATCAGCATGAGCAAATGTTCTCGCATCTAGGCGCACTTGTTTTGCTTTAAGAATCTCGATCCTAGGATGCGGAATGTGCTTGCCAAAAAATACCTTAGGAAAAATTGTAAGCAATACCATTCTCGATACTGGCTTAACTATGAAAACATCAAGATATCCATCAGAATTAGATGCGTCTGGACAAATTCTCATCCCACCACCATAAGTTTGACCATTAGCTATTGATAAGAGCATTGCTGCCATGGTTAGTTGCTTACCATCGATTTCTATTTCATATGTAATTGGTTTGAAGCGCGCTAAAGTTAGCAAAGTACCCAGCGTGTACTTCAAACGGCCCTTGGGCCATTTAATCCGGTTGGCTAATGAATTAACTAAGGCGTCAAATCCAGTACTCAAAACTTGTACATACCAACATTCTCCAAAAGATCCAGAAATTTTCCCAAGATCTATCCTGTCGGCATTTGATGATTTTATTGCATGATAGATATCTGGAAGAGCTTTTCGGTAAGTACCTACTGTTCGAGCAAAATCGTTGCCGGTACCGGCAGGGATAACAGTAAGAGCTATCGGTTTATAAGCCACATACTGAAGGCATAAATTGACTAGTCCATCTCCTCCAACAGCGATCAGATATTGATACTTGTTTGTCTCTAACTCTTGTTCGACAAGGCGTTTTGTATCTGCGACAGAGTTAGTTTCAATCACCTTATAGATCTGCTGATCTTTCTGCATGAGAGTGATCAACTGATCTGATAATTTCCCAGCTTTGCCTTTTCCGGACTGTGCATTTACAACTATCAACCACATTTAAATTGCTTCGGGTTTTTCTATTGAAGATACATCTAGAGAGTGATCTTTACTACGGTTTCGTCGTTTATCAGTTAGTAACGCGAACAGACCACTGATGAAATAGATGAGACAAAGTGGGATTGCTAGCAACGTCATAGTAATTGGATCAGGAGTAGGGGTGAATGTCGCGGTAAATAGGAAACAAAGAAAAACAGCTATTCGCCAAGGTTTAAGTATCGATCTGCCTGACAATACCCCAAGTAAATTAAGCGCAACTAAAAACAATGGCAAAACAAATGCTATGCCGAATATCAAAATCAATCTCAGTACAAAATCCAAGTACTCATCAAAGCGCACAAGATTTCCAAGATTGTCCGGTGTGAAACCGAGTAATACATCTACGGCATGTGGCAGAATCAGGTAGGCAAGAGCAGCACCAGTGGCGAATAAGGGTGTGGCTACTCCTGCAAAAATCAAAGCAACTTTTTTCTCTTTCTTGTGCAATGCAGGGGTAACAAATGACCAAAGCTGGTAGATCCAAACTGGCGCAGCGAGAATAACTCCACACAAGATGGAAATCTTAACCTGTAAATTGAAAGGGCCAAGAATGCCATTAACATACAAATCCCCACAACCATCTTGCGTAGGGGCGGAAGAACTTCCTAAATCGCAAAACGGTAAAGTGAGTAATCGGATAATTTCTTGATAGAAAACCCAACCCAAGGTTGCAGCTAATAGGATGCCAACAACAGATTTAATTAACCGATCACGAAACTCATGAATGTGATCCAGCAGGGGCATACGGTCGCCCCGCTTCTTACGCATACAACTTACCTATCAGAACTAGGATCTGATTTTTTATCCTCTTTTGCATCATCTTTATTCATTTCCTGAACTTCACTCTTAAAAATGCGAAGTGAGCGCCCAAGCGACCTGGCTGAATCCGGTAAACGTTTAGAGCCGAAAAGTATTAAGAAAACAATTGCAAGTACTAGAAGATGCCAAGGTTTCAATGAGTTCATGCACCAATACTACCTTAACTGCCCCTCTGACTTGAATAGGCGTTTAATAGGTTTTTGGCCCTTTGTTCAATCATTTCTGATAAAGCTGTCGGCGAAATTACCTTGATGTTTGGTGCATGACTTATTACAGCCCTACTAATCCACTCAAGATTATTCACCTTTAAAGTTACCTTTATGCCATCTGGCATTAAACTTTGATCAACAATAATAGATGTATTACGTTCAATGAAATTTGTATGCTTAACATCAACTATCAATTCTACTATCTGATCAATTAAAGTTGTTTCAACTAAATCTATCTCCGAATGCTCTCCAATCTCGCATTTACTTATTAGATCTAATTTAAAAACCCGGTCAGACTGCCGATCCACATCATAAGCTGACAAATATAGATTGCCATTTGACATACTAATAACGTATGGAACGATCAACCTTGTAGATAATTGATCTTTAGAAACAGATTGATATTCGATGCTGAGCTGCCTCCTCTGCAAAATTGCTGTGTTAATAACAGAGTAATAGGGCGACGAATTTATCTCTTTAGCCAGTAGCACTGAATCTTGATCTGTTTCCCTATGAACCTTCTGGAGAAGCGTGTTGATTTTATCCAACTTGATTGGTTCATTCACGTTTATTTCCCGCAAAATTTCTAAGCCTAGTTTTATAACCACCATTTCATTACTAGAAAAATTGCGCGGCTTAGTTAAAACTTGTGGCTCGATGATAGAAACAATCCCATCTTCAAAAGTTAGGTCAATTAACTCATATGGGGTGTAACCAGGTAACCCACAGAGGAATATAAGCTGAAGATCTTTTTCAATTTGTTTTTGTGTAACAGAAAATTTTGCAGCCAAATCGGTTGTGGAGACTCCCGGATTTTCCAGAATATAGGGAACTAAATCCATGGTTCGAAGGGCTCTCTGAGCAGCATTGTCAGCCATTTACTAGCTCCTCACAATTCGCAATTAGTTTTTTGCGGATTGATTCAGGCGACAAAACAATTACATCTGATCCAAACCACAACAATGATTCAATAAGTTCATCGGCTATGAGGTATTCAAACTCCATACGATCCCATTCTGAATCTATCTCTTCAACTACGTATTTCTTTCGAAGAGCAAGGGCTTGATTTTTTCTTACCAAGATCACAACATGAGATTGGGCAGTAGGTGCAGAGCCAGATAGAAACTCTTTAAGATCAAAATCCTTTGGTTTTAAGAAGCTATTCGCCTTTCCTACTATATCTACGGACTTGCTGATTCGAACTAGTTTGAAGGTTTTAATCACATCATTTTCTTGAGCAACCAAATACCAAAATCCATCGCGGGTATATAGGCCATAAGGGTTAACTCTTCGAACACTCCCCTTGTACTCAAATTCCAGTTGAGCCAATTTATTTATCGCCTCAAGTATCACTAGAAGTGTCGCAGAATCCTCACTATCTGTAATAACTGGAGAGTTTACTTCGTTAACTTCTATCGGACCGCTAATTGATTGAATTTTCAAAAGCGCCGCTTTGGATTGATCGTGCAATGCCGATCCGTGCCAAAGATTGGCAGCCATGGTTAGATACAGTAGATCCTCCTGAGTAAATGCATTAGAATTTATCTGAAATGTGTCTTCCTGGATTAGGTAACCTTGATCATCTTCAAAAAGTGGGTCTATCCCTTTAACTTCTATTTTGATTCCTAAACTTCTTAACTCATCTTTGTCTCGCTCAAACATACGCTCCATCGTTTCCGTGTTACCGGAATATCCTGCAACTGTGCTAAAAATCTCACCCTTGGTGAGAAATCGCTTTGATGCTAGGAGCGCCAAAGTTAAGTTAATCAAACGTTCAGTTTTTTGATCACTCACTGGTCTAGGCTATCGAGTTACAAAATATTTGATAAGATTGCGTATGCGAAAATACACCCGATTTGCTTTGCTAGTCGCACCAGTGATCTTATTAGCCGGTTGTACAACCGATGGAGGTGTTAATCCTATGGTCGATCAAAATGGTAATTCCTCCTCTTCGCTACCTGAAGTGTCAGGTGCAAATGGTGTCAAGCCGACAATTTCTGCACCCGCTGGTTCACCACCTTCGACTCTTGAGAAAAAAGATATCTTCATAGGTGACGGTAAAGAAGCTGTTGATTCTTCGATTTTAGAAGTGCACTACACCCTTATGGCTTGGAGCTCCGGAGTATTGGTGGAGTCATCTTGGGATTCAGGACAGACCGCTACTTTTCCATTGAGCGGTGTAATCGCTGGTTGGCAGCAAGGAATTCCAGGCATGAAGGAGGGCGGAAGAAGATTGTTAGTTATTCCACCTGATTTAGGTTATGGCTCACAAGGCGCGGGCGGTGCTATCGGGCCTAATGAGACTTTAATATTTGTTGTTGATTTAGTTTCAGTTTCTTAATTTATTCTAAATTGTCGTAGGAGCCTTTAGAAGGTCGCCTACGTCGTTGAAGCACAGGCACTCCCGGCGCCATTCTTCGAGCAAATATTATAAAACCAGTATGACCAATCATTCTATGCTGAGGTCGAACCGCAAGACCCTCGTGATGCCAACCCCTGACGATTGTTTCAGAGGACTCAGGTTCGGTGAACAATCCACAATCTTTAATCGCCTCTGCAATTTTTGAAAGCTGTGTTGTGGTGGCCACATACGACATGAATACACCCCCCGGAACAAGTGCTTTTGCTGCCACATCTAAACAATCCCACGGAGCAAGCATGTCCAAAAAAACTCGATCAAATTCAGATTCAAATATTTGATCCTGTAATGCTCCGACCGTCAATTGCCAATTATTTGGTTTTGTTTTGAAATAGTTAGTCACATTGCTTTCAGAAATCTTGGCGAAATCCTCTCTTATCTCCACAGAATGTAGGTACCCCTCATTACCGATTGCCCTGAGCATGGAAATACTCAACGCTCCTGAACCAACACCAGCCTCTAAAACTCTTACTCCAGGTTTGATATCTGCAACTCCAAGAATCATTGCGGCATCTTTTGGATAAATGATTGTTGCGCCCCGCGGCATTGATAGCACATAGTCTGCAAGCAAAGGTCGAAAAGCTTGAAATTTCAATTCTTGATTTGTACTAACCAAGGATCCTTCAGGCAGCCCCACGATTTCATCATGTTTAAGCATGCCTTTATGGGTATGCCATTCGCCACCTGCAGTTAATGTGAGTGAATAGAGTTTACCTTTAGCATCGGTTAGCTGAACTCGATCTCCATAAACAAAGTTTCTATTGATCATTTTGCTCTTACACTTTTATCTAAATGTGGATACCAATCTAAAATAAGCTTTAAACTAAGATCGGATAAAGCTTTAACCACACGCAAATTTCCATGAGGTTGCATTTGAACCATGTGAGGAATACCAATTACTTGTGCTCCAGCTCGTAGACCGGACTGTACGCCCGTAACCGAATCCTCCAGTACGAGGCAACTTTTGATATCAACTCCCAGTTGCTTTGCCGCAAGTTTATAGGGGGCAGGATCTGGCTTGGAATGTTCAACATCATCTTTAGAAACTGTTGAAGCAAATATCCCGGCAGGAAACCTCTCTAGTACTGCACGCATTTGACGACCAGTACTAGCAGTAACAAGTGCCATTGGAATTTGTGCCGATTTACAATCTAATAAGAGCTCTAAAGCACTCGGAATCAATTTCAATTCATGTTTGAGTTTGTCATCCATCACATCATTTAATCTCTCGCTAAAGTAACCGAATGGTTTGATATTCCCACTTCGTTCTTGCATATATCGTTCAGTTTTATCCATAGGGCCACCCAGACAGTTAATTTGATCAGATTGTTCCCAGGTGCTACCTACCTCAGCCATTACTTGTTTTTCTGCCTGGAACCATAGAGGCTCTGAATCAACTAGCGTGCCATCCATGTCAAAGAGAATTGCACTCATGTTGCGTTGAAATACTTTGCTTCAGGATGATGTAACACAATAGAAGAGGTGGACTGTTCAGGATGTAGTTGAAACTCCTCAGATAAACTCACTCCGATACGATCTGGTTCCAATAATTCACAAATTTGTAGTTGTTGTTCTAAATCAGGACAAGCTGGATATCCAAAAGAGTAGCGTGAACCCTGATATCCCTGATTGAAAATCTCCTTGAGATCTTGAGAATCAGACATAGCTATGCCCATCTCTTCGCGGGTGCGGGCATGCCAATGCTCGGTTAGTGACTCTGTTAATTGGACTGAAAGTCCGTGTAGTTCAAGATACTCACGATACAAATTAGCCTGAAACAATTTTGATATCGCTTCACTTATCGATTGACCCATAGTGATAATTTGGAATGACACCACATCTACTTCACCACTATCTCTACTTCGGAAAAAATCAGCTAAGCACAATCGACGATCTCTGCTTTGTCGCGGGAAAGTGAATCTAACTCTCTCATCCCCCTTATTAGGACCCTCGTGGTGCAACACAATCAAATCATTTCCCTCACTCACACACGGAAAGTACCCGTAAGCAACAGCAGCATTAAGCCATCCCTTGGATTGAACATCATTTAGCAAGGACCTTAATTGTGGTCTGCCCTGCTCTAACGCCATGCTTTCAAAATCTTTACCTTTAAGTCCCCATTGACCGAGAAACAATGCTCGTTCATCAAGCATGTCAACATAATCAGCAAGTGCGATTCCTTTAACAATTCGTGATCCAAAAAATGGAGCGACTGGAATTGGATTATTGCTCGCCACATCACTGCGATTGGTGTCTATGGTGAGTTCTTTAAGATTTGATCCTCTTGCGGTTCTTCTAGGTTTAAGGGCCGGCAACTCCGCTCCCGGTACACCACGTTTGATTCCCATTAAGGTATCCATCAATTTCAAACCTTCAAATGCATCTTTTGCATACCTAACTGTGCCGCTGAATTGCTCACTTAAATCTTGTTCAACAAATGAACGAGTAAGAGCCGCTCCGCCTAAAACTATTGGCCACTTTTGACCTAATCCTCGAGAATCCAGCTCTTGTAAATTTTCTTTCATAATTACCGTTGACTTAACTAACAGTCCGGACATACCAATTACATCAACATCATTCTCTGTTGCAGCATCGATAATCTGGTTAACAGTTTGCTTGATTCCAATATTCACAGTGTCATAACCATTATTAGAGAGAATAATGTCAACTAGGTTCTTGCCAATATCATGCACATCACCCTTTACAGTTGCAAGTAAAATCTTGCCTCTGCCTTGATCATCAGTCTTTTCAATAAATGGTTCCAGGTATGCCACTGCGCTCTTCATTACCTCAGCAGATTGCAAAACAAAAGGTAATTGCATTTCACCCTTCCCAAACAACTCTCCAACCACCTTCATGCCAGCCAATAAATGATCATTAATAATGAAAAGTGCAGGAATTCCTGAATCGATTGCTGTTTTAAGATCATCAGTGAGGCCAACTTTTTCGCCATCAATAATCCTGCGTTGCAGTCTTTCTTCTAATGGAAGGGCAGCCAGCTCCGCAGCCCGACTCTCCTTGGTAGAGGTAACCTTCACATTTTCAAATAATTCCAAGAATTTTGTTAACGGATCATAGGTGATGTTGCCTTCTCCATCGAATTCTCTTTTGTCATAAACTAAATCCAAGGCCACCTTTAACTGTTCAGCCGGAATTCTATTTATCGGAGTAATCTTTGAAGGATGCACAATGGCAGAATCCAAACCATTTTTTACTGCCTCGGCCAAGAAAACTGAGTTGAGAACAATCCGTGCGGCAGGATTAAGTCCAAAAGATACGTTGCTAACTCCTAGGGTTGTTTGAACCCCAGAAAACTCCTCCTTAAGTAGTTTAATTGCAGTTAGCGTTTCAATTCCATCACGTCTAGTTTCCTCTTGACCGGTTGCTATAGGAAAAGTTAAGCAATCGATCAAAATATCATCAACTCGCATTCCCCATTTAGTTGTTAGATCTGCGATCAGCCTTCGAGCAACTTTTAATTTCCACTCGGCATCACGAGCTTGCCCTTGTTCATCAATAGTAAGAGCAATTACAGCAGCGCCATGTTCAACAACCAAAGGCATAATCCGTGCAAATCTAGAGGAGGGCCCATCACCATCTTCATAGTTGACCGAGTTGATAACCGATCTACCACCTAATTGTTTCAATCCTGCTTCAAGAACGGCAGGTTCGGTGGAGTCCAGAACGATAGGAAGTGTGGAGGTTGTGGCAAATCGAAAAGCTAATTCACTCATATCAGCCACGCCATCGCGGCCTACATAATCAACCGAAAGATCTAACATATGGGCACCATCGCGAATTTGATCTCTAGCTATCTCTACGCAGGTTTGCCAATCTTCAGCAAGCAACGCATCCCTGAATGCTCTGGATCCATTTGCGTTTGTTCGCTCACCAATCGAAAGATAAGTGTTTTGCTGTCTAAAGGGTACAAACTGGTATAAAGAAGATGCGCCAATTTCTCGATTCACCACTCGTTGAGTTATTGGCATTTGACCTATTACGCGAACGACCTCTTTCATGTGCGCAGGAGTTGTTCCACAACATCCACCAATTAGGCCTACTTTGTAATCATTAACGAATTGCTTCAGTGATTGCGCTAACTCATTCGGAGCAAGTGGATAGTGCGCACCATGTTCACCCAGTATGGGCAAACCTGCATTTGGCATAACCGAAATTCCAACGCTGGCACCTTTACTTAAAACTCTTAAATGTTCACTCATTTCAGCAGGTCCAGTAGCACAATTTAAACCGATTAAATCAATTCCCAGCGGTTCCAAGGCATTCAATGCAGCACCTATCTCAGATCCCATCAACATAGTTCCAGTTGTCTCAACTGTTACCTGAGCAATCAAAACAATATCTTTTTTCGATTTATCGATCGCAGCTCTTGCGCCATTCACCGCTGCCTTGGCTTGCAATAGATCTTGAGTTGTTTCAATTAGGAGAGCATCTGCGCCACCCTCTATCAAACCATTTGAAGCGGTTAAATACGCATCCTTGAGTTTTTCATAACTAGTGTGGCCTAAAGTTGGTAGTTTTGTTCCAGGCCCTAAGGAGCCCAATACCCATCGAGGTTTTTCCTGAGTTGAGAATTGATCAGCGATCTCACGAGCAAGTTTTGCCCCAGCAAGTGCCAACTCGTAAATGCGATCTTCGATTCCATACTCTGCTAAATTCGCAAAATTAGCGCCAAAAGTATTGGTTTCAATTGCGTCAACTCCAGCTTCTAGATATTGGGCATGAACTGATTTCACAATATCTGGCCGAGTGACATTTAGGATCTCATTACATCCTTCATGCTGTTGGAAATCCTCAAGTGAAGGATTCCTATCTTGGAGCATTGTGCCCATGGCGCCATCAGCAATAACCACACGCTGTTTAAGCGCATTGCGAAGGGTTTCCATTTAACTTAGTTTACCTCAGTGGCAGGTATATGAATTCTATTCTTAGAGCGCAAGACCTAACAATGAGTCAATCCCCCTTGAAACGAGACCAGATTCATTTACTTTTGGAGAACTCTGAGAGGATTTTGCCCACGCAATCAAGCGATTAAGTGCAGCTGGTGTATCTAAATTGTTTGCAAGATCACAGACAATAGATTGGATTAATTCTTTTGTTTCGGCAACCTCACTTTGTGCTAAAGCTGATCGCAGCAGAAAAACTTCAGAGGTTGATTCTTGCAGTAATTCATCGCTCCAAGAACGGTCCTGTTGATAATGTCCGCTCAGCAATGCCCATCTGATTACCATCGGATCAATTCCTTGACTCAATAACTTAGAAACAAAAACTAAATTTCCTTTTGATTTACTCATCTTTTCGCCATCAAGATGAATCATCGCTGAATGAACATAATTGTTAGCAAAGCCTCGACCATAAGCTGCTCTAACGATCTGCTCACTCATGTAGTGATGTGGAAAAATGAGATCAGATCCCCCGCCTTGAATTTGGATGATTGGATCCGCATTTTCGCTATCCAAATAATGAACAGCAATCGCAGTGCATTCAACATGCCAACCAGGTCTTCCCAAACCAAATTTACTTTCCCAAAAAGGATCATCACCTAGGTGTGCCATCCAAACAACTGGATCTAATGGATGTTTTTTACCTGGGCGCTTTGGATCACCCCCTCTTTCAGAAAAAATCTTTATGGCTTCATCAGTTGAAAGCGGCATCTCTCTTAAAAAACTTTCTACCGAAAAATAGTAATCATTTTCTATCTGGTACAAAAAACCTCTTTGATCTAGCAAAGTTATGAAATCTTCAATTATTTTCATTGAACTAGTGACTGTGACCAGATTATTTGGTGGGATTACTCTTAGCGCAGTCATATCGGTTAAAAACAAATCAATTTGTTTCTCAGCCAAAACTTTCCAGTCGATCGAATCTCGCTTAGCTCTCACTAGTAGTGGGTCATCTATATCAGTTATATTCTCAACAAAATCTAATTGATTTCCAGCTAATTGCTGGTACCTGTTGATTAAATCAAAGGCGACATAGGTAGCCGCATGACCTAGATGAGTTGCATCGTAAGGAGTAATGCCGCAAACATAGATTCTAAAAGGCGTGGCTGGCTCAATGGTTGTCATCACTTTTTTTGAATTCATTAATTTAAGATTTGGAAAACTCAAGCTAGACAAGGGGGCGATATAAGGCTTAGGCCACGGGTTCATGCTTAATTATCTCCTATTAGACAGGGGGCCAAGGTACTGC
>SXGR01226276.1_pt1 | contig 15441 bp, 13 predicted proteins | sample 3174711 | NCBI WGS metagenome assembly SXGR01 (sample SAMN11356860, study PRJNA531348) | freshwater metagenome | isolation source: freshwater sample F1-60 | place: China: Fuxian Lake, Yuxi | collected 2017-12-25
ATCGCTCAGGTCACTTCGGCGGCGCTCGCCTCCGAGAACAAGACCCTGGCCCATCCCGCCTCGGTGGATAGTCTGCCCACTTCCGCCAATCAGGAGGATCACGTCTCCATGGCGACCTTCGCTGGCCGCCGGCTTGCCGATATGGCCGAGAACACCCGTGGCATTCTGGCTGTCGAACTGCTGGCGGCGGCACAGGGGCTCGATTTCCGCGCGCCGCTGCGCAGTACCGAGCTGATCGAGCTGGCCAAGGGGCGACTGCGGGCAGAGGTGAGCTTTTACGACAAAGACAGGTACTTCGCGCCGGATATCGAAGCGGCCGCCGCCCTGCTGGGTCGTGCCAGCTACAACGATCTGATTCCGGCCGGGGTGCTGCCCAGTCTGTAAGCCTTGATCCCCCTTCTCTCCTGGCGGGAGAAGGGTTGGGGATGAGGGGGAAGCTGCTTCATAGGCGCCGGTGAGAGCCGGGAGCAGATAACAAAAGACCGCCCAATCGGGCGGTCTTGGCGTGTCTGACGTTGGTTGAACGCGGTTATTCGTGTTCGAACATCAGGAACAGATAGACCACAAACAACACCAGATGGGTCGCACCATGGAGCACATTGGTGCGGCCGCTGCTGAAGGTTACTTTACAGACCATCAAAGTCGTGACCAGCAGCACCATATCGGCGGGGGAGAGGCCGAGGCGCACCTCCTGATCCAGCATTGAGCCGATAAAGAGCACGGCAGGCACGGTGAGGGCGATGGTGGCCAGCACAGAGCCGAAGTAGAGGTTCATGGCCCGTTGCAGCTGGTTGTTGAAGGCGGCCTTGATGGCGCCGACTGCTTCGGGGGCCAGCACGATGCAGGCGACGATAAATCCGCCCAGTGCGGCGGGTGCTTCCATGACATGCACCCCGTAGTTGATGGGGATGGCCAGGGTCTTGGCCAGCAGGATCACCACCAGCAGGTAGGCGAGCAGCAGGATGGTGTGATAGACGTTGCTCTGCAGCGGGCCGTGGTGCTCCTCATAATCCTCGTGATCGCTGTCGACGAAGAAGTGGCTGTGGCTGCGGGTCTGGATGAGCAGAAAGACCCCGTAGAGCAGGATCGAGATGATGATCAGCATCCACGACATGGCGCGCGACATACTGCCGATTGCACCGCCCTCGGTGAAGTTGGGCAGCACCAGACAGAGCAGGGCCAGCGGGATAATGGCCACCAGATAGGATTTCACCCCGTCCAGATTGAAGCTCTGGGTGTGGTAGCGCCAGCCGCCAAACAGCAGGGTGAAGCCCACCAGACCGGTACTCACCAGCATCACTACCGCAAACATGGTATCGCGGGCCATGGTGGGGTTGGGCTCGCCGGTCAGCATCACCGAGGAGATCATCACCACCTCCAGCGAGATGACCGAGAGGGTGAGGATCAGGGTGCCGAAGGGCTCGCCCAGCTTGATGGCGAGGGCATCGGAGTGGCGCACCACCGAGAAGATGGCCCAGGTGACGATGGCCAATAGTGCTGCCGAAACAGGAAGATAGATCCCGAGCGGAGTTGTCTCTGTCAGCAGGTCACTGCCGAGCATCTTGAAAAAGAGCAGGGTCAGCAGGCCAACGGGCAGGGCAATCTCTTGCCGGATAACTGTCTTCATAGGCAATGGTTCTCTATTGGGGGTCTTGACGACCGGATGACATAAACAGGCTGCACGGTTATCGGTTGCGCAATAACCGGCTCCTTATGATAAAGGTTGTTATCCCCGTCAGGGCAGATCATTTTGTTGCTGAATGTAAATAAGGGGTGGCAGGAGGCGGTTCGATTTCACCATGGAGCTGGGCCCGGGTCTGCTGGGGGCTTTACCCGCCTGATGGCCGGGCTGGGTTACGGCGCTACCGCCAGCATCAACCTGATGATGTCGAGCCGCTGGCCAAACCTTTTCGCGGCCAGATCCTGCCATATCTGCGTTAGCTGGTCTTCTGGTGTTGCGACTGCCACTTCCGTTGCCAGTGGGTCAGTATCTTCAGCGGCATGGGTTTGCCGAAGAAGTAGCCCTGGATTAGATAGACGCCGTGCTGGCTCAGATAGTCGACCTGCAGCTGGCTCTCGACCCCCTCGGCGATCATCTCCATGCCCGATTCCCGACCGAAGACGATGATGGCATCCAGTACGCTGCGCTTGAGGTCGTTGGTGCCTATGGTATCGACGAACATCTTGTCGATCTTGATCTGGCGGATCCCCAGGCTCTGCAGGTAGGCAAAGCCGCCGTAGCCGGTACCGAAATCATCCAGCTTGAAGTGATACCCCATCTGTTGCAGCAGGGTGATCTCCTCGGTGGCCGCCTTGATGTCAAGGATCGGCTTGCGCTCCGTCAGCTCGAAGGTGAGCCGGGTGGGTGAGGGGTTTTGGCTGTGAGCGAGCAGGGTGCGCAGCAGGGGCTGCTCGATATGGGCCGCCACCAGATTGACGCTGACCCACTGCTCTGGCGCCAGCTGCGGCAGGTCGGTGATCACCTGCTCCAGTAACTGTTCGGTCATCGGCAGGATCAGCCCCTGCTCCTCTGCATACTCGATAAAGGTGCCCGGAGGGATCAGCTCGCTTCCCCGCTGCCAGCGCAGCAGCGCCTCGAATCCCACCACTTGGTGGGTACGGGCATCCACTATCGGTTGGTAGAGGGGAATAAATTCCCTGCGTATCAACCCTGTTTGCAGCAGTCCTTTGAGGGAGCGCCGATAGCTGCGCAGCAGCCAGTATGTGACGCTTAACAGGGCGCCGAGCGCGATACCGAACCAGAGACCGTAGTGATTGAGTTGGTCATGGGCATATTGCTCCAGCGCTTTTCCCGCCCAGACCGTCTGTTTGGTGAGTTCATTGGGATCGAAGAAACTGAGGCTAATATTGCTCTCTTCCTGTTTGATCTCTTGGTCGCCACGGGGAAAGTGAACTGTGCTTGCATCGGTATCCTGTCGGCTGAACTCCAGATAGAAGCAGTGGCTACACGGGTGTTGCAGCAGGTCGTGGCTCCAGCTGTTATCCAGCACCCAGTAGGCGAGGTTGTCACCGGATCGGTAAAAGGCCACCAGCTCCTGTTCGGTATTGTATTTGGCCACTGTGGCGGTGATCCCCAGTTTGCCGAACTTCTGCCCGCTATTCTGGAGCTCTTTGATCAGCGGGATCTCCACCCCCAGGCTGGAGCAGCTGTTGCCGGAGGCGAGCTCCAACCCTTGCAGGCGGATGTGAGCGCTGTAGAAGCGCGGATCGCGCAGCAGCTCCATGTCTTTGGCGCCGCAGTTGAACTCAAATTGTGCCAGTTGTTTGTTGATGGCGGCATCCAGCTCCCGGTGGCGTACGGCCATGGCTCCCTTGAGCTCGGCAACCTTCTCTTCCAGCAGATGAAAGGCCATCGGCTTGGCAAACCACAGGCCGAGAAACTGGCTGCCCACGACAGGCAGGACGAACAGCAACAGAGCGATCCAGACGGGTGATTTACGCAAAGGAAGTACCTGCCAGTTTCATGAGACACAAATGGACTTAGCCATCATAGAGCATTAGTGCAATCAATTTGAGTCCGAGTTGTCACACTTGTTGATTGATTTTTTAACTACATGATTTTAAATGTGTTTATTATTAACTTTGGCTAGATTCAATCGCTGACCTGTCATAAATGACAATTGCTCAGCTTATCCGAACTGCATTAGAGTAGCCCTGCGGTTTGACTCACCGTGTGTTCAATACTCCTGTATCTGTTTTTTGTCAGTAGCACAGAGTGTTAGTTTTGATATGAGTGTTCCTTTTGGTCCCCTTTGAGGGACCATTTTTCTGTCTGTCATCCCGCCCTTTCCCGCGTTTGTAGCCGGTCATCCTTGGTATTCTCCCTCTGCTTTGGGTTATGCTTGCCCGCTTAAATTGCAGAAGCGGGATCTTCATCCATAGCTGTGGCCCGATCGCCGCTGCTACCATGAGGCGACATGGATGATGCTGGGCATACGGAAAGGCGCATGAAACTTACTACACAGCTTGTCTCATTTATCACCCTTTGCGTGATCGCAGCCATGGCGACCGTGCTGATTGGCGGGGTGTTCAGCTTTCGCGAGCTGGGCATGGAGTTGCAGCAAAAGAAGGTCGATGCGCTGGTTGAAGTGATCGACAAGCAGCTCGATGTTGCTCACGACATGGAAGATATGAGCCACTGGCTGCCCACTCTGCTGCGGGCTGCCCATGTGGTAGAGCTGGAAGTGCGCCAGAATAACCAGCGGGTCTACTGGTTCCGCGATGTGCGCAATCCGGTCGACGAACAGCTGCTGGTGCCATACAGCCACCCGCTGCCCCATCAGGCTGGCATGCAGGCCAACTTCAAGCTGGAGCGCCCCTTCAAGGAGGCGGAATACTCCATCAAGGCAATGTCCGGCATCTCGCTGGGCATCTTTATCGTGGTGTTCGGTCTCTGGTACTCCATCCGCTGGCTGCGCCAGCAGCTGCGCGGGGCTGAGCTGCTGGGCATTCGCGCCCAGCTGATCCTCGATGACAAACTCTCCAAACTGAGTCATGACCCCGCCGAAGAGTGGCCGGTGGCCGCCAGTCAGGCCCTCGATCATCTGCTCGCCGAGCTGGCTGATGCCCGCAAGGAGCGCAGCCGCTTCGACAACTTCATTCGCAGCAACGCATTCGTCGACAAGATGACCGGCATCGGCAACCGGCTGTTTTTCGACAACCGGCTGGAGAGCGCCATCATGGAGGCGAGCGTGATGAGCGGCGGCGTGCTGCTGATCGATCTCGCCTGTCTGGAGGAGCTGGAGGCCGATCAGTTCGAGCTGCTGGGGCATGATTTGATGATGGAGGCGAGCGCCACCATAGGTGCCTTCGTGCGCAAACATAACGGTGCCCTGCAGGCCCGCTATGCCGGCCAGGTTTTTGCGGTGTTGCTGCCCAATATGTCCGAGAGCGAGATGGTGGATAGCGCCAGCCAGCTGCTCAAGAGCCTGCAACGGCTGCACTGGCCGCAGGAGGTCAACCCCGAGACGGCGGTCTATCTCGGCGCCGTCTGTTATCAGGCACAAGACAGCCTGCTCAAGGTGCAGGAGGAGGCGGAGCTGGCCCTCAAGAGCGCCCGTCTGCAGGGGCACAACGGCTGGTTCCTCTACGAGAAGCAGTTGGATGAGGAGCAGAGCAGCAAGGGCACAGTACGCTGGCGCACCCTGATCAGCCGCCGTCTCGAAGAGCACGGCATCGAATTTTACACCCAGCCGATCCAGCAGGATCGGGGGCAGGTGGTGTTGCAGCAGGAGCTGCTCACCTATCTGCACGACGAGCAGGGGCGGGCTTTGCAGGCGGGGATCTTCATGCCGATGGCGGAGAAGGTGGGCTTGTTGCTGCAACTGGATCGGCTGGTGGCGGAGCAGACCCTCACCCTGCTGCGCCAGCGCTCCGAGCAGAGCTGCCCCATCAGTCTGACCCTCAGTGCCCAGAGTCTGCTCAACCGCGAGTTCCAGCGCTGGCTCTTCTTCGCCCTGTTCCAGCTACCGCGCAGCACCAACGAGCGGTTGATCCTGCAACTTTCCGAATCCCAGGTGACCCGCCACTTCGAGGCGCTCAAGCGGCCGCTGCGCTCCCTGCGGATGCTGGGCTGCCAGCTGGCCATCGATCATGCCGGTCAGGATGTGGTGAGCACCCAGTACATCAAGGAGTTCGAGATCAACTTCCTCAAGCTGCACCCCAGCCTGGTGCGGGAGATCCATGCCCGTCAGGTCAACCAGATGGCGGTGCGCAGTCTGGTCGGGGGCTGCGCCAATACCCGCACCCGGGTGCTGGCAGTGGGGGTGGAGAGTGGTGACGAGTGGAAGATGCTGCGCCACCTCGGGGTGCATGCCGGGCAGGGGCCCTGGTTTGCCGAGCCCCAGCGTCTGGTGCTGGAACCGGCTGGTGATTGAGATAAACAATAGAGGGTCGCCTTAGGGCGACCCTCTATTGTTTGCGGTTGCCGTCAGGCGGGGATCACAGTCGCCCCTGCTCCCGCAGCCCGGCGAGCCCTTGCATACCGCCGGTGTGAATAAAGACGATTTTGCTGCCGGGGGCGATACGGCCTGCCGCCAGTTCGCGAAACAGCCCCCACATTGCCTTGCCGCTATAGATGGGTTCAAGGGGCAGATCGGTCGTGGCGCTGAAATCCTGCACCCACTGCCAGAGGGCCGAGCTGAATTTGGCGTAGCCACCATCGTGGTGATCGAGCGCGATGCGCCAGCCGGGGATATTGGCAGCCGCGGGATGGAGGCGACACACCTCGTCAGCGATAAAGCCGCCATCTTTCAGTACCGCAATGGCGAGGATCTGCTCCCGATCCCGTTTGCCAGCGATCAGGCCCGCCAGAGTGCCGCCGCTGGCGCAGGGCAGTACCCAGAGATCCGGCGAGAAGGGCACTTCGCCGACCAGTTCCGCCACCCCGGGGATGGCCAGCGGGCTGCTACCCCCTTCCGGCACGATCAGGGTATCGGGTGCATCGAATTGGGCCAGCCAGTCGGGATCCTGCCGTCGCCGGTAACTCTGGCGGTCGACAAAAACGAGATCCATGCCCCAGTGCCGGGCATCCCGCAGGGTAGAGTTACTGACGGCGTCATATTCGCCCCGTATGATACCGGTAGTACGAAGACCAGATTGGCACCCCGCTGCCGCCAGCGCGTGGATATGATTGGAGTAGGCGCCGCCAAACGAGAGCAGATGCCGTTTGCCGTGCTCTTTGGCATGCAGCAGGTGGTACTTGAGCTTTCGCCACTTGTTGCCGGAGATGGCCGGATGGATCAGATCATCACGCTTGCACCACAGCTCGACGCCATAGCGGGTCAGCAACGGATGGTGGAGGCGTTGCAGGGGGGAAGGGAGGGTGGCTTGACCCTCTGACTCGGCGGAAAGGCTGGCTTGCAATGGTGAGTCCGTCTTTTAATATGGAGGCTAATCTGCTGTTTATGTTAATATTTCATACATTTAATCACTATTGATGGGCGGGCTTACATGAAACAACTGTTCAGACGGTCGACGCCAAGCCGCCAAGTCGGGCTCTTGCTGGCCAATGACAGGATCATGCTGGCTGCGGTGGGGAATCCCCCCGTCTTCGCGACGCGCACCATCAACGGCCCACAGGAGTGGGCAGTGGCCATGAACGAGCTGTTCAGCCGTCATGGGCTGGCCAAGTCTACGGTGCGGGTGGCCCTCGCCGCCAGCCTTTATCAACAGATCCAGATCGACAAGCCTGCCGTGCCTGACGCCGAGATGGCGGGGGCGCTCCCCTGGGCTATCAAGGATTATGTCAGCGAACCCGTGCTGCAGCTGGCGATGGATTATGTGGACTTGCCCACCCCGCCTGCCGGTCGCCCGCGCATCAATGTGATCTGCTTGCCCAAGAGCCGGGTGCAGCAGCTGGCCGATGCCATCAACGGCATCGCCACCCTGCAATCCATCATCAGTGACGAATTGGCGCTCACCTCTCTCTATGACGCTGACGAGACGGTGCGCATGCTGCTGTGGCAGCCCAAGGGGCAGGATCTGCAACTGCTGGTCTTCCATCAGGGCGGGCTCTGCTTCTCCCGCCAGCTGCGCGGTTTCACCAGCCTGACTGGCGAACATGAGCCGGACAGTATGCTGCTCGATTCACTGGCGCTGGAGATCCAGCGCTCCCTCGACTATCTGGCGGGCCAGCTGAAATTGCCCGAGCTGGGACAGATGCAGTTTGCCGTCGCCTCGCCCTTTATCGGTACCCTGGTGCGCCACATGGAGCAGACCTTCGGCTTTGCCGTCTCCGCCATGGCCAACAAGGCGGTGCTGGCTGGCGTTGAGTACCTGTCGGCCTATGCCGCCGCCATCGGGGAGGATGCGTGATGAAACGTCAGATAAACCTCTATGGCGCCGAGTTTCGCCCCAAGCGGCAGTGGGCCAGCCTCAACCAGATGGCGCTGGTATGGGGCTTTGCGCTGCTGCTGATCCTGTTGACGGGTGTCGGTTACAGCTGGCAGCAGCAACAGGTCAGCCGGGCGCTGGCGCAGCGCTCTGTCGAGCTGGAACTCAAGCGCAGCGAGGCGCAGCGGCTCGACGCCGAGCTGGCGCGCCATCAGGCAGATCCCCGGCTGCAACAGCAACTGGTCAACAAGCAGGATGAGCTGACGGCCAAGCAGGGGCTGATGCGCCAATTGGGCAGCCTGACCCTGCAAAAATCCCAGGGCTATGCCAGCGTGATGGCGGATCTCTCCCGCATTCGCAGCAGCAACCTCTCGTTGCAGCGCATCGAGATCAACGAAGGGCGGATCAACCTCTCCGGCTTTGCCGGACGTAGTCAGGATGTGCCGGCCTGGGTCAATCGCTTCAAGCAGACCCCGAGTCTGGTGGGCAAGGAGTTTGGTGAATTGACCCTCGGCCGTGACAAGGAGGGTCGTTTGACCTTCCAGTTGAGCGGCATTGCGCGGGAGAAACCCTGATGAACCTGAAAGCACAATGGCAGGCATGGGGCCAGCGTATCGCCGTGTTGAGCCAGCGGGAGCGGGTGTTGATCCTGCTGACCGGTCTGGTGCTGCTGGGCGCGGCCGGACTCTACGGCTGGCTCGATGGCGCCGATACCCGCCTGCAGCAGGATCGTATGGCCCTGAGCGCCGCCGAGCGCGACCTCGAGATCATGGAGCTGGAAAACCTCGGCAAACAGGCCCGGCTCAAGCGGGATCCCAATCAGGGAGTTCGCGAGCAGCTGGCGCAGGTCGAAGCGGATCTGGCCCGGATCGACGATGAGCTCAAGGCCCAGACCGTCGATCTGATCCCGGCGCACGAGATGCCGCTGGTGCTGGAGGCGCTGCTCTCCCGCTCCGCCAACCTTCACATGCTGGCCCTCAGTTCGCTGGAGCCGACCCCGCTGATGGCGGGAGAGCAGAAGGTCAATCTCTACAAGCATGGTATCCGGCTTCAGCTTGAAGGCGGCTATTTCGATGTGTATCAATATCTTAAAGCGCTGGAAGCCTTGCCGCGTCACTTCTACTGGAAGCAGTTCGACTATCAGGTCAAAGCCTATCCCGGCGCAGTGGTGGAGATGGAGATCTACACCCTGAGTACCAGCAAGGAGTTTATCCGTGGCTAGAGTGTTTGCGTTGTGCTGTTGCCTGTTCAGCTTGCTGGTACAGGCGGAGCAGGTCGAGGTATTGCAGGATCCCACCGCGCCGCTGGCGGACGTGGCGGCTGGCGCCCGTGCGACCGGCGAGAGCAGTGCCGGTTTGCCGAAGCTGCAGAGTGTCGTGCTGGGCAATGGCCCGGCACTGGCGGTACTCAATGGCAAGAGTTATCGGGTCGGACAACAGGTGGACGGCTATACGCTGGTGGCCATCAATGCCGATGCCGTGGTGCTGGAAAAGGCGGGAAAACGCCATGCGGTAACACTGTTTGCCAGCAAGATCCGGGTTTGAGTCGTGCTTGCCTCTCGAGAGGTGAATCGGCTTTATCGAGTTTAATTGCAAGTCAGGGTGCCCTAATTACATGAAAAAACACCGTCTCTGTCTGATCTCCGTGGCCATGATGGCTGCAGGCTGTACCACGTATCAGCACCCCGAGCCGACCCAGGCCAAGGATGCCCTCAAACAGGCCATGAACGAACAGCAGAAACAGGCTGCCCCTCTGACCGCGTTGCCCAAATCGGTGCAAAGTGAATTGCTGCAGCTGAATCGGCCGCAGATGCCGGTCGGCATGCCGGAGAAGCGGCTGCGTATCGCGGCTCACGACGTGGAGGCGGTGGAGTTTTTCGGTTCCCTGTTCAAGGGCTCCCGCTACAGCGTGGCGGTGCACCCCGGGGTGGCCGGGCTGGTCTCCGTCGAGCTCAAGGATGTGACTCTGCCGGAAGTGCTGGCGGTGGTGGGCGACATGTACGGCTTCGACGTGCAGCGCAAGGGCAATGTCTTCCATATCTATCCGGCGGGTCTGCGCACCGAAACCATCCCGGTCAACTACCTGATGATGTCCCGTCGTGGCCTCTCCCGCACCTCGGTCAGCACCGGCGGGGTGACGGCCAATGACAGCAATAACAGCAGCGACAGCAGTTTTGACAATGCATCGAACAACAACAGCGGCAGCAACAGCTCAACCAGCAACAACTCGAGCGGTGACAACAACAACGGCACCCGTATCGAAACCGACACCAACAGCGACTACTGGACCGATCTGCGCGACTCCCTGCAGACCCTGATTGGCACGGGTGACGGTCGCGCCGTGATCACCAGCCCGCAGGCAGGTCTGGTCACCATTCGCGCCTACCCGAAAGAGCTCAAGGCGGTGCGTGAATTCCTGACCCAGTCCGAGAGTCACCTCAAGCGGCAGGTGGTGCTGGAGGCGCGGATCATCGAAGTTGCCCTCAACGAAGGGTATGAACAGGGGGTCGACTGGAGCGGTCTCTCCGCCAGTTGGGATGGCAACAAGGGGATTACCGGTGGCCAGTCGCTTGCCAATACTCAGCTGCCCAGCACCCCCAACCAGATCTTCAGTGCGCTGGGCGGCGGCGCCGGTTTCAAGATCTCTGATGGCAACTTCAATGTGGCGGTCAACCTGCTCAAGACCCAGGGCGATGTGAATACCCTCTCCAGTCCCCGTGTCACCGCAACCAACAACCAGAAAGCGGTGATCAAGGTGGGGACGGACGAGTATTACGTCACCAATGCGTCCACCACCATTACCACTACCTCGACGGGCACAGACAAGACACCTAACGTGGAGCTGACCCCCTTCTTCTCCGGTATCGCACTGGACGTAACGCCGCAGATCGATGAAGAGGGCAAGGTGCTGCTGCACATCCATCCCTCGGTTATCGATACCGAAGAGCAAAACAAGGTGATCGACATGGGTACCTCGGGTGGCAAGTTGCAACTGCCGCTCGCCAAGAGCTCGATCCGCGAATCCGATACCGTGGTGCAGGCCAATAACGGTGACATCATCGTTATCGGCGGCCTGATGAAGACCGACAAGCAGGAGATCGTCAGCAAGGTGCCGCTGCTGGGGGATATTCCCTGGGTGGGTGAAGCCTTTACCAACCGCCGCGAGAGCACCAAGAAGGTGGAGCTGGTGATCATGCTCAAACCGACCGTGGTGGAGAAAGATACCTGGCAAAACGAGCTGCAACGCTCTTCCGAGCTGCTCGACAAGTGGTATCCGGCCAAGGGCTGACCCATGACACCAGATGCGGTCACCCTTATCCCGAACGGCCTGTGCTGCCTTGCCAGCACAGGCTGCTTGCTTGCCGTGGCAGGTGAGGTCTCATGTACCTGACCCACTTCGGCCTGCAGGAGGCACCGTTCAGCCTCACTCCCAATACCGGCTTCTACTACGGCCTGCCGCCTCACGAAGAGGCGCTGCAGGTGCTTAACTGGGCGCTGGCGCAGGGGGAGGGCTTTATCAAGGTGACTGGCGAGGTGGGTACCGGCAAGACCCTGCTCTGCCGCAAGCTGCTCAGCGAGCTGGGCTCGGAAGCGCGTCCGGTGCGGCTTGCCTGGTTGCCCAATCCCCACCTCACTCCGGCCGAGCTGCGCATCGCGCTAGCGCTGGAGCTGGGGTTGGCGGTACGGGATCAGAGCGAGCTGGATCTGACCGATCGTATCCATCGTCACCTGATCAACCTGCACCAGCAGGGCAGTCGGGTGGTAGTGCTGATCGACGAGGCGCAAGCGCTGCCGGACGAGACGCTGGAGGCGATCCGCCTGTTCGGCAATCTCGAGACCGAATCGAGCAAGCTGCTGCAGATCGTGCTGTTCGGCCAGCCGGAGCTGGATACCAGACTGGCCAAGCCGCATCTGCGCCAACTGCGCCAGCGGATTGGCTTCTCCTACTGCCTGCGGCCGCTGCGTTTTGACGAGACCCGCGCCTATCTGGAGCACAGATTGCAGGTCTCCGGTTACCGCGGGGCACCGCTGTTTGCAGGTCGCGCCATGCGTCTGTTGTGGCGCGCATCGCGAGGGATCCCGAGACTGATCAATATCCTGGCGCAGAAGTGCCTGATGCTGGCCTATGGTCAGGGTGTGCGTCAGGTCGATAGCCGTCAGGTACGGCTCGCCATTCGCGATACCGACGATGCCAGCCGCTTTGCGCCACGGCGCTGGTGGCCCCTGTTACTGTTGCTGGGGTGCGCCCTGGCTTATGGAGTCTGGCCATGAGCGTTATCAACCAGATGCTGAAAGATCTGGATCGGCGCCAGCAAGGATCCGAAGGTGCTGCCGTCTATATTGCCCCTGCGCGCCAGCAGGGATGGTGGATGTTGCTGCTGACCCTGATCTGTGGTCTGGCACTGGGGATCTTGGGTTGGCGAACCTGGATCTACTGGCAGCAGACCCATATCGTCACGGCAGCCAGCGAAGTGGTCGCCCCCGATGTGGTGGCAAGGGCCGCCGCGCCAGTCAGCCCGCCCGAGCCGGTCGAGGTGGCGGCCGCGCTGCCGTTGCCAAGTCAGGATGAGGTGAATGATGAGGCTGGCGAGAGTGACTCGGATGGTATGGCCGACGGTGCGCCCTTTGATGCCTCCAGCGATGTTGACGAGACGGAGCCGACCGATGAAGAGCTGCAGCCCGAGCTTTACGCCGAACTGGCGGCAGAGCAGCAGGCAGTCGCCAGCGCGCCGCGCAAACCGAGCGTATTGAAGATCGAGACGGTGGAGCTGTCGGCCAAGGAGCTGGCGGCACTGGCGGAGCGCAAGGCGACTACCGCCATGGCCAAGGGAAGCCTGCGGGATGCGCAGGACAACTACTATCAGGTGCTGGCCCACGATCCCTACAATCAGGGGGCGCGCGAGCAGCTGGCGGGGCTGCTCTACGGCGAGGGCCGTCTGACCGAGGCGCGTCAGCTGCTGGAAGAGGGGATCCGGCTCGATCCCCAACAGGCCGATTTTCGTCTGCTGCTGGCCCGCCTTGCCATCAGCGAGGGGCAACAGCAGCAGGCGCTTGGCTGGTTGTCCGGCTATCAGCCGGATCTCGCCAGCAACATGGACTATTACGCCACCTGGGCCGGGCTGACTCAGGAGTTGGGCCAGAATGCCGATGCGGCGGCGCTCTATGTGAAGCTGCTGCGTCAGCAGCCGGATCAGGGCCGCTGGTGGCTTGGCCTCGGCGTGGCCGAGGATGGTCAGGGTCACAGCCAGCGGGCGCTCGATGCCTATCGCAACGCCCTGCTGCACGGCAACATCGGCGAGGCATCGACCAACTGGCTGGAACAACGAATTGGCCAACTAACCCCTTGATAAACAGCAGGTTCGATTAGCTAAGCCTCATCGGATACGGCAACGGGTGTGAAGTAACAGAGATCGGAGCAAACATGGCACAACCCAGACTGAAAATGCGCCTCGGCGACCTGCTGGTACAAGAGCAGATCATCTCTGATGATCAGCTGCAGCTTGCCCTGCAGCAGCAGCGTCAGACCGGCCGCAAGCTGGGCACCACTCTTATCGACCTCGGCTTTATCAGCGAGGTGCAGCTGTTGCAGTTCCTCGCCCGCCAGCTGGATGTGCCTTTCTTCGATCTCAACAACCTCACCATCGACGCCGCCGCGGTGCCGCTGCTGCCCGAAGTGCAGGCGCGTCGCTATCGGGCGCTGGCCGTCAACCTCACCGACGACAAGGTGACGGTGGCGATGTCGGATCCGGCGGATCTGAGCGCACTGGATGCCGTCGCCGCCCTGCTCAGCCCGCGCATCATGGTGCTGGCGGTTGCCCGAGAAGGGCAACTGCTGGAGTATTTCGACCGTCTCTATCGCCGTACCCGCGAGATTGAGAGTTTCGCCGAACAGCTGCAGGAGGAGTATCAGGACTCCGGCTTCGAGCTGGGCTCCAGCAATCTGGGGGCTAACGACGAGGGGGAGGCAACGGTGGCCAAGCTGCTGCGTTCCCTGTTCGAGGATGCGGTACAGGTGGGGGCCTCGGATATCCACATCGAACCGGACGAAAAAGTGCTGCGTATTCGCCAGCGGATCGACGGCATTCTGCACGAGAACATCCTCAACGAGGTGCGCATCGCCCAGGCGCTGGTGTTGCGTCTCAAGCTGGTGGCGGGGCTCGATATCTCCGAGAAGCGCTTGCCGCAGGATGGTCGTTTCAACATGAAGGTGCGCGGCCGCGATGTGGATGTGCGGATGTCCACCATGCCGGTGCAGTATGGCGAGTCTGTGGTGATGCGTCTGCTGGATCAATCCTCCGGCATCCTGTCGTTGACTGAGACCGGGATGCCGCCGGAGATCCTGACCCGTTTCCGTCGCCAGCTCAAACGGCCACACGGGATGATCCTGGTGACCGGCCCGACCGGGAGCGGCAAGACCACCACCCTTTATGGCGCACTCTCCGAGCTCAACCAGTCCAGCAACAAGATCATCACGGTTGAAGACCCGGTGGAGTATCGTCTCTCCCGCGTCAATCAGGTGCAGGTCAACCCCAAGATCGGCCTCACCTTCTCCAACGTGCTGCGCTCTACCCTGCGTCAGGATCCGGACATCCTGCTGGTGGGGGAGATGCGGGACAACGAGACGGTAGAGATCGGTCTGCGTGGCGCCATCACAGGTCACCTGGTGCTGACCACCCTGCACACCAACGATGCGGTGACCAGTGCCTTGCGCCTTATCGACATGGGGGCGCCCGGCTATCTGGTGGCGAGTGCCCTGCGGGCGGTGGTCGCCCAGCGGCTGGTGCGGCGGGTATGTGAGCACTGCGTCGAGGAGAAGGCGCCGGACGAAGGGCAGGCCACCTGGCTTACCGTGCTTTCCGGCGAGGCGCCTGGCCAACACACCTATCACAAGGGCCGGGGTTGCCAGAGCTGCAACTTTACCGGTTATTCCGGCCGGATCGGGGTCTACGAGCTGTTGGAGCTGGATCAGCCGATGATGGATGCTCTGCGCCGCAACGATGCGGAAGGGTTCGCCAAGGCGGCCCGTCAACACGAACACTACCGGCCGCTGGCCCTCACTGCCCTCGATTATGCCCGTCAGGGGATCACCTCGGTGGATGAGGTGCTGCGACTGGCCGAGGATTTGGGGTAAGCGATGGCTAACTTTGCCTACAAGGGGCGTGACAGCCAGGGCAACGCGACCAGTGGCGTGGTCGAAGCGGCCAACGAGATGGCGGCCGCCGAGCAGCTGATGCGCCGTGGCGTGATGCCCACCGAGCTCAAACCGGGCAAGGCCAAGTCCGCCGCCATCGACTGGTCACTGTTGCTGGAAGGGGGCGTCAAGCTGGACGAGCTGGTGATCTTCAGCCGCCAGATGTATGCCCTGACCCGGGCCGGAATCCCGATCCTGCGTGCCATCGCCGGGCTGGAGGAGAGCACTCACAGCAAGCCGCTCAAGCGGGCGCTTCACTCGCTGGGGGAAGATCTTGGCAACGGTCGCCCGCTCTCCAGCTCGATGCAGGCGCACCCCAAGGTATTCAGCAGCCTGTTTGTCGCCATCATCCATGTGGGTGAGAACACAGGTCAGCTGGAAGAGTCCTTTTTGCAG
>SXGR01222550.1_pt1 | contig 15430 bp, 14 predicted proteins | sample 3174711 | NCBI WGS metagenome assembly SXGR01 (sample SAMN11356860, study PRJNA531348) | freshwater metagenome | isolation source: freshwater sample F1-60 | place: China: Fuxian Lake, Yuxi | collected 2017-12-25
AGACGCGTGGCGTGTCGTACTGGACGGTGGCAACTGCGGCCGCGATCCCCGGCGTCCTGTACTTCCTTTCGGTTGGCGTCATGGTTCACTTCGAGGCGTCGCGACTGAACCTGCCGGTGCTGGACCGGTCGCAGTTGCCGAAGCTGGGCCCGGTTCTGCGCCGCGACCTGCACCTGCTCGCCGGTCCCGCCGTGCTGGTATGGATTCTTGCCTCCGGCGGGACGGCCGAACGCGCGGGTTTCTGGGCACTGGTGGCGGCCATCGTCACGAGTTGGGTGCGTGCGCAGACGCGGATCGGACCCAGGCGGTTTCTCGCGGTCCTGGTGGACGGCGCCAACGGAGCGATGCCCGTCGCCCTCGCCTGCGCCACCGTCGGTCTCGTCGTCGGCGTGGTCTCGATCAGCGGCGTCGGCCTGAAGCTCGCCACCGGCATCGTCGGCCTGTCGCAGGGGAGCCTGCTGATCACTTGCGTCCTCACGATGATCGCCGCGATCGTCCTCGGCACCGCGCTGCCTACCTCGGCCAGTTACATCATCACCTCGATCATGGCAGCTCCGGCGCTGATGCAGCTCGGGGTTCCCGCGCTGGCGGCCCATATGTTCGTCTTCTACTTCGGCATCCTTGCCGACCTCACGCCGCCCACCGCCATTTCGACCTACGCGACCTCGGCGATTGCAGGCAGCGACGTCTGGCGTACGCAATTCACAGCGATGCTGCTCTCGCTTTCCGGCTTCATCATCCCGTTCAGCTTCATCTACGATCCCGCGCTGCTGATGATCAATGCGACGCCGTTCCAGGTGCTGCTGCGCACCGGGGCCACGACGCTTGGCATCTACATGCTGGGCGCCGGCCTGATCGGCTACATGCTGGTACGCACCCCGCCATGGGAGCGTGCGGTGCTGGCGATCGGGGCAGGCCTGCTCATCCTGCCGGGTTCCTTCACGAATCTGCTCGGTGTCGCGAGCTTTGCGGTCGTGCTCCTCCTCCAGCAAGTGCGCGTTCGCGCCGAGCGGCGCGCAGCGGCGGCGCCATGAGCGACAACCAGAGCCTGCGTGGTTTTCTCGAGATGGTCGAGCGCGACCATCCGGCTGAGTTGCTGCGTATCCGGGAACCCGTGAGCACGCACCTCGACATGACCTCGCTTGTCTTTGAGCTTGAGCAGATGGGCAGGAGCCCGGTGGTGGTGTACGAAAACGTCCAGGGCCATACGATGCCCGTGGTCACCAACATCGCCGGCAACCGCAAGCTCCTGGCCGCCTGCCTGCGCGTACCGCAGGCTGATCTGCCGGCGGCGTTCCGCGAACGCTGCCAGAAGTACATTCCGTGCGAGCAGGTGAAGACTGCGCCGTGGCAGGAAGTGGTGCTGGAGGGAGATGCGATTGATCTCACCAGGCTGCCGATTCCGTATCACTTCAAGGTCGACAAGGCGCCTTACATCACCGCCGGTCAGCTCACGGCACGCGATCCGCTGTCGGGCACGGATACCACGGGGTTTCACCGGCTGATGCTCTCCGGCAGGAACCGCTTGGGCGTGTCACTGCACTCGCGCCGTCGCATGTACGAGTACCACCGCCGCGCCGAGGAGCGCGGCCAGTCCCTCCCGGCCGTGGTCACCCTGGGCATCCACCCGCTGCATTACATGGGTTCCATGGTTTTTTCCTACCCGCCGAACGTGCGCAAATTCGAGATTATCGGCGGCCTCTTCGGCGAGCCCTACCGGCTCGCAAAGTGCGGAGTGCAGGATCTCGAAGCGCCAGCCGGCGCCGAGATCATTCTCGAAGGAGAGATTCTGCCCGGGGTGCACGAACCCGAAGGGCCTTTCAGCGAATTCACCGGTTATGCCTCATTCCGCAGCACGCAGAACGTATTCGTCGTACACCGCGTGCGCATGCGCCGCGACGCGATGTTCCATTCGGTGGTCTCGGGCATGTCGCAGGATCACATCCTCGTCTCCTGCGTCACGCGCGAAGGCGAGATCCTCAATACCCTGAGGCGAAATCTGCCCAACGTGATTGCCGTGCATGTGCCGCACCGCACCTGTGGCGCGTTCCTCGCCATCGTCAAGATGAAGAAGAGTTCGCAGGGCGAGCCGCAGCAGGCCATCATGTCCGCGCTGGGCACCGAGTTCTATACCAAATACGTGATCGTGGTGGACGAAGACGTCGACATCTTCGACATGAACGACGTCATGTGGGCGGTGGCCACGCGCGTCAAGGCGGAGCGGGATATCGTCCTCATTCCACACTGCAAGGGCGCGATACTCGACCCCACTTCCGATCCCGAGGAATTCACGGTGACCAAGATGGGCATCGACGCCACCAGGCCCGTGGGCCGGGACTTCGCCGAGCGCCTGACCATCTCCGACGAGCAGCGCGAGCGCGTACGCAAAATCCTGCAGGCCTCAGGCGTCAGCCTGTAGCGGATTCCGTGACCGTCCGTATCGGCTACCTGCTTCCCACGAGAGAACTCTGCATGGCGGGCGACGATGGGACCGCCAGCATCCTCGCGCTAGCCGACAGGGCCGAAGCGCTTGGCCTCGATTCGGTCTGGATCGGCGATTCCCTGCTGGCCAAGCCCAGACACGAGCCGCTCGCGATGCTGGCCGCGATTGCCGGCCGCACACGCAGGGTGAAGCTGGGTACCGCCGTGCTGTTGCCGGTCCTGCGCAACCCCGTGCTCCTTGCGCATCAGGTCGCCACCATCGACCAGATCAGCCAGGGACGCCTGATTCTCGGCGTGGGCATCGCGCGCGACCTGCCGGCAATCCGTGCGGAGTTTGCGGCGGCCGGCGTTCCGTTCGAGAAGCGCATTGGCCGCATGCTCGAAGGCCTGCAACTGTGCCGCGCCCTGTGGTCCGGCAAGCCGGTGGACTGGGAGGGGCGCTGGACCGTGAGGAACGGACAACTCGCGCCAATGCCATTTACCGGGGGCGGTCCGCCAATCTGGGGCGGGGGCGATTCTCCTGGCGCGCTCAAGCGCGCCGGCGAGCACTTCGAGGGCTGGTTCCCCTCGGGCGCGCAAAGCCCGGCAGTCTGGCGAGAGCATTGGGCGCAAGTAACCGCATTCGCGCGCGATGCCGGCCGCGAACCCACGGCAATTACAGGTGCCGTCTACCTGACGCTCTCGGTTGACGACAACGCATCCAGGGCAAACGCGGAACTCGATCGCTACCTGGCGCAGTACTACCAGCGGCCGGCGGCGGAGATTCGCACCCAGCAGTACTGCTTCGCGGGATCGCGCGTCGCCGCGGCCGAATGGTTACGAGCATTCGTGGCCGCCGGTGTGACACACATCGTGGTGCGCTTTACCGGCGATCACGAGCGGCACATGGCGATGCTGTCCGATATGAGGACGGATATTTTCTAGTCCTTTTCTAGTCCTTATGTACGGTCCGTGTCGCCTGGCAGAGCTTTCCGGCGTGACGCCAAAGGCCCCATGAACCGAAAGAACATCCTCAACAATTGGCGCGAACTCCCCCGCTCGGGCGGCCGGCCGACGATTGCCTACCGGACGGACGGCGACGGCGAGCCGCTGGTGCTGGTGCATGGTGTCGGCGGGGACGGCGGCAACTGGGACGGCGTGGTGGCCGCACTGCCGCCGCACTTTCGCACCATCCGCATCGATCTGAGCGGGCACGGTCGTTCCGGCCTGCTGACAGCGCCCTGCAGCGTGCAGGACCTCGCGCGCGACGTCACCGACGTCATGGATGCGCTCGGCGTGCGCGCCGCGGCGATCGCGGGCTTTTCCCTCGGCGGGCTGATCGCGCAATGCATCGCGCTCGACTCGCCAGCGCGCGTCACCAGGCTCGCGCTGATCGCCACGGTAGCGGGCCGCACGCCGGAAGAGCAGGCGCGCTCGGTGGCCCGCATCGAGGTGGTCAGGGAAAAGGGACTCGCTGCCATCGCTGCCGGCAATCGTGAGTTCTGGTTCAGCGACGGCTTCCGTGCCGAGCATCCGGAGGTGGTCGACGCGCGCGTACGCCAGTTCATGGCCTGCGACCCGGTGTCCTACCTGCACGCCTTCGCCGTCTTTGCGAAAGGTGACTTCGTCGACCGACTGCAGGAGATCCGGGCGCCTTCGCTCGTGCTGGCCGGCGAGTTCGACCCCGCTGCCACGGCGCACATGGCAGGGCTGATGCACGAAAGAATCGCCGGCTCGCGCGTCGAAATCCTCGCGGGCATGCGCCACGCGCTGCTGATCGAGTGTCCCGGGCGCGTCGCCGCGCTGATGGCAGAATTCCTCCGCGCTACTCCAGCCTGACGTTGGCCGCCTTCACGATCTGCGCCCACTTCGGGATTTCCTTCTCGAGGAAGGCGCGGAACTCGGCGGACGAATTTCCGCCGACAAAGAATCCCTGGGAAGCGAAGTACTCGCGCATATCCGGCGCGCCCACCGCCTTGGCCAGTTCCGCGTTCAGTCTTGCCACGACCGCGGGCGGCGTTCCGGCGGGCGCGAACAGGCCCTGCCACGACAGTGCCTCGAAACCGGGATAACCCGCCTCGGCCACGGTCGGCACCTCGGGCAACAGCGGGTGGCGCTGCAGCGACGTCACCGCGAGGGCGCGGAGCTTGCCCGCCTTCACTTGCGGCAGCGTGACGAGGAAATCGCCGAACATCATCTGGATCTGGCCACCCATGAGATCGTTCAGCGCACCCGCCGTGCCCTTGTACGGCACGTGCACGAACTTCGTGCCTGCGGCGAGGTTGAACATCTCTGCCGCGAGGTGCATTGAGGTGCCGTTGCCGGGCGTGCCGTGGTTGAGCGGCTGCTGCAACGCGACCAGGTCCTTCAGGGTCTTGGCGGGAACCGAGGAATTCACGACGATGGTCAGCGGCGCGGAGACAACGAGCGACACCGGGTCGAAGTCCTTTGGCTGGTAGGGCAGCTTGGGGTTGAGCGAGTAGCTCACCGCATTGGAACCCGTGACGCCGAGCAACAGCGTGTGGCCGTCGGCGGGCGACTTCGCCACATGATCCGCGCCGAGCGCCCCGCCCGCGCCCGGCTTGTTCTCGACCAGCGCCGGCTGGCCCATGGCCGCCTGGAACTTCTCGGCGATGCGCCGACCCATGACGTCGGTACTGCCGCCCGGCGGGAACGGCACGATGATGCGGATCGGCCTGGATGGATAGTCCTGCGCGAATACCTGGGTCGCGCACAGGAACAGCACCGCTGGCAACAGCCTGGAAAGGTTCATGGATTCTCCGTGATCAGAACGCCGAGGAACCGACGAGCGTGGTGCGCTGCATGAAGCGAGGTTCGTCCGGACGGTAGTCGACATTCAGGCGGTGCTGCGTGGCCCAGTTGTCCCACATCACCACGTCGCCGACCTTCCATGAATGCCGGTAGACGTGCGCCGGGCTGCTGACATAGCCATAGAGGGACTGCAGCAGTTGCTTCGACTCGTCCTCGGGCAGGCCGAGCACCGAGATGGTGAAGCCTTCGTTCACGAACAGCACCTTGCGGCCGGATACGGGATGGGTGCGGACCAGCGGATGGACCACGTCCGGCGTCTGCGCGCGGCGCTCGGCCGAGACCTCCACCTGCTGGCCGGCCTTCTTGCGCTCGGCGAGGTAACGGTCCCAGAAGCGGTGCACCGCCTGCAGCCCGGCGATCCGGCGCTTAAGATCATCGGGCAGCGCGTCGTAGGCGGCTGCGGTGCTGCAGAACGAAGTGTCGCCCAGCGGCTTGCCGTCACGATGCGGAATACTGTGCGCGTGCATGATCGAGCCGCGGCTCGGCACCGCCGTATACGAAAGGTCGGTGTGCCAGTAGTTGCCGGCGTCGGGGATGCCGATGCGCTTGCCGTTCTCGATGATGTTCGAGATGCGGTACAGCTCGGGATGATCGGGATTCACGTACTCGCGCAGCACGTGGATTTCCAGTTCGCCCAAGCGGCGGCTGAATTCGACGTGCCTTGCGTCGCTGAGTTTCTGGCCGCGCAACAGCAGTACCGAGTAGTCCGCGTAGGCGCGCTCGATCGCGCGGAAAGTCGCGTCGTCCAGTTCGGTCGACAGGTCGACGCCCGAAATCTCCGCGCCAAAACTTGCCCCTAGCGGCTTGATGTCAATCATGCAAATATGTTAATCGGAAAAACACAGACGCCGGCTGAAATGGGAGGAAACATCATGCGCAGTTTCGCAATCGCCGTAGCGGCCTTGCTGGTCTTTGCAGCACCGCAAACAGGTGCCCAGGAATATCCTTCCAAGCCGGTCAGGCTGGTCGTGCCATATGCGACCGGCGGCACCACGGACGTGCTCGCGCGCCTGCTCAGTCCGCGCCTGACTGAAGCCTGGGGCCAGTCCGTGGTGGTGGAAAACCGCGCCGGCGCCAACGGCAATGTCGGCTCCGATATGGTCGCCAAATCGCCCGCGGACGGCTACACGCTGCTGGTGGGCACCTCGGGCTCGAATGCGGTGAACCCTTCGCTGTACAAGCAGATGCCTTTTGATGCCCGGCGCGACCTGATCTACATCGCGCCGATCGCCTCCACCGCGAACGTGCTGCTGGTGAATGCAACCTCGCCCCACCGCTCCCTCAAGGACCTGCTCGCCGCGGCGAAGAATTCGCCCGGCAAAATCAGCTATGGCTCCTCTGGCGTGGGCAGCGTGCTGCACCTGTGCGGCGTGCTCGTCGCGCAGAAGGCCGGCGTCGATCTGCTGCACATCGCCTACAAGGGCACCGGCCCCAGCCTCACGGATCTCCTCGGCGGGCAGATCGACAGCGTGTTCTCGAACCTGCCGGCGGTGGTGCCGCAAATCAAATCAGGGAAAATGCGCGCGCTGGCCGTGACCTCCGCCGAACGCGACGCCTCGGCGCCCGACGTGCCGACGATGATCGAGGCTGGGATTCCGGGCTATGCGCTGACTTCGTGGTTCGGGATTTTCGCGCCGGCCAAGACGCCGCGCGCGGTCGTGCTGAAGGTCAATGCCGAGGTGTCGCGCCTGATCCAGCTGCCCGAGGTGCGAGAGCGCCTGCTGGGCCTGGGCGCCGTGCCCACCCCCAAGGGCGCGGACGACGCCAACCAGTTCTACCACGACGAACTCGTTCGCTGGGCCCAGGTCGTGAAGGCCTCCGGCGCGACGGTGGACTAGCGATGGCGCTTTCTCGCATTCCCTCCTCTGCGGGTTGAATTCGCACCCCAGGCGTTGCGCTGTCCTTCGCGTCTTCGCCAAGCGCAAACGCGGGTATTCTCGGGCGGGTCTCCAGTATCGGGCGGCCGTACCCGCTGTGGGACAGCTTTCCGCACGCACACGCTGGGCAAACACCGTCTGAATCTGCCATGACACCATTTCAGCGCCGGCTGAGCCTTGCTCTGATCGCCTTCGTCCTCGCGGTCTCTTACGGGATCTGGTACGCCTACAGCGTGATCATGGTGACCCTGTTGGCCGAGTTCGGCTGGAGCCGATCGCTCCTCGCCGGCGCGTTCTCCGTATTCACGCTGGTACACGGCGTCGCGAATCCGCTCATCGGCATGCTCTCGGATCGCCTGCGTCCGGAACGCATGATCGCCTGGGGCGGCGTCGGGCTCGGGCTTTCGCTGTGGCTCGACAGCTACATTGCCACGCCCTGGCACTTGTACGCCGGCTTCGGCGTGCTCACCGCCGCTGCTGTCGCGTCATGCGGCTGGGTTCCCGCGGTGGTTCTCGTGCAGCGCCGTTTTGCGGATCGCCTCGGTCTCGCGCTCGGTATCGCCAGCGCCGGTGTGGGCGCCGGCATCCTGCTCGTGGTACCCCTGTGCCAGTACCTGATCGATGCCATCGGCTGGCGCATGATGTTTCGTGTGCTCGGCCTGCTGTGCATGGCCTGCATCGTGCCCGCGGCAATCCTGCTGGAGCGCATCGGCAATGTCCCGCTAGGCCCCCGCAGTCCCCAGGCTGGCGGCGCGCCTTCGCGCACGGGCGCGCAGGCACTGACGCTGCGCGAGGCTGCGCGCGGCATCCCGTTCTGGCTCATGTTCGCCTGCTTCTTCTTCGGCAATGTCAGCTCGCAGACCCTTCACGTTCACCAGGTCGCGTTCCTCGTCGATCATGGCGTGGCGGCCATCGTTGCCGCCTCGGCAGTCGGCGTCGTCGGCCTTGCCAGCATCGCCGGGACAATCGGCGGCGGCTGGCTTTCGGATCGCGTCGAGCGCGAACTCGTCTACATCGGGGGCATCTCGATCATGGTGGCGAGCGTGGCGGCCCTGCTCGCGGTCGGCAGCGCGCCGACTCGCTGGGGGATGTACACCTACGCGATCATGCTCGGCATCGGCTACTCGGTCACTGCGTCGCTGATTCCCGCGATGCTGAGCGACAGGTTCAGCGGACCGAATTTCGGCGCCATCTTCGGCATGGGGCTGCTTGCCAGCGCGCTTGGCAGCGCCGTTGGTCCCTGGCTCGCGGGGTCGATATTCGACCTTACCGGCAGCTACACCGTGCCCTTCGCGATTGCCGCGGCGTGCGGCTTCATCGCCGCCACCGCAGGATGGTTGGCGCGCGTGCTGCGGCGCCGCGCCGCGTCAGCCCACTGAGTCGCAATCCTGACCATATCCGCTTCAGGCGCGGCATTCGTGTGCCGGGATGGGCAGGCGGGTTTGTATAATGGTTCTACAACAAGGTCACGCCGCCCTGGTTGCTTCGGGCGGCGCACGCGGCAGGATTGCATGTCGGCAAACTCGTCCACTGCTTCGAGCACTCCCGCATAACCCACCCGAGGAAAACCTGACATGCCAGACCCTTCAGCACTTCCCCTTGCCGGCCTGCGCGTACTCGATCTCTCTCGGGCGCTGGCAGGCCCGTTCTGCGCGACGATCCTCGCCGATCTGGGCGCGGATGTCGTCAAGGTCGAGCCCACCCCGGCTGGCGAGATGGTGCGCGGCTGGGGGCCGTTCGTCGAAGGCGTCAGCGTCTATTACCTGAGCATTCATCGCAACAAGCGCAGTCTCGCCGTCAATTTCCGCGACCCGGAGGGCCTGGAGCTGATTCGCACCCTGGCCGACAAGGTCGACATCGTCGTCGAGAACTTCAAGCCCGGCGCGATGGCCGGCATGGGGATGGACTACGCGACCCTGGCCGCGCGCAATCCCCGGTTGATCTTTGCCTCGATCACCGGATTCGGCACCACCGGGCCCTACGGCGAGTGGCCCGGCGTCGACCAGATCGCGCAGGGTATGTCCGGCCTCATGAGCCTCACCGGCCACAAGGAAACCGGTCCGGTCCGCGTCGGCATCCCGATCGGCGACGTCGTCGCGGGCATATGGGCGGCGCTCGGCGTTCAGGCAGCGGTGATCCAGCGCATGGCGACAGGACGCGGCCAGCTGGTCGAGACTTCGCTGCTGGCGGGACTGATCGGGCTGCTCACGGTGCAGGGTCAGCGGCAGCTTTCGCTCGGCGACACACCCGGCGTGGCCGGCAACGACCACCCGGTCGTCTGCCCCTACGGCATGTTCGAAGCGAGCGATGGCCCGTTCAACATGGCGGCCGCCACCGAGGACATGTGGGTCAAGCTGTGCAAGCTGGTCGGCCACGAGGAGTGGGCCACGCACCCGGATTACAAGGACAACGCAGCGCGCATGCGCAATCGCACTGCCGTGAAGGCGAATCTCAACGCTATTTTCGCCACCCGCGGCAAGATGGATTGGACGCTGGACCTGGTCAAACTCGGGCTGCCGGCCGGCCCGATCTTCACTCTCGACCAGGTTTTCGAGGACCGGCACGTCAATGAAACCGGCATCGTGCAAGAAGTCGACCACCCCACCCTTGGCAAGCTGCGCCTGGTGGCCAACCCGATCCGCATGGCCGGCATGGGCGCTCGCTCGGTGCGCACGGCGCCGCCGCTTCTGGGCGCCGACAGCCGCAAGATACTCGCCGATTTCGGCTTCGCACCCGCGCGCATCGATGCGCTTGCGGCCGCCAAAACCATTCTTTGTTCCGGGGAGTGACTCGGATGCCCACGCCGCAGAAAACCGTCGCACTCGCCTACGTTGCGCTCGTCGTCGATGATCCGCAAGCCAGCGCAGCGCGCTGCGAGAAGGACTTCGGCTTGCCGCGCCGCGATTTCAAGTGCGGCGGCTCGAGCGTGCCGCTGATCCCGATCGGCGCAACGGCGCTGGCTCTGTTTGCGCAGGCCGATCCGTTCCTGGGCCCGGAACCGAAAAAGGGTGTGCATCACCTTGCCCTGTGTGCCGCTGACCCTGAAGCCGCCGCCCGCGCCACGGGCCTGCCCACCGCAGGCGCCCTGTCGAAAGGGCTCGAGGGCAAAGCGCAGATCGGCCTGGCGCCGCAAGCCACCTGCGGCGTGCGCGTGCGCTTTACCGAACCACTGGGCCTCGCGCCGGCCCGCTCCGACGTCGTCGAACGCATCGATCACATCGGCGTGGCCTCGGCCAACAACAGGAGCGCTCGCGAGGTGTTCATCGACCGCTTGGGCTGCATCTACGAGAGCCAGCAGACCGACAGCGAAGTGGAGACGATTTCCGAGAATTTCACTTCGGACACGCACCGCTACATTTTCCACACCCGGCCATCGCGGCTGGTCGGCAGCATGCGCGTGACGTTCATCACCGCAGGCGACTGCGAACTCGAGTTTCTCCAGGACCTGACCACCGATGTCAGTGCCGATGCCGCAAGGCATGATGCCCCCGGTGATACGCGTGGCGATCGCAGCGCCATCGCGCGCCATATCGCTTCTCGCGGCGCCGGGCTGCACCATCTCGCCATCAAGACTCCGGATATCGATGCCGCCCTGGGCCGGCTCGGCAAGGCGGGTTACCGGATGATCGACAAGACCGGGCGGCCGGGCTCGCGCCGCGCCCGCATCGGGTTCATCCACCCTGCGAACCTTGGCGGCGTGCTGGCGCATTTCGTCCAGCGCGAGGAGGTCTGATCGTGGCAGGCTATGCGATGAACTACCTGGCGCTGGTTGCGCGCAACGCGGCTCCCGTGTGCCGATTCCTTGGCGATTCCCTCGGCCTGCAGCGCACCGATGTGACGCTGCACGGGCGCCCGATTCCGTTCTTCGGTATCGGCAAGTCCGCCCTCGCGGTATTCGATGTCGACGATCCCTATCTGGACGAGCCGCGCTTTCCGGGCGTCCATCACATGGCGCTCGCCGCCGCAGACCCGGCGGCGACGGCGGCGCGGCACGCCCTGCCCGTCTCCGGCACCGGCGTCGGGCCCGACGGCAGGCGCTTCGTAACGATCGATACATCCGCGACGGTCGGTATCCGCACCCGCTTCATCGAGCCTTTCGCCGTAGCATCCAAGGCCGGACCCGCCTACAAGATCGACCACCTTGGCGTGGCGACCAACGACAACGACGCCACCGTGCGCGTTTTCACCGGCAATCTTGGCTGCCCGATCCAGAGCACGCAGACCGACGTTGAGATCCGCAACGTCACCGAGAGCTTCATCTCGGACAAGTACGGGGCCGTCTACCATGCACGCCCGCCGCAGATCCTCGGCGGCCTGCGCGACGTCTTCATCACCGTCGGTGATTGCGAGCTGGAGCTGCTGATGGACTACGATCCGTCCATGAAGCCGAAACAGCAGCTGAGCGAAGAGCAAGGCAATACCAAGGGCGACCAGAGCGCCATCGCCAAGTTCGTGGCCCGGCACGGTCCCGGGCTCGCCCACGTCGCGTTCGCGACACGCGACATCGACGCGCTCCTGCCCAGGCTGTCCGCCGAGGGCTGGCGCATGATCGACCTTGTCGGCCGTCCGGGCGGGCGCGGTTCGAAAATCGGCTTCGTCCATCCATCGAACTTTGGTGGTGGCCTGCTCATGCATTTCGTTGAACCCGAAGTCGACGGCGGTTATGTCGGACCCGGTCAATCCAAGGAGGAGTTGCCATGACACGAACAATCCGCAATTGCCTTGTCGCACTGGCCGCCTTTGCCGCATCGGCTGCCAACGCGCAGGAATATCCGAGCACGGGCCCGATCAAGCTGGTGGTCGGATTCGCCACCGGCGGCGGAACGGACGCAATCGCCCGCTCGCTCAATGTCCGTCTGGGAGAGATCCTCAAGCAGTCGGTGGTGGTCGAGAACCGGCCAAGCTCCGGCGGCATCCTGGGAACCGATGCGGTCGCACGGTCCGCGCCGGACGGCTACACCGTGAGCTTCAACGTCAACACGCACGCGATCAACCAGGCGCTCTATCCAAAGCTGCCCTACGACACCGAGCGCGATCTGCGCGGCGTGACGCTGGTCGGGTCGCTGGGCCAGATGCTGGCGGCGAACCCCAAGGCCGAGGCGAACACGCTGCAGGAGTTCCTCAAGCTCGAGGCGGCGGGCGAAAACAGGAAGCGCATCCTGGCAAACGGCGGCGTGGGTTCGCCAGGACACCTTGCGGCCGCCTACCTGGAATCGCTGGCCGGGGCCAAGTTCACGCATGTGCCCTATCGTGGCGCCGGTCCGGGAATCACCGACGTGCTGGGTGGCCAGGTGCCCTACATCCTGTCGACCTCGGCCGGGCTGCTGCCGCATGTCCGCGCCGGCAAGCTGAAGGCGATTGCGGTGACCTCCCCGCAGCGCTCGTCGCTGCTGCCCAACGTGCCGACGATCGCGGAGAGCGGATTTCCCGGCTACGACATGGACACCTGGATCGCAATGTTCGTGCCCAAGGCCACGCCGAACTCGGTTGTGAAGATCCTGCATGAAGCAACACTCGAGGCGCTGAAGTCGCCTCAGGTGAAGGAGCGCATCGAGGCGCAGGCCGGTCGTATCATCGGCGGCTCGCCAGAACAGCTTGACGCGCTGGTGGCCGAGGACATCAAGCGCTACACCAAGATCGTGAAGGACTTCGGCATCAAGGCGGAGTAGCGGCACGTGGAGGCTCCGTCGGGCCAGCTGGTCCTCGCAGAGCGCCATGGCGCGGCGCTGGTCCTGCGGCTGAACCGGCCCGAGGCGGGAAACGCGATCAGCCGCGAGGTCGCGCTGGCGCTTGCGGACCAGGTGCGCGCCTGCGCCGCCGATCCGGCGCTTCGCGCCCTCATCATTACCGGTACCGGCACGCGCTATTTCTGCACCGGCGGCGATGTGAAGGCATATGCACGGCTGGCGAGCGCCGAGGAGCTCGATCGGGTTTTCAACCTGATGCGCGAGGTCTGCGATGCGATCGAGGCGCTGCCTTTCCCCGCGATCGCCGCGATCAACGGTTTTTCCATCGGCGGCGGTTCGGAGCTCGCCCTGGCGTGCGACCTGCGCATCGCGGATGCGTCTGTGCAGATCGGCTTTCCGCAATCGCGCCTGGGCATCATTCCCGGCTGGGATGGGGTGCCGCGCCTGCTAAAGACGGTGGGGCGCGGCCCTGCCGCCATGCTGCTATTTACGGGCAAGCGCGTGGGTGCCACCGAAGCCCGCGACATTGGCCTGGTGGATGAAGTCGTGCCTGACGGGAAGGCCCTCGAACGCGCGCTCGAATTGGGCGCTGCGTTTGCCGAGGTGGCCCCGCTTTCCCTGCGTGCGATCAAGGCAGCGCTGCTGGACGCAGGGTCGGCGCCGGCCGGCCGGGAAGCGCGACACAATGCGCGGGCGTCGTTTGCGCGCCTCTGGTTCACCGAAGACCACAAGGAAGCCGAGCGCGCCTTTGCCGAGAAGCGCGCGCCGCGCTTCCAGGGCCGCTGAGCGGGGTTCACGGGACGAAAGAGATGCGATGTTAAGAATTCTCGGACGAGCCAACTCGTTCAATGTTCGCAAGGTCCTCTGGCTGTGCGACGAAATCAGCCTGCCCTACGAGCGCGAGGATTACGGGCGCGGGTTTCAGCCGACGGATACGCCCGGGTTCCTGAAGCTCAATCCCGTTGGGCAGGTTCCCTGCGTGATCGACGAAGGATTCGCGATGCGCGAGTCGCACGCGATCCTGCGCTACCTCGCAGCGAAGCACGCGGCAACCGACCTGTATCCCGCGGATCTGGCCCGTCGCCAGAGGATCGAGGCCTGGATGGACTGGGTGGCCTACGATGTGACGCACTCGATGCGCGGCGCCTTCCTGGGCGGCCAGCTGAAGGAACCGCCCTGGAACAACGAATGGTTCGTGGCGCAGGGTCGCAAGGACCTGACGCGGCAGATGAAGCTGCTGGACGAACAACTTGCGGCCAGCGGCCCGTACCTGCTCGGCGCGGCGTTCACGCTGGCCGACATTCCGATGGGCCTGGTGGTGAACCGCTGGTTCTCGCTCGTCGATCTGATCCGGCCCGACTATCCCGATGTGGCGCGCTACTACGAGCTGCTCACAGAACGCCCCGCTTACTGCAGACACGGCCGCAACGGGCTGCCCTGAGCGCCATTGCGGCCCCGCTCCCACGTCCCGGCTGCAGCGGGACCCGGTGGGTGTCGTTACTCCACTTTGAGATTCAGGTCCTTGATGATCTTCGCCCAGATCTCCGATTCGCGACGGATCTGCCCGGCGAACTGCTCCGGGGTGTTGGCGCGGGGGTTCATGCCATAGCCGCGCAGACGCTCGGCAAGCGGCCCCGACGCAAGAGCACCGGCAACGCCCCCAGCGAGTTTCTGCAGAATCTCCTGCGGTGTGCCGCCCGGCGCGCACAGGCCGTACCAGGAATTGACATCGAAGCCCTTGAGGCCGAGCTCGTCCAGCGTCGGAATATCGGGAAGCATCGGCGTGCGGGCAATCGAGGTTACCGCCAGCGGCGTGACCTTTTCGGCGTTTGCCTTGAGGTAGCCGCGCGCCGAGGGCAGCGGATTGAAGTACATCTCGATATGCCCGCCCAGCAGATCGGCGATGATCGCCTGCGCGCCCTTATAGGGAACGTGGACCATCGACAGGCCCGCTTGCCGGGTGAAAAGCTCCGCTGAAAGATGCGTGACGTTGCCGATGCCGGCCGACGCGAAGGAAATCTTGCCCGGTTGCGATTTCACCAACGCGATGAGCTGGGCATAGGTCTTCGCGGCAATCTTCGGGCCGGCGACGAGCACCATCGGCGTCGTGGCGACGAGTGACACCGGAATGATGTCTTTGCCCACGCTATAGGGCACCTTGCCGTACAGCGTCGGGTTGATGGTCATCGGCCCCACCGAGCAGACGAGCAGCGTGTAGCCGTCAGGCGCGGACTTGGCGACGAATTCCGTGCCGATGATCGCCTGAGCGCCGGGCTTGAATTCGACCACGTGAGGCTGGCCCCAGGTGGTCTGGAAATGTTCGCCCAGTCCGCGTGCCACGGGTTCGAGGTCGCCGCCAGCGGGAAACGGCACGATGAATTTGATCGGTCTGGATGGATAAGGCTGCGCCTGCGCGAGCGTGCAGCCGAGTGCGACGCCCAGTACGGCGGCACGCAAAAATGCATGGCTGATTCGGCGACCGAATGCCGTGGGTAGGCTGGTCTGGGTCATCGGTTAACTCCCAACGCGTTGCGGGAACACTGACGATACGCGCCCTTCCGGCTTGCGCAACGGAAGTTTCGAAATCGGGCACGCCAGGCCCGGCCTGATTCC
>SXGR01536220.1_pt1 | contig 15427 bp, 18 predicted proteins | sample 3174711 | NCBI WGS metagenome assembly SXGR01 (sample SAMN11356860, study PRJNA531348) | freshwater metagenome | isolation source: freshwater sample F1-60 | place: China: Fuxian Lake, Yuxi | collected 2017-12-25
CCCTGCAACCCCTCAGCACGCGTCACAACACGCTTACTACCAACTGTTACAGCATGCAACGTCACAGCCGACCCGCCAGCCGGCGTAAATGTAATCGTGCTAATCATCGCGTCGCCAACTGCCAACCCAATTGCCGAGCAAGCAACATAGGATCATCAGCCGCAGCGCCAACCGCGTTCACAGTGATGTTTATGCCGCCCGCCTGCCCCATTCGATTCGTGCGAGTAGCGGAGCTCACCTTGCCACCCATGACAAGCTCAGGGCCCGTTTCACCAACTAACGTAAGCATACCTGGCGTCAACATGCCGCCCGACGCCCTGTTAGCAATTTTATAGCCGTTAAACTCCTTACCCGTTACCTTGAAAACGTCTTTCTGAGTGCTCTTCGGAGAAAGCGCTTTAGCAATTGATGACGCCGAATACGTTGTTTTTTTGCTTTTGCCCCGCAAGTAATTAGCGATGCGCTCACGTAAGGGTTTAACGGTCGCAGGGCTCGGCTGTATAACACCAATTGCTTGACCGACACCCGTAGTAACGTCAGCAGGCACAGCACCAAGCGACACGCCCGAACCACCCATTGCTGCCGAAAGTCTGTCGAAAAACCCTTTCACAGTGCCGCCGCCTAACAACGCATCTAAAGCACCCTGCATACCAGTTGCAAACGTTGCAGCAAACGCTTGCGCAGCGGCCTCGCTACTAGCCTCAATTTCGTTTTCATTCAGCTGCGCAAGCTGATCTTGTAGCTCAGTGAGATACTTAGGGCCGTAACGCGCATCAAGCGCGTCTTTTTCACTTTGCAACGCGTCAACAGCCTCAAGATTTCCCTGCTTACGTGCCTGCGCCAAACGCGCATCAAGTCTCGCAGCCTCACGCACAAACCTAGCGCGAACTTTGGGATCAGTTGCCTCAGCCTGAGCCCTAGCAATGCTAGACGTCAAGCCCGTACGTGTTGCAAGCCCCTCACGTGCGGCCCTAGCAGCACGCGCAGCATTAACCGGCGCCAACAACTCATTCAGTTTCGTGTCACGTATCTGATCAAGAATGCCAGCAACAAAACCCTTTAATGTTTCCGTCGCCGTTGACTTTGCCTGCCTTGCAGTCTGCCGACCCTCAACGCGTCGCAACTCTGCGTCGGCAGCATCCTTAGCTTTTTTGCCTCTGGCTGATCGCACCTTAGATTGCGCTGCGGTCAACTCCTGCTGTTCCTCAATTGACGAGATAAACCCGCTGGCGCCTACAGCACTAAGCGCAGACCGTTGACCAGCAAACGGCGACCTTGACCTTGCCCCAACGGCTTTAGCTAAATCCCTTAACGCCGACGCGCCAGGCAGGTTTGCAACGGCCCTACCAACGCGAGAAATCGCATTAACAAGCGCGTCAACACCATTTTTTGCAGCACTAAACGCGCCGACAACACCATCACGCATTGTTTTAGCAGCTGACGAAACACCCTTAAAGACTGACCTAGCTGCACTAAGCAAAACTCGCGCAGTACTAGTCAAACTGTTGATGCGTGCGCCAACAAAGTTGAGCACTGGCCCAATTGCTCGCAATTGCGTTGACGCAACACTTGCAATCGCTTTAAAAATCGGCACGATGACCGGCTTTAACGCAACAAACAGACGTGTCATTGAGCGAGCAACGCGGCCGGCGGCAGCAAGCGCGCTTGGTAGCTCACGCTTCGCTGCGTCACCAACATTTTTAAAGATCGGGCCGATAGTTGCACCAATCTCAGCAACAAGTTTTTGCAATGACTTGCTGCGCGTGTAAGCCAAATAGAACGCTGCACCAACCGCCGCAACACCCAAAGCAACAGCGGCAATCGTTGCGGTAACAGGATTGCTAAACACAGCAGCCAATAACCCACCAATGCTAGCGAGCGAGCCCGTGATCTTACCTGCGACAAGCACGGCAGCAAGACCGGCAAGCGCGATTGTGATGCCCTTAATGTTGTCGCGGAACACACCGCCAACGCCAGTGCCAGCGCGAACACCCGCCACAAAGCTCATCAACGCCACGGCAGCACGATTCAAAATAGGCACCAAGTACCCGCCGATTGTCTCAAGCAAGTTTTGGTATGTCACACGCAGCTTGTCAAGTGGTGTTGCCTGCGCCGCAGCAGAACCACCAAACTCAGTAGCGAGTTCCTTCAAAATTAGTTTCTGCGCCTCAGCCGTCTTACCGGTGTCAACAAGTTTCTGAATAACGTTTTGCTGATCGGTACTGAAGTTGACGCCAACACGCCTCAGCGCCGTAAGGCCCCTAACGGGATCTTGCAACGCCTTACCAACCTGAATGCTTGCACCCTTCAAACTAGTTCCCGTAGCCGCACTCAAATCAAGCACGGCAGCAGTAGCGGCAGGGAACGTGTCTTTGCCAATCTTCGTGAACGTCAGCAGCAGGTTTTCAGCAGACTGAATGGCCTCATCATCAATCGCAGTCTTTTCACTCAACGCCTGCGCAAGATCGCCAATCGCCTTCGCAGACAACCCAGCAGCACCCTTAGTTGACTTTAGTACCGCATTCGTTTGCCGGCCAACCTTGATGCTTTCCTGCTGCTCACGCACCGAACCCCTAATGACCGTAATAAGGCCCTGCGCACCAATGTACGCGCCAGCAAGTCCAGCAACCGAGCGCGTAACGCTCTTAAAGGGATTGCTTTTGACGCGCCTAGTTGAACGATTAAACTTGTCGGTCGCGGCAATGCTCCGACGCATCCCACGTTCAAGGTCAGCTGTATCAGCAAGAATGTTGACGCGAGCATCTATTGATTTAGCCATTGCGTTCCTTCCCAATACGTTTCAAATCAACGGCCATTTCGTGCAGCTCACTCAACAGCAAATTATCCATTTCCCACGGCCTAACCCCAAACACGCGAGCCAGTGTCGGTGTCCAAAGATGACGAGCAGTTAGGCACTCGTAGGGTCTGCAACCTTCTTTTTGGGCGTCGCGGGCTCTTCAACAAACTCAATCTCGCTAAGCGTCCAATCAAGCGCCGTATCCTCAGTCAACACCTTGCCTGCCCGAGCAGCACTAACGATCACTAACGCCAACACAATGTCCAAGTCACCCTGATCAAGCGCGTCCTCAATTTGTCCAGGCAACAAGCCCGTCAGCTGCTTAATGCTGCGCATCTCACGCAACGTGAACTCTTCGGGCACGGCAAACGTTCCTGCAGGGCACTTAATTTCCATTTGATCCCCCTATTTAAAGCCAGCTTTGCTGACCGTTTGGTTAATGACCTGCAGCATCTCTTCTTGAATTGCGGGCCCTGCTTTACGCAGTCCAGGTCTCAAGAACGCTCTTGGGCCCGCAGTGTTCAACTTGCCGCGCCCGCCGAACTCATAAACGGCAGGGTAATTAAACGGTTTGTTGGCGTACCGGCTTGCGCCACGTGAACCATTACTAGCTTGACGTTTCGCGCTGGCAACAACAGCCACAGCAACATTGGTAGCGCTCGGCTTAATGAGCCTGATCAACTCGCCACTAGCACGCAGACCCTTGCGTGCGGCCTCAGCCTGCGCTTTTGTCGCAACCTTCGCGCCAACGGCTTTCAAACCCTTCTTCAGCTCAGAATCAAGGCCCGTGTCCAGCAGCTTTAATCCCTTAACGACTTTTTTGTAGTCGTCAAACAGAATTATTGGTTCTGCCATTACGGCGCGCTATCACCATTGGCAACAGCAATCGTCACAGGCGAGTTAGTGCCGTCAAACAAGCCCTTGAAATTCAAGGTTTGATCAAGGATGTCCGGCCCACCAACCGACGGTGTATCACCATCAAAGCGAGCAACGGGGACGGTAACGGTGATTGAGTCACCCGTTGAATCAGTGAACGTGGCAACAACAGCTGCGTGCGTAGCGTTCACAACACGGTTGTAAGCCGTAGCGTCAACAAACTCAGCAGTGATTGAGCCCGTTACCTCAGCAAGACTTGATGCAATTGGCTGCTGCGCAACCTGCGAACCAAGCACAAACCTGTCACCAGTCAAACCATTGTTGACCGACAAACTGAAGTCCTTACACGGAAACCCTGTGCCATCAACAGTGATTGCGGCGCCGGCGAAGTGCAACAGCTCAAGGTTTGCAGCATACGAAGCAGCCGTGACCGAACCAATCGTTTCAGCGGTCGTACCAATCACACCGAACTCAGCGGTGAGCAGCTCACCGACAGAAACTGACAGATCAAGACTGTTGATCTTCGTGCCGGCGTAAGTGAACGCTCTGACGGTTCCATCGTTGCCTGGGCGACCAACCTGGATTGTTAAGCTTAATCCAAACACATCGCTCATCGTGCACGTGTGTAAGTAGCTGCCGGAGGTCGCAACAGCGCCGAGCGCGTGCTTAAACAAGATCGCAGTGTTGTCAGCGGTCATGTCCATAGAAAACGAGCCTTCAATGGCCTTCTGACCTGAAGCGTAACGATCACTACGAAGCACACGATTACCTGTGCGCAATCCCTCAGATTCAATGCGCTCAATCGTCATTGCAATTGACTCATCATTGAACTCATAAAAACGTGTAGGTGTTACAGCAGTACCAACCGTTGTTTCAACACCAATGCCTAGTTGTGCTGCCAATCCTGACCTGATAGCCATTACTTAGTCTCCTTAGTGGCCTTCACGGCCTTTTTCTTTGTTTGCGCGACCTCAAAATCAGGTCGCGTTAGTAGCTGTTGTGCAAGCTCGTCGGGCACGTCAACCACGCCGTCGCGCTCGACTTGAAACTCAACGTCATGATGCGGAATGTAGATTTGTGACTGCGGGCCCACGTATTTGACTTGCATTAGATCCTCGCTGCTGCCTCAACGCCTAGCGTGAGGATTGTTTGCCTTGCCGTATCACCAGCAAACTCTTCAAGATTGAACGGGGCACTCAGCTGCGCGATACGCACCGTGTTACCAACCGTAGGATTTGCCCTCAGGTAGTCCTCAATTTCAGCGGCAAGCTCAAAGCACCTTTCAGTGCATTGCTGCTGCTGATTGCCTTCCCGCACCACACTCACATACACGTCCATTGTGTACGTTTCTTCCTTCGTTAGCTTTCCTAACGCCGCAAACTCTTGCGAGCCACTAATGTCAGCAAGGGCAATAAACTCGCGTGGCCCCGTAATCGGTGCGCCATACGACACCGTTACATCAGCGAGGTCACTATTGGCAGCCAGGGCGGTGTAAAGGGCGGCTTTGAACGCTGGCGCCGTGCTCTTATATGTCGCGGTAGGGCTCACAGCATCCCAACATGACGGTACGGGCCAAGCAAACGCAGCGCAGCTGCCGGCAACGCATAGTTAGTTGGCCGATCCGGCCCAAGCTCACGCGGATCACTCAGCACATCACCGAGGTCAAGGTTCACAACGTCACGGCGCATTGCTGCACCAACCGACACTACGCACGCCTGTTTAACGTCAACAGGAATACTTGCCGGCCCGTACACGCCTAGAATTGTGACCTTTGCAAAACCAAAGTAGCGGGCGCTGTCACTGTTCCATAGGTTTGCTTCTTGCGTGCTAAACTGCACAGCAGTGTGCATCCCGTCATTGTGAACAATTGGCAGCAACTGAAAGTCTGTGCTGTCAAGCACTAATGGTGTTTCGTCAGCATGAAACGTGATTGTTGTTGCTGTACGCAAGTCAAACGGTGTGAGCGGCATTACGTAATGCCCTAATGGTGCTTTGAACACGCGTGTTGCGCTGCCAACAGGGTAAAGCTCACGCTGCGTGTACTGCTGAATGGCTTTACTGACCGCAGTAATTGTCGTGCTGATTAGTGAGTCGCGTGCCGTGTCAGCACCCGGCAATTCAAGAAACGCCCTGGCCTCGGCAAGCGTACACAGGTCGTTTGCAGCCATTACTTACGAGCCTTCTTAGGCACGCGTTTTTCAGCACGCTTAGCAGGCGTCACGCCCTTAGCACCAAGTAGTCGCAGCTGCTCATCAACTTGTTTAACGCGATCAGTAAGCCCGCGTGTTACTAGGCCGGCGCGTTCACGAATGAGTGCCGCAATTTCTTGCTGGCTCATAGCCAACTCCTTTTTTCATTTTGTTGCAAGCGGCGGCAGGGAATCAAACCCTGCCAATGTCCAAGCCACGTAGTAGCAGTCAGGACGCCGCAATTAGTCCTTAGAAGGACGGTGCTACCAAGCCAGTGCCTGACACGATGCTCGTGTTCACACCAACGTAACGCTCAGCAGTGAAGCAGACGTAGTTATAGAGGCGGAAGCGAACCGTCGCTTCGGCTGACAGCGTCTCGCGGAAAACTTCAGCCTTCGGCGTGCCTTCGAAAAGGTACGCGTCAGCGAAACGCGAAACAATGATGATGTCCTGATTCGTGCCAACGCCACTTGTCGTAGCGATGTTCGGATCAAGGTACACAGGCAAACCGAGAATGTTGCCAACTGCACCTTCGGCGGCAACACCATCAGCAGTACCAAACGTGTTCTGCGCCTGGGCGGCAGGAACAACGAGAGGACGTTTTACATCATCACCGCCACTAGTCAGGCTATACCAACGCCTGGGATGCATGACGATTCCGTCTGCAGGCAGGAAGCGAGAGCTTGCAACCTGCTGAATGCCGTCAGCGATCTTCGCAATAGTTTCAGCAGCCGTAGGGCTCGCATCCGTGTACGTGATCGTGTTAACAGTGTCAGCGTTCACAAACCCCTCAAGGGTTCCCGAAGCACCGGTACCGTTGATGACAGCGTTACCAACAGCCTGCGCGTGCGAAGCCAAAAGATCAGCGTAGATCACTTGGTCAAACGCAATTGGGCTTTGCTCGACGAGCTGGACCGAAACATCCTGAATACCACCAATCGTTGTGACCGGAGCCGTGACGGTAGCGGTGACCAGGTTAGTTTCCTGCAGCGCAGTGTTCTGCGATGCCTGAGCAGCATTAGCAGTACCAGTCGTGATTGCTGGAAAGTTGATCGAGTCGGTGCCAGCAGGCAGAGCGAACTTCGAACAAAGATCAGCAGTAACGCGGCCGGCACGTGCCTTAGCGATGTACTCATTGACCAGATACGCAGGCGGCACGAAATCGCCACCACTTGTGTCAGTGGTGTTGATGTCACGTGTTGCCAGTGCATGGTTGGACAAACGATCAGTAGCCTCGCGGTCACCCTTCGTTTTGCTCAGGTACAGGTCACGGAAGTACGAGCGCTCAGGGCGATCCGGCCGATAAACCTGCTCATTTGTAATGACTTCAACCTTCACGTCAGCAACCGGCTTAACGGTCATTGACTCACGGGCCTCAATCAATGCTTCACGCTGCTCAACAGCGTCAGCGGCGCGCTCAGCAACTTCGAGCTTGCCGTCAAAATCACCCTGAAGGGCGTCAAGGTCAGCTGACTCATCAGCAGCCTCAATAGCCGCAGCAGCGGCCTGCATTTCCTCAACCGCAACATTATGCGCGCGGGTGAGCTCCTCAATCGAACTCATGAGAGTCCTTTCGTATGCGAATGTACGGCAGCTTTAGCTTTTGCTTTAGCTGCTTGCAGGTTTTGGATAGCCTGCCGGTCGCCAGTATCTGACTCGACAACCCCGCCAGCATTTTGCTCGACGGCATCACCCCCAACCGTTTCCGGTTGCGAAGTGTCCAAAAGATTAGGTATCAGGCCCTTAGACGCAGCGTCACGCAGCAAAGCGCGAACAGCTTGCACATCAGTTTGGGGATAAGCGCCGGCAGCAACAACACTCACGTCATACAGCCCGTCAATGCGATTCACGGTGCGAGTAACCATGCCAGCGTCATCAACGCTCCACGTGTCGCCACCTTCAGGAATTGTGAACGCAAAACTCATTTGATCAACAAGCCCTGATTTCAGCTGCACAGCAAGATCACGTGCATAACTCAAACGAGAATCAATACGCGCCCACATTTTCAAACCGCGAATGTCCTCAGCAAGCTCCAGCGTGTCATTCATTGTTCGAGCCAGCGGCAAATCCATGTTGTGACCAATAACTAAATGAACGTCAGGTTGCTGCGCGAGCACGTCACTAAACGCGCCAGGCTCAATGATTTCACGAAAGCCACCAAGATCATGGCTCATTTGATCAAACACTGCTGCGTAACCCGTCACAGTGAGATAGTCAGAACCCTTAGCGGATTCACGCACCTCAAGCTTTATTTCGGCAGTGTGTCTAAATACGCTCATTGCGTCCTCTTCCACTTCTGCTGCCCCCACAGCAAGTTCTGATGGTGCTACAGCGTCAAGACCGAGGTCTTTATACGCGGCAACAACGTCATTATTGTCATCAATAGCCAGCATCACTTCATACTCCCTCATTAGCGCTTGAGCCTTCAACGTTTTAAACTCAACTTCGTCAAGGCCCGTCGCGTTAATGTGCAACGAATCGTATGCGACATCAGCAGCATCAAGGGCCGTTAAAGCATCAATGCGATCAACGCCAACCGAAACAACACACACGTGTTCAACACGCGCATTGATGAACTCAACTACGGCAGCAACGGGCTCATCATCAACAATTAACGTGCCTTCAAGGTCACAAATGATGCTTGCACCATACGCGTGTGCGCGCGTTTCGTTTTCTAACTCGCTCACCTTACGTTCCGCCCATCGTTTGCCAGCATCGCCGCCCCAAAGCTGCCACGCCACACGGCCGGCGCCAGGGTAATCCTCGTTATCAGGGTCATTGTTTTGTGGTGCCTCCAAGTCAACTGCGTGTCGAGCAAACCAAGCGGGCATACGTCGCACCTTCGATTCGCTAAGCGGTTCACGGTTCGCCATTTTGCGGGCGTCAACAATTGTTGCTTCAACAAGACCATCACCGCCGAAACCATCGTTGCGCCAATCAAGGCCCTGCTGCGCAGCTGCAGCCATCCCAGCGTTAGGTGTTAGATCAGCCATCAGGCAGGGTTAGGTGCGCCGCCAACAGGTGTCATCTGGATTTGTTCGCCACCTGTCGTAGGTGGATAGTTTTCCAACGCGCGGATCTCATTGGGGCTCAGAAACCCGCCCTGCCTGGCGGCGCGGTATGCCTCGTAACGTTCACGTGTCGCTGGCCTAAGCAGCGCGTCAGCGTTAAACTCAGGGTATAGCGTCAATTGCTCAGGAAACAAATCGGTGTCACGCGCAAAAGCAGCCTCAATGCGACGAAGACGCGGTGCCAAACAAAACTTTAGGAAATGCTCAGCCGTTTTCTGCGGATCAGCAACAGGCGCACCAGTAATAAGCTCGGCCGGCACACCAAAAATGCGGGCAACGTCCTCAATGCCCAATTTTGCGCTTTCAGCAAACTGCGCGTCAACCATACTGACCGGCAGCACCTGCAGATCAGCGCCGCCACCAAGCACAGCCGTTTTGCGCGCGTTAACTAGTCCGCGGTGCGCTTGATTCCACTGATTGCCAATCTCTTCAGCCTGATTACTACTAAGGTTTTGAGGCATTTTTAAAACAAGGCCAGGTGTTGCGTCGTTAGCGAAATAGCGGCCAGCAAACGATGCAAGCGCCACACTGTTACCTAGCGTGCCGCGATGTAACGTCAACGGGCTTACGCCTGACGCGCCGCCGAACGGCGCAAGACCCCTGACATGCAAAATCTCACGACTAGTAAGTGTTTTTGTGTCCGGCCCGTCTTGAACTTCAAACGTGACCTGCCCCTTCGCGTCAGCTTTTACGCTCACGCGACTAGCAGAAAGCACACGCAGCTCACGCACCTGACCGCCCGCAATTGTTTTAAGCACAAAAGCGTTACCAAAGCACTCAACGCTCGAAACAACATCTTGAATGAACTCAAAAGCAGACTGCTCAAGATTTGGGCTGCTGTGTAGCAGCTTGTATTGCTGCGTGCTGTCAGCAAGCTGGCGATCAAGGTCGCCGGCACGCTCATAAACCTTAATTGGCATTGCGGCAATTGCATCAGCAACAAGTCGCACGGCAGCCATAACAGCCGGCAAACCAATGCTTTGCACAGGTGACGCGTCAACGCGCTGTGAACCAATGTCAAGGGGCCCAGGCGCCACGCTCGTATCAGGCCCAAACGTTCTAATGCTCACATCACGGCCCGCACGATTCAACAGCCTCACGGTAGTACCTGCACAAGCATCACATTCTCCTTTGGAACTTCAACATGGCCCGCCAACTCAGTCGCGCCACCGTCCCCAAGCATCACGGCACTCAAAATCACGTACCGTTTTGCGGCAACACCCACCAAGACGCCCTCAACGCTCGGCAATCCGTCCTTTTGATGAATGCGCACTAACCTACGGCCCCTTATCCGCCACGCAATTTTCAAGCACCAAACCGGCATTCGTTACCCCCTAAGTTTGACTAGTTGCCCACTTACGCCCTCAACCCAAGTTACATGAAGTCGCTCAGCCCCAACTTCGCTACGCCGATGGTAATAAGCGTTTTGCGCATCTCGACGAAGCTGATCGCGCCGCTCGCTCCAATGTTCAACTTCAACATCATGCAGTTCAAGTGCGGGCTCAAGCGGCGCCTGGCCCCACAGGTAGCTGTACCCATTTTCAACGGGATAGCGATAAAAGTAATGCGCGCCAGCAACCTCAATGCCCCGCAACGCCCTGTAAAGCAACCTGATTGGCTGCTTATGCTGACTAACCTTAATGATTTGCGCATCACTACTGTTGCGCACCATTACTTCAGCCGCGTTCAAGTCGGTTTGTTCTAGCCGGCGCCGAAGATCAACGGCTTTTGTAACGAAGCAGTCAGCGTCAAGAATCCACAGCCAATCATTCTCAGTGGTGATTTGCTCAGCAAGCCGAAACATTAAGCTGCGTTTCTCAACCTCATTGCCAACGAAAGGTAAATCAGGCACATGCAGCGTTAAGCCAACACCAGCAACGTGAGCTGCATGCACAACCGCATCCTGCTGCAGCACGCCACTACTACGACCCGTAGCCGTTAGTAAAGCATAAGGGCCATCAACGGCGACAATGTGATTGCAACCAGCTTTAGCGGCCGCAGCAACAACGGTGGCAAGCCACGCCGGGCTTTCGTCATACCAAGACAAGCACGCAACAATTTTCACAGCAAAAAGCCCTCATCGCCGCCCTCAGCAACGGATCGCCACGCACGCCAGTGAGCCATCACCGTCGCCACGCAAGCGTCAATACGCTTCGATTGATCAATCTTGCTGATCTTCCAACCGCGCGGTGTTTGCTTCGCCGCCGTAGCAGCAACATGCTCAGCCAAAACAAGATCGCCGTCATGCCTAATTCGTCCCTCACGCGCACTCGCATAAAATTCCTGATACGCATCAGCCATCGCACTGCTGCTTTGATGCAGCGGCGCGACCGTCAAGCCCTCACCACTCAAAGATTGCGCGGAGCGTTCAAAGAAACGCGGATCGAAGACCAGCTCAGCGACGTGATACTTGTCTGCAAGCTTACGAATGTACGTTTCAACGTCTTCAAGATCAATGCGGCCCGTGTCGTAGTACTCATGCGCCGACACATCCGGCACAGCACTAAAGACATGCGACTTAACGCACACCGTGTTGTCACGCACCCACGCGATTGACACAGCCGTGCAGTCGTGTACTAGGCCAACGTCAACACCAACGTAAATCGTTTGCCCGAGCTCAGGTGTTGCTGATGCGTCGAGCATGCCATCCCAACAACCCGAAGGCAGCCAGGCGGTACGCGTCACAGTCCACTGATTCAAATGCAGGCGCCTAAACGTGTTTTCATCCATTGAAGGCGACTCAAGCTGCTGCCTGAGAGTGTCAGCAGTCACCCACGACGCAGGATTAGCGCGCATCCACGCAGCCTCATCTTCAATGTCGATGCCCTCAGCAACGTTGTACCAAAAAAACAAGAAACCGGACTCATCATCGCGGGCAACAAGCAGTGCGCCGTCATCGCGCGCCTCAAGCTGCGGAAGATCAATTGCCGCCTTGTAAAGCTGTCCAAGAATCGTTGTCTTGTCATAGCCGGCAGTAGTAATGCTGCAAGTGAACGGAAGTTCACGCGCCCCTGTTGCCGTTTGCATCGCGGCCCACAACTCAACCTGCCTCGGCGTACTAAAGCTGTGCAGCTCATCCACAATCACCGTGCTGGGATTCAAACCGTGCTGCAGCTTCCCATCCGCCGCAATTCGACGGATCAACCCATCAGACTCACCGCACTTCATCACGAACCTTTGCTGATCAAACCACAAGTCAATAATCGGATCAGAGCCAGCAAACGAGCGAGCCTGATCAAACACAACCGCCGCCTGATCCCTAGAACCAGCAGCAACAATCACGTCAGGGGCCCGCTCACCCTCAATTGACGCAAAATACAACGCCAACGCAGACAACAAGCTAGATTTGCCATTCTTACGCGGCAACCCAACGAGTGCTTGCCGAGTCTTACGCCGACCGTTCCCATCAACGGCAAGCAGCTCAGCAACTAAAACCTTTTGCCACGGCTCCAACGTAAATGGCTCCCCAAACCAACGCCCAACAGTGTGCTTAATGTACTGACGGCACCAAACCTCAAAATGATCAGCCGGCAACATCTTTCCACCCTGACGCACCGACCTGGCCTGCCACTGAGCAACCGTGCCATCAACAGCCTCAAGCAAATGCTGATGCCTCGACGGAACAAATGAACCATCACGCAAATGCTGCTCAAGCGACTTCTTGTTGCTCGGCGGAGCGTTCTTAGTTGTTGTCATGCAACCCCCCGGTTGAACTAGCCCTGCGCCGCTGCGCGTGTGAAAAAAAGATGAACACCTTGGACGCTTGTCCTCTTGTGTGTGTGGGGAAACCCCCCCCCTATTTTTTTCGTGCTCGTCGTGCTGCGTGTTCGCGTCCGTGGCAGCGTCGGCATAGGGTTTCAAGGTTGTCTAGGTTGAGTTGGTCTTGTCCTGTCTTTGCTTCTTTGTGGTGGTGAACAATGAGGTCTTGTTGACTGCTGCAGTGTTGGCATTGATGGTTGTCGCGTTCAATGGCGACTGCTCTTACTCGTTGCCATGCTGCTGTTCGGTAAAGACTGTTGCGTTGCCCTAAGGCTTTGGTGTATGGGCGATGACGATTAGGTGGTTGGTAGCAGCTTGCGCATACTGGCTTGCTGATGTCAGTGTGTAAGCATCCGCACTTGTTGCAGACCTTTAGCTCAGGCAAGATGCGATCTAAACGTGAGGTTGTGTTCGCTTAGCTTGTAATGTGATGCAATGGCAACAAGGGTAAGCGCGCGTACCCGCTGGTTTACGTCGCCGCCTGTCAACACGGGCAGCACTAACGGGTGTGGCTCAAGAGCAACAACACTGCACTCAGGTGTTCCATCGTCGTACCTGATTGGGATGACCGTGACGCAGTAGCCACGATCAAGGAACTCGTCGGCCAAGTCGATTGCGTTGTCTGTCATAGGGCACCTCAAGGTTGCGAGCAGGATTACCCGCGTGCGTTTCCCCATCGGGTATGTCAGCGATTACAACAGCACCAAGCCCGCTAGTTGCGTTTGAGCCCACGTTGCGCCAGTCACGAATAAGTGAGCCCGGTGCAATGTGTGCGTCGTCACCAATCGTTACTGATCCGCCGAGCATTGTGTGCGCAATGATCAGGCATCTTTTGCCAATGATTACGTTGTGCGCAATGTGAACAAGGTTGTCAATGCGAGTGCCGGCGCCTATCTCAGTGCGTCTGTGTCGCCCTTGATCAATGCAAGTGTTCGCCCCAACATGCACGTCAGCTTCAAGTAGTACGCCCTCGCTGTGATTGCGGTACTCACGCGTGCCGTCCTCACGCGTGTTGTATCCGAAGCCTGGCTGCCCAATGCAAGTGTTGGGCCCAATGATGCAGCCCTCACTGATCCTTACGTTCGGCCCAATATAAACGCCAGGGAAGATGATTGCTGATGTGTGAACTGATGCGAGCTTGTGCATCCACCAACGCCCCTGCAGCAGCGTTACGTCAGCAAAAGCCTCAGGCATCATGTGACAAGCAGTCTTGTAGAACGTCAACGGCATGCTGTTGTGCTTGCCTCGTTGCCCTCGGAAGAATGCTGTGCGCAAAGTGATCAGTCAACGTGAGCTGCGGACTAAGCCAATGCTCAACATGCGTCAGCAACATGAACGACTCTTGCTTATGCACAAGCCGCATCAGCCTGTCGTCACGCCAACGCCGGCCACTATCACTCACGTACTCAGAATAGATAGGAACCTTCCACTCACCCGTGTCAACACGTGACTCAATGCTGCCAGGCTTATGCGACGTGACAGACCTAACTTGAAAACCTGACGCGTTTTCTAACACCCTAACCTGCCGACGTAAATCCTCACGTGTCTTCGTTACAAGCGGGTCGTAATGCAGTCCGATGTTGTGACCGAATGCTACAAGCTCACGCAAAACCGACACGTTAGGTTTGTGCAGCACATTGAAGTTGAATGTCACAGGCACAAACCACGTGCTGCGGCAACCGAACTCACGCTCAAGCCTGGCAAACTGAATGATGTCGTCAAGATGGCAGTCAACGTCATGTCGCATGAACACTGACTGCTCCGCCGTGCCAATGTCTTCTGTTGGTCGCATGCGATACCCGTGCTCAGCTAGGTCAGCAAGCAAGTGTCGGTACCCCGTCAGGCCCCAAGCGGGCATCAACGTCATCATCATTCACCCCCTGTTGATGAAGTCCCTCACCCAAACCTTTGCGTCACGCCTGTCATGAACAGCGGCAACGAGGCCAGCAGCTACCGCAATCGCGCCGACAAGGCCATGATGCAAGCGCCGGCCACGCACGTACACGCGCCTGTTTGCTAAGTCAACGTCAATTAGCACGCGGCCCTCATGTCTCCCCAACGAGATAGCCCCGACACTAGGTGGAGCCCAACTATTGTTTTCGGGCAGGCGGCGCCACCCGTTTATGAAAACACTATTGCAAATGCATCGGACAGACTTATTGCTTTATAATCTGATGAAAGCGAGCGCGACTGATGCCTGCAGCATCACAGATAGCTAAACTCTTGTATTGCTTTACGGCAAGGGCCTTAATCATCACGTCACGCTTCACCAGCAGGCGTTGCCGTGTTGCTTCAAGCTTGTCAATGTCACCCGCTAGGTTGCTGAGCTGCTCAAGGCTAGCGCGAGACATCGGCGTCGTGCAGGTACGCGCCGCTCAGGTTCGCGCCGTCTAGGTTCGCGCCGTCTAGGTTCGCGCCGATCAGGTTCGCGTATTGCAGGTTCGCGTCGCTCAGGTTCGCATTGCTTAGGTTCGCGTCGCGCAGGTTCGCGTATTGCAGGTTTGCGTGATGCAGGTTCGCGCCGCGCAGGAACGCGCCGCGCAGGTCTGCGCCAATCAGGTTCGCGTATTGCAGGTTCGCGTCGCTCAGGTTAAGCTGCATCCCTGCTTCGCCGCCGCTATCAGCCCACTTGACGTGCTCGCTAAAAACTAGTGCTAGTGCTTCGTCGTAACTACTCATTACTGCCCCCTTGATCGTTGTTTGACTTCATGCCACGCATACTACAAGCACGCTGC
>SXGR01539994.1_pt1 | contig 15421 bp, 14 predicted proteins | sample 3174711 | NCBI WGS metagenome assembly SXGR01 (sample SAMN11356860, study PRJNA531348) | freshwater metagenome | isolation source: freshwater sample F1-60 | place: China: Fuxian Lake, Yuxi | collected 2017-12-25
CGCCCGCCCACGGGGGCGGCGCCCTTGTAGCCGATGCGCGCCAGCTCCTCGCCGAAGACGTGCCCATCGTCGTCCTTGAGGCCCAGGACGAAGCCTGGCGTGTAGACGCCCGCGAAGGCGCCCGAGGCGCTCATCGCCGGGGTGAAGCGCGTGCCCTCCTCGTTCGACCACGAGACAACCTCGATCGGCCGCCGCGTCTCGATGCCGCGGTCGTTGAGCGTGCGCAGAATCTCGAGCCCCGCCAGCACGCCCACGATCCCGTCGTAACGCCCGCCGGCATAGGTCGTGTCCAGGTGGCTGCCGATGACGACGGGCGGCAGATGGTCCTCGCGCCCCTTGCGGCGGCCGAAGATATTGCCCACCCCGTCCACGCTGACGGCAGAGCCCGCCTCGCGGAGCCAGCGCACGAACTCGTCGCGCATGGCCTTGTCGGCGTCGGTCAGGGCCATTCGTTTGAGCCCGCCCTTGGTGCCGGGCCCGATCTCGCCCGAGCGCTCGATGGTCGACCAGAAGCGCGGGCCGTCGATCTCGACGAGATTGCGCCGCCCGGCCATGCGCACCCTATTTGCGGCCGTATTTCCGGACGGCGTGGGCGGCCAGATACACGCACTCGACGACGCAGGTGCCGGCCAGGAACGCGCTCATCCCGCCCACGTCGTGGAGCGGGGAGAGCGTGTTCACGTCCGTCGCCACGATGTTGAGGCCGGCCAAGCCTTGCAGGATCGAGAGGCCCTCGCGCGCGGTGACGCCGCCCCAGGTGGGCGTGAAGACGCCCGGCGCGCAGGACGGATCGAAGAAGTCCATGTCCCAGCACAGATAGACCGGCCTGCTGCCCAGCCGCTCGTGGACGTGGGAGAGCACCTGCTTGATGCCGCGCTCGAACATGTCCACGCCGGTGATGAGCTCGTAGCCCTTGTCGCGCGTGAAATCGAAGACGCCCTGCATGGAGATCGTGCCGCGCGGGCCGATGTGGAGGGAGTTCTTCACGTCCAGCACGCCTTCTTCCGCCGCGCGGGTGAAGGTGGTGGCCGGGTTGAACTCGACGATGTTCGTGCCCGGCACCTGCTGGCCGGCCACGTCGGGATAGGTATCGGTGTGCGCGTCGAAATGAAGGAGGCAGAGATCGGGGTACTTGCGGTGGACGGCGCGGATTTGCGGCAGGCTCACGCTGCCATCGCCCCCGAAGGTGATGGGGATAGAGCCCGCGTCCACGATGTGCGAGACCGCCGCCTCGATGCGCCGGAAGGATTCGACCGTGTCGCCCAAGGCGATGCGCACATTGCCGCAGTCGACGACGCCCAGCTCGACGAGCGGGTTCCAGTCGGCGATGGGCGGCTGATAGGGCCGCACCAGACCCGATTGCTCGCGGATGGCGGCGGGCCCCATGCGCGCGCCCACGCGCACGGGGTTTAGCGCGCAATCGAAGGGCACGCCCAGGATCGCCGCCTTGCTTTTGGACAGGTCGCGCGAATACGGCACGCCCATGAAGGTCTGCACGCCCTGGACGAGGCTGTCGTCCCACGCATAGGCCGGCGGCGCGGCTTTCTTGGCCATGGTCATTCCTCCATTTGGGCGACGCGGTGCCGCCTCACATCATGATGTAGCCGCCGTTGGCGATGACTGTCTCGCCAACCACGAACCGGTTGCGCTTGGAACCGAGGAACAGCACCACCTCGGCGATGTCCTCGGGCTCGGCCGCGCGCAGCACCGGAATCTTGGGAATGCGCGGCGCCAGCCAGCTTTGTCCCTTCGCCCGCTCCGTCGCCACCGGGCCCGGCGAAACGCCGGTGCAGATGACGCCGTGCGGCGCCAGTTCCAGCGCGAAGGTCTTGATGAGCGAGAGGGTGGCCGCCTTGGACGCCGCGTAATGCGGAATCGTGGGCTTGGGCATATAGGCGTCCTCGGTCACGATGGTGACGACGCGCCCATAGGCCTGCTTGATCATCGGGTCCATGAAGGCGCGCGTGGCGTAGAAGACGCCCTTGGTGTTCACGTCGAACATCCGATTCCACGCCTCTTCCGTGATCTCGCGGATGGTGGCGTGGGGGTAGATGCCGGCATTGTTGACCAGAAGATCGGCGCGGCCGAAATCCGCGAGCGTCGCCTCGCGCGCGGCCACGACGCTCGGCTCGCTCGTGACGTCCGCCTTGTAGGCCTTGGCCTTGGCCCCCGTCTCCTGCGCGATGCGCTGGGCGGCGCGCTCGGCGCCCTCCAGGTTCACATCCCAAAGCGCCAGCGATCCGCCGCGCGCGGCCATCAGCTTCGCGATCGCGAAGCCGATGCCGTCCGCCGCCCCGGTGACGACGCCCACCTGATCCTTGAACTCGACGGATAGGTCCATGGCGACTGCCTCAAATCATCGTGAAGCCGCCATTCGCGATGACGGTCTCGCCCACGACGAATCGGTTGCGCTTGGAGGCGAGGAACAGCACCACCTCCGCGATGTCCTCGGGCTCGGCCGCGCGGCGCACGGGGATGAGCGGGATGCGCTCCTTCAGCCAAGGCTGACTCTTGGCGCGCTCGGTCGCCACGGCGCCCGGCGAGACGCCTGTGCAAATGACCTCGAAAGGCGCCAGTTCGAGCGCGAAGGTCTTGATGAGGGAGGCCACCGCCGCCTTGGCCGCGGCATAGTGCGGGAGGGTGGGCTTGGCGATGTAGGCGTCGTTCGTGACGATGCTGACGATGCGGCCGTATTTCTTTTCCTTCATGGGATCCATGAACGTGCGCGTGGCGTAGAACATGCCCTTCGTGTTCACGTCGAACATCGCGTTCCACGATTCCTCGGTGATCTCGTGGATGCGCGCGTGCGGATAGATGCCGGCATTGTTCACCAGCACGTGCACCTGGCCCCAGTCCTTGAGGATCGCGTCGCGCGCACGCTGGAGCGTGGGCTCCTTGGTCACGTCGCCCACATAGCCCTTGGCCTTGCCGCCGTTCGCCTTGAGCTTGCCGACCGCCTCGTCCATGCGGGCCGGGTCGAGATCGAGGAGGCAGACGGTCGCGCCGCGCTCGGACAACAGGCGCGATATGGCGAAGCCGATGCCCTGCGCCCCGCCCGTCACCACCGCCACCTGACCGTCGAAATCGCCGCCCGCCATGAAGTCCTCCCGAAGTTGATCTTGGCCGAAATTGGTTTCACCCGACCGTAGGAGGGCGCGAAAGCCCCTGTCAATCAAGGCAAAGCGCGCGCTCCACCATTCCTTGACCCACCCCCTTCGGGGCGCGAGAATTGCCCGCCATTCGGTATCGTATGGCGATTGTCGCGCGGCCCGGCCGCGCCGGAGGGGAGCCGTCCATGAACCTGCAAAGCACGCGCAACTACGATCTTCAGGCCGCCGTTCTCGAAGCCGAGCAGCGCTTCGCCACCGCGAATCCGAAGAGCGCGGCCAATTACCAGGCCGCCTGCGAGGTCATGCCGGGTGGCAACACGCGCACGGTGCTGTTCTACGCGCCCTTCCCTTTGACCATCGCGCGGGCCGAGGGCTGCCATGTGACCGATCTCGACGGCCACACCTACATGGACTTCCTGGGCGAATACACGGCGGGCCTCTACGGCCATTCGCACCCCGTCATCAAGAAGGCGATCATGGAGGGCCTCGAGCGCGGCATCGTGCTGGGCGGCCAGAACGAGACCGAGGTGAAGCTCGCCACCCTCGTCGCCAAGCGCTGGGGCATGGACCGGCTGCGCTTCACGAATTCGGGCACCGAGGGCAACCTGCTCGCGCTCAACGCGGCGCGCGCCTTCACGAAGAAGCCGAAGATCATGGGCTTCGACGGCGGCTATCACGGCGGCGTGCTTTCCATGCGCGACGGCGGCTCGCCGACCAACGCGCCCTACGACATCGTGCTCGGCAAGTTCAACGATATTCCGGGTTCGAAGGCGCTCATCGAGAAGCACGCCAAAGAACTCGCCTGCGTCATTCTCGAGCCCATGATGGGCGGCGCGGGCTGCCTGCCGGCGGACAAGGCCTTCCTCGAGATGCTGCGCGCCGAGACGACGAAGCACGGTGTGCTGCTCATCCTGGACGAGGTGGTGACCTCGCGTCTGGCGCCGGGCGGTGCCCAGGAGATCTACGGCGTGAAGCCCGATCTCATGTCCTTCGGCAAATACATCGGCGGCGGGCTGTCCTTCGGCGGCTTCGGCGGCAAGGCCGAGATCATGGACAATTTCGATCCGCGCCGGAAAGATGCCTGGCCGCACGCCGGCACGTTCAACCAGAACCAGCTCACCATGTCGGCGGGCTATGCCGGATTGAGCCAGGTCTACACGCCCGAGGCATGCATCGCCTTCAACAAGCGCGGCGACCAGTTCCGTGCGCGCCTGCAGGACCTCGCCAAGAAGAGCGGCCTGCCCATCGTCATCACCGGCATGGGCTCGACCCAGACGGTGCACTTCACGCGGCTGTCCGAGGTCCGCACGCCCGCCGACGCTGCGAAAGGGAATTCCTTGGGCAAGGACCTGCTTCAGCTCGACATGATGTCGCGCGGCATCTACATGACCCGGCGCGGCATGATCAACATGTCCCTCCCCATGGGCGACAAGGAGTTCGACGCCTACGCCAAGGCGTTCGAGAGCTTCCTTGCCGAGCGCGCGGGCGTGCTCGACAAGATTTGAGCGCCGGGCGCCAAGGCCCGGCCTCAAGGATGGACGACGCGCGCGGCATCGCCCCGCCCGTGACGACGGCGGAGGTCGCGACCTATCGGCGCGACGGCGTGGTGGCAATCCGGGGCACGTTCGACGAGCGCTGGCGCGAGGTGGCGCGCCGGGGCATGGAGCGCAATGTCCGCGAGCCCGGCCACCGCGCCCATGTCTATGCCGGCGGGGAGGGTCAACCTCGCTTCATCCAGGACTCCTGCTCCTGGTGGCGGATTCCCGAGTACGCGGACTACTGCATCAACTCCCCGGCCGCCGCCATTGCCGGCGCGCTCATGGGCGCCCAGCGGGTCAATCTGTTCTTCGACAACATCATGATCAAGGATCCCGGCGCGAACGCACCCACGCCCTGGCACCAGGACGTCCCCTATTGGCCGGTCGAGGGCATGGACGTGTGCAGCATCTGGATGCCGCTCGACCCCATCACGCCCGAGAACCGCATGACGTTCGTGCGCGGCTCGCACCTTTGGGGCAAGAAGTACATCCCGACCGATTTCGGCGGCGGCCGCTCTTCCGGCATCCGTCCGCCCGCCGACTTCGAGCCCATGCCCGATATCGACGCGCACCGCGACCGCTACGAATTCGTCGCCTACGACCTAGCGCCCGGCGACTGCGTGGCGTTCCACGGCTACGTCATCCACGGCGCGCCGGGCAACATGACCGCGCGGCCCCGGCGCGCCATGATCGCGCGTTTCACGGGCGACGACGCGCGCTACGCCCCCGACAAGCACGACAAGCTGGGCCCGCCCTTTCCGCGCTGCGGCTTGAAGCCCGGCGATCCCATGACGTGCGAGACCTTCCCCGCGGTCTGGCGCGCGCCCGGCACCTGACTTCCAACACCCGACACGCGGCAGGAGCGCGCGAACAAATGCACAGGCTGGACGGCAAGGTGGCGCTCATCACGGGCTCGGGCCGCGGGATGGGACGCGAGCACGCGCTTCTCATGGCCGAGCGCGGCGCGGACGTCATGGTCCACGACGTTCGCAAGGAGGACGCCGACAAGACCGCCGCCGACGTGCGCGCCAAGGGCCGCAAGGCGCTCGTCAGTCACGCCGATGTGGCGGACATCGGCGCCATGCGCGCCTACGTCGCGGAAGGCGAGAAGGCGCTCGGCCGCATCGACATTTTGGTCAACAACGCGGGCATCGGCGCGGAGCGAACCGGAATCGAGGGCGTCGATCTCGCCTGGTTCCAGCGCATGATGGACATCCACGTGAAGGGCGCGTTCTTTACGACGCAGGCGGTCGTGCCCGGCATGAAGGCGCGCAAGTCGGGGAAGATTCTCAACGTCTCCTCCATGTGGTCGATGACGGGCAATCCCTACGGCGCCACCTATATCGCGGCCAAGTCCGCGCTTCTGGGGCTGACCAAGGCTTGGGCGCTCGAACTCGCGCCGTGGAACATCTGCGTCAACGCCGTGGCGCCGGGCAGCGTGCATTCGCAGATGGTGATCGAGCGCGACGGGCTCGAAGCCTGCCAGAAACGCTGGGACCTGATCCCCTTGAAGCGACCGGCGCAGCCCGAGGAGGTCTCCTTGGCGGTGGCCTTCCTCTGCTCGCCCGAGGCGGATTTCATCACCGGACAGGTGCTGAGCCAGAACGGCGGCGCGGCCATCGTCGGCATCTGAGCGGGAGGGCGGGCGGTGGAGCTGGGCTACTTCAACGTCCTGCCCCAACGCGACGGGGCCAAGCGCCCGCGCCAGGCGGTGGCCGAGGCATTGGAGCAGATCAGGCTCGCCGAGAGCGCGGGCTACGACGTGGCCTGGTTCACCGAGCACCACTACACGAACTTCTCGCTCGTCCCCTCCCCGCATTTGCTCGCCGCCTACCTGGTGCCGCAGACCAAGCGCATCAAGTTCGGCGGCGGCGTGCACGTCCTTGCCCTCTACAACCCCGCGCGCTTCGCCGAGGAGATCGCCTTCCTGGACGACGTGACGGAGGGCCGTTTCGTCCTCGGCCTGGGAATCGGTTTCCAAGATTTGGAGTTCAAACGCCTGGGCCTCGACCTCAAGGAGGCGCGGCCGCGCTTCCACGAAGCCTTGGACATCCTGGAACTGGCGCTGACGCAGGACTCCTTCGCCTACGATGGCGCCTATTACCGAATGCCGGAAAGCTTCATGCCCTACCGGCCCAAGGCCATGCCCGCCGTGACCATCGCGGGCGGGCCCGATGACGCGCCGCTTCAGGCCCGCATGGCGAAGAAGGGCTACACCCCCTTCATCTCCGGCCAGTGGAAGACGGCCGCCGAGATGGCGGCCCAGCGCGCGCGCATCGCGCATCACCGCAAGGCCGCCGGCTTCCCCGGCGTGGACTTCCCGCTGGCCGTCAACCGCTTCATCCACGTGACGGAGAGCCGCGCCGAGGCCTTGGCGGCGGCGGAACATCTTCGTTACTCGTACCGGATCGCGCACAATCTGCGCACGCCGCACTATGAGACCGAGCGCCACATGGTGGTGGACAAGCCCGCGCACGGTGAACCGGACATCGAGACCATCGCCAAGAACGCCGTCATCGGCGGCTGGGAAAAATGCGCCGAGCAGATGGCGGAAGAGATTCGCCTGCTGCGCCCCACGCACCTGTCCTGCGTCATGCAGTTCGGCGGCATGAGCCACAGGGGCGCCATGGCCTCGCTTGAACGCTTCATCGCGCGCGTGCTGCCCGTGGCGCGCAAGACGGCGGCCGCCTCGGCGCGCGCCGCGGAATAGGAGACGCACGATGGACTTGGGTCTCAAGGGCGAGACGGCCCTTCTCACCGGCAGCACGCTCGGCCTGGGCTATGGTTGCGCGCAAGCGCTCGTCGAGGCCGGCTGCAAGGTGGTCATCAACGGGCGGAACGCCGAGCGGGGCAAGGCGGCGGCAGCCAAGCTGGGCGCGCACTTCATCGCCGCCGACGCGGCCAAGGACGCCGATCGCGAACGCCTGTTCGAGGAGGCCACGCGCCACCTGGGCGGGCATATCTCCATCCTCGTCACCAACTCGGACGGCCCGCCCACGGGGCCTTTCACGTCGAAGACGGTCGAGGATTGGCGCCAGGCCTTCGAACTGGCCATGCTGCCGCCCATCGACATGGCACGCCGCGCGGCGCCCGCCATGGTCGCGCGCGGCTTCGGGCGCATCGTCAATATCAGCTCCATTTCCGTGAAGGAGCCCACGCCCTGGGCGGCCATGTCGTGCGGGGTCAAGCTCGGCGTGGTGGGCGCGCTCGCGACGCTGGCCCGCGAAGTGGCCGACAAGGGCGTGACCGTGAACAACCTGCTGCCCGGCCCCTTCGACACGCCGATGCTGCGCCGGGTGGCGACGGCCTTCGCACCCACCGCCCCCTCGCCCGAGGCAGCCCTCCACCAGTACGGCCAGAAGACGCCCACGAAGCGCGTGGGCTCGATCGAGGAGTTCGGTGCGGCCTGCGCCTTCCTCGCCTCGCGGCACTCGGGCTTCATCACGGGCCAGGGCGTCGTCATCGACGGCGGCCTCATTCACCTCATCTACTAGGAGCGCGCCCATGGACCTCGGCATCAAGGGCGAACGCGCGCTGGTCCTGGCCGGCACGCGTGGCATCGGTTTCGGTTGCGTCCGCGCGCTGGCGGAGGCCGGCTGCAAGGTGGCCTTCAACGGCCTGTCCGCCGAATCGGGGAAGGTCGCCACCGGCCGCCTCAAAGGACACGACGCGCGCTTCGTCCAGGGCGATGTCATGGACCCCAAGGCACGCCCGCGCATCTGGGAGGAGGCCACGGCCTTCCTCGGCGGCGGGCCCACCATCCTCGTGACCAACTCGACAGGGCCAGCGGCTGGCACCTTCCTGTCCAAGACGCCGGACGATTGGCGCCAGGCCTTCGAGGCCAACATGCTGAACGCCATCGACTTCGCCTATCGCGCGCTGCCCGCCATGGAGACGGCCGGCTTCGGACGCATCGTCAACATCAACTCCATGTCGGCCAAGGAGCCGAGCTACAACACGCCGCTCGGCAACGGCGTGAAGGCCGCCATGGTGGGTGCGATGGCGTGCCTCGCGCGCGAGGTGGCGGCCAAGGGCATCACCGTCAACAACATCCTTCCCGGCCCCATCGACACCGAGCTTTTGCGCCGCTACGCGAAATACATGATCCAGCGCCCGGAGATGGCCGACGACGAGGCGACCGGCATCTTCGCGGGCACGGTGCCCTCCAAGCGGCTCGGCACCATCGAAGAGTGCGGCGCGCTCTGCGCCTTCCTGGCCTCGCGCTTGGCGGGTTTCCTCAATGGCCAGTCCATCGCGCTCGACGGGGCCCTGATCCATTCGATCTATTGAGAATTGATCGCGCGCCCCGGGGCGCGTGACCCCGGCCGCGCGGCCCGCTAGAATCCCCGCCACATTCGGACCGCCCCTTCGGAGGAGACCCCATGGCCGTCGTCGAGAAGCTCACGCCCAAGCACGATCCCGTGTGGCAGACCCGTGTGGATCTGGCTGCCGCCTTCCAGCTGGCGGCGAAGATGGGCATGACCGAGGGCATCGACAACCATTTCACCGCCCGCGTGCCCGGCACGACGGACAAGTTCTTCATCAATCCCAAGGGCCTGCACTGGACCGAGATCACGGCCTCGGACGTCCTCATGTGCGACTATGAGGGCAATGTGCTCGAGGGCAACCACGTGCCGCCCAAGTCGGGCCCGTGCATCCACTTCCCCATCCACAAGCTGCACCCGCGCGGCGGCGCCGTCTTCCACACGCACATGCCGTGGTCGACCGCGATTGGCGCCATCAAGGGCGGGCGCGTGGAGATGATCCACCAGAACGCCATGCGCTTCTACGGCGACATCGCCTATGACGACGACTTCAACGGCTTGGCGATGACGCACGACGAGGGCGACCGGATGGGCGCCATCATGCAGGACAAGAGCGTCCTGTTCCTGTCCAACCACGGCGTCGTCACGGTCGCGGAATCGATCGGCGAGGCGTTCGACATGATGTACTTCATCGAACGCACCTGCGAGGTGCAGATCCTCGCCATGTCGACGGGCAAGCCGCTCGCCATCTGCCGCCAGGACATGGTCGACGAGGTACGCGAGGTCTACAAGAACTTCCGCATCAACGCGGTGCGCCATTTCGAGGCGCTGAAGCGCATCCACCTCGATCGCGAGGGTTCGGACTACGCCAGTTGAACCGACGGGTCCAGACGACCCATCCGACGGGGCCGGGAGGCGCATCCCGGCCCCGTTTCTTTGGCCCCTCGCGCGCCCCCGGCATCCTGTCGCGTTCGTGAACCTGCCCCACTTCGACCCCCTGCTCATCCGCTGGCACGCGCTTCACGGCAACACGCGGGGCGCCATTTGGTTGCTCATCGCGGGCTTCGTCACCACCGTCCAGGGCGCGGTGGTGAAGGCGCTCGGGCCCGAGATGCACACGTTCCAGGTGGTCTTCCTGCGCTGCGCCTTCGGCGCTTCCGTTCTCATTCCCTTCGCCGTCGGGCGCGGCCTCATGAAAATGGCCACCGGCCGCCTTCGCCTGCACGCCGTTCGCGCCATGGTCTCGGTCACGTCCATGGGCTGCTCGTTCTATGCGCTGGCGCGCCTGCCTTTGGCCGACGCGGTCGCCTACGCCTTCACGGTGCCGCTCTTCATGATTCCCTTGGCCGTGCTCCTTCTCCGCGAGCCGGTGCGCTGGCGGCGCTGGACGGCGACGGGCGTGGGCTTCCTGGGCGTGCTCGTGATGGCCGACCCCACGGGGACCATCGATACGGCAATCCCCGTTGCTCTCATGTCGGCGCTCTTCACGGCACTCGTCTACATCATCGTGAAGCGCCTATCGGAGACCGAACCCGTCCTGACGGTGCTTACGTATTTCAGCGTGCTGGGCGCCACGCTGTCCCTGGGCCCGGCCTTGGCCGTTTGGATGGAGCCAAGCGCGCACCAACTCGGACTCCTTTTCCTCATCGGGCTCACGGGCACGCTCTCGCAACTTTTCGCGGTGCGCGCGTGGATCGTGGCCGAGGCAACGGCCGTGGCGCCCTTCGACTATTCCCGTTTGCTCTACGCGGCGATCCTGGGCGCCCTCTTCTTCGGCGAGATTCCGGGATGGAACACGGCGCTGGGTGCCACCATCATCGTCGCGGCCACGCTTTACATCGCCCGGCGCGAGGCGCTGCTGCGCCGGAAGGCGGCGTCCGAGAAGCCCGGAGAGCCGGCTTCATGAAGGACGCGCGGGCGCGGTGGGACGCGCTACCCGGCACCGTGCGCGGCGCCGTCTGGATGGTGCTGGCCGGGTTCTTCTTCACGGCCATGTTGGGCGTGGTCAAGCCGGCGAGCGCCAATCTGCACCCACTCGCCGTCGCCTTCTACCGCCACGCGATCACGCTTTTCCTCATGGTGCCGGTCTTCCTCCGCTCCGGCTTGCCGCTGCCCCGGCGCGAGAGTCTGGGCCTCGTGGGCCTGCGGGGCCTGCTCGGCTTCATCGCCACCGCGTGCTGGTTCTACGCCGTGCCCAACGTACCGCTCGCCGATTCGACGGCCATCAACTTCACCGCCCCGCTGTGGGCCACGATCTTCGCCACCCTCATCCTGGGCGAGAAGGTGCGCGCGCGGCGCTGGAGCGCCACCGTCGTGGGTTTCCTCGGCGTGCTCGTGGTTCTGCGGCCGGGCTTCGTGGAGATACCGGTCCATCTCTTCGTGGTGTTGACGGGTGCGGCCGCCTGGGGCGTGCAGCACGTCGTCCTGCGCCGGCTGTCCCAGCGCGAATCCGTGTCGGTGATCCTGGCCTGTCACGCGGTCATCCTGTGCACCTTCGCACTGGGACCGGCGCTCTATTTCTGGACGACACCCAGCTGGGCGGACGCGGCGTGGATCGTGGTGCTGGGCGTGCTCGGCACGCTCGGGCACATGTGCCTGGCGCGCAGCTTCGCCGCGGCCGAGGCCTCCGCCGTGCTGCCCTTCGACTACACCAAGATGCCGGTCGCGGCCCTGATCGGGTTCTACGCCTATGGCGAGGCGCTCGACGCCTACACCTTCACCGGCGCGGCGATGATCCTTGGCGCCTCGGTCTATATCGCCCGGCGTGAAGCCCAACTCGCCCGCGCAGCGAAGCGCGACGCCCCGCCGCTCAGAAGCGATCCACCCGGAACGGCCTGAGATCCATCGACGGCGCGCGGCCGCCGATGACCTCGGCGATGACCTTGCCCGTCTGCGAGGCGCCCAAAAGGCCCTGATGGCCGTGGCCAAAGGCCAAATAGACGTTCTTCCAGCGCGGCGAAGGTCCGATGACCGGCAGGCTGTCCGGATGGCAGGGCCGGTGGCCCATCCACTCGGTGTATTTCTCGGTCTTGAGGCCCGGAATGACGCGCTTGGCGATGCGCGCGAGCACCCGCGCGCGCTCGTAATTGGGCGGCGCCTCCGTGCCCGCCAGCTCCACCGTGCCGCCCACGCGCAAGCCCATTTCCATGGGCGTGATGGCGAACTTGTAGTCCACCGGGAAGCACATGATGCGCGGAATCGCACCCGGATCCTCGAAGGTCACATGATAGCCGCGGTGCGATTCGAGCGGCACCGTATGGCCCAGCTGCTTGGTGAGTTCGTTCGACCACACGCCCGCCGCCACGACGACGGCGTCCGCCTCGATGGCAGCCCCGTCCGTCAGCACCTTGCGCGGGCCTTCTGTCCCCATCTCGAAGCCGCGCACGTTCGCGCGGACGACCGCGCCGCCATTGCGGGCGAAGGAACGGGCGAGCGCCTGCACCAGGCCGAAGGGGTTCTTGCAGTGGCCATGGTCGGGCATGAAGAAGCCCGATTCGAAGATGGGAGCAAGTGCCGGCTCGAGCTGGCGAATCTCGTCCTTGCCCACCACGTCCACGCGCACGCCGCTCGCCTTGCGCAATTCGACGCCCAAGGCGTCCTTCTCGATGCCGAGCTTGCTTTGATAGAGAAAAAGCTGACCCGTGCGATGGAACAGATGCTCGGCGCCCGCGTCCTTAAGGAGCGGCGCATAGGCCTCGAAGGTGGGCCCGTTGAGCGCCGAGAGCGCCCGCGAAATTTCACGCACCCGGTCCACCTGGCCCGCACGCAGAAACTTGATGAGCCACGGCACCACCCGCGGGAAATAGCTCCAGCGGATGAAAAGCGGCTGTTCGGGGTCGAGCAGCCACTTGGGAATGTCCTTGAGCATGCCCGGTGTCGCCACCGGCACCACGGAACCCGGCGAGATGCCGCCCAGATTGCCGAAGGACGTCTGCATGCCGGGCTCGTCCCGGTCGACGATGGTGACCTTGTGACCGTCGCGCTGCAGGTAACACGCGGTGGCCGTACCGACGACGCCGGCACCGACGACGACGCTGTGCTGGGGCATGGCGGTGGTCCGTTTGGCGGTTGGAGGGAGCCCGCGGACGGCGCCCGACAGCGCCGTCCGCGAGGCCAACTAGAAGCGGGACGCCTTCCGGCGCAGGAACTCCGCGATGAGGATCATGCTCGTCACGAAGATGAGGATGCAGGTGGACGCGGCGGCGAGCGTGGGGCTCACCTTGAGGAGCGCGTCGTCCCACATCTGCTTGGGCAACGTCGTCGCCAAGCCGCTCGTGACGAAGAGCGCGATCGTCAACTCGTCGAACGACGTCACGAAGGCGAAGAGGAACGCCGCCAAGAGCCCCGCGCGGATGAGCGGGAAGGTGATGTGCCAGAGCGTGCGCCCCTTGCTCGCTCCCAGGCTCCACGCCGCCTGATCGAGGCGGAAGTCGTAGTTCTTCAGAACCGCCATCACCGTCACGACGACATAGGGCACCGCCAGAACCGCGTGACCCAGGACGAGGCCGATGGACTTACCGACGAGGCCGATCTTCGCGTACATGTAGAAAAGCGCGACCGCGATGAGAATGCGCGGGATGATGAGCGGCGACAGGAGCGCCGCCATGATCGCCGTGCGGCCGGGAATCGCCGCGCGCGTCAGCACGAAAGCCGCCGGAACACCGATCATCATGGCCAGCAAGGCCGAGACGATGCCGACGAGGAGCGAGCGGATGCCCGCGAACTGCCACTGGGGCGATTCGAAGAGGTTCTGGTACCACTTCCACGAGAAGCCCTGCGGCGGCCATTCGATGAACCCGCCCGAGGTGAAGGACACCGGCACGACGAAGAAAGCCGGCGCGCAAAGGAAGAACAGGATCGCCATCGCCGAGATCCACAGCACGCGCCGCGAGAGGAGCGTGTATGCCTTCTCGGGGCGGACCGGCCGGATCAACTCCCACGCCTCGCCGAAGCGGTCGCCGATCCAACCCATGAGATCGATGAACACGCCGCCGACCTTCTGGCCGGCGCGACCGATGGGATTGCCGGCCACCACGCCGCTCCGATCCGCGGCACCCGAACCCGACAGCGTCGACATGCCGAGGAGTCGATCGTAGATGTAGAAAACGATCAGCGCCGTGACCAGCAGCAGAAGCGCGATCGCGCCCGCGAAGCTCCAGTTCAAAAGCTGCTCGACCTGCTCGATGATGAGCTGGGCGATCATGAGTTCGCGCCCGCTGCCGAGAAGCGCCGGCGTGATGAAGAAGCCGAGGCCGGTGATGAAGACGAGCAGGCCGCCGGCCGCAACGCCGGGAAGCGAGAGCGGGAAATAGATGCGCCAGAACGCCTGGCCGCCGCGCGCGCCGAGCGTGCGCGCCGCCTTCTGGAGATTGCCGTCGATGGTTTCCATGACCGAGAGCATGGTCATGACGGCCAAGGGCGTGAGGGCATGGACCATGCCGATCATCACGCCGGTGAAGTTGTAGATGATCTTGATCGGCTCGTCGGAGAGCCCCGAGCCCACGATCATGTTGTTCACCAGGCCGTTGCGGCCCAGGAGCACGATCCAGGCGAAGGTGCGGACGAGGAAACTCGTCCAGAACGGCATCAAGACCCAAAGGATGAGCGAGTTCTTGGTCTTGTCCCCCGCCGTCGCCAGCAGATAGGCCAAGGGGTAGGAGATGACCACCGCGAACAACGTGGTGTAGGCCGATACCTTGAGCGTGATCATCAAGACCCGGACATAGATGTCCGAATCGAGCAAACGGACGTAGTGCGACGTCGTGAACGCCCCCGCCTTGTCCACGAAGGACAGATAGAGGAGCTGCGCCACCGGATAGAAGAAGAAAATCAGCAGGAAGATGCCGATCGGGATGAGCGGCCACGCCGCCATCCAGGCGGGGGTCGGCTTGTAGATCCGCCCGCCCGCCATGTCCGCCGTGGTGGCCGTCATCAGATCTGGCCTCGCTTATCGGCGAGAAGAACCGTGCTCTCCTGGGACCAGCCGAACCGAACCTGCTCGCCGGCCGATGGCATGGTCGCCCCCACGCGCGTCAGCTGCGTGGAGGACACCGTCGTGCCGTCGGGCAACTCGGCGTAGCACTTCGTCACCTGGCCGACGAGAATCACGTCGCGCAGCAGCGCCTTGATCTCGTTGTCGGCCGTCTCGCCCGCCGCGAGCGGGCGGACGTTTTCCGGGCGCACCATGAACTTGATCTTCTGACCGTTCGTCACCGGCATGCGCGCGTTGGCGCGGATGTTGGAATCGGCCGGGCCCTTCAGGTTGACCGTGTTGCCGGACGTGCCGGCAACGGTCGAATCGATAAGGTTCGATTCGCCCAGGAAGTCGGCGGCGAACACCGTCGTCGGACGGAAGTAAAGATCCGTCGGACTGCCGAGTTGCTCGATCTCGCCTTCGTTCATGAGGCAGATGCGGTCCGACATGACGAGGGCTTCTTCCTGGTCGTGCGTCACGTAGAGGACCGTGATCTTCAACTCCTCGTGGAGGTGCTTGATCTCGAGCTGCATC
>SXGR01585426.1_pt1 | contig 15421 bp, 14 predicted proteins | sample 3174711 | NCBI WGS metagenome assembly SXGR01 (sample SAMN11356860, study PRJNA531348) | freshwater metagenome | isolation source: freshwater sample F1-60 | place: China: Fuxian Lake, Yuxi | collected 2017-12-25
CGTAGACGAAGGGTCGTCCAACTGAGCGATCTCTTTAGAATCGTCGCGTTCGTCGCGCACGTCGACCATGGCTAAACCACCCTGGTGGATTAATTGCTGCGCCAGACCGGAACCTTTGCTGCGCACCAAAATTTGGTCGAGCGCGTCATGGACTCCAATGACCAGGAGCGTGAACGCGGAATCACCATTTTGGCCAAAGCTGCTTCGATCGAGTGGCGGGGCGTAAAGATCAATTTGGTTGACACGCCTGGACACGCCGACTTTGGCGGGGAAGTCGAGCGCGCACTGGCGCTGGTTGACGGGGTACTGCTGTTGGTGGACGCCGCCGAAGGCCCGCTGCCACAAACTCGTTATGTTCTGTCGAAGGCGTTGAATGCCAACTTGCCAGTAGTGCTCGTAATCAACAAGGTTGATCGCAGCGATGCTCGACCAGAAGAAGTGTTGCTCGATGTCGAGCATTTGTTCTTAGATCTCGCTCACGCCGACCACCACTTGAACTTTCCGGTAATTTCGGCCGTGGCCCGCGAGGGTAGGGCTATGAAAGGCGTCGGCATGCCAGGCCCTGATGCCGACTTGGTGCCGTTGCTCGACGCGATTCTCGACACGATTCCTGCACCACAGGGCGACGCAACCGCGCCGCTCCAGGCTCTGGTGACCAACTTGGACGCCAGCGACTATCTCGGTCGCCTCGGCATCGGTCGCGTACACGCTGGAACATTGCGCAAGGGTGAAACCATTGCGTTGCTTGGTAAGCCTGACGGCGATACGCAACCAGTGCTGAAGCGTCGTATCTCCAATCTGTCGCAGTTCGTCGGCATTAGCCGCAAGGAAGTCGACACCATCGTGGCCGGTGACTTGTTCATCCTGGCTGGCATTGACGATGTGAACGTCGGGGACACGATCGCGAACGTCGAAAGCCCCGTGCCACTGCCACGTCTCGAGGTAGACGAGCCCGTGTTGCGCATGAGCTTCGCGGTCAACTCCTCGCCGTTTTCGGGCCGCGAAGGCACGTACGTGACCAGTCGTCACTTGCGCGATCGGCTGCATCGTGAAATTCTCGGCAACGTGTCGATTCGTTTGTTTGAGACCGACTCACCCGACGTCATCGAAGTTGCCGGTCGTGGCGAATTGCAACTAGCGGTATTGATCGAAAACATGCGCCGTGAGGGCTACGAAATGCAAGTGAGCCGCCCACAAGTCATCACCAAAGAAGTTGCGGGCAAGACCCACGAACCATACGAACGAGGCACCGTTGACGTGCCCGATGAGTTCGTTGGGGCAGTTACACAAGCGATAGCGCCACGTCGTGGTCGCATCGTCGACATGCGTACAGGCGACTCGGGCCGCACCATCATGCACTTTTCTGCTCCATCGCGTGGTCTGATCGGCTTCCGCTCGCTGCTATTGACGGTTACTCGCGGAACTGCTTTGATTCACCAAAGCTTTGCTGGCTTCGAGCCGTGGGCGGGCGACGTGCCACACCGTCTTGGTGGCGCCATGATCGCCGACCGCATCGGGCCGGTAACTGCCTATGCGCTCGACAACTTGCAAATGCGCGGCACGCTCTTTGTTGAGCCGGGCGACGAGGTCTACGAAGGCATGGTCGTGGGTGAGTGCGCGCGTGGCGAAGAGATGGTGGTCAATTCGGTGCGCGCCAAAGAAAAGAACAACATTCGTACCCACAGCCACGATGACGGTGTCAAACTTGCCGCACCCGTGATTCACACGCTGGAAACAGCCATCGAGTGGATTGGCGATGACGAGCTAGTGGAAGTAACCCCCAAGTCGATTCGCATTCGTAAGCGTTGGTTGAGTATCGAAGATCGGCGTCGCGCCGGCAAAAAAGGTGGCTGAGCCCGCACTATGGCGGACTTAGACGACATCATCGAGCGGTTACGTGCGGCATCTGAAGATATTGCTGATCGCGCTCTCAGCGTGTTGAGCGAAGCCTCGCGGGCCGGCGAAACCAAGCGTCCGGACGCCGAGCGGGCACTTACCCAGGCACGGCGCGCAGTGGAAAAAGCAATCAATCTGCTCGAGCGAATGCCGTCAACCGACGCGTAGAGCAGCGGCTTTAGTTTCCAAAGCCGTCAACAATTCATCAAAGCTCTTTTGAAACGAGCTCACCCCTTCGCGCTCGAGCTGTGCTGCCACTGCGGCGTGGTCCACGCCGATGTCGGCAATGGCTTGCCAGACGTGCTTGGCCTGTGCGATGTCGGCATCGAGTGTGCGCGCAATGCGTCCGTGGTCGTCGAACGCCTCAAGCGTGGCGTCGGGCAGCGTGTTTACCGTGTGGGGACCAATAAGTTCATCGACGTACAGCGTGTCGCGGTAAGCCGGGTTCTTGGTTGACGTTGAGGCCCATAACGGACGTTGCATTTGTGCACCCGCAGCGGCCAGCTTGTTCCAGCGAGGGCCGCTAAAGGTGTCGCAAAACATCTGATACGCGAGGCGGGCCTGAGCAACGGCTGCCTGGCCGCGCAGGGCCAGGGCTGCATCCGAGCCGATCACGGTTAGGCGACGATCCACTTCGGTATCGACCCGCGAGATAAAGAAACTCCCCACACTGGCAGTAACCGACAGGTTCTGCACACCACTTGCCAATCGGTCTTCTAGACCGGCGACATAGGCCTCAAGCACTGCGCCGTAACGCTCGAGGCTAAAGATGAGCGTCACATTCACACTGCGGCCTTCTGCGATCATCGTGCGAATAGCGGGAAGACCAGCCGGTGTGGCTGGAATTTTTATCATTACATTGAGTCGCGAAATGCGCTCGTGCAGCGACCGCGCTGCTTGCAGAGTGCTTGCTGAATCGTCGGCCAGGCTCGGGTCAACTTCGACGCTCACGAAACCGTCAGTGCCGCCTGAATCTGCATACACGGGCGCAAACACGTCGAGTGCCGAGTCGATGTCGCGCAGTACGAGTTCCCAATACGCATCACGAGGCGAGGCGCCGTCGCGTGTGAGCTCGGTGAACTGGGTGTCGTAATCCGCCGAGCCTTGAATTGCTTTTTGAAAAATCGTCGGATTACTGGTGAGACCACGTACGCCGCGATCGCGCATGGTTGCCAGTTGTCCGCTGGTGATCCACCCGCGACGCAAGTTGTCAAGCCACGGGCTCTGGCCACCTTCACTGTGCAGACGATGCAACAAGCCCATCGCTACACCCCGAACGCGTCGAGCAGATCCTTGGCTCGAGCCACCACGTTGTCCACTGAAATACCCAGTCGGGTTAGCGCCACGTTGCCCGGCGCACTAGCCCCGAAGCGATCGATACCGATGGCATCGTCGGCAAAGGTGCTCCAGCCGAATGTGCTGCCGGCTTCTACGGCCAACACTGGTGCACCAATCGGCAGTACGTGGGCTCGATATGTGGGGTCTTGCGCGGCAAACAACTCTGGGCAGGGCATCGACACCACACGCACTGCGATGTCACTTTGGGCAAGGGTTGCGGCGGCTTCGACGGCAAGAGCCACTTCGGTACCAGTGGCGATCAAGATGAGTTTTGGCGCAGTATCGGTGTCGCGCACCACGGCAGCGCCGCGATCAACTGCCATTCCGTTGGTAACAATCGCCGTGTTTTGACGCGACAAAATGAGCGCAGTCGGCCCGGAGTGATCGCAGGCATTGCGCCAAGCGCGTGCGGTTTCGTTGGCATCAGCAGGGCGCACCACGCGTAATCCCGGAATCACCCGCAGCGACGCCAGCTGTTCGACGGGTTGATGTGTGGGGCCATCTTCGCCGACCCCGACTGAGTCGTGTGAGAAAATGAAAATCACGCGCGCCTGTGACAACGCCGCCAAGCGCAGTGCTGGGCGCATGTAGTCGGCGAATACGAAGAATGTTCCAATCGCTGGCACGACACCACCATGAAGAGCCATCCCAACGGCAATAGCGCCCATGGCGTGTTCACGAATGCCGTAATAAATCTGTTGGCCACTCGGGTTGTCGGCAGATAGGGCAGCAGCACTCGAAAGTTTTGCCCCGGTGTTGCCGGTGAGGTCAGCACTACCCACGAGCAAACCTGGAACGTCATCGCGCGAAGCATCGATCGATTTCTGCACTGCAACGCGTGTGGCAACGCTGGCTGTGGCATCGAACGACGGGGGCGCCGACTTCCACTCGTTGCTGGGCACTCGATTCCACATCTGGCTCCACAATGCAGTGTGGTCGGCATCCAATTTGGCTATTGAGGCGATATTCGCGCGATGTGCAGGCGCACAACGATCGCGAGCCGCTGCTCGCACTGCAGCAACAGTCGGCTTATCCACCCAAAACGGTTCGTCGGGAACACCCATCATCTTTTTGGTTGCTGTCACATGTGCTGCACCGAACGGGTTGCCATGGGCCTCGGGCGCATCGGTGAAATCCGGTGATGGCGTGCCGATGTGACTACGCAATATCAACAATGTGGGTGAACCGATGTGCGCCTTGGCGGCAGTCAACACACGCTCTAGCGCATCCATATCGTCGGCTATATCACCAGCTTCAATCACGTTCCAGCCGTAGGCCGAAAAGCGTTGTGCCACATCGTCGCTGCAAGTAAGTGATGTAGAGCCGTCAATCGTGACTTTATTGTCGTCAAAAATGCAGACGAGCCGGTCAAGTTGCTGATGACCAGCGAACGATGCGGCTTCATGACTGATGCCTTCCATAAAACAGCCGTCACCGGCAATGACGAAAACATGGTGGCTGTGCGCGTCGGCACCGAAGCGAGCGCGCAGATGACGCTCGGCTATCGCCATGCCCACGGCGTTGGCAAACCCTTGACCAAGCGGGCCGGTCGTAACTTCGACTCCTGCTGTGTGACCCACCTCGGGGTGACCAGGGGTAGTGGAACCCCACTGGCGAAAGGCGCGAAGGTCGTCGAGCTCCAACCCATAGCCATTGAGATACAACATTGCGTATTGCAAGATCGACGCATGGCCGTTGGACAGAATGAATCGATCGCGACTAGCCCAGTCGGGGTGTGCTGGGTCGTGCTGCATGATGCGGCTGTACAACACGTGGGCCAATGGTGCCAACGCCATCGCCGTGCCCTGATGTCCGCTCTTGGCCGCCAGCGGCGCATCCATTGCCAAGCCACGAATCATGGCTACGGCCAAGCGATCCTGCTCGCTCGTCAAACGAATCGCCACGGCTGATGACGATAGTTGCCCAGCGAGCGCTACGCCGAACTTCGCCGTTTGCTACTTGTTTCGGCTGATGATGCTCAACTTGTGGCGACCGGCGGCAAGATCGTCAGCGGCACTGCGAGCCATGGACCACTATCGATTCGGCTGTGGGCGATTACCTGACCGAATTCGGTGATGGGCAGTTCGGCGCGCACCAGACGATAGGTGAATTTGCCGGGCTCAACGGTGAACGGGCTGGCATGTTGTGCCAAAGGAGGCGTGCCCTCTGCAAACGCGCCCGACGAAACCTCTGGTGCAACTCCGGGAGGATGAAACACCACTTGCAGTACACCGTCACCTTTGCTGTCTGCTGGGCGATAGATCAACACCACCAGATGCGGTGACAACGTGCACGGCAGCTGCTGTGGTGCAACTTGAGAGAAATACACGCCTTTGAGGTCGAGCCTTGTAGAGGGGCCTTCCACTTGACGCATGGAAAAGTCATCGACGAATAGTGCTGCAACGATGTGCATGAGGCTGGAACACTACCGTTGGAAGCCGTGGTTGAGTTACGCACACTGAGCGAACACGAATCCAAGCAAGTGCTGACCACTCGTGGTGCATTGTTTGCCAGCGAAGCAATCGTTCCTGACGCCCAACAGGCGGTTGCGGCTGCTCAACGGTTCGGGTTTCCAGTCGTTGTCAAGTTGGTAGGTGAACGCCTGGCACACAAGAGCGAGCGCGGCTTGGTGCGCGTCGCGCTTGGCGATGCAAGTGCGGTGCAACGAGCGGCGCAGGATCTCCTAGCGCTGCGGCGGGCCGACGACGGCAACGTCGCCCTGCTTGTCGCTCAACATGTGAGCGGCGCACGCGAACTGCTGGTGGGAATGGTGCGCGACCCACTCTTTGGTGTGGTCATCGTGGTGGGCGTAGGCGGGGTAAGTGCCGAAGCCTTTAGCGATGTACAAATGCGCGTGGCGCCCCTCGTGCGCGCAGATCTCGACGACATGCTCGACTCTCTCTCAGCGGCGTCGCTGCTCGGCGCGTTTCGTGGCCAACAACCGTTGGATCGTGACGCACTCTGGCGCACGATTGTTGCAGTTGCACAAACCGCTACCGAGCGCAGTGACATAGCGTCAATCGATATCAACCCAGTGATTGTCACCCCGCAGGGTGAGCCGATTGCAGTTGATGCGCTCATCGAACTGCGCACTGACCACCAAACCTCAGAAGCATCAGTTCCGACACCAGTATTCCCGCGGCATGCCGACGCAGGCTTTCGTGCACTGTTCGAGCCGCGCGGGGTGGTGGTGCTGGGCGCCTCTACTCACCCCGGAAAGTTTGGTTTTGTTTCCTTGCACAATTTGTTGGCTAGTGGTTACAGCGGTCGGGTTGCTGCCACCAACTTGGCGCGCGAGACAGTGCTCGGTATCCAAACAGTGGAGTCTGTCAGCGAGCTTCCTGTCGGTGCATTTGATTTGGCTTTTTTCTGCACGCCGGCCAGTGCGAATGAGCAACTGCTGAAGGACTGTGCAGCTCGCGGCATAGGTGCTGCCTTCATTACCTCGGCTGGTTATGGCGAAGCTGGTGATAGTGGTCGAGCAGCCGAGCTGCGACTCGTAGAAGCGGCAAAGGCTGCCAATGTGTTGCTGGCTGGGCCGAACGGCCAGGGCGTCGTGAGCACCCCAAGTTCGTTGTGTGCCCAGATCGTGGCGCCGTATCCACCCGCCGGTGCGATCTCGATTGCCAGCCAAAGCGGCAACTTCGTTTCGAGTTTCATGAATTTGGCGCGGGCCACAGGGGTGGGTGTGGCCCGTGCGGTATCGGCGGGCAATGCAGCCGCTGTCGACGTAGCCGACTACATCGAATGGATGTCACGCGATACAGCCACGGCCACCGTGCTGAGCTACATCGAAGGCGTAACCGATGGTCAACGATTGCGCAACGCACTGGAACTTGCCATAGCTCGCAAACCCGTCGTGTTGCTCAAGGGTGGGGCATCTGCCGAAGGCGCTCGCGCCGCATCCAGCCATACGGGTGCTCTGGCATCCAACGACGATGTCTTTTCGGGGCTGTGTCGTCAACTGGGCATCGTACGTGCCGCTGGCGTAGAGGAAGCTTTCGACGCCGCAGCGTTTTTTGCGACGTCACCACTACCGCGCGGCAATCGAGTGGCGATTCTCACGACCGCCGGCGGGTGGGGGGTCGTCACCGCAGATGCGTTGAGTGTCGATGGAATACTGCGACTAGCTGAACTGCCAGATGATGTGATGGCACGGCTTGATGAATTGCTGGTTGCACGTTGGTCGCGCAATAACCCAGTGGACTGCGCAGGTGGCGAGACACGCGACACCATCCCACTAGTTCTCGAAGTACTCGCATCATGCTCAAGCGTGGATGCGGTCGTGTATTTGGGCATCGGCATTCAGGCCAACCAGGCTCGACTGATGCGCGAAGGTGATTTTTATCCTGGGGACGGCTTGGCGCGCATCGTGGAATACCACGAGCGACAAGACGAGCGATTTGCTACCGCTGCCCACGAGTTGGCGAAGTCAACCGGTAAACCAATCTTGATCGCCACCGAGCTGGCGGTGGCCGACCCGCAGAATGCTGGCCCGCGCACGGTGCGCGAACTGGGTGGGATGTGTTACGCAAGCGGCCCTCGCGCAGTGCGTGCACTTGGTCATGCCTACTCTTACGCGCGGCATCGCAGCCTGGCTGGTTAAAGGCATGAGCGAAGGTAATTCTCCGTTGTCGTCGTTGCGCCGTCGTGTGACGAAGCGATTACGCGCCTTTGATCGTCATGTCTTGACAGTTGACGGCCAGCGTGCTGTCATCAGCATGATTGTCGCGGGTCTGGTGGTGTTTGTTCCGTTGTTTTCCGCGTGGCAAGTAACTCTGGGTTCGGCTGGCGCCGCCACGCCACTCACGATTCAAGCGAGTACTGGGCCACAGCCGACCGAACCAGTGTTTTCGGTACGACGAATCGCGCGCACCACTGCAATCGAGGCACGCGTCGCTAACGTGCGCACCCGACTCGCGACGCTGTCCGCTAAATTGCCGCTGACTGCCTGTCTGGTGGTGTTTGCCGAATCGCGCTCTTTGGCCACAACGCGGGCACAGCGCGCACTCATCCCGGCCAGCAATATGAAGTTGCTCGTGGCTGCAGCATCTCTCGATGTGCTGGGTGCCGACTATCGCTTCACCACCTCGCTCTTTGGCAACCGCAGTGGTGCCATTGTGTTGGGCAATTTGTGGTTGGTGGGCGGGGGCGACCCGGTGCTGAGCACTCGCGCGTATCCGCCTACCCAGATATATCCAGCTATCAACCCCACTTACCTGGAAACTCTTGCCGATCAATTGGTGGCGAGTGGTGTCAGTCTCATTACAGGGGCTGTCATCGGTGACGAGTCGCGCTATGACACCGAGCGCTACGTGCCCACCTGGGGTGACGGCATTCGTTCCATCGAAGCAGGCCCGCTCGGGGCGTTGATGGTGGATGATGGCGCGTTGATTGGTGAACCGTTCAAGCCGGGCAACCCAGCCACTGGTGCCGCAATGGCGTTTACTCGACTGCTGCAAGCACGCGGAGTAACAGTTGTGGGTGCAGCACGCAGCGGGGTAGTGCCCGCCACTGCTGCATCACTTGGCCAGGTGACAAGTGCACCGCTATCGGACATCTTGGCGGATCTCTTGACTAACAGCGACAACAACGCCGCGGAATTATTGTTGAAAGAAATTGGTTTGGTCAACAAACAACAAGCAACACGCGTCGCAGGTTTACAAACCATCACCGAAGTGCTCGAAGCACGCGCGATTCCGACAGATGGTTTGGTGCTTGCTGATGGATCGGGCTTGGATAGCAGCAACCAGGTTTCTTGTCAGATGTTGGTCACACTGCTCAATACCTATGGGGTCAATAGCCCCCTTGGTCAAGCGCTGGCAGTGGCAGGGGCAACAGGCACCCTGCGCGAACAATTTACGAGTGGCCCGGCGCTCAACCGGGTGCGGGCAAAAACCGGAACCCTACGGCTGGCTAAATCTCTCAGCGGCTTTTACCCGATGGTGGATGCAACTGGGCAAAGTGTGATTACCTTCGCTTTCGTGCTCAATGGGCCTGGGGTGTCGAACCAAAGTACATATCAACCGCTGTGGAATGAATTGATGCAGTCGCTGGCCACCTTTAGCGCCACGCCCGTCATTGACGACCTGCTGCCACGCCCCTAGATCGAGACCCCTGACCAGCCAGTTGAGGCCTTGCGATACAGGCCTTGCAATACAGACCTTGCGAAATTGAGCTGGCGAAATTCAGCGGGCGGCACAGATAGACAGAAGGTATGCAATTTGACCCCGTCGACACCCTGGAAATGGTGCGCGACTACGCCAAGCAAGAAACCCTCGGCCCGCTGCGCGGTGCTGGGCGTTGGCTGGCATTTGGGTTGTTGGCGGCGTTTTTCATGTCGGTGGGCATCATCATCTTGCTTGTTGGGGTGCTGCGCCTCACCCAGGACTTGATGCTGGATGTCCTGTGGCCTGAGCAAGCCGATGGTTTGTCGTTTGTGCCGTATGTCGTGACCCTGGGCGTTGGATGTGCTGTCTCGATGCTGGCTTGGTCACGAGTACGAGTATTTGAGCTCAATCGGGGACGCAAGTGAACGACCGTCAACGCATCACCCGCGACGATCTCGAGCAGCGCTTTCAAGCTCTACAAGACGATGTCACCGAAATTACCGAGACCAAAAAGGCTTCCCTGACCGGGCTGGCTATCGCCGGTATTGCAGCAGGTTTGCTGGTGGCCTATTTGTTCGGTCGCCGTGGTGGAAAACGACGTCGCGGTGTCATTGAGATTCGTCGCTAAGCCGTGCCTTCTCGATCCGCGCCTGCCACTGCCTCCCGAGTATCTACGTTTCTTGGCTTGGCCGTCGCTTCTCGGGTCATCAAGCGTTACCCAATCGTCGGCGCACTTCTCGTTGTTTGGCGTTGGTGGCGTCGTCGCAACCGTCGAATCGAGCGCACGACAGTGCAGCTGCGACAGGGTGAAAAGATCTCAATACAACACCAGCGAGTCAACTGATGTCTGCTGCATTCGTCGAAGGTGATCGCGTGCTGTTGATCGACACCAAAGAGCGTCGGTACCTCGTCACCCTCGAGGCCACGGGTGAGTTTCATAGCCACGCCGGCTTCGTGCCCCACACACAGGTGATTGGGTCGAGCGAGGGTTGCACGGTGGAATCCACCAAGGGTGCGCGCTACGTGGTGATGCGCCCGACTCTTGAAGATTTCGTGCTCGAGATGCCACGCGGCGCACAGGTTATTTATCCCAAGGATCTTGCACCCATCGCGATGCTCGCCGACATTGCACCGGGCCATCTGGTGTTCGAATCTGGCGTCGGTTCTGGCGCGTTGTCGATGACCATGCTGCGAGCTGGGGCGCGCATCATCGGTTATGAATTGCGCGAAGATTTTGCTCAGCGAGCCAAAAAGAATGTGGCCTCATTTCTTGGCGACGAAGCATCTGCTCGGTTTCACGTCATGATTCGCGACTCGTACGCCGGCATCGATTTACCCAACGGTGGCCGCTTTGATCGTGCGGTGTTGGACTTGCCCGAGCCGTGGCAAGTGCTGCCGCATCTTCCGGCAGTAATGCACGGGGGTGGCGTTGTCGTCGCCTATACCCCGAGCATTACCCAGGCAGTGAAAGTGCGCGAAGTGCTATCTCACCATCGCGGGCAGTGGGTTGCCATGCGCACGCTGGAAGTGTTGCACCGCACGTGGCACATCGAGGGTGAGTCGGTTCGCCCTGACCACCGCATGGTGGCTCACACAGGGTTTTTGACAACAGCGCGACTGTTGATCGCGCAATAACGAACCGGGTTACGGTTCGATGAAAATGCATTCGCCGGGGCATTCCTCGGCGGACTCGATCACGGCATCCAAGTGTTTGTCAGCAAAGTTTGCGACACCTTCGGCACCCTGTGCGTTGCCCTTGGCAGTGGCGAATATTTTGTCACCCTCTTTGACATAGGCCAGACCGTCGTCGAGCAGTGCGAATACTTCGGGGGCGATCTCTTCACACAAGCCGTCACCCGTGCAGAGGTCTTGGTCGATCCATACCTTCATGGCTTTTCACGATACACGGCTGCCCGCTAGGTTCAGGGCATGGCCGATGACACAGGCGCGCGACTTCGTGCACTTGAAGAACGGGTCCTCGAGGCCAAGGGTCAGATAGCCGCAGCCAAGGCCCAGAACGAAAAACTTTCGTACGCATTGCGCGAAGCCCGCGACCACGTTGCATCGTTGCGTGAAGAAGTGGAGAAACTTACTCAGCCACCCTCGGCCTACGGCGTGGTGTTGGGTTCCAACGACGATGGCAGCGTCGATGTGCTGACCAACGGTCGCAAGATGCGAGTGTCGTTGCATCCCGAGATCGATCTCCACACGCTCGAGCGCGGTAGCGAGGTCGTGTTGAATGAGTCACTCAATGTGGTCATGGCTCGCAGCGCTGACATCACTGGCGAGGTGGTGTCGCTCAAAGAAGTGCTTGACGACGGTATCCGCGCCATAGTTACCGGACGCGGTGATGACGACCGTGTTTGTGAGCTTGCCGACGCGCTGCGCGGAACACATCTGCGCAGTGGCGACTTGTTGCGTCTTGATGTGCGTAGCGGTTTGTTGCTTGAGCGTTTGGCACAACCCGAGGTGGAACACTTGCTGCTCGAAGAGGTTCCCGATATCTCGTACGACGACATTGGCGGGCTAGACACGCAGATCGAGGCCATTGCCGACGCCGTTGAACTGCCGTTCCTGCATGGTGACTTGTTTGCCGAGCATCAGTTGCCGGCTCCGAAAGGAATACTGCTCTACGGCCCTCCGGGCTGCGGCAAAACACTGATTGCCAAAGCGGTTGCCAACTCGTTGGCTAAAAAAGTTGCCGCCCGTACCGGAGCCGACAAGGGGCGCAGTTACTTCATCAACATCAAAGGCCCCGAACTGCTGAACAAATATGTCGGTGAGACCGAACGCCAGATTCGTATGGTGTTTCAACGGGCACGCGAGAAGAGTGAAGAGGGCTGGCCGGTCATCGTGTTCTTCGACGAAATGGATTCGATGTTCCGCACTCGCGGTACGGGCATTTCGTCGGACATGGAGTCCACAATCGTGCCGCAGTTACTCGCCGAAATTGACGGTGTTGAAGGTCTGCACAACGTGATTGTGATCGGCGCCACCAACCGTGAAGATCTCATCGACCCAGCGATTTTGCGCCCTGGCCGCCTCGATGTGAAGATTCGCATCGAGCGTCCCGACGCACACGCCGCACGGCAGATATTTAGTCGCTATCTCACGAGCGAGGTGCCGATTGCTTCCAGCGAGATTGCTAAATGCGGCGATGTCAAGCAGGCGATTCACAACATGATTGAAGCCACCGTCGAAGAGATGTATGCCAACGACGAGTCCAACCGTTTCCTCGAGGTCACGTATCAGAACGGCGATAGAGAAGTGCTGTACTTCCGCGATTTCGCCTCAGGGGCCATGATTGAAAATATCGTGCGGAGGGCCAAGAAGTTGGCCATCAAGCGACTGCTGGCCGGCGGCGAGCGGGGGATCGAGCTCAGCGATTTGACGTCGTCAATACGCCAAGAGTTCCGCGAGCACGAAGACCTCCCGAACACGACCAACCCAGACGATTGGGCCAAAGTCTCGGGGCGCAAAGGTGAGCGAATCATCTTCATTCGCACCCTCACCCATGCTGATGGCGCAACCGGAGGCAAGGCGATCGAACGCACGGCCACCGGTCAGTACCTCTAGCGATGGCGATTCCAAAGGTTTCGGGCATCGAAACTGAATACGGCATCGTAGTTCGCGATGCCGACCTCAACGCCGTTACGGCGAGCTCAATGTTGATCAATGCATTTCTGGGTCGCACCCAAACCAAAACTGCCTGGGACTTCTTCGACGAACAACCCGGCAATGATGCCCGCGGCTTGCTGCTCAACGAGCTACTTGCTCCCGAAATTGAAACGCACCTGGTCAACACTGTGCTTACCAATGGTGCGCGTTATTACGTCGACCATGCTCACCCGGAGTGTTCAACCCCCGAGTGTCGCAGCACAACCGAGACCGTGTTGTATGACCGGGCCGCTGAGGAAATCATGCGCCTCAGCATGGAGCGGGCCAAGACCATGCTTGGCAATGGTGGCGAAATCGTCGTCTACAAAAACAACAGTGACGGCAAAGGCAATAGCTACGGCTGCCACGAGAACTTTTTGGTTGATCGGGCCGTGCCGTTTGGCCGACTCGTCGCGCAGATTACGCCGCACTTCGTGACCCGCCAGGTGTTCACCGGGGCCGGCAAGGTCGGATGTGAGTCTCCCGGTTCGGTACCAGGTGACATCGCTTATCAGCTCAGCCAACGGGCCGACTTTTTCGAAGAAGAAGTAGGACTAGAAACCACACTCAAGCGGCCGATTGTCAACACCCGTGACGAGCCGCATTGTGACCCGGCGAAATATCGGCGCCTGCACGTGATTGTGGGCGACGCCAACATGAGCGAGGTGGCCACGTTCCTCAAAATTGGCACGACGGCAATCGTGTTGTCAATGCTCGAAGACAATGCGATCGGTGATGATTTGATGCTGGCTCACCCGGTTACTGCCATTCGTCAGGTGAGTAACGACCCGACCCTGCGCGCCACGGTCGCGATGGCGAATGGCAAGCGAATGACTGCACTCGAGGTGCAATGGCAGCTACTTGAGCGGGCTCAATCATGGGCTGATCGCTTTGGGCTCGACTCCGTCACGCTAGAGGACGGCAAAATGATTCTCCACGAGTGGGAGAACGTGCTGTCCGGGCTCGAGTCTGATCCGCTCAGTGTGGCCAACGTGGTGGATTGGGTGGCCAAGAAGCGTGTGGTCGACGGCTACGCCGAGCGTCACTCGCTCGCCCCAACTGATGTGCGGCTCAAGGCCATCGACCTGCAATATTCCGATCTGCGCGCTGGCCGATCGCTAGCCACCCGCTGCGGCCTGCGCACCCTCATCGACCCGAGCGATGCACAGCACGCGATCGAACACCCGCCGGCAACAACACGGGCTTACTTTCGTGGCACCTGTTTGACACGATTTGCACCCGAGATCGTGGCGGCCAACTGGGACTCCATCGTGTTTGACGTGGGGCGCGAACCCTTGCGTCGAGTGCCGATGATGGAGCCCCTACGCGGCACCCAGGCGCTAACAGGGGAGTTGCTCGCGTCGTGTGCCAATGCTGGTGAACTCATTGCCCGACTGGGTGACACCAACCCCACCTGAGGCATCGTCGGCAGCACGGGTAGTTGGTCTTGCTATGGTGCTTGGCATGGCTGAGCGCACCAAAAAACAGCGAGTCACGAACCCTCGGGAAACCGATCAGTCGGCCGGCAGGGAGCAAACGTCTGCCACCGTGCCGGATACCGAGAAGACAGATCGACTCAAAGCCGAACTCGACGGTCTGCTCGACGAAATCGATGAAGTGTTAGAAACCAATGCCGAAGATTTCGTGAAGAGCTACGTGCAAAAGGGCGGACAGTAAAACGCTTCATGACCATGCCACGATTTTCTACCGGTGATGACCCTGGTGCCAACTTTGCCGAGTTGTTGCGCAAAGTCGGCATTGATCCGTTTCCTGCCACTTTGGTGTCGGGGAGCGATACCCAGTCGTTTCCTCACGCCACCACTTGTTTGGCGCTGACCTTCGACGGTGGAGTCGTTATGGCTGGTGACCGCCGCGCTACCGCCGGCATGTCCATCAGCCATCGCACGATGGACAAAGTCGTGCAAGCCGACGACTTGAGTGGCGTCGCCATTGCTGGCACCGCGGGACCGGCGATGGAGATGATCAAGTTGTTTCAACTGCAATTGGAATATTACGAAAAGGTCGAAGGCCAGGCACTGTCGCTAGAGGGCAAAGCCAACCAGTTGTCAATGATGGTGCGCTCCAATCTGCCTGCTGCCATGCAGGGGCTGATGGTTGTACCGATTTTCGCTGGCTACGACCCGCTCGTCGGCCGTGGTCGCTTGTGGGACTATGACCCCACTGGTGGTCGATATGAGGAGCGCGATTTCGTAGCGACTGGTTCGGGTATGCGTTTGGCTGGCACCGTGCTGCGTGTGGGCTGGCGAAAGAACCTCGGTCGTGAAGCAGCAATTGATTTGGCGGCGCGTGCTCTGTGGGAGGCATCGGACGCCGACGCAGCCACTGGCGGGCCCGACGTTTTACGCGGCATCTATCCGATCGTGGCCTCAATTGATTCGACGGGTTGGAATCGCGTCGAC
>SXGR01491585.1_pt1 | contig 15410 bp, 14 predicted proteins | sample 3174711 | NCBI WGS metagenome assembly SXGR01 (sample SAMN11356860, study PRJNA531348) | freshwater metagenome | isolation source: freshwater sample F1-60 | place: China: Fuxian Lake, Yuxi | collected 2017-12-25
CCCGAGGCGGGAATTGGACCCGCGACCTACGCATTACGAGTGCGTTGCTCTACCACTGAGCTACCCGGGCGCGTCGCTCACTCTACTGACTTAAAGCTTGAGAAATTACTGCAATTGCAGAGTGGCAGACAGTGTGCTGAGCGGCGGGCACCTGAGTAGCAATATGTGAAGTGTTTCTATTTTCGTTTGTAACGGTCTGTGCGTAAAGAAGACCACTCAGCCCGCAGAGAAGCGAACTCAGTTAAGGCATTAACGAGAGTCGCGTGTGATTTTTTATTCGTTACCGCTAGGGGAGCAGAGGCCGACTTCGGCAACGAAAGTAGACGGAGCATTTCATTAGCCCAATCATTCGGATCTTGCGTGTTGACGGTGCGAATGAGTGGATGCTTCAGTAGTGGATCGAAATGAATATTGCTGATTAACACGGGCGTCCCCAACGACGCAGCTTCCAATGGCGGCATATTGGATGGCCCAAGTTGACTAGGAAAAACTAGACAATGTGTGTCCATCATCAATTCGGCTAACTCTGGAGAGCTCACGAAACCCCGGAACTCAATACGTTCTAGGATTCCAAGCTCATTTGCAACTTTCCTCACGTGATCAAGGTTTCCCTTATCACTTCCGGTCAAGACCAATCGGCAGTTTTTATCCTGCTGACAAACAATCTGAAATGCCTTTAACAGCAGCACGTGACGTTTGTGCGGCCAAAACTGCGCTGGGTAAAGAAAAAATCGAGATACGGCACTTTTAATCCGCTTCGAAACAGTGGGTTGCACAACGCCTAAGCCTTGAACAATTATCCGATTTCCGAGGGCCCCGTAGATTGCTTGTATCCGTTCCGCTGTTCGATCTGTATCAACGATCACCCGAAATGATTTGGGAATAGTTTGACGATAGAAAAAGTCACGTTCTTCGTAGTGTCGGTCGCCCGAAACTTCAACAAACTCCGGGATATCCCGATGACCCAGATCCCAAACAGTTGTAATCATGGGAGTATCGACTAGGTCAAGGGCAATTGGATTAGGGGATAGAAAGTAGACAAGTGATACAGACTCTTTGATAATAGACCGCTCAAATCGTCCATGACGAAGCCCAACCATTTTCAGCAATTTGTAACTGGCTAGTGAATGACGCAAATTAAGCATGAACATCGTTAATAACCCGTTGCGGTAAGTTTTGACCTTCATCTCAGGGAACTGACTTTTTGTGGAAGCCTCCAGTGCTGTCGGTGAGTAGATAACAAAATCAAATTTCAACCCTACGTGTTCAAAAAGTTTGCGGATTTCTGTCGCTTCATAGCCATGAGCACCTCCAGCACGAACATCATTAAGCACCACTAGGGCCAACTTGAGGGCACTCATTTACTTTGTGGGCCGTGCGCTTTCTTCAGTGCAAGCCATCCGTACCAGTCACTGGCACTCAAAGGTCGTTGGTTAGTCATCCAAGGACCGGAGCCAACAATTTCTAGGCCCTGTAATCGCGCAGCATAAGACAACTCTTGCAAGGTATACGCACACATTTCATGATGCTCTGAAAAATGCTCATAAGCATGATCATCCATCTTTGTCTGGTGAACAAAGATTTCCATATCTATAGTCACTAGACCACTCACTCGGTCAACGGTTGGGCTACTGACACGCTTCACTTCAACTAATGAGTTTTTCTTCACCGTCATTCGAGTGACGGGTGGATCTTGATCCCATGCTGCGCGATGCCAGAAGTCAAAGACTGCCAATCCATTATCCGACAAACTGTTGCGGATCGTTGCCAACGATTGGTCGAGATCCATCTCTGTGGTTTGATAGCTCATCACATGGAAAAGTGAGTAGACAAGTTCAAATTTAGATTCTGTTTGAAAGTCGCCAATCTTTGTCTGCAAGTACGTGGCGTTGGGGGTTTTTCGCTTCTTAGCCACATCAAGCATTGACTCGCTTATGTCCACACCAGTCTTCTTGATGTTCGAAGGAAACATGCTCAGGTGCATTCCCGAACCACAGCCAAGGTCAAGCACGTTTCTTGGGAGTTCTCCAATGGGGCTATGTAATTTATAGAGTTTTAGAACAAAGTCAACTTCATCTTGATAGGGCTTACCTTCATTGAGTAAGTCGTATGCCAATGCATATGAAGATGAAAAGCGAACACTCACATCAATATCTTACGAACCTGCTCAATTACATACTCCGTGTCAAACTTAGTCATTCCAAGACCGTTTGGTATGTAGAAACCATTAGTTCCAAGGTTTTCGGCGATTGGTAGTTGCCCTTGCAAATTAATGCCGAAAGTCTTTAATACGGGTTGCAAATGTAGCGGCCAAAAGAATGGTCGTGTCCCTACACCAACTTCGGCAAGTTTCGCTTGGACATCCGAACGTGTTCCAGAATGCTTACCCTGAAGAACTATTCCAAATACCCAATAATCATTCATACCGAATGCGGTTTCTGAAAGCGCAAGGCGGATGTCTGCAATATCTTTAAATGCATCTAGATACCGTTTTCCAAGAGCGCGACGTCTCTCTAATATCTGATCAATTCGGGCCAGTTGTGAAGAGCCGAGCGCGCACTGAAGTGATGACATTCGCAAATTCCAACCGAGTTCATCGTGCACAAAACGTTTCTCAGGCTGGAAAGTCAGGTTGCGGTAGTAACGAAGCTTCTGCGCTAGCGAGCCGTCGTCAGTAACCACCATCCCTCCTTCGCCGGTTGTTAAATGCTTGTTGGCATAAAAACTGAAAGTGCTTACTAAGCCGAATGAACCACAACGCTTACCTTTATATAGAAGTCCGTGTGACTCCGCAGCATCCTCAATAATGACTAGGTTGTGACGTTTTGCAAGCCCTACCAAAACATCCATGTCAACAGGCAAACCATACGTATGTACTGCCATAATCGCCCTAGTTTTCGGCGTGATTAACTTTTCAACTGCATTGACATCCATATTCCAAGTAAACGGGTCCGCATCCGTGAAGACAGGGGTGGCGCCACAACGAAGTATCTGAGAAACACATGAAATAATTGCGAAGGATGGAACAATTATCTCGTCGCCTTTTCCAAAACCCAGAGAATGGATGATCAACTCAATCGCTGCAGTGCCATTTGTAACGGATACTCCATATTTTCGATTGCAGAAACGTGCAAACTCGGTTTCAAAATTTGTAACGACAGGCCCTTCGCCGGAAATCCATCCGTCTCGAAGCGCTTGACTAACAGCCTCAACATCACTTTCATCGACCAATGGGGTGTTAACTGGTACTTGACGCATTAGTTTGGGGATTCGTCGTTGTATCGAATTTCGTGTGGTTCTGGTGTAAACCGGGTCTTATCCCGACCTTCGGCGAATGGCCCTTGCTTTATCTCAATCATGTCAATGTCTTCAAGAACCTCAAAACCATGTCCACCCGTGCTCAAAAGCATGAGGTCTCCAGCCCCAAGAATCATGCTTGATACGTAGGTCCTGTCACTTTCATAGAAATCAACTCGAATCCGTCCCTTACGGATATAGAGCACCTCTTGCGTACCAATCAACGTCCGCGATATTGGTTCATGTATGTGAGCCTGGATGACCTCACCCTTTGGACGATTCATATAAGCGACTTGCTGACCATAGTTATCAGGTGTGAGAAAGTCGACTCCTAAGACCTGATGAGAGGAGCGAACGATCATTGCAAGTTGCATATTGAGGTGATCCAATACCCAGATAACGTTTTTATCTGCAAAAGCCATAAAGAGATGATATGCGCAGATAATCAAAGAATATGTTCGACAGAACGTTATTTCCCTTACACTGCTTCGTCTAATTACAAAACGCAGCTCTGGAGCAGAAATAATCGCCAGATTAAACTGGCTAAGTAGCCATTTTAGATTTTGGGTTGGTCATATTGCTCAAGTAGACAAGCAATTCTCGCTTCATTAGATCTGGAAAAGTATTAGAAAAATGATCCCTGAGATCCGTGGTTTTCGTGCCCATCTCTCATGACAACAAATTCAAACTAGAGCAGAAGATTACCACAGAGTCAAATCATTCCATCTCCACGATATGTTGAAAAATAACTAAGAGAAGCAGTTATTGGTAAAAGTGTTTAGTTTGTGTATCAAATGAATGTGGGAATTGATGACTAACGATGGTTTAAGAAATTTGGGGAATTTTAAGATAGTGGGGCATGATAATCGCGCTGGAATTGAACTGCATGATGGAATTGTTTACCGAAAGGTAATTGCCGATTATGTTGCTGAGACCGAAGAGGTATTAATAAAGTGCGCGTCTAACTCTCATGCAACAAAGCTTTTGGTGTCAACCGAAGTGTATTCAAAGAGTCAAAATAATTTAGTTTTGAAACACGAGCTTCTGGCCCCTTCGTATCCATTTGAATGGACACCAACAATGTTGATTGATGCTGCTTTACATACTTTAGATCTCTCAGATTCGCTACAAGGAGATCGACTCGTGGTCAAGGATTTTTTACCATCAAATTTGCTTTACGATGGCAGACAATGGAAGTTCATTGACTTCTGTTCGATTATTAGAGAAGAATCGCTACTTTCTGAGTCCTGGCTGCCACATAATGAAACAATAGAAAACAGCAGACGCTCGATATTTAGAGTTATGTTTATACCATTTTTTTTCATCCCAATTCTTTTAGGAGTAAATGGTTCTACATATCAAATGACTAAACTCTTAAGAAATAATTATTGCAATTCTGGAAAATTGGCTCCAGGGTGGAGAAACTTACTATTCTCACGTATTTCAAAAAATTATTTCCTAAATCTGTATAGTTTGCAAAAAGCGAAAAAAATTATTAGAAAATCAAATGAAGCTAAAATCAATAGTGAGATTCGAAATTTGCTGGTTGAGTTACGAAGCAAATCTCCCAAAAGTGCATACAGCAACTATTATGAGCAAAAAAACGAGAATTTTTCGGTGCTGGATGCAAGTGAATGGAGTAACAAACAAAAATCAATAAATAGCATTCTGGATGTCAAGCGACCCAAGACATTGGTAGATATCGGTGCAAACACCGGATGGTATTCCATGCTTGGTCTAAAGCACGGTGCTTCGGTTTATGCACTTGATAATGATTGTGCCTCACTGGATATCGCATATCGCAACACAATGGGAAATGGTTTGATTCCGTTTCACATAGATTTTGAGGAGATATGGGAACAAGCTAATCGGGTATCAACCTCATTCAACGAGCGATATTGCGTTGATATGGTCTTGGCTTTGGGCATAATTCATCATTTAGTACTTGGCAAAGGGATATCAATAGAAGAGGTGATGCAGAGATTGTCTTCGTTGGCAAGGGAAAGCCTGGTACTCGAATTTATAGATATAGATGATGAAAAGATTCAAAATGAATTGTCATTCTTCGGATCGCTGAAGACGATGTCGTCAAAATACAGTGAATCCATATTAATCGAGCAAGGTTTGAGATATTTTAGCTCTGTTAAATCGCTACCGAGTACTCCTAGCACGCGGCGAATATTAATTTTTATGCGTTGAGCTCACATGTCAGATATTGAATAACCAATTCACACTGTTTTACAGCATTCGAAATCGTGAATTCTCTATTCACAAGTGAGTTTAAATTACTTGCTATTCTGTCGCCCTCATCTTGATGAAAAGCCCGCAATATGGCGTTAGCAAATGAATGACTTGTATCTCCAATCAAAATTTGCTCTTCGTTAAACACCGGCAGGCCCTCAGCGCCCAGGGTTGTGCTTACTACTGGTTTGTTAAGTGCACCAGCTTCAAGAATTTTAAACCTGGTTCCAGATTCGAATAGTAGAGGAACGATTACAACGTGAGAACTTGCGATGAAAGGCAAAGTGGAGTCAACGTCACTATGAACGTGAACGTTGGACGACGAGTGTGATAACCAGTTTGAAGCGTTCTTTCCGAGTATTCGAACGGATGCACGAGGTTCATCTTGTAACACCAATGGGAAGATGTCGTTCAAGAACCATTTAGCACTTGAATCCATAGAGCTATCTTTCTTGCCAAAACTCCCCATTAAGCAAATTGAGTATTGGTCAAATCTGGTACGCGTCAACTTTGAATACTCATCAATATTTACGACATTTGACTTCTCAAAAACACCCTTGGAAGCATGCATTAGTGATTGGTAGCGTTTCAAATCAACCCGAGAAACAGCTGTCACCGCATTCGCGAATTTTAGGAAAGAAGACTCTTGTCTCTTATGAAGCGTTCCAGTCAACCAAATTGGCAATTTTCTAATTAGACGTGCGTATTTGCCAGATCTGAGTACAAAGTCACTCCAGACGCTGTCGGTATCACATACGATCAATAAACTAGGGGCAATTTTTCTTAGTTGTCTGATGTATTGAAACGAAATATTTCCGTATCCGACCCAAACTATGCTGCAGCTATTCTCTGCCGCATGGTCACATGTAAGCCTGGCAAATTTACGAACGTGATTCGAAAACCCAAATAATGATAAACCTCGAAAAACTTTATTTAAAAGTCGTGAATTAAACTTCTTGTTTGTATATTCCCGGTAAGTATTTATGCCTAAAGATTGTTTGAAAGCTTCATAATCGAAACTGTTCTGGTTCGTAAGACTTTTACTACTTCCCGACAATAAGTGAACGTAATTATTTATTGAAAGCGCTCTAATTGTGTTAGCGACATACATTTCAGGTCCTCCAATCGGCGGATAACCAAAAACAGTAGAAGTGTAAAGTATCGACTCTTTCGTCATAAATAATTAGTTTCTGATATGAAGGATGTGATTTCTTCACCGATCAAAATTCTTGGGACATCGCCTTTGTTTATTAGCAGAACTTTGTCGCATTTTGAAATAGTTGCAAGCCTATGGGCGACAATAATAAATGTCTTTCTGGGCTGAAGGTTTAATAGGTTATTCATAACAATTTGCTCAGTCTCCGAATCAAGCGCGCGTGTCGCTTCATCCAGAACAATTATTTCAGGGTCAAGATAGATGCATCTAGCTATCCCTATTCGTTGTTTCTCGCCGCCAGAGATTTTTGATCCATGCTCTCCAAGGATCTGATCGATGCCCATTGGATCATCGAGCGCCATGTGTGAAAGGTGTGACAACTCTAAGCATGTACTAACGCGAGATTCAGAAATATCTAAGGGGTCAAATCCGAAAGCAACATTGTTTCGTAGGGTGTCGTCTGCAAGATAAATATCTTGGGCCACATACCCCAGCATTTTCCCCCATCTCATGTGTGCACCATTGAAGTCGAGACCATCGATACTGATTGATCCCTTATTTGGCTGAATTAGTCCTAATAAAAGATCAAGGATCGTGCTTTTCCCGCTACCAGATTCACCAATAATGCCAACTTTTTCGCCGATTTCTATTGTGAACGATAAATTTTCAATTACTGGACTCTCGTCGGAAGCGTATGAATAAGTCACGTTTTTGAACTCAATTTTATTTGAAAAATGCTCGACTTGAAGCTGGTTAGAACTATTGTCTGAATTTCTAATCATTTCTGCAGTTGATTCAATTGAATTTTTTGAGTATTTTAAGTCATTCAAGCCAACGATTATTCTGTTGCTAGAAGGAATCAGACGAAAACTAGTTGCGACTACGATACCCAAAGATTGCGTTATGGATCTGCTATCGGTGTTCGTAAAGTAGAGAATGAAAATAGATGTAATAAGCCCGAGTATTGCAGTGAGTTCAAAAGCAATCGCTGGGAGCCGAGAAATGAATAGGTAGCTACCCTCAGTCCTTTTATAAATTGTGTTGCTGACGATATATTGGTTAACAAAATGTCTGTCAAGCGAACGGATTTTGATTTCCTTAATTCCGTGCAAACTCTGAATTAAATGCTGATTTGCTAGTGCAGACTCCGTATTCAACTTCAAGCCAAGTTGTATGAGTCTGTTTTTAGTTGCCCTAAGGAATAGAGCACCGGAGAGCAGAACTACAGATACAGAACCAATTGAACCCAAAGGATTATTGATTAGGACGAATCCAAGAAGTGCAAAAACAATTATGGATTCTGTAAAAGCTGCAAAAAGAGAAATGAGAGTTTTCTTTATCTGATCCAATTCCTTGGTTACTTTATTTACAAGAACCGACGAATTACGGCCGAGGTGGAACTCATATGGATGAGAAATGATCGACATAAGTAATGATCGAGCAATTGATTCTTCAAATTGCTGTGAAAATCGAATTTGCGAGTAAGTAACTAATGAGGCGATAGTGGATTTAACAATATAAACAAATAGCAAAGTTGCACAAAGAACCGTAATCCTCCCATTTGAACTGGGTACATCAAGTGAGTTAAATAGGGATTCAAATAAGTGCGAATTAGTCTCTCCCGATGTAAGGGTTGACAGTAATGGAACTACTATCACCATGATTATTATTTCTATTATTGATATAAGAATCATTGCAAATAATTCGTAAACCATTCGAACTCTGAGAGATTTCGGTGTAAGTCTTACTAATTCAAAAAGACTATTTTTTTGGTCGATCCCTAAGTTCATACATTTAAGGTATCAAGTTAGGTAGTAAGATATCTGTGTAGCTTGGCCAGTTATCTGGCACCAAATGTAGTGCGTATTTGCGAACTACTAATCCCAGAGGTGCGTGGAACAATCATTATTTTGTGTCGCGTTATTAGATTCTGGTTATCATCTCCATGAACAAGGGTGTGACAACCAATTTCGTCAAGATAGTCATCTGTTATCAACCACTTACAAGGCACAACGTCTTGGACATACCTAATTGCCTCAAGTACTTCTTTTCGTTGTTCAAAGTTGAGTTCAGGAAGATACCCTTTTTTCATTAGAACTTCCTCATCCGTTGTCAGGGCAACTCGAACTGGACCTAATTCCGACGCAAATTTTAATAATCGGATATGCCCGTGATGGATAATTGTGGCGGACATATCTACAACTATCCAACTTGGAGTCAAGGCGTCTTTGGAATCTTGATTCATATGGATCCGTTATTGTCCGAACGAAGTAGTTGGTGATGCATGAATAAGTCTCTCATCTGAACTGCTGGCAGTTTGGGCCTGATTAGGCCAGGTTCGTTTCTGCCTCGGGAGGACACTTCAATAAACACACTGTTTTCGAAGTTATTCACATACTCTAAAACGTTGTTAAGAGATTGTAAGTCTTCAGCTAAAAAAGAATATTTGTATCCAAAAGATTCTGCGATTTTATGTAATTTTGAGTCTGCCGATGTTGTTCTTTGCCCACCGACAGAGTCGTGGGACTGATTATTAATTACTAGGTGTGTCAAATTCTGCTGCTTTGCTGATCTGAATAATGACCCAGTGTGCATTGAAAGTGAGCCGTCACCATCTATACACAACACTCGTTTTTGTGTGTTTGTGATAGCAAGACCTGTCGCAATTGATATTGCATGTCCCATCCCGCCGATTACTAAGAAGTCATTTTCGGAGCTCTGATTCAGTGCAATGCGCACTTGCAACAGTTGCCTCGATGTGTACCCCGTGGTCGAAACGATCGTCGTTTCATGCGAAATTGTGTTGAGTACACAATTCAAAATTTCTGACCGAGTGGGAGCGGTGGAATCAATGCGTAAGTGCTCAGAAACTTTTGAGAAAGTTTCTTTTCGAACCAGTAGCGCAGTCGGACCATGTGTAGTTTCAGCTGATTTAATTGCATCATTCACTACTGTTAGTGGATCAGAATTAGCATCAATTACAACCCAAGGTATATTCATGGCATCAAGAGTGCTCGTTGTTATTTGCCCTTGCAATCGATGCTGAGGCTCATCTTGAAGGTAGTGCGTTTCGTCAATTGCCTCTGACCTCCAACCGATAACCAGGATCATTGGTATTCCGTAAACTTCAGGGCTGGCGAGTGAAACAAGTGGGCTGTATGCATTGCCTAAGCCAGAATTTTGCATGTATACCAGAGGTATCTTCCCGCTCCCGAGGTAGTGACCAATTGCAGAGGCAATCGCACATCCTTCATTGGATGCAATGTCGTGCAACCCCCTTTGCCATGATTGTTCAATTTCATTGATTAACTGCTTTAACAGAGAATCGGGTACGCCAGATACATAAGAGACACCCCTTTTGGAGAGCTCTTTTACAAAAACTTTAGTATCCATTGCTCTAGATTTCGTTAACTTTTAGTATTTCAGAAACGGGGAGGATCACTGCTTCGTTTTCGTAACTCCTCATGTTCTTCAAAATTTCTTGAGCAGTATTTTTCATCGAATATATTGACGACCTGAGCATGTGATTCGCATAAATCACTAGATTGAATCCTGCCTCTTCTAAATTTGACTCATAAATGGAATTATAAGTAGTGGGAACTGCTATCAAGGGTATTTGTGAATGCAAATGCCTGAATCGCTCAGCAAAATCTAGTACCTGATTTGGGGAAGACTGTTTACTATGGATCATGATTCCATCTGCTCCAGCAGCAACGTATAGTGTTGCGCGTTCTATTGCCTCGTTTATGTCTCTGCCAGCGATAAGGCTCTCAAGTCTTGCAATTAAAGAAAACTTTTTATCGGATACCGCGAATTTTCCGCTCGCGATCTTCTCTGCAAATTTTTCAGGATTTTCAAGTTCATGCAAGCTGTCTTCATGAATAAGTGAATTTCGTTTTAGTCCCTTTTTATCTTCAATTATTATGCCGCCTACGCCAACTTTCACTAGTTGTGAAATGTTGTACGTAAAATGTTCGATCTGCCCACCCGTATCACCATCAAAAAGTAAAGGCAATGAACTTACATTGAGAATTTGTCGAAGATTTTCAAGTCGTGTATTAAACGAAACCAATTCGTTATCAGGAAGCCCCAGGACGGCCGAGTCGGCGAGTGAACTAGACCAAAAACCATCAAATGTTCGAATTTCAGAATTAGAAGATATGCGTGCCGATTCGACTACCATCGCGGAAATCGGACTGTGCACTTCCATGACGCGTGAAATACGTGGTGAGTTCAGCATTCTTTGAAATAATGAAATTCGAATTTCTGGTATTGATGCATGTTCTTTAGCCTGCATGGCAAGGGCAGAAGCGGACACTCCTTTTGTGTATTCGACTTCAATCAATTTGCCACCGTACGATTCCAAGGCTTGAATCACTTCTGATCGAATTGTTGAATCTGAATTGTTCAGCCAATCGTCCCCGTGAAAAAAATATTTTGGGCGTAATTTCAGGATGTTTGTTTTATAGCTCCAATCATCCTGTGTTACTACGCTGTGAACTCCAGCAATTCCAAGGACCATCAATTTTCGTTGTTCCCAGGTAAAAGATGGAAGATTTTTATGCCCCTTGACGGCGGCATCGGTAAGTAGTCCTACCGTTATAGGCCCATATGGTTTAGCACTTTCAATCAGATTAAAAATTCCCGGATGTAATATGTCGGCCGTAAGCCCGATATAGACATTTGTCATGGCTCAACACTAGTAAGTTAAGAATTTGAGTTTGCTAATTAGGGAAGGAATGCGGTCATGACCATTGGGATAGATGAGTTGGTTTCCCATGCCAATTTGCAGAAGAGACTTTTTACGCCCGGCCCAGCGAGCCTAATGGTAGAGAATATCATGGGTCTGAAACCGTGTTTCGGACGCGGCGATATCGATTTTGAAACGATCGAGAATAAGGTCCTGCATCAAATTAAGAAAATTGCTGGGCAAGAAAAGATTGTTCGAATGCAAGGATCAGCAACATTGGCTCTTGAAATTGCAATTTTAAATTTCCTCTACGGAAAAGTTCTTCTGGTTTCTACAGGCTTTTATTCAAGCCGATTGTATGAGTTGCTAACTGTCGCCAAAGATGAGATTAAATCAATTACGCAGATCGATGTATTGCCTTATAATCAAATTCAAACAAATACACAATTGAATTATGACTGGGTTGTTGCGTGCTCAACCGAGACAAGTTGCGGCTTGAGACTACCAATTACGCTTCTTGGTTCATTAGCCAAAAACGTCAATGCCAAACTCTTTCTTGACGCAACAGCATCGATTGGTCTTGAAAACAACCATGAAGTAGCCGACATCACTTGCTTTAGTTCATGTAAAGGACTGTTTGGATTAACCGGAGCTGGATTCATCGCGTATAACGGAGATGAAGTAAATGAAGTCAAATCTTTCAACCTACGTTTAAATACCCATGTCGAAAAGAAAGTGACAGGTCCACTTCATTCAATTTGCTCACTTTCTGAAGTATTACCCAAACATGATGAATTTCGGAGTTCGGTAATTATGAATAAGGAGTATTTCGTGAAAAAGTTCAAAGAAGATCTTTTTTATTCCGAGGAGAATCAACCATTGCTGTGTACCCGAGTTAACAGAAGACTGACATCCTTAAATCCAAAAGTAATTCTGTATTCACCAAGAGTTGAGATATCTGGTTCAGTAGTTTGTCATCTTGGAGAGGTTCACCTAGGAAGAAATGGCATGGGTACCATTATTGAAGAACTGATTCCGCAATCGTTGTGTCAGATAGAAAATTGAGCTTAATTAATTCAAAAAGGGGAATCCGTGGGAGACGAAAATGAAGGTTGATCTAGTTGCACATCACTCAATCCAAAGTGGATGTATTGAACCAATCATCAATAACCTAAATCCAAGATTTCAATGCAGCCTAAGAATTGGGGCGAATTTTGCTCCTGACAATGGGGAAATGGCAATTGTTACTGATCACTTAGCATTTCAAAAGTATGTAACTAAAAAGTATTTCAAATACTTAGTTCATGCCAGCCATGATTTGAGTGATATAGATATCTATAAGACTGAGCGAAAGCGATTATCGGAATTTGATTTGATATTGTGTCCAGGCGTCATACATTATGAACAATGTAGGAGATATTTGCCGAAAGTAACTACGGTGCCAGTTGGATGGATGAAATATGACCAAATGCCATCTAAACGGTATAGATTCGGAACTAAACGACCGAGAGGTTTATTACTGGCACTCACCGACGTTGGTTATTCACCCTGGAAGAAAGTCCTAGATGAACTCGTGAAACTTGATATTCCAGTTTATATCAAGAATCATGTCTATTACGACGCGGATTTAGGGTTGCAACCCCCTCCAGGCGTTGAGGAAGAATACGCAAAACACATTTCGGAATTAAAAAAGTTCCAACTGTATATTGCGACTAATAACTTTTCAAAAGTTATAACACTTGACCCAAAAGCTCCGATTACAGACTTTTTCCATCTCGTCGATGTGCTTGTTACCGATTGGTCGTCTGCCGCAGTCGAGTTTTTACCTTTTGGTGAATCAATTGAAATCGGAAAATTTCCAAGAAAGAATCTTTACGACGAGAACGAGATTAAGCCTTCATCCTCAAAAATCATCAGCGAAGTAACTTTTGTTGATTTCAAAGAGCTAGAACACCAAGTTTCTAAAATGATTGAAGAAGGCGTTCATTCTCAACAAACAAGAGGCACTCGGTCTTTTGGTGAATTCTGTTTTACTCCGACTGAGCATTCGAGAGTCTTCGCAGCAGATGTTGTCAATTCGATTTTTTTGACTGACTAGGAATTTCTAGAGATAAAAAACAATTCCAAATCGAAAATCATTAGAAGAATAATTCATAACTGAAGTGTCGATCTTTTTGCTCTTTTTACCAACTAATTCTGGTAAATCTACGAAAAACTCAGCCGAATAGTACGTGTGAAACAAGTTTTGATACTTGCTAATATAACTTTCTTCTCCAATATTTGATCTACGTTCATTCTCCTGCTCTGAACGATTTTCAATATTTGGGATGTCAAGAATGCTGACCGTTTTTCGAGATTTTTGAATCATTTTTGATAAAACTATTTTTGCTTGATTAAGGCTTAAATATTGAAAAACCGAATGTGCAAATACATGGTCATACTTTTCATCGGTGTTCAGATTTGTGGCCTCATCACAAATAAAATCACCATTAGGAAGAAAACCTTTAGCTATTTCTATCAATGGTTTTGAATAATCTAAACCACCAATTTTGATGGTTCTTAACGGATATAAAAAAGCACCTGAACCGCAGCCAACTTCAAATACGGACTCATACGGTTCAAGATTGATCAGTTGCGAAAATAATTCAACAAATTCCGTATACCGGTTAACGTCCACCTCTCCTGCTCCTGAATCAAAACCATTGGCTCGAACTAGCGACTCTTGAATAGAGCCAGCAAAACCAAGACTTCGAGAATTCCAAATTCCATACCAATTCGTCATTGCGTTAAAGCGTTCCTTTTGATCTAAGACTTTCAATTTCGATGGGTGCGCAAAAGAATTAAAATTGTTTTGTTAAATTCGTTATTCTGTTGATTTTAGTAAGAATTAATCCAGCAAACAAAATCAATCGACTCAGTGGTATCTCCCAAAGTGGTGAAATTGGACGAAGAAACGAAGGCAGGTTGAGTTGCCTTATGGTTTTTGCTTCAGAGACTGAAGTTTTTCGGCTACCGACGGAGAGTGATTCACCATGCCAGCGAAATGATGAGAGCTGAACAGGGATGTATTTAATTTTGCCAACTTTAGACAATTTAATTAAGAGATCAAGGTCAAACGCCAATTTGTATTTTGTATTGAGTCCGCCAACTGCGTTGAAAGCTGCTCGTCGAAACAATGCACCCGGCTGTGGGATAAGTTGGGGACCAAACCTCATTAACGGAACAGCGAATTTGCTGGATTTATTCATCCAGATTGGCTCACCAACCCCATTAATGTATTGGCATTTGCCAAAAACACAGACACATTTTGAATCTTGTTCGAGTATGTCAGAACAATATTTAAGGCTGTTAGGTGTAAGGGTGTCATCGTCGCCAAGCCAATTACAGAATTCAATTGACTCGGGTAAAGATTTCATACCAAAGTTAATTGCCTCTGCTAGACCCTGCATTGGGTCCTGAATCATTTGATCATACAACACATCATCTATTTGACTTAGCAAAGTGGAGTTGTCCGGTGAGACGATGGCTATGTGACAGTCACCAGCTAAACGGATCGATTTCAAAGTTTGATTGAGTAATGCAGTTCGTGTACCGAGGGTCGGCACGATTATTGCGATGTTATTTAGCATAGATGAAATTTCTCAGCTGAATGTAAGTGACTAATAGAGCAGTACCTGGGATGAGAATTCGAGATTTACTCATTGACGAGACGAGTTTAGGTCAGTTCTATTGCATTTGCAGAGTGGCAGACAGTGTGCTGAGTGGTGGGCACTTGAGTAGAAGTGCATGAAGTGCGAGATCTTCGTTTGTGTTCAGACCAAGGGCTGAAATTGTTTTATGGATCGCCGCGATCGCCGCAATAATCTCATCGCCATCCGCCGTGTCGGGGTTTTGTGTCAGCAAGTCTTTGTAGCTACTGGCAAAGATGCTCAATCCGCTGCGCAATTCATCGGTTCGCAGTTTGCGTAGTTCGCGTTTGTGGCGGTCGGCAATGTTTTTTCGGCCGCTACCTCGTTCGCCCGTTAA
>SXGR01308413.1_pt1 | contig 15406 bp, 14 predicted proteins | sample 3174711 | NCBI WGS metagenome assembly SXGR01 (sample SAMN11356860, study PRJNA531348) | freshwater metagenome | isolation source: freshwater sample F1-60 | place: China: Fuxian Lake, Yuxi | collected 2017-12-25
ATCACGTGGCACCAGTGGCACGACGAGTAGCCGACCGAGATCAACATCGGCCGGTCCGACCGCCTCGCCTCGTCGGCGGCCTCGTCCCCCCACGGGTACCAGTCCACGGGGTTCTCGGCGTGCTGCCGGAGGTACGGGCTGGTCTGGTCGGCCAGGCGGTTCACCATGACGGCACGCTAACCCGCGGCATCCACCGTGCCGTCGGCACGTTCCCGGGTGCGTCGTGCCGTCGGCACGTTCCCGGGTGCACGGTGCCGGGTAGCGTCCCGGCCATGGACTGCACGCTCGAGGGCAAGGTGGCGCTGGTGACCGGGGCGTCCCGGGGGATCGGCCTGGCGATCGCGACCGCGTACGCCCGTGCGGGGGCTTCGGTGATGCTGTCCTCCCGCAAGGCCGACGCGCTGGAGGCGGCCGTCGCCGGCATCGAGCCGGCCCCCGGTGCCGAGCTGGCCACCTTCGCCGCGAACGCCGGCGACCCCGAGGCGGCGGCGGCCTGCGTGGCGGCCTGCGTGGAGCGGTTCGGCCGCGTGGACGTGCTGGTCAACAACGCCGCCACGAACCCCTACCTGGGGCCGATGATCGACATCGACCTGCCGCGGCTGGACAAGACCTACGACGTCAACCTGCGGGGGGCGTTCGTGTGGACCCAGGAGGCCTGGCGCCGGTCCATGCAGGAGCACGGTGGGGTGGTGGTGAACATCTCCTCGATCGGCGGGCTGTCGGTGGAGACGGCGATCGGTCACTACAACGTGACCAAGGCCGCCCTCATCCACCTCACCCGGTCCCTGGCCAAGGACCTGGCGCCCGGCGTGCGCGTCGTGGCGATCTGTCCGGGCCTGGTCAAGACCGACATGGCCCGGGCGCTCTGGGAGCCGAACGAGGACGGCGTCGCCCGGATGGTGCCCCTGCAGCGGCTGGGCGAGCCCGAGGACATCGCCGACGCCGCAGTGTTCCTGGCGAGCGAGGCCGCATCGTGGATCACCGGCACGACGCTGGTGGTCGACGGCGGGATGCTGCTGTGAGCGGGCGTCCCGTCAGCGGGCGGTGGAGCTGACGACGAGCCGGGTGCCGCACACGGACTCGACCACCCAGCGGCCCTCGGCCACCTTCGTCGCCCCCGGGACCGTGGCCGGTTCGTCGAAGCTGAAGTAGAGGTGGCGGAGCCGGCCCGGTCGGCCGTCCAGCCACCCGGCGAGGTCCCCGTGAACCGCCTCGAGCAGGCGGAGTCGACCCGGGCCACCCCAGGAGAGCTCCACCCAGTGGTTCCCGTCCACGGCGGCCCCGCTCGCCGTCACCCGGCCGCCGAGCACGTCACGGAACAGCACGAGCGCACCGGGCAGGTCGGCCACCGCGTGCACGACCCGGCCGAGGGCGGCGATGGGATGGTCGAAGGGCAGCAGCGGGAACCCCTCGGGCGGGTCCTGCTCCGGGGGTGCGGCCACGGAGTTCTCGGCCACCTGCACGACGATCCCGTGGGCCTCGGTCGGGTGGACGAACGCCTCCATCCAGGTGGGGTCGTGGCGGTCCTCGCCGACGACGCCGATCCCGGCGGCGGCGAGCGCGTCGATCGTGGCCTGCAGGTCGGGCACCGTGAAGGTCAGGTGGTGCGGGCCCGGCCCCGACCGGTCCAGGAACCGTCGGAGGAAGTCGGCGCCGGACTCGGGGTGGATGCCCTCGATCACGAACCCGTTCGCGAACCGCAGCTGCGTCCAGCCGAACCCTGCGCTGACCCCCCGGTCCCGGTAGCGGCCGCCGAGGGCGTCGGCGAACACGGGCCACGGGTCGGTGATCTGCTCGACGGCGATGGCGATGTGGTCGAACGAGACGGCGGCGGGGTTCGGGGTGGTGTCGCCTGGTGCCGCTGCGCTCATCGGTTCCTCGGGCTCCTCGGTGTGGTGCAGTGGCGCTCAGCCGGCCCGGCCGTCGTCGGTCGGCGCCGTGCGCAACCGGTACCTCTCGATCTTGCCAAGCGAGGTCCGGGGGAGCGAATCGCGGAGCTCGAGCTCGCGGGGTGCACAGGCTGCGGGCAGTACGGCCCGCACGGCCTCGCGCAGCGACTCGAGGCTCGGCGGCCGACCCGCATCGGTGGGGACGACCACCGCCACGACCCGTTGCCCCCACTCCGGGTCGTCACGGCCGACCACTGCCACCTCGGCCACACCTACCACCGTGCCGATCGCCGCCTCGACGGGATCGGGCCACACGTTCTCGCCACCCGTCACGACGACGTCGTCGGCCCGCCCGGCCACGCTGAGTCGCCCGGTGTCGGGGTCCACCGTCCCCAGGTCGCCGGTGCGGAACCATCCGGCCCCGTCCGCCGGCAGGGTGCCGTCCCGGTAGCAGCGCATGAGCGACGGGGTCCGGAGCTCGATCGGTGCAGGTTCGCTCCAGTGCGAACCGGGCGCGCCGACCGTCCGGACCGAGACGCCGTTGATCGCCAGACCGTCGTAGACGACCCCGCCGTAGGTCTCGGTGCACCCGTAGGTCGCCACGGTGTTGGCGGGGCGGTCCGCCGGTGGTGCGGACCCGCCCAGCAGGATGCAGCGCCACCGGGTGTCGTCGATGCGGCCGAGGACGGTGGGCACGAGCGAGACGTGCGTGCACCCCCGCTCCGGGGCCGCATCGACCACTGCGGGTTCGGGCCGGGGGACCACCTCGAGTCCGGCGCCGGTGATGATCGCCCGGGTCAGGACCGAGAACCCCCCGACGTGGTGCAGCGGCAGGCAGGCCAGCCAGCGGACGTCCGCCGCCACGCCGAGTGCCGTGGCGGTCGCGAACGCCGCCGCCTCCAGCCCGTGGTGGGTGTGGACGGCGGCCCTCGGGGACCCGGTCGTGCCGGAGGTGCACACGACGACGGCGTCGCCGTCCTCGACGGGGAGTCCGTCGTCGAGGTCGCGGGTGCCGGCCTCGTCGATCAGTCGGCCCGGACGGGCGGCGGCCAGGAGCGCCCGGCGATGCGGCGCCGGGTCGTCGGGCGCCAGGGGCAGCACGGCGTCGCCGGCCTCCCAGATGTCGAGCACGGTGCGGAGGAACGGTTCGCCGCCGGGGAGCGCCACGGCGACGAGCTCAGGCACGACGGCGCTCCCGATGTGGCATCGGCGTCACGGTAGCGTCGTCCTCTGTGGATCGACCGGTCACCGGAGCTGACGGAGCTGACGGTGCTGACGGTGCTGAGCGATCCGGCCGTTCCGGGGAGGGCGGTGCTGCATCGCTCACGCTGCGCTCCGGCGCCCCCGGCCTCGCCCTGGCCGTGATCGCGCCGCTCGCCGCCATCGCCCTCGTCGGGTTCCGGGTCGCCACCGAGGGCCTCGCCGCCGGTCCGGAGGATCCGGTCCCGCCGGTGGTGCTGGCCGTCGCCACGGTCGTCGCCGGTCTGGTGCTCGGCTGGCGCGCCGCCACCCAGCGCGCCGACCTCGACCCGAGCGGGATCCGTTGCCGCAACCTCGTCGTCGGTTTCGAGGTCGACTGGGACCTGGTGGACTCGGTCGTCGTGCACCGGCGCGGGCCGGTGCAACTGGTGGAGCTGCACCTGTCGCACCTGCGTCGGCACCACCGCCTGGGTGCCGCCACGCGGTTCGCCGGCGGCGACGCCGAGGCCCTGGCGGGCCGTCTGGCGGCCCACCCCCGGGTGGCCGAGCGGCTGGTGGTCGACGAACCCGACCGACCGACGCCGTAGGCTCGCGGGGCCGTGTCCGACCCGCCGACCCCTCGCGCCGCCGACCGGCCGTCACCCGACTGGCGGACCTGGGTCCTGGGCGCCCGGCCCCGCACGCTGCCCGCGGCGGTGGCCCCGGTGCTGGTCGGGACCGCAGCCGCCGCCGGGCCGTCCTCCGAGGGGGCGTTGCGCGGCCTGACGGTGTGGGTGGCGCTCTGTGCGCTCGGTGTCGCCGTCTTGGTGCAGGTGGCGACCAACTACGCCAACGACTACTCCGATGGCGTCCGGGGCACCGACGACCCGGGCGAGCGGGTGGGCCCGCCCCGTCTGGTGGGCAACGGGCTGGCCACGGCGGGACAGGTCAAGCGCGCCGTCGTGGTGGCCTTCGCCCTGACCGCCCTGTGCGGGTTGCCGCTGGTGGTGTTCGTCGAGCCCTGGCTGGTGCTGGTCGGCCTGGCGGCCATGGCGGCCGGCTGGTTCTACACCGGCGGGTCCCACCCCTACGGCTACGCCGGGTTCGGCGAGCTGTTCGTCTTCGTCTTCTTCGGGCTGGTGGCCACGGTGGGCTCGACCTACGTGCAGATCGAACGGGTCCCGTGGATCTCGGTCGTCGCAGGCGTCGCCGTCGGCTCGTTCGCCACGGCCCTGCTCGTCGTCAACAACCTGCGCGACATCCCCGGCGACACCCGGGCGAACAAGCGCACGCTGGCGGTGCGGCTGGGGGACCAACGCACCCGCGTGCTCTACGTGGCGCTGATGGTGCTGCCGTTCGTGCTGATCCCCGTGGTGGCGGGCGCCGGTGGCCGGCCCCTCGCCGCTCTGGGCCTGGTCGGTGTCGTGCTCGCCCGCCGTCCGGTGATCACGGTGCTGGCCGGCGCCGTCGGACCGGGCCTCATCCCGGTGCTCGCCGACACGGGTCGGGTGCAGTTGGTGACCTGCGTGCTGGTCGCCGTCGGGTTGTTCGTCGGCGGCTGACGGGTCCGTCAGGCGGGGGTGTCGTCGAGCGCTCCCCGGACCAACGTCGTGGTCGCCTCCGGGGCCTCGAGGTGGGCGGCATGACCCGCGCCCGGAACGGTCTCGCTGCGCCCGCCGAGGCAGCGGCCGAGCCGAACGCCCACCTCCAGGAATCGCTCGTCGTGTTCGCCGGTCAGGATGAGGGCGTCGCCGAGGACGCCCTGGTCCCGCCGCTCGGCGAGGGCCGACCACAGCGGTGGCATGCTCCCCGTGCCGGCGTGGCGGAGCGACGCCGCCAGACCCTCGACGGTGTTGGCGCGGCGCTGACGGTCGAACCGGGCCCACTCGGGGAGCCCGGCGAACAGGTCCAGACCCAGCCACCAGTCCAGGAAGGCGTCCAGCCCCTCGGCCTCGAGGCGGCGGGCGCGCTCCTCGTCCTGGGCCCGCCGAGCGGCCCGGGCGTCCGGCCCCTCGATCCCGGCGGTCGCCCCGATGGTCACGACCCGGCGGATCCGCTCCGGGTGGGCCGACAGCCAGGCCAGTCCGATCCGGCCGCCCATCGAGTAGCCGAGGACGTCCACCTGCACGTCGGGGTCGAACCGCTCGCGCACCGTCGTGTGGAGCAGGTCGGCGGTCTCCTCCACCGATGCGGCCCCCGCATCGGTGGACTCGCCGTGGCCGGGGAGGTCGACGGCCAGCAGGTGCCGGTCCCGGCCGAGGTCCTCAGCGAGGAGTCCCCAGCACCGTCGGTTCTGGGTGAACCCGTGGAGCAGCACCAGCGGTGGACGACCGGTGTCCTCGCCGACCAGTTCGGCGGCCAGGACGCGCGGCGCCGATCCGGCTCCGGCGTCACCCCCCGTGGCTGTTCCCACGACCCCACCGTAGGCTCCCCCTGCCCATGTCCGACGATCCGCTCCCTCCTCCGCCCACCTCCGGGGACCTGGCGGCGACCTACTGCGCCACCTTGGTCGACGAGTGGGTCGCGCTCGGACTGCGCCACGCCGTCGTGGCCCCCGGGTCACGCTCCACGCCGCTGGCCCTGGCCCTGCTCGCCGACGGGCGCCTGCGCGTCGAGGTGGTGCTCGACGAGCGGGCCGCCGGATTCGTGGCGCTCGGCACCGCGGCGGCGACGCGGGTGCCGTCCCTCGTGCTCTGCACCAGCGGGACGGCCGCCGCCGAGTTCCACGCCGCCGTGGTGGAGTCGCACCAGTCGGCGGTCCCGATGCTGGTGGTCACGGCGGACCGACCGCCGGAGTTGCAGGGGGTGTGGGCGCCACAGACCATCGACCAGCGCCAGCTCTACGGCGACGCCGTCCGCTGGTACTGCGAACCGGGCCCGCCCGAGGCCGGCGGGTCGCCGTGGTGGCGCGACCTGGCCCGGGACGCGCTGAGCCGCACCCTCGGCGTGGTCCCCGGGCCGGTGCACCTGAACCTGGCGTTCCGCGAGCCGCTCGTCGGTTCGCCGGGCGAGCTCCCCGATCGCCGGGGTGAGCTGCCGTCGCTCCCGCCGGAGGGTGCCGAGTGGGGGCTCACCGACGAGGAGCTGGGGCGGCTCGTCGGTGCGGTCGGCGGCCGTCGGGGCGTGCTCGTCGCCGGGGTCCGGACCGCCCGGAACCCCGCCGAGGCCGCCGCGATCCACGAGTTGGCCCGGGCCCTGGGCTGGCCCGTGATCTGCGACGCCCTCTCCGGGTGTCGGGACGGCTCACCGCAGGTCGTGGCCTGCTCGGACCTGATCCTGCGAGACCCCGGAACCGCCGCCCGCCTCCGTCCCGAGGTCGTGATCCGCACCGGTGGGCTGCTCGCATCCAAGGTGCTGTCCCAGTGGCTCGCCGGGTCAGGTGCCCTGCAGGTCGGTCTGGACCGCTCGGACCGGGTGCCCGACCCCGACCGCCTGCTGGCACGCTCCCTCGTCGCCGACCCGGTGGTCGTGGCCGCACAGCTACGCCGGCTGGCTCCGGCCCCGGCCCCGGACGACTGGTGGCCCGGGTGGTCCGCCGCCGAGGCGTCGGCCCGGACGGCGGTCCGCTCCGACCTGGAGGGCGACCCCGGTCCGAGCGAGCCGGCCGTGGCCGTCGACGTGCTGGCCTCGGTGCCGGTCGGCGGCGCCCTGGTCGTCGCCTCCTCCATGCCGGTTCGCGACCTGGAGTGGTTCGCACCGCCGCATCCGGACGCATGGGTGTGGTCCAACCGCGGCGCCAACGGGATCGACGGGGTGGTCTCGACGGCCCTGGGCGTCGCCGCGACGGGCCGGCCGACGACCGCACTGGTGGGGGACCTGGCGTTCCTCCACGACTCGACTGCGCTCGTGGGTCTGCGGGAACGTGAGGTGGACCTGGTCGTCGTGGTCGTCGACAACGACGGGGGCGGCATCTTCTCGTTCCTGCCCCAGCGCGGTGCGCTGGATCCCGAGGCGTTCGAGCGGCTCTTCGGGACGCCGCATGGGACGGACCTGGTCGCCCTCGCTCAGGCGCACGGCCTGCCCGCCGAGCGGGTCCGGTCCCGGGCGGGCCTGCAGGCGGCGCTGTCGGGGGCCCGCGCCCGGGGCGGTGTCCGGGTCGTGGTCGTCGACAGCGACCGGGACCACAACGTCGCCGTGCACGCCCGCCTCGTCGAGGCGGTCGCAGCGTCCCTCGCCCCGACCTGACGGACCGGTCGGGGCGGCCGCACCGCGGCTAGCGTCGGCGGCGACGCCGGCGAGCACCCGGCGGCGATGACGGGACGGAACGTGGACGAGCACCTCGAACCAGCGGGCGAACGGGCGGCGGAACCCGACCGGCCGACCGCCCCGTTCGACCAGGCCCTCGCGGAGATCGAGGACGGACTGGTGGCGTCACCCGTGCCCCGGCGGGTGGGCGAGGTCGAGCTCCGTGACGGCCGCCAGCTGGCCTGGGCCGAGTTCGGCCACCCGGACGGCGATCCGGTCCTGTGGTTCCACGGCACGCCCGGCGCCCGGTTCCAGGTCCCGCCGCTCGCCGACGAGGTGGCGCTGCGGTTCGGGTTCCGGATCGTCACCCTCGAACGCCCGGGGACCGGGCGATCGACCGACCACCGGTACCACCGGATCATCGACTTCGCCGGCGACGTCGAGGCGGTCGTCGACGCGCTCGGGATCGATCGGTTCGCCGTCGTCGGGCTGTCCGGGGGTGGCCCGTACACCTTGGCGGTCGCGCACGAGTTGCCGGACCGGGTCGTGGTCGCGTCGTTGCTGGGTGGCTTCGGGCCGACCCGGGGCCCGGACGCCGTGTTGAGCTACACCCGGCTGCTCGGCCTGGCCGCGCCCCTGCTCGAGACCCTGCGGGGACCGCTGGGCTCGGTCGTGTCCTCCATCGCGCGCATCGCCGACCCGCTCGCCGACCCGATCTTCAGCCTGTACGTGGCGGTCCTCGGGTTCGCCGACCGGGGCGTGCTCGGCCACCCGCAGTTCAAGGCCATGTTCCTGCACGATCTGCTCGACGCCGACGACCTCCGGGCCGCCGCCCACGATCTCGCCCTCTTCGCCCGGCACTGGGGGTTCGCCCTGGCCGACGTCCAGCCCCCCGTGGTCGTGTGGCAGGGGCTCGCCGACACGATCGTCCCGCCGAGCCACGGCCACCACCAGGCCTCGCGGGTTCCTCGGGGCGAGCTGCACGTCCGGGCCGGCGAGGGCCACTTCGCCGGCTTCGCCGACGTCGAGGCGGTCCTGGGGCGGCTGCGTGAGGTGTGGGCCGCCGAGACGGCGTCGCCCGTCGGATCGCGACGCTCGCCGGACTGATCCCGCCGGCAGGACCTTCAGGTCCGGGACAGCACGCTCAGGACGGCCTGGGACTTGGCCCGGGTCTCGTCGAGCTCGGCGAGCGGGTCCGAGTCGGCCACCACGCCGACGCCCGCGAACACCCGGCCCCGGTTCCCGTGCAGCTCGACGCTGCGGATGCCCACGGCGAACGCCCCGTTCCCGGCGGCGTCCACCCAGCCGACCGGACCGGCGTAACGCCCACGGTCGGTCTGTTCGAGTTGCCGCTGGAGGTCCAGGGCCGGCTCCCGGGGCCACCCGCCGACCGCCGGGGTCGGATGCAGCGCCCCCACCAGGTCGAGCACGGAGGGCAGCGGGCGGGACAGGCGACCCTCGACGGTGGTGGCCAGGTGCTGCACCGGTCCGGCCGCGACGACGCTGGGTTCGGGCTCGGCATCGAGGTAGGAGCACCAGGGCAGGACGGCCTCGTGCACCGCGTCGATCGTGATCTGGTGCTCGACCCGGTTCTTGGCCGATGCGGCCAGCTCCGCCGCCGCCCGACGGTCCCGGTCCTCGTCGCCCGACCGTGGCGCCGTGCCGGCCATGGGCTGGGCCCGGACCACCTCGCCGATCCGCGACACCAGCAGCTCGGGCGACGCACCCACGAACCCGTCGACGGAGAAGCAGTACGCGTGGGGGGCGGCCTCGACGAGGCGCAGGTGGACGCTCGCCGGATCGAAGGGGGCATCGGCGTCGACGATCAACTCGCGGGCGAGCACCACCTTGGTGAGGTCGCCCTCGGCGATCCGCTTGGTGGCGGTCCGGACGTCGTCACACCAGTCGTCGGGGTCACGGGCCGAGCGCACCCGGACCTGACGGGGTGCTTCGGGCCCGGACCCGCCCCGGGCGGCCGCGGTCGGCCGGTCGGTGTCGCCGATCCTGGTCCGCCACCTCCGGCCATCGGGTGAGCGCCCGTGGAGGACGGCCGGGACGATGAACGTCGCCGGTGCGTTGCGGTCGTAGGGGAGTGCGCCGAAGGCGACGGGTCCCGTCCCGGGTTCGGCGTCGTTGGGCGCTCCGCCCGCCAGATCCGCCAGGGCCCGGCCCACGACGCCCACGTGGTCGGTCCACGGGGCCGGCAGCTCGATGCGCAGGGCCACGCCGAGACCCCACAGGGATCGCCGGGGGGACCGGAAGGCGACCAGGTCGTCGCCGGGTGCCGGTGCGGCAGCCGGGTCGTCGGGGCCCGTCACCACGACGGGGCCGAGCTCGCTCACACTGCGGCCGGCGACGGCTCGCGGGTCGCCGTGATCAGCTGCGCGATCCCGCCCGAGAGCAGGGTGCGGCTGGCGTCACGGAACCCGGCCCGCTCCAGGACGGCCCGCAGCTCGGGCCACTCGGGCAGGTAGGCCACCGACCGGGGCAGGTACTGGTACGCCGATGCGTTCGACAACAGCCCGCCGATCAGGGGGACGACCCGTCCGAAGTACACCGAGTGACCGGCACGCAGGACGGGGTTGGGGGGTTCGGCCACCTCGACCACGGCCACCCGGCCCCCGGGCCGGAGCACCCGGGCGAGCTCGTCGACCGTGGCCTGCAGGTCGGTGAAGTTGCGGAGTGCGAACCCGCACGTGGCGCCGTCGAGCGACCCGTCCCCGAAGGGGAGGGCCGAACCGTCGCACTGCAGCCGGTCGAATGGGACCGGCGCCGCCGCCAGCATCCCGTAGGACAGGTCGGCGCCGAGCGGGACCAGGTGCCGGTCGGCCAGTTCCCGGGCCAGGTCGCCGGTGCCGCACGCGAGGTCCACCACGAGCGACCCGGGGCGCAGCCCGAGCGAGCCGACGGTCCGGCGCCGCCACCCGACGTCCATGCGGAACGTCATGATCCGGTTGACCAGGTCGTAGCGGGGGGCGATGACGTCGAACATGGCCTGCACCGAGCGGGTCTTGTCGGCCCCGGTCGGGAGCGGCTCGTCGGGGCGAGGGATCAGCGACTCGGGCGTTGTCGTCACGGGTCCAAGATACGCCCGGGCGGCGCTGTGGCCTCAGGCGCCCTCGAGCAGGCCCCGGGCGACGAGCTCGGCGCGGGCGACCTCGGCGTCGGTGAAGACGAACGCGTCCCAGCCGGCGGCGACCGCCCCGGCCACGTTGTCGGCGTTGTCGTCCAGAAACACGGCCTCACCGGCGGCGAAGCCGAACCGCTCCTCGCAGTGGCGGTAGATGGCCGCGTCCGGCTTGCAGGTCCCGACCTCGCCCGAGATGAGCACGCCGTCGAAGCGGTCCAGCACCGGGTAGTGCTCGCCGATCCCGTCGAAGCAGACCGCCGACCAGTTCGACAGGGCGTACCGCCGGATCCCGGCGTCGGACAGGTCGTCCAGGATCGACTCGGTCCCGGCGTCGACCTCGCCCAGCGAGTGCAGGAAGTGCTCCAGGTACCCGTCGACCACCCAGCCGTGGCCCGGGTGCCGGGACTCCACGTGGTCCCGGACGACCTGGATCGCGGCTCCCCGGTCCAGGTGCAGGTTCGCCTCCAGGTCGAAGACCTCCTCGGCGATCCGGTCGACCTCGGCCGGGTCGTCCACGAACCGGGCGATGGCCCGGCGTCGGTCCCAGGGGATCAGCACGTTGCCGAGGTCGAACACGACGACGCGCCCGTCCACGGCTCAGCCCTCCAGCGCCTGCGCGGCCGCCCAGCGGTAGTCGGCCTTCCCGGAGGGCGAGCGCTCGATCCGGTCCCGGCGGACGATCGCCTTCGGCAGCTTGTACCGGGCGATGTGGCGGGCGGCCTCCTCGAGCAGGTCGGCGTCAGCGGCTGCGGCGCCGGGCGCCAGCTGCACGACGGCCACGACCTCGGACCCCCACCGCTCCGACGGCCGCCCGGTGACCAGGCAGTCCACCACCGCCGGGTGGTGGAGAAGGGCCTGCTCGACCTCCTCGGCGAAGATCTTCTCGCCGCCCGAGTTGATCGTGACCGAGTCGCGGCCGAGCAGCTCCAGCGTCCCGTCCGCCCGCAGGCGGGCCCGGTCGCCGGGGACCGAGTAGCGGGTCCCGGCCACGGTCGGGAACGTGCGGGCCGACTTCTCGGCGTCGCCGAGGTAGCCGAGCGGCACCCGTCCCGCCTGGGCGAGCCAGCCGGTCTCCTCGTGACCCGGCTCGAGCACCACGGTCAGGTCCTCGGAGAGGATCTCCATGCCCGGTCCGGGCGTGAAGTCCCCGGTGGACACGTCCTGGCCGGCGGCCGTGAGCTGGCTGCCCTGCTGGCCCGTCTCGGACGCCCCGAGGCCGTCGAGCAGCATGATCGACGGCAGGGCGGTGAGCATCCGCTGCTTGACGCCCCGGGACAGCGCCGCTCCGCCCGAGACGATCGCGAGCAACGACGCCAGGTCGCGGTCGGTCGACTCGATGGCGTCCACCAGCGGTCGGCCGAACGCGTCGCCGACGATCAGCAGCACGTTCACGCCCTCACCCTCGACGACGGCGAGCGTGTCCTCCACGTCGAAGCGCTCGGTGACGAGCGGCAGGACGATCGTGTTGGCGTTCGTGAAGGCGTTGAACGCCATCCAGTGCGCGGCGCCGTGCATGAACGGTGGTGCCGGCATGAGCCGGGTCCCGCCGTTGGCGGCGTTCGTCACCAGGTCGTCGGGTCCGGCCCACTCCTGTTGATCGTCGAGCCGCCGGCCGCCGAGGGCCGCAACGAAGATGTCGGCCTGTCGCCACAGCACTCCCTTGGGCATGCCGGTGGTGCCGCCGGTGTAGAGGATGTACAGGGCGTCGGGCGACCACGAGGCGCGAAGTTCGTCGTCGAGGGTCGTCGGCTGCTCGGCGATCGCTTCCTCGTACCACTCGGCGCCGTCGAGCAGGCCGATGCCGCTGCCGTCGTCGACCTGCAGCAGCACGGTCAGGTCGGGGAGCTGCCCCCGCACCTCGTCGAGCACCGGCGCGAAGGTCGAGTGGTAGACGATGGCCCGGGCCCCGGAGTCACGGAGCAGGTACTCGAGCTCCTCGGCCACGTAGCGGTAGTTCACGTTGAAGGGCGCCACCCGGGCCTTGTAGGAGCCGAGCATGGCCTCGAGGTACTCCGGGCAGTTGTGGAGGTACAGGCCCAGGTGGTCCTGTCCGGACTCGTGGCCGGCGAGCCCGTCGCGCTCCACGACCTCGCCCAGGCCTCGGGCCCGCAGCGCATTCGCCAGCTGCCGTGACCGTTCGCCGACCTGCCGGTAGGTGAGGCGCCGCTCGCCGGCGACGACGCACTCCCGGTCGGGAACGGTCTCCTCGATCAGCTCGTGGACGGCGGCCAGGTTGTACTCCATGTCGGTCCCCCCGGATCGAACCCATCGGAGGTCGCATGTTACGGCGGCGCCGCACCGGGCTCCGCACGCGGTCGGACCCCGGCGCCGACGCTCAGCTCAACAGCGCGTCCCGGCCGGCGGCACGACGAGGTCGACCAGGTAGCGGTCGACGGCCCGGTCGACGCAGGTGGTTCCTCCGTAGGCGGTGTGGCCGTCCGACTCCACGGTGAGCAGGACCGCGTTCGGCATCCGCTCGGCGACGGCGACGGCGTTGGCGAACGGCGTGGCCGGGTCGCCCGTGCTGCCGACGACGACGATCGGCGGGAGGGTCGGGCTGAACTCCGGGCGCCGTTCGGTCGTGGCCTCCACGGGCCAGGTGGCGCAGGGGAGCATCTCGTTCGCGACCGCCGCACCGAACCTCGGTGCGGCCGCCGTCGCCGCGGCGGCGAACTCCCGGAACGCCACCGGGTCGGCCGGTGGGGCGTCGTCGGTGCAGACGACCGCCGCGTAGGCCGGGTAGCCGCCGAAGTCGTAGTAGTTCTGGGCCAGGGAGCGCAGGGCGTCGCCGTCGCCGGCCTCGGCCGCCGCGAGCGCCGGGCCGAGCTCGCTCCAGCCGTCGGTGAGGTACCCGGTGAAGGTGGCGGCCACGACGACGTCGCTCGGACCGATGGGTGCTCCCGTTCCCGGGATGCGGCCCGCCTCGGTCGCGGCGAGCACCCGGTCGAAGCTCGCCGCCAGGTCGGCGACCCCGCAGGCCGCAACGCCGGCGGCGGCGCAGGCGGTGGCGTTGCGGTCGAAGGACCGCTCGAAGCCGATCGCCTGCTCGGTCAGGAACTGGGTGAAGCCGAGCGTCGGGTCCACGACCCCGTCCAGCACCATCGACCGGATCTGGTCCGGGAACCGAGCCGCGTAGTCCTGTCCGATCCGGGTGCCGTAGGAGAACCCGACGTAGTTGAGCGGCCCGTCGTCGAGCGCCCGGCGGATCGCCTCGAGGTCGCGGGCCACGTCGGCGGTCCCGACATGGGCGAGCACGTCGGCGTGGTCGCGGGCGCACTCGGCGCTGATGGCCGCCGCGGCGCGCTCCAGCGCGTCCTGCTCGGCCTGGTCGTCCGGCCCGGAGTCGAGCGCCTGGAACTCGTCCACGCCGCTGTCGCAGTCGACGACCCGTGAACGTCCGACGCCCCGTGGGTCCCAGCTGACCGTGTCGAACCGGCGGCCGGTCTCGGCGGTGAGGGGCAGTCCGACCAGGTACTCGAGCCCCGATCCGCCCGGCCCGCCGGGGTTGGTGACGAGCGACCCGACCCGGTCGCCGGTCGCCCTGATCCGACCCAGGGCCAGGCCGATCGTCGGGCCGGTGGGCCGCGACCAGTCCACCGGGACAGGCAGGGTGGCGCAGTCGATCGTCTCGTCGAACGAGCACGGCGCCCAGTCGAGCGGCGCCGGCACCCAGTCCGCCGGGAACCCGCTGGCGGACTCCGGTGCCGGCGGACTGGCAGTGGTGGAGGGCGGCGCCGTGGTGGGGCCGGTCGTGGAACTGGTCGTGCTGGTCGCGTTCGGGTCGTCGAAGCGGGCGCTGCAGCCAGCCGCCAGTGCCGCCACGACGATCACGGCGACGACGCCACCGAGGCGGGCCCGGAGCGGCCGAGCGCGTCGGTCGGCGATGAGGGATGCGGTCGGCATGCCCGGAGCGTAGGACGCCGAGGTCCGCCGACCGTGTCGTCCCCGGCTGCGGGTCACCGAGGTGGCCGTCCTCGTCCCCGTAGGGTGCCCGCATGATCTTCGGAGTGTTCACACCGCAGGGATGGAAGCTCGAACTGGCGGGTGTTGGCGATGCCGGGGCCCAGTGGGAGGTCACGCTGTCGACCGCCCTGGCTTCCGAACGGCTCGGCTTCGACTCCGTCTGGGTCTACGACCACGTCCACAACGTGCCCGTGCCCTCGAACGAGTCGGTGTTCGAGTGCTGGACGACCGTCGCCGCACTCGCTCAGGCCACCTCGACGATCCGGCTCGGCCAGATGGTGGGCTGCGCCGGCTACCGGAACCCGGCGCTGCTCGCCAAGATGACCGCCACCGTCGACGTGATCTCGGGTGGTCGTCTCGACTGGGGGATCGGCGCCGGTTGGTACGACCAGGAGTACCGGGCCTACGGCTACGACTACCCGTCGAACGCGGACCGGATCCGGATGCTGCGGGAGACGGTCGAGATCGTGCGGCTGATGTGGAGCGAGCCGGAGGCCACCTACGAGGGCCGCCACTTCACCGTGCAGGGCGCCCAGTGCGACCCCAAGCCGGTGCAGGATCCGAACCCCCCGGTGTGGATCGGGGGCGGTGGCGAGCAGCTGACGCTCCGGGTCGTGGCCCGTCACGCCGACTACTCGAACTTCGGTGGCAAGCCCGAGGAGTGGACCCACAAGGTCGACGTCCTGCACCGCCACTGCGCCGAGGTCGGCCGCGACCCCGATGAGATCACGATGACCTGGTCACCCGAGGTCTTCATCCGCTCCACCGAGCAGGAGATCGTCGACGCCGGGACCCAGAGCTTCTGGGGCGAGCCGTTCGAGTCGTGGCGGGCGGGCAACCTGGTCGGGACACCCGAGCAGGTCTGTGAGCGTCTCGCCGAGTACCAAGCGCTGGGGTGTGGCGGCGTCGTCCTCTGGTGCTCGGACTTCCCGGAGCACGAGACGCTGGAGCTGCTCGCATCCGAGGTGCTCCCCGAGTTCCGCTGACCCCGCACCACCCCGCCCTTCCCCCGCCCTTCCCTGCTTTGTGGTGCGAGCTACATGCATATGCATGTAGCTCG
>SXGR01221917.1_pt1 | contig 15404 bp, 12 predicted proteins | sample 3174711 | NCBI WGS metagenome assembly SXGR01 (sample SAMN11356860, study PRJNA531348) | freshwater metagenome | isolation source: freshwater sample F1-60 | place: China: Fuxian Lake, Yuxi | collected 2017-12-25
AGGTCATATCCTTAATAGCAATTTCTTCGGTTTTATACCTCAGCATACTAAATACAGCAAATAAACCAAAGGCTGCTCCCATCGACAAATCCACCTTGTTTAATAAAAAGGAGATTAAAAAGATGACAATATTGAAGATGAAATAGGTAAAAAACAATTCGCGGTGTTTATAGATAGGATAATAAATAAAACGCACTAAAATAAATACCGCCGTTAAATCAATTAATAACCTCACCAGTAATTTAACCGACATTTTTTGAAATTCTTCGAAACCAGAAAGTGTTGTTGCTGCATCGCCAGCAATTTGTAATAGCATCATGAGTTAATTATTTTTTTTACGTTTGACAATTTTCGTTTAAAATTATTTTTTTTTACTTCTGAATAAGAACTAGCCACTCCAAAACAATATTTACTTATAGAGCCCTGGCGAATATGCTTATTTCGCATAATTGCTACAAATGGTGAGGCAATTTTACTATCTTGTTTTACTTCTGCAATAACCAACTGATCTAATACTTCCGTTTTGCCGTCCCTCTCAAATTCCAAATTCAAATCTAAGGTTAAGCGTTCGGCCGAAGTTTTATTTACCAAGGTTATTCTACTATAGTTAATCCAAATTTTTGGCGTTAATATCAAAGGATCAAAAGGCAACATTTTTTTTAAAAACTCAAATGCTTTTCCAGTATTCAACTCTGGCACTTCTAGTTCTTTAATACGTGTTTTTAATGTTCGCCCTTTATTATTTTTAAATTTAACTTCCAAAAAACCAATATTACTTTCCACATAAGTTCTATGTCTGATTTTATACCGGTTTAATTTTCCGCAATGATGTTGATTATACAAAGCAAAATTTTGCGTGTCAAAATATAAAGTTTTGTACCTACTAATTCTATTGCCTTCTATTTCCAATATACGATAGTGATTTTTTGCTTCATCTAAAACTATCGGGAGTTCTTTTATGTTAAAGGTAAATTTTGTGTCAGTTCTATCCATGAGTTTTACACCATCCATTTCTTGAAGGGTAATTGAATTGAACTCACTTAATTTATCAGAAACTTGTTGGTTCATTTATTTTGTGACGTACACGTATTTTTTTATTGAAATTACTTTGCCTTCCACATCAGTTGTCTTACGCTCTGTTCTCAAACCTTTGCCATCATATGTATATATGTGTTTTTTGGTTAGCTTACCGTTAGCATCATAAAAAATCTCTTCAGATTTTTCTCCAGACGCGTTATATTTTGTGATCTTTTTTTCTACAAATTTATTGTTGGCATCATATTGCTCATCTTCCACCTCATCACCTTCACTATTATATTTTGTTTTATGAATTTCTTTTATGGTACCGTCTTTGCTGTAATTTGTTGTTTCAATTTCATTACCATTGGCATCAAAAATAGTTTTGCTTTCGTTAATGGTTTTACCGTTTTCGATAACAGAAACGGCCGAAGCTTTAATCTTGTGTTTTTTTACTTCTTTTTTACTTTGAGCATATACTGAAAGTTGAAAAAGAACAATAAGAATTATTAAGAAATGACGTTTCATATAGTACAGATTAAATTAGTTAGCAGAAATAAAACTTCCTTTTGAATACAAAGATTGGTTTTTAATATGAATGATGTAAAAATAAATCCCTTCCGAATACTCAGATGCATTCAATGAATATGTTTGGCTACTTTTTATGTTAGCAGTTTTTACAAGTTTTCCAGTAGCATCAAAAATACTTATTTCCCAAGGATGATTGGAGAAATTATTGTTTAATTGAATAACGGAATTCGAACTAATGGGATTTGGAAAACATACTGATGGAATTTCATTTGATTTGTTTAATTCTTTAATGCCTACATAATTTACAGTTCCGCTACTATAAAAATGCGTAGCATATAAATCATAGTTAGAAAAATTTCTTCTGTCTTCCCAAACATAAACTGCACCACCTTCATTATCCGTTACGTGTGATACATTAATTTGATCTTCGGAAGCACTACATACCGTTTCTCCGCCAACTGACCACTGAATGGCACCAACTGAGTTTATACTTTGAGATTTTACATCCCAACCTAAAGTTGTTGAATCTTGCCAAGCAATAATGGCACCACCTAGGCCATCGCTTATTGTATTTGGATTAATAGATTTTAAACCATTTGAAATTAAAATGCCATCAGCTGTTAGTTGATTAACCCCTGCTAAAGAAACTAACTGTGCATAAATAGCATTAACAGCAGATCGATCATCTTTCCATGTTAATACAACTCCATTTGCTCCAACATATTTCATATCTAAAGCACTTTGATTGTTTGCTGCTCCACATACTAAAACACCATTGTTTGTCCATTGCACAACTCCTGTCGCATTAACACGCTGGGCATAAATATTATTATCCAAAGCGTTTCGTTTATCCGACCACCCTATTAAAGCACCATTAGCACCATCAGATTCGATACGAGGATTATTTTGAGTATTTATTGCATTACATACAACTATTCCATTAGCAGTCCATAAAGAAGCTCCTGAATTATCAAGACGTTGGGCATACACATCATAATCTGCATTGTTTCTTTTATCTTGCCAAACGATAATAGCTCCACCTAATCCATCGGCTTCAATTTTTGGGTTAGTTTGAATGTTTGGAGATGAACATACGTTAACACCTGTGGGTGTCCATAACGCTGCGCCAGTTGAGCTAATGCGTTGAGCAGACACATCCCAATAATTGTTTAACGAATCTTCCCAAACTATTATGGCGCCACCATTATCATCAGAAATGATTTTAGGATTTTTTTGATTTGTTGTTTTTGAACAAACCAATACACCATTTGCGGTCCATAAAATATTACCTGAAGAATCTATTTTTTGAGCGTAAATATCATAATTCCCAGCACGGTTATCTTCCCAAGTAACAATAGCACTTCCATCACCAGCAGCAGTAATTGCTGAAGATTTTTGTAAGGCCAAATTTGTACAAATAGCTAATCCATTGGTAGTCCACTTCATAACTCCATTTTTTCTAACACGTTGTACATATATATCTGATTGACTCACCAAAGAATTTCTAGTATCGTCCCAAGCAATGATTGAACCACCTTTTGAATCGGAAACGCTATGCACATTATCTTGCGATTTAGGAGCTATAGCTATTGGAGTATTAATAATTGGGTTTGGATTCCATTGCGCTATGGACGAAATTGAAATTAGATATAAACTGAGGACCAATAATTTTTTCATGTTTTAATTTAATGTGAAGGTAATGAAGATTTAACTTTAAATTTACCTAAAATAGGTGAACACACAAATTTTGAGGAGGAATATTTAACTTAAAATCTGTAGATAAACTGTACTCTTAGAGATTAACTATTCTAAATCGTTAAGGTGTAACCTAATCCCAATATAAAAATAGACTCAGGAGTTGAAATGGTAAACTCTGTTTGATATAAATAATAAACGTTTACTGAATTCTTTTTGTTTATTTCATACTCTACTCCTAGAACATTCCTAACTCGGCGAAACCCATTATCATATAAAGGTCCGTCGCCTCGTGGCGCATGAATTTGATAACGAAATTCAATGGAGTAATAAGGGGTTATTTTATCCGTGGCAGCAAATTTTACATCTGTTTTAAATCGCAAAAATTGCTCTACTAACTTACCTTTTCTACTTGTGTAAAAATCTTGTACTTCTGCTTGATAACGGATACGTTCACTTAACGTAATTTTTTGAATTTTCTTTTTTAATGTTACATCTAACATTAATCGGTGTCTGTGGCTATAAGTTCCGTCTAATCGTTTTTTTTGAATGGCTCGATAGGTAGGGCTAATTTTTAAAAATTTACTGTATTTGTAATCAATACCAATGTTCGTGTAAAATAAATTGATACGCTGATAGTTTTCTCTTAATCTAAATTCTTGATCAATTACTAAATTTATTTTTTTTGTAAGACTATGTTGAATCGTAAGTGTATTCCACATTCCAGCATCATTGCTCTGCTGAGCATTGCTAGTGAAAAAACACAACATGAATCCACTTAAAAAAAATATAATTTTTAGTGTCACTATTTTTATTTAATAATAACAAAATCGTTTAGAACAACCTTCTCTTTTCTTTTTGTAATATTTACTTGCACTAGTTCTTCTTTTGGAACAGCTAAAAAAGGTTTTGTTGAATCTTCACTCAATACAAATATTTTATAAGTGCCTTTTCTTAAATAATTAAATTTAAACGAACCATCGTATGATGTTTTTACCGTATTAGCTACTTCTGTGCCGTCGCCATAAATAATATATACCGTTTCGCTTGGCAAATAATACTCTGCTGTTACTATTGTATAGCTATCATCATAGTCTTTAACATATACCTTGCCTTCAATAGATGCAAAACCACCTTCACCAGGCTGTTTTTTACACGAAAAAAAGCTTAAAGAAATTAAAACAAATACAATAATTTTGCTGCTCATGGATATATAATTAAGTTCAATATAATGTTAAATAAACTTTAAATTTAATCAAAATTCATATAATTTAATTATTTTGTGCTATTTTATGAGATAAACCTTATGTTTGTTAAGGTGAGTTTTAATTAAGAACTATGATTTATAAGTTAAGACATCGCATGATCTCGTCGAAGTTGCTGACGGCGATCTGGTCTTCGATTTTAGCGACGAGCAACGGCTTGTGAGCGGCCTTGGAAACAACCTTGCGAAGCTGTTGCATGTCCTTGGCCTCGCGCACGAACGAGAGCGCGATGAAATCCACACCCACTTCCAGGCCAACGTCGATATCGGCGAGATCCTTGGCCGTGAGCGCTGGCAGACTGACGCGCACTCCGGGCAGGTTTATGTGCCGGCGGCTGCCGAGCTTGCCGGGCGTCAGTACTTCGCATTCAACCTTGTTGGCGTGCTTCTCGAGCACCTTCATGTGGATCTCGCCGTTGTCGAGCAGCACGGTGTCGCCGACGTTGATGTCGTTGACGAAGTTTTCGTAATTCACGTCCACCGAGTGCAGCTCCTCGCTTTGTTCGCCGCGCACTGTGAGCGTGAACTTCTGTCCGGGCTTCAAGTCCAGTGCTGCCGGAAGATCGCCGGTGCGAATCGCCGGCCCCTGTGTGTCCATGAGAATCCCGACGGACTTCTTCCGTGCGGTTGCCGCGGCGCGGATATCCTTCACCACCCGGCGCACCCAGTCGTGCGGAGCGTGTGACATATTGAGCCGGGCGATGTTCAGACCGGCGTCGATGAGCTTGCCGAGCATCTCTGGCGAATCTGTAGCGGGTCCGAGCGTGGCGATGATTTTTGTTTTTCTCATGAGTATGTTCAGAAACGAAAAGGAAGGGCTGTGACAACGGCGCTGGTTTCGAGCTCTCCATCCAGCACTCGCAACTGCGTGCCGGGCTCGTTGCATTCCCGGCGCACATAGCCGAGCGCAAGGTTTCGGTGGAAAGCCGGCGAGGTGATGACGCTGGTGATGAATCCAACTTCCTTGCCGTCGAGAAGCAGCTTCGCACTGCGCGCAGGCAACGTTCCCGGGTCGCCATCCAGCACCAGTCCGCGAAGCGCGCGCGCCACTTGCCCGTAGGTACGGATGCGTGCGATGACTTCCTGCCCGATGTAACAGCCCTTGCTGTAGCTGATGGCTCGGGACTCGATGCCCGACTCGGGCGCGAGGTTCGTTTCATCCATGTCCGCGCCGAAACGGGGAATGCCAGCCTCCACGCGCACCAGCTCCAGCGCATTCCAACCGCAGGCGCGTCCGCCGAGATCCTTCGCCGCCGCGATTAACTTGTCCGCCACAGCTGCGAGGGCTGCGGAGGGCACGAACAGATCGAAGCCCACCGCACTCCCACGCCGATGGTGCGTGCAATAGACGTCACCAATCGTCGCGTCCGAGGCCTTCGAGAAGTGCAGGGCTTGTTCAGGAAGAATCATCCCCAAGCCAAGCCGCTGGACGACCTCGGCCGACTTCGGCCCCTGCACGGTGAGGAGGCCGTAGTGCGGAGCCACGTCCACTGCTTGTACCTCTTCCGCGATGATGAACTTCTCGAAGCGCCCGGCGACATCCGCGCTCAATCCCGGCTCGAAATCCAGCAGAAGTTCCTCCGCAAGGCAGTAAACATTCAGATCGCTCTGGAGCCGGCCTTTCGCCGTCACGAGCGCCGTGTAACAGCCCTGTCCGGTGCGGAGGTCGCGGATGTTATTGGTCACCTGGCCGTGGAGAAACGCCTGCCGATCCTTTCCGATCAAACACAGCCGGCTCCGAAAGCTGAGATCAACAACTCCGACGGCGGCGTGAAGCGCTGCGTGCTCCGCGAGAACATCGCCGTAGTGCGCCACAACTTCGCAGCCTCCGACTTCGGAGAAGGCAGCGTTCAACTGACGGTGAAATTCCCGCAGGGGCAATTCGGTCACGCGGCGGAACGTAACGACCGTGCGCGACGAACAAAAGACAGAATCCAACCGGTCGTTGCGCCTGTAACGTCGATGCGACTTGGCTACGCATCCGGGCAGCAAAAAGGGCTTGAGGCGAACCTCAAGCCCTCGTGATGAATCAACTTCAAATCAAACTTCGATTACAGGGCATGGCCTTCAGCCGCCTTACTGCAAAGAGGTGCCGCGTCCACGTTGCCGATCGTGTAACTGCCGCCGCCAGGGCACTCTGGAGTGCGGGCGATGTACCCGGCCGCGCCATAGAGATCGGCGTCGGCGGGGGCTGCGGATGCGGTGGCCTTGGTTTCCAGAGCCCAGTTGGCCTTGGCACCTTCGATCTGTTTCAGGTTCGCGATGCAGGCATTCACCTGGCTGGACGTGCGGGCGCGCACGAAGTTCGGAATCGCGATCGCTGCGAGGAGGCCGATGATGGCCACCACGATCATGATTTCAACCAGCGTGAAGCCCGATTTGCGGAGCGTGTTAATTTTCATACTTCGATTTCTGCCTTTCTGTTGCGGCGTGAACTGAGTCGAAGGCGGGTTAATTACGATTGCTGCACAACGTTCACGAATTGCCTTCGACCGACCGCAGTCCTCCTTTAGCAGTGGATATGCCACGGGCTTCCGCGCGGAGATTCGGGAGTCTCACTCTGCGATTCCGGGCTGAATTCGCATGTGGCGGGGCAATGCCGCGGGGAAGTTGACTCCGCGAAGCGAATGCGTGTCCCGGATTGAGGCAGGCCGCAGGAGAACCTTGAACTCGAACGAGACAAAACGCGGCTTCCGACTCCGCCCGCGATGCCTTCCCGCGCGTTAGTCGCGACGGAACGGCTGCTTGATCGCCCGCAGGCCTTCGTCCACCAACTCTTCGCCCACGTCCGACACGACATTCGTCTGCTTCCGTAGTGTCCGCACTGAAGCCCGAGCCAGGCGGCTCAACCCGCGCGGTGTGAACATGAACTCCGCGAGCGTGGCTACTCCCAGCACGGGATTGAACTCGCGCATGTTGCGCATCACCAGCACCAGCTCGCGCACGGAACGCTCCGCCGGCTCGCGCACCGTCTGCAAGAGGTGAAGGCTCAGGAGGCACAAGGCCAGCGAACCGACGATCAAGACGTGGTAACGCGTCAGCGGTTGGCCGAACAAATTACCTGCGTCCGCCGGCAAGCCGTTCAGGATCACGCCACCAAGGATCGGGCCGGCGGCGACCAGCATGTTCGTGAAGCTGAAATACACCGAGATGTAGTGCGCCTTGTTCTCCGGCGGCACCATCTTGATCATCAGGTTGAACTGCCCGAGCTGCTGGAACCCGGCCATCATGAAACCCGTGATGAAGTAGTTCGCATACAGATGAAGGTAATGCTGCGGACTGCTGAACAGCCACGACACGGCGGAGAAGCTCAACCAGATCAATGCGCTTGTCAGCATGATGGGCTTGTTGCCGAAACGATCGCTGAGCGAGCCCCACGTCCGCAGCGAGACGAGCGCGCCGAATGTCGAGAGCGTTGTCAACGTCGTCAGGTCGCCCATTGTCAGCGGCAGCTCCTTCAGCACATACACGCTGTAGAACGGCCACCCCAAATACAGGCACATGCCGAACAGCCCTGTGAACACCAGCAGCCGCACGAAGTTCAGATCCCGGAACACGGCGGTGAAGGTGCTCAATGGCGTGGCTTGACGGCGCAGCGTGGTGACCGAGGCCGGGAACTTCATCCGCATCAGAAAGTACAGCCCAATCATCCGCGCGCCCGCCGCCGCGCTGAAGATCGCGCCGAAGACGGTGAAGGTGTTGCCGAAATGATCCACGATGCGTCCGGCGGCCAGCACCACCACCAGCGTCCAGAACCCGAACATCAAGTTGCGCGTTCCAAAGAACCGGCCTCGAATCCCTAGCGGCACCAGTTCGGACATGGATGCTGACCACGCCACGCCGCAGACCGCGTTGCCTAGCGTCGAGACAAAGGAGATCAGCAGAAACACCCAGTCGCGGTGCGCGCCCATCCACGGGAACGCCGACACCAGCGTCCACGGCAGCGCGTTCATGAAGAAGGTCAGCACCATGATCTGCTTCAGCGAAAAGAACCGCTGGAGCAGCAGCATTACCGGAGGCTGGATGAACAGGCAGAGGAAAGGCATCGCTGCGAGCACTCCCACGCCCGCGTCGCCCCAGCTGAGGGCTTGCACGGCAAACCCGATGACGAAGGGAAAGTTGCCCAGCGTGAGGTTCAGCATGGGCACGCTAAAACAGCTCTCGATGGTGCAATGTTTCAGCGAAAGCAGCAGTTCCCGTTTGCGCAGCGGTGTCATCTTCCGAACCGGTGTGGACGATGCCGGCCGTGCGGTGAAAGATCAAGGGTCGCACGGAGCGTGCGGCGACAGCCGGCGTCCGAGACTTGCGAAGCCCGACAAGGCTGAGGGATTTCAGCCCTTTGCAAACCTCATGCGGATATCGTCGCCGTATTTGCCCGCCGCTTTCGATCGCGTTTGCCCCAGCGCCGCTGTTGCACGGTGGCGCGGCATTTGTTATTGCAGTCGCCTTATGAAGAACCCGGTCCGCGGCGGTCGTTGAGTGCATGGCTGAGATTTCCTCAACGCATCCGCGTGTCCGAGTGGACGGGAAGTTCTTCCGCGTCGGGGAGCGCAAGTTCCACATCAAGGGCGTGACCTACGGGCCGTTTGCCGCTGGCGCGGCCGGGGATTGCTTTCCCACGCCGGCCGAGGCGGCGCGGGACTTCGCGCTGGCGAATGAGCTCGGCGCCAATCTGCTGCGGCTTTACATGCCGCCGCCCCGCTGGTTCCTCGACCTCGCCGCGCAGCACAGCCTCCGTCTGCTGGTGGACATTCCCTGGCCGAAGAATCATTGCTTTCTCGACTCGGCGAAGGCCCAGGATCAGGCCCGCGAAGCGGTGCGTTCAGCGGTGCGCTCGTGTGTCGGCCACGCGGCCGTGCTGGGCTACAGCGTGGTGAACGAGATCCCGCCGGACATCGTGCGCTGGAGCGGGCCGGCGCGCGTCACCGAGTTCATCGAGGAACTCATCCGCATTGCGAAGGAGGAAGATCCCGACTGCCTGTGTACGTTCGCCAACTTCCCGCCGACGGAGTTTCTGCGGCCGCAGAATGTCGATTTCGTCTGCTTCAACGTCTATCTGCACCACCGCCGGCCGTTTGAGAATTATCTCGCGCGGCTCCAGATGCAGGCGGACGCGAAGCCGCTGGTGCTCGGCGAATTCGGCGTGGACTCCAAGCGCGAGGGCGAGGACGCGAAGTGCGAGATGCTGGCGTGGCAGATCGAGGCGGCGTTTCGCGGCGGGCTGGCGGGCACGGTGGTGTTCGCCTTCACGGACGAATGGTGGATGGGCGGGCGGCGCGTCGAGGATTGGTTCATGGGCCTGGTCACGGCGGAGCGCCAGCGCAAGGCTTCCTTCCACGCCGTCCAGCAGGCGTATCGTGTCGCGCCGTACTTTCCTAACGCCCAACAGCCGAGGGTCTCCGTCGTGGTCGCCTCGTATAACGGCGTGCGGACTTTGAAGGCGTGCCTCGATTCGCTCGCGCGGCTGAATTACCCGGACTACGAAGTCATCCTCGTCGATGACGGCTCGACGGATTCGACGCCGGAACTGGCTGCGCTGTATCCCGCGCTGCGCTACATCCGGCAGACGAACCACGGGCTTTCCGTCGCGCGCAACACGGGCATTCACGCGGCGACGGGGGAGATCGTTGCCTTCACGGACTCCGACTGCCGCGCGGATGAGGACTGGCTGTATTACGTCGTGGGCGATCTGGTCACGAGCCGATTCACCGGCATGGGTGGGCACAATTTCCTGCCGCCGGAGGATTCGCCCGTCGCGGCGGCGGTGCTGGTTTCGCCCGGCGGCCCGGCGCACGTGATGTTGAATGACCGAGTGGCCGAGCACATCCCCGGCTGCAACATGGTCTTCTACAAATGGGCGCTGGACGAGATCGGCGGGTTCGATCCCATCTTCCGCAAGGCCGGCGATGACGTGGACGTGTGCTGGCGGCTCCAGCAGCGCGGGTATCGCATCGGGTTCAATCCGGCCGGCTTCGTCTGGCATTACCGCCGTTCGACGGTGCAGGCGTACCTCCAGCAGCAGGCCGGCTACGGCGATGCGGAGGCGATGCTTGTCCGCAAGCACCCGGAGTACTTCAACTCGATCGGCAGCAGCATCTGGCGCGGGCAGATTTACACCGCGTCGAAGTTCGGCCTCGTGATTGGGCGATCGGTGATTTACCACGGCGTCTTCGCCACCGGCTATTTCCAGACGCTTTACTCGGCGCCGACGGCGTGGACGCTGATGCTCTGCACGTCGATGGAGTTCCACGTGCTCGCAACGCTGCCGCTGCTGGTGCTCTCGGCCCCGTTCCCGTTCGTCGTGCCGATCGCGCTGACGTGTCCGCTCATCTCCGTCCTGATCTGCATCGCGGCGGCCTGGCAGGCGGATCTGCCGCACAACAAGAAGAAGTTCTGGTCGCGGCCGTTGGTGGCGCTGCTGTTTTTCCTTCAGCCCATCGCGCGCGGCTGGGCGCGGTATCGCGGCCGGCTCGGGCTTCAACAAACGCCGCCTAACGACAGGGCGCGGCTCGAGCTTCTCAGTCAACGCGACACCGGCGAGCCGCTGGATCGGCTGTTCTTCTGGGGCGACGGAAGCATCGACCGCATCGACTGGGTCAACGGCCTCGTGCAACGACTCGACGAGCAGGGCTGGGCCAACAAGGCGGACACGGGCTGGAGCGAGCACGACATCGAGCTGTTCGGCAATCGCTGGAGCCGCCTGCAACTCGTCACCGCAACCGAGGATTTCGCCGGGGGCAAGCGGCTTTTCCGCTGCCGGCTGCGGGCTGGATGGTCGTTGCTCGCGCATCTGGCGTTCTGGTCCGCGCTGGCGTTTGAGCTCTTGCTGATCGGCGTGGTGCGCAACGAGCAGCCGTGGTTCTGGATGCTGCTGCTGACGATGCCGATCCTCGGGTGGTTCATCGAACAGGAGAAAAGGAACCAGCAGCGGCTCATCGCTGCCTTCCTGGACGACGTGGCCCGGCAGCGCGGGCTGGCCCGGCTGAAGTTCGACGAGGAAAAGGAGACGTTCGGAATCAGCTGACGTGCGGTTGAATCCGATAGCCGGAGTTTTCCTCACGCAAAGGCGCAAAGCTGGAGTAGGAAGATTTCCGTCGAGTGGGACTAGAAGTTTTCCAGCCCTGCTGCTCTTAATTGAATTGATCTCGATCTCTCTGCGCCTTCGCGCCTTTGCGTGAGGCTTTCCGGATCAACTCCGGAGTTCGGCTTCGGCTGACCTGACTTCCGCGAGGCGTGCCGGCACCGTGAACTCCGCTACAGTTCAGAGTTAACCGGACTGCTCATCATTTGCTCTTGGCAAGCCGCCGGTCTGCCCTAGACTCCGCGCCGCCGTAGCCGTCCGCGCCACGGCGATTGATTCCCAGGTACTGGAACCCAGTGGAAACTGGAACGCACGACTCGTTATCTCTTTATGGACGTCCGATTGCCCAAGCTCGGTGAAAACGCCGAAGGCGGCTCAGTGGTCAGCATCCTCGTCAAAGCCGGGGACACGGTGACCAAGGGCCAGACCATCCTCGAACTCGAAAACGAGAAGGCCGTTGCGCCCATCCCCGCCACCGCCAATGGCGTCGTCGGCGAAGTGCGTGTCAAGGAAGGCGACCGCCTTGCCGTCGGCCAGGTCATCCTCACCGTCATCGAATCCGGAGCCGCCGCGCCCGCGCCCGCTGCGGCCAAGCCTGCCGCGCCGAAAGCCGCGCCCGCCGCGAAACGCGCCGTCGCTGCCTCTGCTCCCGTGGTAGTAGCGGCCGCAGAGGACGACAGCAGCGCCGCTGAACTCGACGAAGTTCCCGAAGGCACGCCCGTTCCGCCCGCATCGCCGGACATCCGTCGCATCGCCCGAGAACTCGGCATTGACCTGCGCCGCGTCGCTGGCAGCGCCAATGGCGGCCGCGTCGTCATGGCTGACTTGCGCGGCTACGTGCAGCGCCTCATCAAGCTCGCCGCCGCGCCGAAGCCCGCGCGCACTGCGGCTGGAACAACCGCGCCCGCGCCAGCACCGGTCGAGCAGATTGACTTCTCGAAGTGGGGCGGCATCGCCAAGAAGCCCATGACGTCGCTGCGCAAGACGATCTCGCGCCGCATGGTCGAGAACTGGAACGCCATCCCGCACGTCACGCAGTTCGACGAGGTGGACATCACGGACCTGATGGATCTGCGCAAGAAGCACGCGGCAGACTTCGAGAAGGCCGGCACGCGGCTCACGCTCACGTCCTTCGCGCTCAAGGCCGTCGCCGCCGCGCTCAAGAAGCATCCGATCTTCAACTCCAGCATCGACGAGGTTGCCAACGAGATCGTGCTCAAGGAGTACTACCATCTCGGCCTCGCTGTGGACACCGAGCAGGGCCTGCTCGTTCCCGTCATCCGCGACGTGGACAAGAAGTCGCTCCTCCAGCTCTCGAAAGATGTGCAGGAAGTCGCCGAGAAAGCCCGCGACCGCAAGGTGTCCCTCGACGACATGAAGGGCGGCACGTTCACCATATCCAATCAGGGTGGCATCGGCGGCGCGCACTTCACGCCGATCGTGAACAAGCCCGAGGTTGCGATCCTTGGCCTCGGCAAAGGCGCGTTCAAGGCCGTCGTGAAGGACAAGAAGATCGAGGCGCGCCTGGTGATGCCCATCGCGATTTCCTACGACCACCGCGTCATTGACGGCGGCACCGCCGCGCGGTTCACAGTCGATCTCGTCGAAGCGTTCAACGCCTTCACCGCCGCAGATCTCAAGGTCTGACGCAACACCCCATTTCCCCATCATGGATCCTATCAAGACTGAAATCGTTGTCGTCGGCGCAGGCCCCGGCGGATACGCGGCCGCGTTCTACGCCGCTGACCTCGGCAAGAAAGTCATCCTCATCGAGCAGGACAAACGCCTCGGCGGCGTCTGCTTGAACCGCGGTTGCATCCCCTCAAAAGCGCTCCTTCACGCGACCGAGATGCTCGCGGAATCGAAGGAAGCCGAGCATCGCGGCATCAGCTTTGGCGCGCCGAAGGTCGAGCTCGCCAAGCTGCGCACGTGGAAGGAATCCATCCTCACCAAGCTCTCGCAGGGTATCGCCGGCCTCGCGCAACGTCGCGGCGTGCAGGTGATCAGCGGCCGTGGTTACTTCGAAGATTCGCAGACACTGCGTGTCGAGACCGCCGAAGGCCAGCGCTTCGTGAAATACGAAAAAGCCATCGTCGCAGTCGGCTCCAAGCCTGCCCTGCCGAAAGCGTTCGACCTCGGCAACCCGCGCGTCATGACCTCGACGGAGGCGCTCGAAGTCGAGGATATCCCCGAGAATCTGCTCGTCATCGGCGGCGGATACATCGGCATGGAGCTCGGCACCGTCTATGCCCGGCTTGGCAGCAAAGTCGTCGTCATCGAAGCGATGGACGCCGTGCTCGCCGGAGCGGACGCGGACCTCGCCCGTCCGGTTGTGAAGCTCGCGGAGAAGAACTTCAAAGAGATCCGCCTCAAGACCAAAGTGGCCAAGATGTCCACCGCCGGGAAGCAGATCAAAGTCACCGTCGATTTTGGCGGGCAGTTGCGCGATGAACTCTACGACCGGGTGCTCGTCTCCGTCGGCCGCGTGCCCAACAGCACCGATCTCGGCCTCGAAAACACCAAGGTCGAGCGCGACGAGAAGGGATTCATCAAGGTGAACTCCAAGATGGAAACTTCGGACCCGAACATCTGCGCCATCGGCGACATCGCCGGCGGCATCATGCTCGCGCACAAGGCGCACAAGGAAGCGCGCGTGGCTGTCGAAGCCATCTGCGGAGAATCCACCGAGTGGAACAACGTTGTCATTCCGGCCGTCGTCTTCACCGATCCGGAAGTCGCCTGGTGCGGTCTCACCGAGGCGGAAGCCAAGGCTCAGGGCCGTGCCGTCGAAGTCGTGAAATTCCCGTGGGGCGCATCCGGCCGCGCATTGAGCGTGGACCGCACCGACGGCATGACGAAGCTCATCATCGATCCCGAAACCGAGCGCGTGCTCGGCGTCGGCATCTCCGGACGCCACGCCGGCGAACTCATCGCCGAAGGCGTGCTGGCCATCGAGATGGGCGCGACTGCACGCGACATCGCCGAGACCGTGCATCCGCACCCGACGCTCTCCGAGACCATGATGGAAGCGGCGGAACTGTTCTTCGGCCACGCCACGCACGCCTACGTGCGCAAGAAAACGGCGGAGTAACACGCGGCCCGCTTCGCACTCCGCCCTCGTAGCCTCCGAGGTGACAAGGCGGATGGTTCGAAGCGCAGCAGAATCCGCCTCGTCACCTCGATGGCTACGGCACGGCACGGCGGGGCGCCGCGGTTGATTGTGATTTGCAGCCATGCCCCGCCTGACTCCAGAGCTGTTGCTCAACGCATACGCCAGCGGCGCGTTTCCCATGGCGGTGAACAAACGCGGTGACATCCGCTGGTTCGCGCCCGATCCCCGGGCGATCATTCCGATCGACGACCGGTTTCGCGTTCCCCACGGGCTGCGCCGCGCGCTGAAGAAGCAGCGCTTCACCATCACGATCGACGAGGATTTTCCTGGAGTCATCGCCGCCTGCTCCACGGCGCACGGTGAGACCTGGATCTCTAGGGAGATCATCCGCGCTTACACCGAACTGCACGAACTGGGCTTCGCGCACAGCGTCGAGGTGCGGCTCGACGGGAAGCTGGTGGGCGGCCTTTACGGCGTGCATCTGCGCGGCGCGTTCTTTGGCGAGAGCATGTTCCACCACGAGACAGACGCCTCGAAGATCGCGCTCGTGCATCTCGTGGAACGCCTCCGCGTTGGCGGCTTCACGCTGCTCGATACCCAATGGACCACGCCGCATCTGCTCCAGTTCGGCACCTGCGAAATCCCGCGCGCCGACTACGAAGCCCTGCTCGTCCGCGCATTGGAATGTGACTGTAAGTTCTAAG
>SXGR01039314.1_pt1 | contig 15390 bp, 17 predicted proteins | sample 3174711 | NCBI WGS metagenome assembly SXGR01 (sample SAMN11356860, study PRJNA531348) | freshwater metagenome | isolation source: freshwater sample F1-60 | place: China: Fuxian Lake, Yuxi | collected 2017-12-25
AAGGGCAGCGCGCCGGCCATCAACGACCTGATCGGCGGGCAGATCCCGATGATGTACGGCGACATGGTCTCCGCGCTGCCGCACGTGCGCTCTGGCAGGATCAAGGCGGTGGCCATCAGCACCGCCGCGCGCGTCGGCGTGCTGCCCGATCTGCCCACCGTCGCCGAGTCCGGCTTCCCGGGATTCCTCGGCGTGGCATGGGGCGGGTTCGTTTTGCCCGCTGCGACGCCGAAGGCTGTCGCCGACCGCCTGCACGCGGAAGCCGCAAAAGCGCTCGCCAGCGAAGATGTGCAGCAGAAAATACGCGCCCTGGGCGTGGAACCGGCACCGCCGCGCAGCGCCGAGGAGTTCGGCGCGTTCATGCGCATGGAAATGGCGAAATGGGGCAAGCTCATCAAGGAACGCGGCATCACGGCACAATAACGACATGAAAATCCACCTGCTTGGCACCGGCACGCCCACTCCTTCGCTGAGCCGCATGTGCTCGGGCTACGTGCTCGAGATCGGCGAAGACGTGCTCGTCTTCGACCATGGCTTCGGCGCTCACCACCGCCTGCTGGAACTCGGCATCCCGCCGACGAAGGTCACTCATTTCTTCTGCAGCCACCTGCATTACGACCACATGGGCGACTATCCGCGGCTGCTGCTCACGCGCTGGGACCAGGGCGCGGGCAGGATCCCGGACCTCAAGGTCTACGGCCCGCCGCCGATCAGGGACGTAACGCGCGCGCTGTTCGAGGCGGGCGGCGCGTTCTGGCCGGACCTGGTCGCGCGCACCGAGCACATGTGCAGCGTATCCATCTACCAGGCGCGCGGCGGCGTTGGCCCGCGCAAGAAGCCCGCACCCGAAGTCACCGAGATGCGTCCGAACGACGTCGTCGAGGGCAAGGGCTGGACCGTGAAGGCGGTAGGCGTGGCGCATTTCGGGCCGCAGCTGGTTTCCTACGGTTTTCGATTCGATTCGCCCGAGGGATCGTTCGCCTATTCGGGCGACAGCGGCCCCTGCGCGTCGATGGAACGCCTCGCGCAGGGTTGCGACGTGCTGGTGCACATGTGCCACTACCTGAGCGGCACGCAGCTCTGCGAGGAGTTCGCCGAGTCCTGCATGGGTCACCTCGAACTCGCGCGCCTCGGCCAGAAGGCCGGCGTGAAGACGCTGGTGCTTACGCACGTCACCGAGCAGATCGACCAGGTCGGCGTGCGCGAGCGCGTGCTGCGCGAGATGTCGGAAATCTACAAGGGAAACCTCGTGTTCGGCGAAGACGGCATGCGCATACCGGTCAAGGATCCGGCGGCGGCCAGACTCCTTTAGGCGCGCCGCCCGCAGCTCAGGCGCGGCACCAGTCTTCGATGATGGCCTCGTAGATCGCCACTGACTGGCGAATCCGTTCCATGTTGCAGTATTCGTCGGTCTGGTGCGCCATCGAGGCTTCGCCCGGCCCCAGCACCACGGTGGGCGCGCCCGCGTAGATGCTGCGCAGGTTGGCGGCGTCGGTCATGTAGGGCGCGGTGCGCGGCTGCGACACATCTCCCACGATCGGCCGGCAGATGTCGAACACGCGCCGCATCCATGCCTGGTCCGGCTCGGTCCATACCGCATTCATGTCGGAGAAGACGTCCATCTTCACGCCCTCGCCCAGCAGCGACTTCAGCCTGTCGAGCAGCGCCGCGTGGTCCATGCCCGAAACGGTGCGGATGTCGACGCCCACCGCCGCCGAATCCGGCACCAGGTTGACGCCGCTGCCGCCCTCGAAGGTGCCGACGTTCAGCGTCGGCTTGCCCATCACCGGATGCGCGTGCACGCCGAAATCGAAGGCCTCAAGCTTGCCGATCGCGCGCGCCGCCTTGTAGATGGCGTTGTCGCCCAGTTCCGGCATCGAACCGTGCGCGGATACCCCATGGAAATGCGCATGGAATTTGATCGAGCCCTTGTGGCCGACCATCGGGTAGTTGGAGGTGGGTTCGCCCACCACGATGGCCCCTGCCTGGCCCATCAGCGCGGGCAGCCTGGCGAGGTGGCGTGAACCGATGCAGCCGTTTTCTTCCGAAGCCGTCAGCACGATGACGATGCCCGGCGTGCCCGCGAGTTTCTTCGCGAACGCGCGTGCCGCGATCATGATCCCCGCGACGCCCGCCTTCATGTCGGAGGTGCCACGGCCGTAGAGTTTGTCGCCGTCGGTCTCGCCCGAGAACGGGTCCTTGGACCACTTGCGCGTACCCAGCGGCACCACGTCCAGGTGCCCGGTGAGGCAGAGCGGCGCCTTCGCCTGCGAGCCGCCAAGGCGCGCGATCACGCTGGTGCGCCCGTCCTCGAACTCGTGGTACTCGACCTGGTAGCCCCAGCCCTCCAGCAGCGCCCCCGCATGCCGCGCGCAATCGCGCTCCCGGCCGGGCGGGTTGACGGTGTCGAAGTTGAGGAGGTCGCGGGTGAGGGAGACGGCGTCTTGGGTGCTCATAGGGCGATGATAACGCCCGCCATCAGGACAAGGGGAACCTGCACGTCTGCATGTCCTTGACCAGCGCGGCAAGCGCGTCCGCCTTGTCGCGGCTGTCGTTGTGGAACTTCGCCCAGACCGACGCGGCGGAGTCGTACCAGATGGTGCTGCCGTCGATGTCGGCAGAGCCGCCGTGGAACGCGAGCACGAAGCGCTTGCCGTCGTAGTGGATGGTGGCCCTCGGCGAAGGGAACCGCGCGCTGTCGAGGTACTCGCGCAGGTGCGCGTCGACGACATAGCGCGCAGCCGGCGGACAGGGAGCCGCGACGTTCGCCTGCACCGCCTTGACGAACGGCGCGATCGCGGCCTCAAAGCGCGACATGCTTGCTGTGTCGAGCACATCCCCGAGCACGCCGGCTGCAAACGCGCCAGCAATGAAGGTTGCGATGTGCGCCAGCCAGCGCCGCCAGCCTTTCGCCTGCTCGCGCCCGCGCCAGAGGCGCAGCAGACCGAAGCTGCGGAACAGGATGCCGGCGACCGAAATGATCAGGAGCAGTTGCAGGGACGAACCGACGTAAGGCCACGGCGTGGCGAGGCTCCAGGCGCACCACGCCGTCAGCGCCGACCAACCGGCGAGCCTCAGCGCGCCGACGATCACTGCCCTGCGCTCGAGCGGCGGCTGCGCGTTCACGCCTGCCTCGCGGCACCGCCGGAGATGAGTGCGTCGATCTGCGCCTCGTCGTAACCAGCTTCGCGCAGGATCTCGCGCGTGTGCTCGCCCAGGCGCGGCGCGTGCCTGGTGATTTCGGGCTGCGAGGCCGACCAGCCCGAGGCCACGCTGGTGCCGCGCAGGCGCCCTTCGCTCGGGTGCTCGAATTCAGCGAGGAAGCCGGTGGCGACAAGGTGCGGGTCGGCGATGATGTCGTCGATCGACTGCATGCGCGCGGCGGGAATGTCGTTCTGCGCGAACAGCGCCAGCCAGTCGTCAGTGGCGCGCGTCGCCAGTACCCCGGCGAGCCAGGTGTAGACCTCGCCGATGTGCTTTGCGCGTGTGCCCTGCGAGGCGAAGCGCGGATCCCCGCTGCGCTCCGTGTCGCCGATCGCCGCAAAAAACGAGCGCCACTGCTTGTCGTTGTAGACCAGCGCGCAGATCCAGCCATCCAGGGTCTTATATGGCCTGCGGTCTCGTGCCAGCGCGCGCGCATGGCCCACCGGCCCTTCGTCCGGCACGAAGGAGCGACCGCCCAGATGTTCGCCCAGCACGGCATCGAGCAGCCCCTCGTACATCGGCACGTCCACGCGCTGTCCCTCGCCGCTGTGATCGCGCCAGCGCAGCGCCGACACCATGGCGAGCGCGAACTGCATGCCGACCAGGCGGTCGGCGAGAACCATCGGCGCGTAACGCGGCAATTCGGCACCCGCCTGCTGCATCAGCCAGGGAATGCCGGCCATGCCCTGGATAAGGTCGTCGTAGGCGGGCCGCGCCGCATAGGGTCCGTGCTGGCTGAAACCCACGGCGCCCGCGTAGATGATGCGTGGGTTAACCGCCGACACCGCGCCCCAACCCAGGCCAAGGCGCTCCATTGCCTGCGGACGCACGTTGTAGGCGAGCACATCGGCGTCACGCACAAGCGCCAGCAGCGCATCGCGCGCGTCGGGCTGCTTGAGGTCGAGCACGATGGAGCGCTTGCTGCGGTTGGCGTTGAGGTAGTTGTACCCCATGCCGGGATTCCGCATCGGCCCCGAATGGCGCAGCACGTCGCCTTCCGGGGACTCGACCTTGAGCACCTCCGCGCCGTAGTCGCCGAGCAGTCGCGTGGCATAGGGCCCTAGCACGACGCTGGTCATGTCGATCACGCGCACGCCCGCGAGCGGTCCGCTCATTCCCGGGCTTTCGGACAGTGATCCATGAGAAACGCGAACTCGGCAGACATGGCGAAACCTCGCACGCTTTGCGGCCGCGAACCCCGGTTTGGAGCGGCACACTCGCCATTGTGCCGCGTCCGCTGCCACCCGGCCTGCTAGACTTTCCCGCATGCGCATCTGCATCGTTTCCGACAGTCACGACCGCGCCGACGCGCTCGGCGCGGCCGTAGAAGCGGCTAAGGCACAGGGCGCGCAGGCGGTGATCCACTGCGGCGACGTCATCGGCACGCAGACCCTGCGCAAGGCGCTTTCCGCAGGGCTGCCGATACACGTGATCCACGGCAACAATCTCGGCGACACGGTTTCGCTCTCGCGCTGGGCGCGCGACAGCGGCGGCCAGCTGCAGTACCACGGCGCCGACGCCCGGCTGGAGCTGGGCGGACGGCGCGTGTTCGTCGTCCACTACCCGGAGTACGGCCATGCCTTCGCCTGCACCGGCGACTGGGACCTGGTGTGCTGCGGCCATTCGCATGTCGCGGGCGTCAGCGAGGTGGCGAACGTCAGGGGTGGCAGGACCTGGGTGGTGAATCCCGGCACGGTGGCGGGGCTCGCAGCCCCCGCGACCTGGGCGCTGGGGGATCTTGCTGCAATGCACTTTGAAGTTTTTTCTATGGCCGCATAGCCGTTTTTTCACGTTTCGCCCGGCATCACCTCCTACAATCGCCGGGTCGATAGAGGGGTCAAAAACCATGTTCTCCAGCAACCCGTTTGCGGTTATTTCAGCGACCGTATCTCCTGCCTTGTTGCAGGGCTACATCATCGTCATGGTCGTCCTGGTCGTGGCAGGCACACTGTTCGACATCCTGCACAAGGGCAGCGCAAAGTACTTTTTCGCCAACTGGCGCAAGACGCAGGGTAAAGGAGGAACGCAGGTCGACATGGCGTCGATCGCGGTCCAGACCGCCGTGGTGGACGTGCTCGCCTCGGGCGAGTTCTGCAACACCAAGCGGCGCATCGCACACCTGCTGGGCATGTACGGCTTCGTCATTTACCTCATCGCCACTGTCGTCATGGTGTTCAACGCCTCGGCGGGCGCGATCTGGGCGCAGCTCTGGTGGCTCGGCGGCCTGATGGTCTGCGTCGGCGGCTACTGGTTCTGGTTCTTCATCCGCGTCGACGTCTCCGCCGAGGGCCAGTCGCCGTTCCGCGTGATGCGTGCCGACCTGTTCATCCTGTCCCTGCTGGCCAGCACCACGCTGGGCCTCATCTGGGCGGCCAGCGGCGGTGGCCTCGGCGTGCTGTTCGGCCTCTACATACTCGCCACCACGGTGCTGTTTGGCGGCGTGCCCTGGTCCAAGTTCGCGCATATGTTCTTCAAGCCCGCGGCGGCCTTCGAAAAGCGCGTATCCAAAGCCAATGGCACCAACGACAACCTGCCGACGCTAACCCGGGACGATCCTGCCCAACGCGATCGGCATTCGATGGAACTGTTGAAAGACGCCCCGATGGACATGGGGCTGGGCATCAAGCGCGAAGCACCGCGCCACTACTAGAACTAGAAGAAATCAAGGAGCCTGGACATGCCTACCTTCGTCTACATGAAGAGATGCGATGGATGCGGACACTGTGTCGACATCTGTCCCTCGGACATCATGCACATCGACAAGACCTACCGGCGCGCCTACAACATCGAGCCGAACATGTGCTGGGAGTGCTACTCCTGCGTCAAGGCCTGCCCGCAGAACGCGATCGACGTGCGCGGATATGCCGACTTCGCCCCGCTCGGCCACAGCGTTCGCGTGCAGCGCGACGAACAGAAGGGCACGATCGCCTGGAAGATCAAGTTCCGCAACGGCTCGGAAAAGAACTTCCTCTCGCCCATTACCACCAAGCCCTGGGGGCAGGCGATTCCCAAGCTCGCGGAGGTTCCGGCGCCCGCCAAGGAGATGCGCGACAGCGAGCTGCTGTACAGCGAACCGAAGTACATCCGCATGGATGACGGCGGCCTGCGTACGCTCGAAGCCGCAGGACTCAAGATGAAGATGGGGGTCTACTACTGATGGCCTACGACACGATTATCGAAGACGGCATCGACGTTCTGGTCGTCGGTGCGGGTCTTGGCGGCAGCGGCGCTGCCTGGGAAGCGAGATTCTGGGGTCAGAACAAGAAAATCGTCATTGCCGAGAAGGCCAATATCGACCGCTCGGGCGCGGTTGCCCAGGGCCTGTACGCGATCAACTGTTACATGGGCACGCGCTGGGGCGAGAACAACCCCGAGGACCACGTCCGCTATGCGCGCATCGACCTCATGGGCATGGTTCGCGAAGACCTGCTCTTTGACATGGCGCGCCACGTCGACTCCACGGTGCACCAGTTCGAGGAGTGGGGCCTGCCGATCATGAAGGACCCGAAGACCGGGCGCTACCTGCGCGAAGGCCGCTGGCAGATCATGATCCACGGCGAGTCCTACAAGCCCATCGTCGCCGAAGCCGCGAAGAAATCCGCGGACAAGGTCTTCAACCGCATCTGCGTCACGCACCTGTTGATGGACGACGGCAAGGAAAACCGGGTGGCCGGCGCGGTCGGCTTCAATGTGCGCACGGGCAACTACCATGTCTTCAAGTCGAAGACCGTCATCTGCGGAGCGGGCGGTGCGTCCAACATCTTCAAGCCGCGTTCGGTGGGTGAAGGCTCGGGTCGCACGTGGTACGCGCCCTGGTCGTCAGCCTCTGCCTACGGCCTGATGATCAATGCCGGCGCCAAGATGACGCAGATGGAGAACCGCATCGTGCTGGCGCGGTTCAAGGATGGCTATGGCCCGGTGGGCGCCTACTTCCTGCACCTGAAGACCTATACGCAGAACTGCCTGGGCGAGGAATACGAGTCGAAGTGGTTCCCTGAACTTCAGAAGATGGTCGGCAAGGAATACCTCGATCCGGAAGCGTCGCACCTGACCCACAGGCCGATCCCGACGTGCCTGCGCAACCATAGCATCATCAGCGAGGTAAATGCCGGCCGCGGGCCGATCCACATGGTGACCATGCGTGCCTTCCAGGATCCGCATCTGGAAGAAGTCGGCTGGGAAAACTTCCTCGGCATGACCATCGGCCAGGCCGTGTTGTGGGCCGCCACCGACGTAGACCCCAAGAACGAGAATCCCGAGCTGACCACTTCCGAGCCCTACGTCATGGGCTCGCATGCGACCGGTTCCGGCGCCTGGTGCTCCGGCCCCGAGGACGTTTCTCCGCCCGATTACTTCTGGGGCTACAACCGCATGACGACGATCGAGGGCCTGTTCGGCGCCGGCGACGCGGTCGGCGGCACGCCGCATGCCTTCTCGTCGGGCTCGTTCACCGAAGGCCGCCTCGCTGCCAAGGCGGCCTGCAAGTACATCGACGACGGCAAGGGCGAAGGCATCGTCGTATCCGATGAGCAGATCAGGCGCCGCGGGGAGGAGATCTTCAAGCCCCTGGAGCACTACAGGATCTACCGCAACGAGATCGTGGAAGGCGACGTCAATCCGCACTACATCAACCCAAGGCAGGGCCTCGACCGCCTGCAGAAGCTGATGGACGAGTATTGCGGCGGCGTGACCGTCGGCTACATGACCAACGAGAAGCTCCTCAACATCGGCCTGAAGAAGCTGAAGATCATGGAGGAAGACCTCGAGAGCCTGGCCGCCAAGGACATCCATGAGCTGCTGCGCGCCTGGGAACTTAAGCACCGCCATCGCGCCGCCGAGTGCGTTACGCAGCACACGCTGTTCCGCAAGGAAACACGCTGGCCGGGTTACTACTACCGCGGCGACGCCATGAAAGTGGACGATGCAAACTGGCACGTGCTGACGGTCTCGCGTCGCGACCCGAAGACCGGCGAATACAACATGGAAAAGGCGCCCCTGTACCACCTGGTCGGGGACGAGAAGTAGCGGTTTGAATATCATCGAGAAGACGGACGAGGAGATCCTGACGCTGGCCAAGCCCCTCTGGCGCGACCTCGTCAAGTCATCGAACGATGGCAAGTACGGCGAGTTCGTGCGCAACTTTTCCAGCTCCTTCGCGCTCGCCATGGACCAGGTCACGGCCGGCCACCAGTTTGCCAACAGCGAACTGGCGAGGAACCTTGCCGATGATGCAGATGCACTGGGCATCATCCGCCGCGGCGAGCACGTGACCGTGCTCTATCGCCAACGCAGCACGAAGAAACCGGGCGAGTGGCTCGGCCGCCTTGTCTTAGGCTACGAGGACGGAAAGCTCAGGATCTTCGGTGCATCCATCTTCTGAAGCCATCTGCGACGGCAAGTTCGTGGAGCTGACCTACAAGGTCAGCGACCGCAAGGCCGGTCACATCCTCACGCGGGTCGAGTTCCCGCTGGGATATGTGCATGGGCACAACGAAATCCTTGCCCCGTCGGTCCACATGGCGCTCGCCGGCAAGTCCGCCGGTGAGGTCATCGAAGTGCCGATCGACGGCAACCAGATTTTCGGCCCCCGTGACGAGACGCTGGTTTTCTCGGATGACATCGAAAATGTCCCCGAGGAGTTCCGCCAGGTCGGCACCTCCATCCTGATGGAGAACGACAGGGGCCAGACCCGCAGCTTTCTGGTCACGCATCTGGACGACGAGAAACTGACGGTCGACGGCAACAATCCGCTCTCCGGCAGGGAGATTGTGTTTACACTCGAGATACTGACCGTGCGCGACGCGACTGACGAGGAAACGAGCGCTGGCGGCGCGATTCAGGCTGGCGCCGGCGTCGACCCTTCACTGTTGAGACCTGTTTAAGAGAAAGGCTACTGATATGAGCGACCACAAGCCGCCCCCCGCCGAGGTTCCCGACGGCGTTACGCCCTACTACACCACGCGCCAGAAGCCGCCGAGCAACAACGGCTTCGTCGGCTACGAAACCGTCTGGAAGCCGCTGCAAAAAGAAGTCGAGTACAAGACGCCGAAGAAGCCGTAGGCGTCACGGCAACTATTGGCAGGAAATGAGGATCTTCGGATCCTTCGGATGTGTACGCCCTACTCTGCGCGAACGCCCGCCTCTCGAATCCCGCGCCCCCACTTTTCTGCGTCGGCCTTGAGCACCGCGGCGAAGCGTTCGGGCGTGCTCGGCGTCGGATCGGCGCCGAGGCCCGCGAACCGCTCACGCACGTCGGCGAGCGCCAGGACACGTTGCACTTCCGCGTTCAGCAGTTCGACGAGCGGGCGTGGCGTTCCCGCCGGCACCATGACGCCATACCAGTTGTTGAACTCGTAGCCTGGGAGCGACTCCGCCATCGTCGGAGTATCCGGCAAGGCGCTCGAACGCTTCGAGTCGGTCACGGCGAGCACCTTCAGGCGCCCCGCCTTGATGTGCGACATGGTCACCGGCGCTCCGGTGAAGAGCAGATCCACCTTCGCGCCGATGAGGTCGGCCACCGCCGGCGCACCACCCTTGTACGGCACATGGACGATGTCGATCTTGGCCGTCATCTTCAGGAGCTCGGCGCAGAGCTGGTTGAAGCTCGCCACGCCGCCGGAGGCGAAATTGAGCTGGCCCGGCTTCGCGCGCGCCAGCGCGACCAGCTCGCTCACATTGTACACCGGGAGCGAGGGCGGGACCACGAGCACCGTGGCAACGTTGGCGAGGAGGGAGACCGACGCGAGGTCGTTCACCGGATCAAAGCCCATCTTCGCGTAGAGGAACGGATTCATCGCGTGCGAGCTCATGGTTCCCACCAGCACCGTGTGGCCGTCGGCTGGCGCGCGAGCGACCGCCTCGGTTCCGATGTTGCCGGCCGCGCCACCGCGGTTCTCGACCACGACGGGCTGACCCCACTTTTCCGACATCTTCTGGGCGAGGACGCGGCCAAGGATGTCGGTGGTGCCGCCCGGCGCCCATGGCACGATCATGCGCACCGCCTTTGCGGGATACGATTGTGCCGCTGCGTGAAGCGGTGCGATGAGGAATGCGAACGCGAGAAGAACGATGCGCGACATGGGAAGTACCTCCGTTGCCATGCTATCAAAAGGGGAGAGACGATGCCTGCTTCAAGAAAGAAACTCCGCAACGGCCACGCCGCCCGGGAGACACGGATCCTGGCCGCCGCGGCGCGTCTCTATGCCGAGCACGGGCTCGGTGTGCCACGCGCACGCATTGCACGAGCCGCGCGCGTATCGGAGACGCAGATGCGGCGCATCGCGCCAACGGTGAACGCGCTGCATGAACACGTGTTCGCCCATGCGTTCGCCGGGCGCTGGAACCGCGGATGGGAACGGCTGCTCGCCGACCGGACGCAGCCACTGGCGGCGCGGCTCACCCGGTTCTACTCGGAGTACCGGGGAAACATCGACCGCACCGGCGCGCGGCTCTGGACCCACGCCGGGCTCGCCGGGCGGCAATCCTCGGGAAACTTCAGCGCCACGCTCGCGGCGCGCATCCTCGATCCCGTAGTGCGCGAATTGCGTCACGAGGCGGGGCTCGCCAAGGCAGCGAATACGAAGGTGTCCGGCGAAGAACAGGAACTCGTACAGATGCTGCACGGCGCGATCGCGTTTCCGCACACCCGCGCGCACATCTTCGGCATGCAAGTGCGCGGGAAGCTGCCCGGGCTGGTGGCGATGATGGTGCGCGTATGGATTCCCGGCGCGCTCGCCGAGATCCGCAGGCTTCACGCCTAGTCGACTTTGATGCCGCGTTCCTTCACGACCCGCTCCCACTTGCCAAGCCCGTCGCGAATCAACTTCACGAACTGGGCACGGTCGGCGGCGAGCGGCTCGTAGCCCTGCGTGGCGAGGTATTCACGGAACGCGGTACTGCGCGCAACCTCCAGGGCGGCGGCTTCGTAGCGGGCGAGCACTGCCGCCGGCGTTCCCGCCGGCGCGAGGAGCCCGCCGGTGAAGTCGGCCTCGGCGCCGGCGAGGCCGATTTCACCGACCGTCGGCACGTTTGGCAGCGTCGGCAGGCGCTGAGGCGCCGTGACCACGACCGCACGCATCCGGTTGCCGCGCACCTGCGCGAGCATCGAGGCCGGACCGTCGGCGAGGAAATCCACGCGTCCGCCAATCACGTCGGCATACGCGCCGGTCACCCCCTTGTACGGCACGTGGGTGAACTGCACCTTTGCGACCACCGAGAGAAGTTCCACCACCATGTGGGTGAGCGTGCCGGTGCCGCTGGAGCCGAAAGTGAGCTTGCCGGGGTTCGCCTTCGCCGCGGCGAGGAAATCGCCGATCGTCGCGTACTTCGAATCCGCAGACACACCGTAAACGAAGGGCGAGATCGAGAACGCCACGATCGGCACCAGGTCCTTTTGCGGGTCGAAGGCAAGCTTCTGCACGTTGGGCAGCACGCAGAGGGTGCTCGTCGTCGCCGAGAGCAGGGTCAATCCGTCAGGCGGGCTTTTCACCACATGCATCGTGCCGAGCGTGGTCGCGCCGCCGGCCTTGTTCTCGACCACGATCGACTGGCCGAGGCGTTGCGACAGCGCCGCGACGAACGTGCGCGTGACGACGTCGGTGGCCGCGCCGGCGAGGAGCGGCACGACGACGTGGATGGTGCGGTCCTGCGCCCGGGCGGCGCCGGAGAGCGCGAAGAGGAGCGCGCTGGCGGCAAGGAAGCGGAGCGTCTTCATGTCACATGTTCCTCCGGTATTGCCCGCCCGCTTCAAAGAGGGCGTGCGTGATCTGGCCAGGCGAGCATACACGCACTGCGTCCACCGATAAGCAGGAAATTCAAACCCCCTTTCTTCCCGAGAGCGACATCTGGGCAGACATGCCGGCGACAGGAAGTTATCGTATGCTTGCAGTGGGCGATCGCGAAAAATCGTTTCGAATATCGTTCCTCATCGGAGAACCTGACCATGGCTACCGCGCTAACCCCGAGCGAACTTCACGAGCTCAACCTGCAATACCTCCCGCGCCTGACGGTAAAAAACGTCGAGGGCTACCTCGAGCGCTCCGCCGCGCGCAGCGCGCGCCTGCGCCGCAAGATCGACTGCGAGATCGATGTCGCCTACGGCAATACGGCTGGCCAGAAGCTGGACGTTTTCCCGGCGCGCCGCAAAGGCGCCCCGGTGCATGTCTTCATCCACGGCGGCTACTGGCGATCCCTGGACAAGCACGTCTACAGCCACGTGGCGGGGCCGATGGTGGCGGCCGGGGCTACGGTCATCCTCGTCAATTACGATCTCTGCCCCAAGGTGAACATCACCGAGATCGTGCGCCAGGTCAGGCGCTCGCTGGTGTGGACCTGGCGCTATGTCGCGCGCTACAACGGCGACCGCAAGAGGATCCACGTCTCCGGCCATTCAGCGGGCGGCCATCTGACCGGCATGATGCTCGCCACCGACTGGAAAAAATTTGCCGGATTGCCGAACGACCTCATCAAGGGCAGCGCCCCCTTGAGCGGCCTGTTCGATATCCGGCCGCACCGCCTGAGCCAGCTGCAGCCCGATATCCGGCTCACGCAGAAGGAAGCGGTGGCCATGAGCCCGATGTTCCTGCCGCCGGTTGCCAAAGGCCCTTCCATCGTCGCCGTGGGCGGCATCGAGCCCAACCTGTTCCATTGGCAATCCCTCGAATACGCGGCACGCCTGCGCCTGCACGGGGTGCGCGCGGAATACGTGTCCACGCCTGGCGACAATCACTTCGACATCACGGATCGCCTCGGCAACGCGCACGATCCCTTGACGAAGGCGATGATTGCGCAGATGGGGCTGTGATAGAACAGGCAGCATTGCTTCGATTGGCTACGTCAAGGATTACCGTTCCCTTCGATTTCAGAGGCGCCCTACCCGTGTAGTGAAAGACCGCTACGACCTTGCCCTAACCACGCCGTCGGCGGCGGCGCGTGATGCAAGTGTCGTTACACCATGCAGTAACCGCCGCTGATGCTGAGCGTCTGACCGGTAATCCAGCCGCTTAGCGGAGACGCAAGCAGCACAACCGTGGGGGCGATGTCCTCCGCCTGCCCGAGCCGCCTTGCCGGATAGAATTTAACGAGCTTCTCACGGTTTGCTTCCAGCCATGCGGGATCATGGCCGGTCTCGACCAGCCCGAGCGAGATGGTGTTGGCGGTGACCCCGGCGCGTCCGACCTCGCGCGCGAGAGACTTGATCAATCCGATCACACCCGCGCGTGCCGCACCCACGATGGACAGGCCCGATTCCCCGATCCGGGAAGAGTCGCCCACGACCGCGATGATGCGACCGTCGCCGCCACTTTCCAGATGTGGCATCGCCGCATGGCACAGGTGGATCACGCCGAGCAGATTGACATCGATCTGGCTGCGCCATTCCTCGGGAGTCGTGTTCTTGAATGGCTTTCGTATCGCCAGACCGGCATTGCTGACGAGGATGTTGAGGCCACCAAACTCCTGCGCCACGGCCTCGACCATCCTGCCGACGGCGGCCTGGTCGGCGACATCGGCCTGGAACGCGGCAGCCGTGCCGCCGCTCTTGCGGATTTCGGCGACGACGCCCGCAGCCTCTTCGGCCGAACGCCCATAGTGGACGGCGACGCGCGCGCCCTCGCCAGCGATCGCAAGGGCGATCTGACGGCCGACATCACGTGTCCCGCCGGTGACCAGTGCAACACGCTTGCCAAGCTTCATCTCCATTTTGAGGCTCCCGTCCCGGTCCGGCAGGCCTTGCTGCCCGATTTGCAGAATAGCCAAGCGGGTAGAAAATCCAAAGCACTTGTTTCGAACGTGAACAGGCTATTCATCGCGCTTATCCCTGATTCGCGAGTGGCCGATCGGCTGGAAAATCGCTTTCCGCCCGTGCTAAGGTACCGTTGGGAGTTCATTACAGGAGGAGCACACCATGAAGCTGGCCGATATCAAATTTCCTCGCCGTCGTGCACTGGCGGCGTTTGCTGCAACGACGTTCGCAGGCATCGCGATGTCCGGAACTGCTGCCGCGCAGGAAATCCGCTTTGCAGAACAGTTCGGCCTGCTCTACCTGCCGATGCAGCTCGTGATCCACGAGAAGCTGGTCGAGAAGCATGCGGCAAAAGCCGGCATGCCCACGGTCAAGGGCGTGATGATCAAGCTCTCTGGCGGAGCGGCGGTGAACCAGGCCCTGCTTTCGGGAAATGCCGAGTTCGCCGGCGGCGGCACCGGCCCGCTGATCACCATCTGGGACGCCACCTTCGGCACCGAGAACCACGTCAAGGCGATGGTCGACCTTTCCAAGAGCCCGCTGAAGCTGCTCACCAATGAGCCGGCAGTACAGAAGTTCGAGGACTACGCCAACCTGCAGGACCACAAGATCGCCACGCCCTCGATCTCGTCGATCCAGGCGGTGACCTTGCGCATGATGTCCGCGAAGACCTGGGGTGACCCGAAGAAGCTTGATGCTTTGCTCGTCAACATGAACCACCCGACGGCAGTGGCGGCGTTGCTCTCCGGCGGCCAGGCGGTGAAGTCGCACTTCTCGACGCTGCCGTTTTCGTACCAGCAGCTCAAGACCGGCAAGGTAAGGGTGATCTCTAATTCTTACGAGTTCTTCGGCGGCGCGCACAGCATCGTGGCTGTGTACACGACTTCGAAATGGGCGAAAGCAAATCCGAAGCTCTACAGCATCGCCAACGACGCCTACGCCGAGGCGTTCCAGATCCTCAACACCGACGTCAAGCGCGGAGCGCGAGCTTACGTGGAATTCACCAAGTCCAAGCTCAGCGTCGATGAGGTGTACGACATGATCAAGTCCAAGGACGAAATGGAATACAGCCCGGCGCCCAAGAACACGATGCGGTACGCCGAGTTCATGCACAAGGAAGGCGCGATCAAGAACATGCCAAAGAGCTGGAAGGACTACTACCACGAGAGCGCGCACGGACTGTCGGGCAGCTGACGATGCAGCAACCTGCAAATGGGGCGGCGCCCGCCGGTGCCGCCCCGGCGGTGGCGCCCATCCTCGAGGTCGACGGCGTCACGCTCCAGTACAAGACCAAGGAACACCTGATCACCGCGACGTACCGGGTCGACTTCAAGGTCTACCCGGCTGACCGGTTCGTGCTGCTCGGGCCCAGCGGCTGCGGAAAATCCACGCTGTTGAAGGGCGTCGCGGGTTTCATGCGCCCGGTTGAGGGCGAAATGCGGCTC
>SXGR01548401.1_pt1 | contig 15390 bp, 11 predicted proteins | sample 3174711 | NCBI WGS metagenome assembly SXGR01 (sample SAMN11356860, study PRJNA531348) | freshwater metagenome | isolation source: freshwater sample F1-60 | place: China: Fuxian Lake, Yuxi | collected 2017-12-25
CGTCGCCAGTGAAGTAGTAGCCGGGGTAAGTGCTGTAGTAGGTGTCTATGCAACGTTGGTGATCGCCATAAACGCTGCGAATTTGGCTGGGCCAAGCGGACTTAATTACTAAATTGCCCTCGCCTGCGCCATGAATTTCTTTGCCTTCGGCATCCCATAACGCGGGTTGTACGCCAAAGAAAGGCACAGTCGCCGAACCCGGTTTCAGGGCAATAGCGCCCGGTAGCGGTGTAAGCATGTGCGCGCCAGTTTCCGTTTGCCACCAGGTATCCACAATCGGGCAGCGGCTATCGCCAATCACGCGGTAATACCACGCCCACGCCTCGGGGTTGATGGGCTCGCCCACAGTGCCAAGCACACGTAAACTGGTGCGTGCCGTTTTCTTAACCCAATCGTCGCCTGCACCCATGAGTGCGCGAATTGCGGTAGGTGCGGTGTAGAAAATATTCACTTGATGCTTGTCGATCACCTGCCAAAAGCGCGATGCATCTGGGTACGTGGGGATGCCTTCAAACATCAGAGTTGTCGCGCCGTTCGCAAGCGGGCCGTAAACGATATAGCTGTGGCCAGTCACCCAACCCACATCTGCCGTACACCAGTAGGTTTCGCCCTCTTGGTAATCGAATACGTATTTGTGCGTCATAGCGGCTTGCAGCAGGTAGCCCGCTGTGGTGTGCAATACACCTTTGGGCTTACCGGTTGAACCTGAGGTGTAGAGAATGAACAACGGATCCTCAGAATCCATTACCTCTGGCTCGCAGGTAGTCGCTTGTTTGGCGATAAGCTCGTGGTACCAGAAATCGCGGGCGTTATCCCAGCTGATAGAACCCGCCGTGCGGCGCACCACTATGCAGGTATGCACATTAGGGCAGTTGGCCAAGGCGGTATCGGTATTGGCTTTGAGTGGAACACGCTTACTGCCGCGCAGCCCTTCATCGGCGGTGATGACGACTTGGCAATCGGCATCCAAAATACGGTCTTTTAAGGCTTCAGGCGAGAAGCCGCCGAAGACGACTGAATGCACTGCGCCGATACGCGCACAGGCCAACATGGCGTAGGTGGCTTCGGGAATCATCGGCATATAAATGCAAACGCGGTCGCCCTTTTTCACACCGCGCGCGCGCAAGGCGTTGGCAAGCTGGCAAACTTCGTCGTGCAGTTCTTGATAGGTAATAAATTGATCTTCGTCGGGGTCGTCGCCCTCCCAAATAATCGCCACTTGCTCAGCTCGGGCAGGTAAGTGGCGGTCGATACAGTTCACGCTCACATTCAACTTGCCGCCAATAAACCACTGCACATCGCCCTTGTGCAAATCGCTTTTGGTCACTTGCGACCAAGGCGCTTGCCACGTTAAAAACTGATTCGCCTGCTCTGCCCAAAAGGTATCGGGGTCGGTAATCGACTGCGCATACAGGGTGTTGTAGCGCTCAAGATCAATCGCAGTAGTGGCTTTAAAATGCTCTGGAACAGGATAAAGAGTTACGTCTGACATGGTTGATTCTCACAGCTGTTATTTTGTTAGAGCGGGTTACAAAAGCATGACGGTTATTGAACTGAAGATTGGCAGGCCAACCCAAAAAATGGGGGTTAGCTTAACAGCTCATCTGTAAATTTTACAGTGACAACGTTGTCCAATACGAATTTATATTCGTTTTTGCCAAGCACCCAAAACTCAAGGTTTCAGCCAACAAAAAGCCCGATACAGTAAACGGTATCGGGCTTTTTGTTTTCATTATGCAAATTTAGCCGCCTAGGCCGCCAGTGTGTGCAACATCTTCTGTATTTTTTAGCTAATCAACACTAGTACGTCCACGATATACCGAGGCCAACACCCATGCTGGTTAACGTAATATCTGGAACACTTAAGCGATAAACGCCAGATTGCCTCACAATGGCATCGCGCTGAGAATATTGCCCATGCACCCCCAATTTAAGAGAGAGTGTTTTAAGCAAGCGATAACCAACACCGACGTCGCCACTAACACCCCAGCCATTAAAGCTATCCGTTAAGGTTTCATCGGGTAAATTTGTGTTTTGAATGGCGTTATAGATCGGCGTATTGGCACCTATTTCAGCGTACCAACTCCACGGTGATTGCGCAGGCTCAAGGCGAGTATCGTAACGTAGCGCAACGTTTGCTAAAAACGAATACTGATCCTCTGTGACAGCCCCCAAGGAAAGATCAAAAGCAGCCGGTGCAATAGCCGCCTCAAACTGAGCTGCGCCCGGATTCGTTTTTTGAAAGTTCGAACGCGTAAATCCAGATGATGTGAATTTACCACCCAGCACTAGTTGTATTTTAGGTTGCAGCGCATACGCAAACCCCAGCCCAATTTCTGAATATTTAATTTTAAATTCATCTTCTTGTATTTGCCCAAAACGACCGAGTGACCATTTCTCCTGCTGAATGCTGGTCGCTAGTGTTGTTGAGCCTTGAACAATTAATCCCCATTGATCATTTAATTCCGAATAGGAAAAGTTGCGCAATGTTGGGTTATTGGCTGAGGCTGATTGTGTAATTTTTCCTTGACCTGCAAATTCAGCTAAGTGTTCTTGGTAGTCAATATGATCAACACCCAACTCAATGTCGCTGTATGAATCCGCCAGTGCGCTGCCGGTTACTGCAATAGATAAACTGGTTATAGAGATGAATAGAATTTTTTTTATCATAAGGGTCATCCAAAAAAAACGGCGCAGGGTGATCTGCGCCGATGATAATTTTTATAAAAACACCATAGGTTTTTCTGTAAATTCTCGCATTATTTTACGAGTAATTACGGTGCTATTTTAGGGGCAATGAATGTTACCTCAACACCATGATCCACATAGGTTACCTTAAGCCCACCGTCTACTGGCTGCCATTTCATACCTGTATCGATAGAACAACTGTCGCTTGGGTCAACTGCAGTGGTATCGCTCTCTATATTGTTGGTCATAACAAACGTAATGGGGTTCCATGTGTAGGTGCCCATTGACATGCCTGTTTTGCAGTTAGGGTCACTATCAGGACTGCTGGTTTTTGAATGAACAAATGTATTATTGGTAAAGGTAAATACATCGCTCTTAACATCACCCCACTTGCCCACTAAAGGATTCGTGTAATTCTTAAGGCCTGCAGTAATGCTTGTATTCGCAAAGCCGTTGAGCACTGTGAAATTAGACTCCTGCACGTCGCCTGCTTTAGCTATCCAACCCATGCGCAAAAATCCGGCATGTTTCACGACGATAAAAGTATGTTGATCTTCGTTAAAATCACCTGCATTTAGCGCCGCTTGCGGTAACTCTATTTTAATGGCGGTTGCATCAGTTGCTAGGTTAGGCAGGGTGACATATGACCATGTGCTCGTGGCAATAAGCACAGAGCTACCTGTCCATGTACGCTTATAATAACGCACAGTTTTAGCGTCGTTATTGATGAATTGAGCTGCAACATGGCCGTTGCCAGCAAAATTAACGCCAACACCTTTAAAGTTTGAAGCACTTGGTTGTACATCAGCAGAAAAAATAGAGTTAAGCGTGGTATGCACACCATCATAGCTAAGCGCATTGACGATATCAGCGCCCCAGGTCTCTAGAACATCGCAGTTGCCACCATAATCAGCAGCAGTTTTACTGCCTTTGAACGGACAAAGGCCGGTGCCGGTACTACCCTCATCATTTGAAAGTGTATAGATATCAACCGGTGCCACTATATTCCCGCGATACGCCTTAGCGCCTGCGCCAAAAGTAGCAGTTGGGTTAACAACACCGGCTAAAGCACTGCTATATGCCTGCGTTAGAAAGAAATCCACTATTTTACGGCCAGCAAGATCAATAACTTGCGTGGTAACAAGGGTACTTTTGTCGCCATCGGCAAGGCCATCGGTCATAGTAACCGAGCCGTCGGCATTATAACTACTGCCCTTAGATAGCTCATTGGTCTCAACCCAACCCGTGCTACTTAATACAATGTCGCTATCACCATTGTCGAATGGCGCGGTAGCAACAAAACCTGTGCCGTTATAGTGCTCGCGAGTTTCTAAGGCCAAACCAACTAAAGCGCCATGAATAATGGCCTCTTTCCCGGTCGCGTCATATGTGTCCGTATCAAACCAATGCAAACCACCTTCGTCGCGAAATAGCGTAACCATGTTGCCTGTAGCAGGAGTCTTCACGTTTAGCGCCTCTTGCGCCACGATTGTTTTTATCCAATCTTGAACCGCTGTTAAAGCCGCAAGCACACTGGTTTTACCTGTGAAATCTTGATCGGCCAGTTTTTCCTGCACGTTATTAACAAGGTTTTCTACGGCGGCGATTTGTGCAACAGACTTAGGGTCTATACCCTGACTTTGAAAGGTGCCTGAACCACCCAATTCTTGTATAAAATTTTTGTAGGCCGATGTAGAGCCAATATCAATATCTACCGTATCACTGGTTAAGGGCGCAAAAACCAAGCCGTCTTGATTGATGTTATCAATCACGGTTAGGTCTGTAATTTTTTGCTGCGTCACTGTCGCAAGCGACGGATTCGATAATTTTTTCTTAACGCCTTCTGCTCCGCCCACATCCGCAACAATAACGGTGTCTAACCGTGGGTCAACAGCGGCTTTGATATTCCAGTTGCCATCTTCTTTTTTGGTAATATCGCTACTTTTAATGTTGTAGCGCTCTACCACCACGCCCGATAAACTCACAGAAACCAACGCAAGATTACTGGCTGTTAAGGCAACATTTGTTTCACTGTTGGTACTGTCGGCACCTAGAAAGCTCGCAGGCACATTCACACTTACGGTGTAATTTTTGCTGACAACAACACTGCTGGAACTGCTGGAAACGACTGAACTGCTTGAACTACTAGGACTACTTGACGCCGGCGCGCTGCTGGCTGGCGTTACTGAAGGCGTTGAACCCGATGAACCGCCACCACCGCAAGCAGAAAGGGTGAGTATCAACGAGACTAATGCACTCGCAATAAATAATGGTTTTGTTTTAAATACTGGCTTCATGATTTCCCTTGCTCTGAAAATAGTAAGAATTAAGCACAATGTGCAAACAGTGTTACGGATTAGCGCGGTAATCATACAGCAAAAGACATAGAGCGCATCACCCATATGGGGTATGCGGTGCACATAAAGGGGGGAATGTTTATGCCTTCAAAGGGGCGTAATTAACCAGCCTGTAAAAACAATTCACGCTCATAAATGGCGATAGCCTTAGGTCGCTCTAAGTAGCTACAGCCATAACAAATTGAAGGTTCATGATGCTCAATGGTAGATGCATACATGCTCCCTAGCAGCGGGCAAATGAATTGGTAAACCAAAAACGCAGGGTTACACAGCTCAACAAGCCAAACAGGTTGAGCTTAATGATATTCAAGACTTTCATAATTTAAAGAAAGGGCGTAATGCGCCGTCAGAAATGGCTAGCGGTTTCCTTATAATTCTAGCAACGCGGTTAAAAACTCTTCCCAGACACTATGCACTAAAAACTTTCCGTGCCCAGGCAAGCTTTTAAAGACCGCATTCGGAATAACTGCAGCCGTGGCGCGGGCGCTATTAATAGAGACGGTTGGGTCATCTTCGCCATGCCACATTAATGTAGGGATGGCAATTTTGGTCAAGTCCACGCCCCAATCATCCTGCAGCCACTGATATTCATTTATCACAATTTCGTTACCCTGATAGAGGGTTTCAGTCATGCTTTTAATAAAACGCGCACGACGGATAGGGTCGCGCAGCACAATGCCATCGCTCCCGCCAAACGCTTTCACCATATTGTCGTAACTCTTTTCGGGCGCGCGCCGCATACCGCGTTGAGCAAGCCGCATAAACATGGCAAATAAATAGGGGCTGGCGCGATGAATGCGCAAAAATAATGTGTGCATACTGTCAAGCTTATCTAGCTCCCAATGCTCCAGCGGCACCATTGAACCTAACACACCTAAGCGCTCAAACAATTGCGTTTCAGTTGCGGCGGCGCACATGGCGTAGGTGCCGCCTACACAGTTAGCCGCCATTACCGGCTTATGCAGATTCAAATGGCTACACAAGAACACAATATCTTGCGTGAAACCCGCAAATTGCATATTGGGTTTATAGGTGGATGTACCGTAACCAGGCCGAACGATGTTAATAATGCGTAAGTTGTTGGCGCAATACCACGCATGGTGCGGTGGGTGATAGGGGGCCCCACCACTCAACGCCCCAAGTACAATTATTGGCCGCCCCTTTGAACTGCCATATTCAAACCAGCTCAATACTCGGCCATCTGGCAGTATGACGCGCTGCTCTTTTGATTCTTCCGGCACAGCCAGCTGTTGATTGGCCGCCTGTAAAAAGGCGTGCCCCATGGTTTGGCTTACCAATTCTACCTGTGAGGACACATTGGTTTTCGCCATAATGGATTTGAGCTGCGAACGCACCGTGTGAATACTCACTTGCAAGCCGTTTGCGCACTCATTGAGGCTGCCTTCTTTACACAACAAGTGCAGTAAACGTGCTTCGGCGAGGGTTAAACCAAATACCGATTGAATAACATCGGGCGATGGTACGACTTTGTTGTCGTTGGAGATGATCCACACGATGGCTCGTAAGGTTGAGATGGCACCCATCGCATCGGATTTTGCCAAGGGAGTACAGAGTAAAGATAACTTCCCGGCGGGGGAGCTGAGCATTTGCGTATCGCGCCCTGCTTCCATGCTTAATACACGCGCTAAATCTAACTTCAATGCCTTATCCTGAAAGTGCAGCGAACCATTGGGCGCTAGAGTGATAGGCGCTGCCGCCGTGAGAAACTCTTGCGCCGCTCGGTTGGCATCTATCACCCGCATATCCACATCTAACATGAGTACCGGCCACGGCATGTTGTTGTAAATACTGTTGAGTGTTTGCTTTTGGTCTTCTAGCGCATGTATGTATTCATTGTTGCGTGAAGCGCGCTCTAAGTGAGATACCAAGGTTTGCACCCGCTCTGCTGGTGGGTGCACTTCAAAGCCCTCTGCGGTTATTTGTGGCTGAGTAAAGCGGGTAATAGCGTCAACTAAGTCTAGCCAGTCACCGGGGTTGGTAGCGGAATCATAAATCTTACCAATCAGCTCGTCTTGGCTTGCATCGTTGATTTTAATCATGGCCACCTACTCCCTTATTTTATGCTTAGAACCTAATACTGCCCTGCAGTGCAATACTGCGTGGAGGTTCATAATACGCGTAATAACCGGAACCCGTGCCTTGCGTAAACGTACTGGCCAACGGCAGGTTGCCCGCATAAGTCACTATGCGCCTATCGGTTAGGTTTTTACCTATTAGTGCTAACGCCCAACGGTTATGGCTACCGGCTAATGCTATACGTCCATTCAATTTAGTGTAGGCAGGCTGCTTCATTCGGGGGTCGAGTGTTTGTGTGGTGAGGTAGCTTGCGCTGTAAAGCACATCGAGCGTGGTGGTGAGCTGTAGGTTGTTAAGCAAAGAGCGGCTGTAATCCCACCCTAGATTGCCCTGCACGTTTGGCGCGAACTCACGGGTTTTGCCGGTAATATCGCAAATGCCATCACCCACAGGATTTAGATTATCCGCTTGACCAAAGTAACATTGGCCATCGGGGAAGTGCGTGTAGTTGAAATCAAGATAGGCTGCACCGCCACGCATAATGAGCGTAGGTGTTATTGCCCATCGCCCATCCAACTCTACTCCCTGCGCCACGGCGGTGCCCACATTGGTTACATTTGCGCTTAAGCCGTTATCGGTTTGGCTGGCCTGCATATCGCGTAATACCGAACGGAACAAGGCGATATTGGTTTCTATGCGGTTATTGGCGAACGCGAATTTACCACCAAGCTCGCTGGTTTTAACGTGCTCAGGCTTGAACTCCCATGTGCCTTCAAGGGCAGGGATAACGCCACCCAGTGTATTGGGGATAGCATTGGATATAGCGTCAAACCCGCCCGATTTAACACCCGTGGTGTAACTGACGTAGAGCATATCGGTTGTGTTGAGATTATGTTGCAGGACGATATTCGGGGTGAAATCAGCCTCTTTACGCTGCCCTGAAATTTTATTGTGGGGGTCAATCCGCACGATTGACCACAGCTGATTGTAAAGATCCTCAGGTGTGCCGAGAGGCAGTACCTCACCCCTAGGAGTGAGGTGATAAAGATGGCGATTTGCATCCTTATCTTCTTGGGTGTAACGGCCACCCACAATAAGACGACTTGCCTTGCTAATATTCCATGTACCTTGCGCAAACACGGCATAAAGATCGCCGTGTTGGGTAAAGTCGCGATGGCTTGCAGCACCCAGCAACCAAGGCGATATCACTTTGCCAATAACCATGCTGTTGCTGGGCACACTCGCTTTATAACTTACATCGAACGAGCTGCTTTGGTATAAGCCACCCGCAAGCCAACGTAGGGTTTGGTTTTCAGCCGATGCTATGTGGAATTCTTGGCTAAAACGCTGGTAGCCTTCCTCTAAACCAAGATTCATGTTGGGCATGCCCGTTAGATCGCAATCGCACAGGCTATCGGCATCATAGGCTATGTAGGCGGTAGCCGAAGTAAACCTAAAGTCGCCCAGCCGATGCTCCACATTGAGTGTTATATTCTGCGTATCAGTAGTGGTGAAGTCACCGTTGGATTGGCTCTGGCCATCTTCTGTTGTATCCAAATGGTAGGTGCCCGCCGTTAAAAAAGACACGGCAGTGGCGTAAGGGTTAGGGTTGTTGGGGGTATTACTCACCGGATTAACCACTTCTACATTCCGTCCCACATCATTAAAGCTGCCATCTTCAAGCTTTAAGGTGAAATCCCACGCGTCGGTTGGTTTCCATTGCAGTGTTACACGCGCTAGCTCGGCATCCTCTGCCGCTTCAAGGCGGTTTAAGGTCGTGTTTTTAATAAAGCCATCATAGGTTTTATCCATAACAGCCACGCGGCCCGTTAAGGTGTCATTCAGAGGGCCAGAGACCATGAGGCGTATATCCTTCTCACCGTACTCAGGCTCATAGAGAGCGGTCAAATTGCCTTCGTATACCTGACTTGGCCTTGCATTAATAACGTTAATAGCACCTGCGGTGGTGTTTTTACCCAATAAAACACCCTGTGAGCCACGCAGTACTTCAATGCGCTCAACATCCAAAAATGGCGCGCGCGCTAATCGTGGGCGTCCGAGATGAATGCCATCTACAAACAACCCTACCGATTGCTCATAGCCTTGGTTTACATCTGAACTCATTCCGCGAATGCTAAGAAGCGTGCCGACACCGGTCTGCGTCATGGTGAAGTTAGGCGTGTAACCGACGAGATCTTGAGCATCCAAAATGCCGCTATCTGCCAATTTATCGCCGCTGATAGCGCTAATGGAAACGGGGGTATCCTCAAGCTTTTGGGGATTTTTATAGGCCAGGATTTGAACTTCATCCAATACCGCCGCGTCTTCAGCGTGAACGAATAAGGGTACACAGCAAATAAAACTAAACACACAAGAACTGAGCGCGAGGAATTTGATGATAACCACCTATGAGCCAAAGAAAATAAGTATGCGCATATGAGTTTAAGCGCCATAAGCACGAGGATCTTAACGCACTAACAACAGATAGGGTATTTTTTGTAGGCACTGATTTTGTAAATACTGTAAAAACAAAAAAGCCGCAAATGCGGCCTATATTTACCTGACAACTTAACGTTTAAGCGGTTGCGTATCCTGATTTTGCGTAGGAATGCTGTCTGAGGTGCGATTGACGGTGTTGTCTTCATTGAGGTAAACCAAGGTTGGCCTGTGCTCTGCCAGCTCTGCATCATTGAAATAACCGTAGGTCGCAATAATCACGCGGTCGCCAACCGACACCTTACGCGCAGCTGCACCATTCATAGAGAAAGTGCCAGAACCCGCTTCTGCGAGGATGATATAGGTGTGGAAACGCTCGCCATTGCTCACGTTATAGATATCAATCTGTTCGAATTCGCGCATACCCGCCAACTTCACCAAGTCGGCATCAATCGCGCAGGAACCGTCATACCAAAGCTCCGCTTGGGTCACCTTGGCCATGTGTAATTTTGCTTTAAGCATATGAGTTAACATAAGTAACCTCCAGAAGCGGAAAGAACTAACACTAAAAATAATAAGTTGGCTTTAAGATTTTAAAATCAGCCGATCATAATCAGCGTGACTTCCTATCCAAAACCAAAGTAGTCCTTCATCTACTTCTATCGCCAATGCTCGGTAGTAGATACCTACTCGAACCGACCAATAGCGCCCAACTTTTTTCAAATGCAATACGGATATTGAGGGTTTTCTTTCAATAACTCGTATTGCTTATCCGCCAACTTTTGCACCGCTAATGGCAATGCGTCATACGCATTCCAGAAAGATTCGCTAGCAAAATGAATCACAACCTTCTCGCACTCCCTGACTTGTATTCTGCCAATGCCGAATCAGCAATAGCATCTAGCTTTCCGTCTTTTGCATCCTGCTCGATTTGCTCATCCCACTTATTGGCATCAAATTTTTCATACCATGCGCGAAACTGTTTTAGCTGATCTTGTGGCAAACCAAGAATGCCCTGCTCAATGTCTTCAACACGCATAGCACAACCTCCGATGATTAACCCAATACCACTGAAACATTATCTATCAAGCGCGCGCCCTGTGTATACATAGCACCTAGTATGGTGATTTCCGTATCGTCGTGCGCTGCCATCTCGAGCGTGCGGCTATTGCAGATATTCACATAATCCACTTTAAATCCGGCCTCCATAATTTGTTCCTTCGCTGCCTCAATCAAACCGTTAAAATCACGGCGACCTTGAACAATTTCTTGCTTGATCCAATTCAAACTGCGATTCAACTGCGCCACGCGCGGGCGCTCATCGGCAGTGATAAAACCATTGCGGGAGCTCATAGCCAAGCCGTCGGCTTCGCGCACAATCTCACCGGCCACAATCTTAATGGGGATGCACAAGTCTTCCACCATGCGGCGAATAACGGCCAACTGTTGGAAGTCTTTAATACCGAAGACAGCTTCATCCGGCTGGACGATATTGAATAACTTGGTTACTACGGTAGTCACGCCTTCAAAATGGCCAGGGCGACTTGCGCCACAGAGTACATCGGTCATGGTCGGCACTATCACACGGGTCTGCTCGGCCATGCCGTTGGGGTAGATTTCTTTATCATTGGGGCAGAACAAATAATCGCAACCAGCGGCTTCCAGTTTGGCAGAGTCTGCCGCCAAGGTGCGCGGATATTTATCCCAATCTTCATTCAAACCAAACTGCAGCGGGTTCACGAAAATACTGGTGACCACCACATCGCAATTGCGCTGGGCTATTTTCACCAGCTCTATGTGTGCGTCGTGCAAGTTGCCCATGGTAGGTACAAAACCTATGCGTTTACCGGCTTTGCGCTCAGCAGCCAGCGCCTCACGAAGAGTTTGGATGTGATGAAAAACCTGCATGCAGTAGACCTGTTTAAAAATGGGCAGCGGAGCATGAAAACGGGCGCGGATGATACACGTTCAAGTTGATGAAGTACATTTATGCGGTTAAATTTTAATCTACTCTCAAGAAAATGAGATTGAAGCAGGGATCATTTAGCAAGGTAATCTACCCGGGGCAGATTTTTGAAGTGAGCGTCGCACGTCAGTAAGTGCGCACCCGCTCTTAAAGCACTGGCGTAAACTATCGCATCAGCGGTGGCGAGTTTATGGGCTCGGTGTAGGTCAGCCGCAAGAAGCGCAGTCTCGGTATCCAGCACCGCAATTCGACAAGTTTGCGTGTAGGCAATAACCCTATCCGTCTGCTCTTCGCCCAACTCACGCATTAACCATTTTGATAGCTCTAACTGGACGATGGTGGGAACAATGCAATCGTCTTGCACAGGGAATAAAGGTGTGAGCTGCGGAACCAAAGTACTGCCTGTTAACCACTCAATCCACACCGAGGTATCTACTACACAAGCCATCAATAGCGATCCTCTCGATCACGATAACTGTCCGTATTGGCTCCTTTGGCAATACCGGCCAGCTCAGAAAATTCAGGCACCGGCATAATGAGCACGCCTTTTCCTTTAGGAATGAACACAAACTCTTGGCCACTCTTCCAATGCTGTTCTTCACGCACACTGAGCGGGATTGAGATTTGGTATTTACTGGAGAGGGTAGCGGTAGCCATTTCTTACAACCTAATTATCGATCACGACAAGGTAAGAATAGGTTTAATACTCAAAAATAACAACTCCAACATAGCGCTTTATTTATTCAACCAACCTATAGCACCCATAGTGTTGCGCCACACATAGCGATGGCTGTGGGCGTAAATAATGGCTTCATGCTTATCGCCAATACCAAAGTACTCGGGCAAGTTGGAGGGTATTTTATGTTTGCCGCTCAAATAGGCTGGCACATGTTTGTTGTAGTCTTTTGCATCTGCCTTAAGCGCACGTGCGCTAGGCGAATCGCCTTCTTGTATATACCGCATAAGCAGTTTGCTAAAAAGCATAAAGGCGGATAAGTCGTCTTCGTAGGCATGTAGCAAGGCATCAGCTTTTTCCAACTCATGCGTGCGAATGTACACACCAATCAAAATATGCCGTAAACCTTGGTTGTCATTAGGGTTAAGCACCAAGCCTTTTTCATAGCATTCAATCGCACGCGCAAATTGGCTAGTCTCAAAATAGGCATCGGCCAATTCACACAACACTTCCATATAGGGCCGAGTCTCGCGAATCAACCAAAAATGACCTGTATTTTCATGAAAAAATGATTCGCCTAAAACTTTTTCGCCACACGCGACAGCTTGCTCTAACCAGCGAATTGCGTCTTTACTGTTGGGACTGCAACTCGCCAAGAATGAGTAGATTTCCACGTTATTAGGATCTAACGCCAAGGCTTGTTTGGCTAAGTGTGCAGCTTCTTGTCGGCTAGGCGCTATCTGCGCTTGTAGCATTAGGTCTTCACTGGGGCTTAACTCGCCATCCCCAAATAAACTCAATTGCTCGTCGTCAGGTTCAAGATCAAAATCTTCGTCATCTAGGCTTTCTGTATAGAGATCACTACAGAGCTCAGCATAGGCTTTGGCGATATCGGGAAGATCCACACAGAATGATGCCGCCATTTCGGCAAATTTTTTGTTAGTTTTAACGTCTTTTTTAAACTGGCTGCGGGTGTGCTCTTCATCGGCAAAAAAGGTCAAACTGAGCCAGCACATGTTAATAAAATCATCATCGGCTTCATCCAACGGAACCTGATCCCAAAAACCCATAGTGAGCTGCAAGGCCACATCAAAACCATAACTCCAATCGCGCAGCGGATTACCACGCGTAAAGTTATCACTCAGGTTATCGGCATTTAACACGGGCCTAAAAGGAACTTTAAACTTGCCATCACCTAATTGGCGATGAATGTAGTTATAAAGTTGGAAGATCAGGGGAAGATTGTTACTAAGCTGTTCGCCCTCAAATTCTAACAGCTCATCACCGAAAATAGTGGCTAGCCAAAGCTGAGGGGGGAGCATGTGCGGCGTGGTACAAATTCCAAACAAATACCCTTTCAGCTCCATGAGATTGAGCGTGCCCTCAGCCTGAGCGCTCGAACAAAGCCAATCATTTAATTGTTTTTCTTCACGCACAAGGAGTTTTTTATCGCTGGATATATTCACAACAAACTTTCTCACAGTAAAAAATTAACTAAGCCTTAGTACCCATCATTCTGAAAGTACTCCGGTGCTAAGTTATCAAAGCGTGTGTACTTACCGATAAACGCCGCACGGCAAGTACCGATTTCGCCATTACGCTGTTTGCCAATAATCAATTCGGCGATGCCTTTTTCGGGGCTGTCTTCGTTGTAGTATTCGTCGCGGTAGATAAACAAGATCACGTCGGCGTCCTGCTCGATGGCACCCGATTCACGCAAGTCTGAGTTCATGGGGCGTTTGTTGGGGCGCTGTTCTACGCCACGGTTTAGCTGCGAGAGCGCAATCATCGGGCATTCAAATTCTTTCGCTATGCCTTTTAGCGAGCGCGAAATTTCCGAGATTTCTTGGGTACGACCTTCACCACCACCAGCTACAGTCATCAATTGCAGGTAATCCACCATGATCATGCCGGGGTTGCCGTGTTCGCGGGCGATGCGGCGAATTCGGGCGCGCATTTCTTGCGGGTTAAGGCCACCGGTATCGTCGATAAACAGGAGTTTATCTTTCATTTTTTGCACGGCAGACGACAACTTTGGCCAATCTTCTTCGGTGAGTTTGCCGTTACGCATTTTGCCTTGGTCGATGCGGCCGAGGGACGACATCATCCGCATGATCAGCGCGTTGGAGGGCATCTCCATACTGAATACGAGCACAGGTTTTGGCTGGCTAAAAAGTGCGCCTTCCACAAAGTTGAGCGCAAGCGCGGTTTTACCCATAGAGGGGCGCGCCGCCAAAATAATAAGCTCACCGGGCTGCCAGCCCGAAGTGCGGGTATCTAAATCCGTAATACCAGAGGGCACACCGGTGATATCACTCCCAGAACGAAAGAGTTCATCGATGCGCTGAACAGTAGATTTTAAAAGGTCGTTTACGCCGACTAAACCACCCTCTTTCGGGCGATCTTCTGCGATATCCGCAATACGCTTTTCGGCAATTTGCAGCAGGTCGTCGGAATCCAAGCCCGCAGGATTAAAACTGGATTTGCTGATTTCTGAGGTGGCGGCAATCAACTGACGTAAGGTTGAACGCTCGCGCACAATCTTGGCGTAGGCGACTATGTTGGCCGCGCTGGGCGTATTGTTGGCCATTTCGACCAGGTAGCCCAAACCGCCGACGCGCTCTAATTCATCGTGCTTATGAAGTTCTTCTGAAAGCGTAATAACGTCTAGCGGTTCACTGGCTTCTTGCAGCTTGATCATCATACGTAGAATTAGGCGATGATCTTCGCGAAAAAAATCGGTTTCACCCACCACTTCGAGTACCGCATCCAAGCGATTATTTTCCAGCATCAAGCCACCCAACACCGATTGTTCAGCTTCAACAGAGTGCGGCAGCTTTTCGGCTATTTGGCTTGCGAGTCTTCCTTCAAAACTTGAAGGCTCAAATGTGGTATCGGACATAGAGGCTACTTATAAAGGCTTCTTTATCAAGAGAAACTGGTTTTTATTGGGGCAAAAAAAACGGGCACTAGCTGCAACCGCGAGGTTGTCGATAGTGCCCGATTTTAGCTTGCTTGTCAGTAACACTGACCCGCAAAAACTATTAATTGAGACGCGCTAATTACTCAGCGATTACGTTCAATTTAACAGCCTGAACCACTTCAGCGTGCAATTGCACGTCGATTTCGTAAGCGCCAGTTTCACGCAATACGCCTTGTGGCAAACGTACTTCAGATTTCGCAACAGAAACACCAGCAGCAGTGATTGCATCAGCGATATCGCGAGTACC
>SXGR01554774.1_pt1 | contig 15389 bp, 18 predicted proteins | sample 3174711 | NCBI WGS metagenome assembly SXGR01 (sample SAMN11356860, study PRJNA531348) | freshwater metagenome | isolation source: freshwater sample F1-60 | place: China: Fuxian Lake, Yuxi | collected 2017-12-25
AAATTTAACGGTCACGGGTAATGCACAGGTCGATGGCGATCTTCTTGTCAGAGGAGCATTTACCTATATCGAAACAGAGAACATGAAGGTAAAAGATGCATTCATCTACCTTGCTACAGGATCCGCTGGAACGAGTGACTCTGGTATCGTCCTCAGCAAAGGTGCAGGTAGCGGTTATGATCTCGTTCTAGGACAAGACGGTGGAGCCGGCGAAGTTGTGTTCGCGAAGGTGGTGCATAATTCGTCGGGCGATTCGCCAGTCGATATTAACGCCGCGCAACTTGTACCAGCATGGATGAGCTCGCTTAAGGTTGGCTCCACAGAGGGAAGTCTCAGCGGTTCGTTAGCAGTTTCTGCAGGGGGCCTCGAACTCACTTCGGAAGTTGGGAAAACGATTCTTGTTAGTGCAGCTAGCGATCTTAGACTATCTAGCAATGGTAATGGTTCGATCGTTTTCGCAGCAGCTAGCCAAACGCCAGATGCTTCATTTTCTGCAACAACAATTGTAGGCATGCTTAATGAGCTTCGTTTAGACGTCGACGCCGCTGCTGCAGGAGGTAATACTTCCAAGGCAAACTACAGTTCTAGCGACTTCTCGGGAAATATCCTCAGCTTCGCCGCGCAACAAACACTTGCGTCCGCCAGCCATAAATTGGTCGACGTTTATCTCAACGGTGTTCTTATGTCGTCGGGTCGTGATCTTACTGCGATATCGACAACATCAGTAACATTCGATGAGGCAATTGTAACTGCTCTCGTCGCCGAAGATATTATCACCGTCGCCGCACGTGGCTGATAATCGATCGCTTTTGCGATAGCGATCTAGACTAATTGATCGCGGGGCCCGGAGGAAACTCCGGGCCTTTTTGTTTGACGTTTAATAATCGTCAAATAGTCACGGCACAAGAGGTCGTGACCTTGGAGCTCGGCGCTTAAACTAACGTCAAGAAGAGCACAGTCCCCGTACGGATGTTTGACATCATCCTGCCCACAGTTCGAGCCATGAGATGATTTAGGGAAATGACTTAACATTTCCCTTGAGATCCAACAATCTCTGATATTGCATGCCGCATTTATGTCGGCATGCAATGTGAATCCACATCTACCCCAAGAATATCTTCCGTCGGCAATCTATATCCTATATCTTCACAAAATTTCCAAAACTGAAGGGTAGGAAATTTTGGGGATCAGGCTTGTGGAGTAGAGGAACTTATTACGGATCTATTGGAGAAACGAATGAAGAAACTGTTAAAAAATACATTGAAACTCAGCATGACAGGACATGACAATTCATGATATGGCACGAGGTCATATCTTTTCTCGAGACTCATCATAAATCATGTCTTTTTTTAAGATTCGCAATATATTCATGATATGAATAAAAATAGTATTAACATCAATGGCATATTGTCGACGCTAGTCGTTGGTATCGTATTGTGTACATGTTATTTTGCGTGTGCAACAGGCACAAGCGTTTTACCTCAAAGCAGTTCTACAACCGATATTGACTTTACTGCTGGCAGTGCCAATGGCGCCGGTGGATCGATAATGATCAATTCATGTATTGAAGAGTATGCAACGAAAATTATTTCGACAAAACCCGTCGATGTAATCTTTGTAGTTGACAATTCTGGATCGATGTCTGAAGAAATCGAGATGATCAACAAGAATATTAATGAACATTTCGCGCAGACGTTGAGCAATTACAATATTGATTATCGCGTAATAATGTTATCTAATCATGGCGTCGGGACGCTTAAGACGTGTATTGAAGAACCCTTGAGTACAATTCCGTTGAGTACTTGCAAGAATTTACAACCCGATGATCCACCAGGAAATAAATCTGGACAATTTTATCACTATAGTTATGACGTCGCTAGCGCAGATTCGCTATGTTTAATATTAAATACATTGACGAACATAGGGGGATTATATGGCGATCATTTTAAGCTAGCTCCCGATGGGTGGATTACGTGGTTAAGACCATCGGCAACGAAGATCTTCATAGAAATAACCGATGATACTTCTGGGTGTGCTTGGTTTCCTGATCCTTCAAACACATTAAAGAAAAAGGTATTTAGCGACTTTAGCTCTAATTTTGGGGGTCAGATTATATCGATGGAGTGGGACAAGGCATTAACTCTCGTCGCGCCAGAACAATTTGGTACCATAGAAAATCGAAGGTATATTTTTTATAGTATCGTCGGAATAAAAGAAAAACCCAATGCCATCGATGACGATACTGGATTGTCGATCGACCCGACAGGAAATAGCGACGATCCTTTTTTGGCGTCAGAGGGCGTGTGCGTCGATATATGTGACACTGCAGTTGCTCCCGGACCTACATATCAGTGGTTGAGTAAAATGACAGGCGGTCTTCGATTCCCAATTTGTAAGGCCGCCGATTTTGACGTCATTTTTGAAAAGATTGGATCATCGATCGACTCCATCGTATCGACAGCGTGCATCATCGACGTCCCGGAGTCTTCGCCAAAGGGTGATATCGCGATAGAAACTGTTGAAGTCGATGTAGAAAAAAATGGAGGTGGCACGATGAAACTTATCAAAGTTCCAGATGCGTCATTTTGTACTGCGGCTGGCGATCAATACTACATAGACTTGATCGATATGAGCGTTGTCTTATGCCCAGTAACTTGCTTTTCGATTAAGGCTATCGCTGAAAATATTAAATTGACAGCAGATTGTATTTCTTCTATCGAATAGAATTATATCGTATATTTAACTAAATATCGAGGATATTAAAAAATATGAATAATCAAACCATTTTAAATAAAGATGCTTTAACAAATAGGGTTTCTTTCTTACAAGAAATAATTTCACAAAAAGTATTACAGTTTAACGAAATGCTCGAATCTCTAAAGAAATTTGAAGGATATTCGACAGGCTCGAAAGAGATAGTTGAAAAAACTAGTAATCATATAAAGAAACAACAAGCAGAGCTCGATAATTTGGTTACTGGACAAAAAATATCTCCTGAAATTTCTAAGTTTATCAGTACTATTCTAGAAAGCGTTAGATCCTTCGTAAGGCTAACGTGTGGCGACGCAGAAAGACAGTACTTTTCGAAGCAAGGAGAATTATTGTTTCTTCAACAAGAGGTTGAAAAATTAGCTAATACAAAATTAGAATACGAACAAAGAATAAAAGACTTGGACACCGCAACTGTAAAAACGAAGCTAGAAGAAACTGCCCCTAAAATAGAATCATTGCCGGCACAAGATAAATCGCAGACTGGGGTCACGACAGCAAAAAAGAAGAGAGTAAGACCCGACCAGGATCCAACAACTCGTGCTGGACGAGCGGCACTCGATATCGCAGAACGTAGAAAAAAATATCAAAAAAAACTATCTTGAATAAGTGGCAGTCACTTTAGATTCGGCAAGGGGCGGGTTATTAAACGTTATCGCAGTACCGCTAATTGTGAAATCCGCTAGTGATCCTGCTTCTTGAAGTACACCATTAACGAAGACCATCAATGTTGTCGAAGAGACTGGCATATGTGCCATGGTAAATGCGACGTTGCTACCATCTGTGACGCCGGCTAATCTTTCGTTCCATTCAATATTCGAAACACCCGTCGTCGCAGACAAAGTTATTTGACCACCGGGTGCGACAGAAAGTGATATACCCGCGCCGGCTGCGAGGAATGGATCACCAGCTAACGTCGTAATATTTGTCGTTGATACATTTTCTGTAAATTTGCCTACGCCGGCAACCTCTATCGACCCCGTTAATTCAAGCGTATTACAGTCAAAACTAAATGACCCGGTTAGCTCGCAACTTTCAACTCGTAATGAACCGCTAATAACAACGTCGCCACCAAAGACCGCGACGTGTCGATTAGCACCGGCTTCATAGTCTATTTCTTTTGAACCAGAGACGTACCAATAAACATCTTTGCCTATTTCTGCAAATGGAGATCGATAATCTACAGTCGTCGGTAAATAATCAACCTGAATATTGGTAGTTGTTTTAATCGCATCATCTATTGGCGCTAATGCTCTTAATGATTTTCTCACTTAATACTACCTCAACTGTCAAAAGTTTCAAGTTACTTGAATTTCAGTAAGTTCTATTGTGACTGTTCCCATTAGGTTTCCGACTGTGTTAAATGTAGTAGGAGTTACAGGATCTATTACGAATGCTATGTAAGCGGATCCGCTGACAACGACGTCTAAATCATACGTCGCGGCATTAGGAAGAGACAGCGTAGAATTTATATTCATTCTTGTAACGACTCCTGCCGTCTTATAAAAAAGCCCTTCTCTTACAAAAGTTGCAGAGTCAGTTTGATCTCCTGTATCAGTAATTACTGCAGTTGCGCGTACAGAGTATGTTTTATCATCTTCAAGATTAAAAAAATGTGTCAAATTTCCAGACGAATCGTATCCATTAAATCGTAATTCGCTTGATCCATTTGCCGCAGTCCCACACCAAACGATTCTAGAATATTGCGTTTTTCCAAGCACATTATTCGTATAGTTTGTTGCGAATCCGCTGCTGGCTTGAGAATATTCACCAAACCGTTGTGCTTTTGAAAATAAACCGGTTGCCATCGATGCAGCGGCAAAAGCAATCGAATTGTAACCTTGTGCCAGGGTACCCGACATATAAGCAGAACCACTTTGAAATGATGAACCATCGTTCGAATTAACAAAATAATGATAATCGCTGGTACCCGCTTTTTGAACGTATAAAGACCCCGACGTGATTTTTACCGAGCCGCTAACCTCTAGCATGTCACCATTAAAACCGTCTCCACTAGCCATGTTAAGCGAACCACTGATGACGACGTCGCCGGCGAATACCGATCGATCTGCATCAACACCAGTTGCTCCAAGCGCAGCTCGCGAACCGCTGACATAAAAGAAAATATCGGGTGCTATATTAGAAACGAAATCTGCTCCAATTGCGACGGAGTCTTGTGTCTTCATCTGCCCGCCAGAACCAGACACGATCCAATCATTACCCCTGTCAAAAAGTACCCAAGCTTGAGAACCGCCTAGCGTAACGTTTTGTGTCGCCAACAACCACTTATAGCCTTCATTAAACGCGCCACCGCCTATATACACAGTCGCGCCACATGTCAACGTGTCGCCAGGAATTGCATCGTCAGTTCGACTCCACGTTCCAGCGCCTGTATCAACGATGTAGATTCCATTTTCTGAACTTGTTAACTGATCTTTTAATAAAATTCTATTACCGTTGGCGAGTATATTCATAGAACCATCAATGGCCATTGTAGGATCCCATGGTGGTAAAACAACACTCCCCGTCGAGGCAAATTCAACAGATTCTTTCCAGTCTAGATTTAACACTGCGATATCGCTTTCGGCCGAGGAGACGCCAAGAGATACTGGGTCTGGCAGACGACGCACGAAACCATACGTTTTTCGAGCTCTCTGTCTGTCATTAATGATTTTTTTAACAACCATATTCTATTAACTTCTATCGACATCGAATTTTTTTGACACGTTTCTTAGTCTTAAGTATAATATTAGTTTAAAAACTAATGTTAAATAGTCTAAGGTTCAGTTAACGACTATTCGACTTTTTTAATTGTTTCAACGTGTCTTATCATAAAATATAAGAGTCTCGTTTTTTTATTTGTTTCATTAACGACCACTGTATAAATTTTTTGTGCCTCGTCGATTGAAATAACTATGGCCAACTTGTCGATCAGTTCATCTGATATGATGTGGCTTTCTGGATCTTCAACAATTCTAACTAAATCGCCTTTGCGAAACCTCATATCAAATTACTCGTAATTTTAAATTCAAACTTAGCATCATAAAAATATGTATATAAGTGAAGCGAAGGTGAAAATATGCAAATACTACGTAAAGGATCAAGTGGACCAGACATCGAGCGCTGGCAAGTATTTTTGAGAGGATTGCGTCGAAATAGTTTGGTTTTGGTATCAGGAAATTTTGAAGATATTACGGAAAGCGAAACCAAAATATTTCAATCGAAAAAGGGTTTACCATCCGACGGTATCGTCGGACCTAAAACCATCGCAGCGGCTTTACAAGTGGGGTTTTCTTTGATGCATGATCCTATATGTGATATCGACGGTCCAAATTGGCCGCCCGCGCCGACAGAAAGACCGCTGATGGTTCACGAGCGTATACAGCTATTCGGTAATTTTGCCTATAAGCCGGCCGGGACCGTTACGAATCCAGAAGCGATTATTATTACCGACGATTGGCCATCGAAGAATATTTCTTCGATAGAAATTCCACAACTAAAAGGTCTTCCCGGTACGTCGAGTAAAGTATCTGTTCATAAATTAGTCGTCTCTCAGACGTTACGAATGTTCGAACAGTGGGAACGCGCAGGTCTTAAGAGTCACATATTAACGTGGGGCGGTTCTTGGGTGCCTAGATTCGTACGCGGTTCGCGTACGCAATTGTCGAATCATGCATGGGGTACGGCATTTGACGTTAACGTTCGATGGAATATGTTGGGGACTCAGCCTGCGCTACGAGGACAAAAGGGAAGTGTTAGAGAACTCGTTCAAATTGCTAACGATAATGGATATTATTGGGGGGGACATTTTCATAAACGAATTGATGGTATGCATTTTGAAGTGCGATTAATCGTTCCATAAGATTATGAAAAATACTTAATTTTCACACAACGTATTATATCGACGATAATTAATGCTATGCGCAATAAGTCAAAAAGTGCGAAGAGAAAACAACAAGATCTTTACGAAGATATCGCGATCGTATCGCCGGCATCAAATATTACGTTGGACAATCTTATAAAGTCTATGTATACAGCAGCTATAAAATTACAGGAACTACAAAATCCCAAAAAATCTCATTTATTTAACGCGGCTGTAATGGGAATGTCCGCCGATATATCTAAGATGTTGACTCGTTTTAGAAAGATTACGAGCGCGCTAAAGACTGGTGACGACGTACGCATCGAAAAAACCATGGCCTTGGACGAGGGTTACTTGCGTGAATTAATTTCAAGCCTCGTCACAGAAGAACTAGATCGACGTTAAAATCTATGGTGTTAACAAATCATCGTGTTCAACGAACGACAACAAAACAGCGTATTTAATTATCGATCGTTTAAGTCTATATGACTGTGATTGTTAATACGCTTAAACATAGAGATAGGCGTGATTAGATACCATTCAACAACAATTTAAATAAATTAATTGGTTTGTATTGCTTTATTTAAATGGTATTTTTATCAGCGCGCCCATCGTTGAGACGGGCGAGCTGAGTGAGATCATTCTTGCTCGTCGAAGTTTACGACGTAGTAAAAAAGATATTGACCACTGCGCACCGGCTACTTTTTCTTGTTGGGCATTTTGCTAGAAGCTAGTCTGGCTTCCAGTTTTAATTTTCTTTCTAGGATCAATTTTTGAAAATTATTTTCTGATCGTACATTTAAGAGATTCGTATAAAATTGAACTCTCGGCGCGATGCCACTCCAAGTACAAGATTTTGCGCCACCATAAATTGCCATAGTGCCCGAAATGGTTTTACACATATTCATTCCCAAGACAAGGTGGCGTACGGCGACGTTAGTCGACATTGTAGTTGCTTCTTGCGTTGAAGAATTCATCATGCTATATTCGTCTTTTGAGACGAGATTCGTCTTTTGTATTTGCCACGGCGACCGGGCTCGATGATATCGATTACCGTTAGTGATATAGGCATCACACTCGGTTGGGTGACATTTTCCTTCATGAACATTTTTAGCAAACTTCGATTCCCAATATCCTTTAGTCACTAAAAGTAAAGCTAAGTTGCGACGGCCATTAACCCACGTCTTCTTGCAATCTGGCGTATTATATTTTTCTTCGCAAGTCGCCCTAGACGATGCATCGGAAATGGCATTAGCGATTATTTCCATTCTTGCTGTTCGCTCTTGCCACGTCTCTCTATCATAATGAGACGGCTCAAGAGACAACAGAATTGCTACGATATAGTTTACAAAGTTCATATGTTTATTTCCTTTTGGCGTAAATTTATAATCAATAATCACAATTGATTTTTAAATCGCGACAACGATATTACTCCAACGCACGGAAGTTGTATAACGTCGATTAACGTGTTAGGCTTAATTAATTGTGAAATTTAATTTGCATTTTATCGCAATTCTATGTATGATTCACTTTGATAAAATGCAAATTAAATTTCACATGACGATTTATAGCGTCCCGTGTGTAATGGACCTTTTTTATGGTGCGAAAGAATAATATTACGCTGTTCTTCTAGCTTTCGAATTTCTGATTCGAGCGCTCTTTTGCGACGTGCTAAAGTTTCGACACAACATTTTCTTTCGTCTTCTTTTTGAAAGATTTTTTTGTCATTTGCGCTCTGTACCAAAGCGCATACGATAGAACAAAAAATAAAAAATATTGCCATGATTAAAATAACTCCACCTGCTTGGTGGTATGTCGACCCCAAAAAGCCCAAAGAGATACCACAAAAACCCATAAACTTGGCCAAGACGAAGAATGAAAGGGCAATCTTATTGAGAGGCGCAAGATTCGCCAATAAAGACTCTTGATTATTCATTTAATCATCTAATATATGCTATCGTTTGTATTCTATGTCACTTAAGTCGACTTAATTTAACAATTTGTTTCTCAGCATTTTTTAATTTCATCAGAAAAACATACACCAATACCATTACATGTTAAAACTAGCACGCCAATTTGATTTAACGCAGACGGAAGCACGATACCAACTTGATTAAACGTCCATTCGGGCCAATCGGCTTCTTCGACATCACCAACTGGTGTAAGATAAATGGTTTTTTGAGGTAGAACCAATGTGCCTGGTTCTATCACTTGTAACCAATCGGAATTTTTAAAATCCCACACCGTATTTTCTCGCTAAGCGTTTTTCTTTTTATATTTTTTTAAAGAAATATACGCTTCCATTATTCGCTTTTTTACGTCGGGTTCCGCGACGCCCCACTGCCAGAGTATCGAGTTTTCTGTTTCGGAAATTTGTTGTTGTAGATCAACAGCTATAGACTCTAGTCTCGCTATCGATGCTGCAGAAGCCTCGGGTATTTCAATTCCAAGTTCAAGCGCTATACGCACAATTTCGTCGATCGAACTAGTCTTTACTGCTTCTGCTGCGGCAAGATAGAGCGCAGTTTTCTGAGGATCATTATTCGTTCGATCGGGATGCGTTAAAACAGCGATAGATTTCCAGATCTTTTTTATATCTTCGGGAAGAGAATCTATATTCTCGTTCGCGCCGGGAAGACTTTCCTCGACATCAGACGACACATCGACTTGATTTATGTGAGTCGATATTTTATTCGATACGTCGGATCGTAATTTATCATCAATTGAACCATCGATTACTTGCAATAATTCCTTTAAAAAACTAGATTCGAAATCCTTAATCTCTTCGTTGCGATCCTCAACCTCAAGTCTAAAGTGTTCAACTTTATGAGTCAAGCTCTTCCATTTTCGCTTGTTTCTCATTTCCATATTTACTATCGAAACTTGAAACAACGCAATCTTAGTAACGCGGACCGCTTAATATTTATTGATAAGTTAAATTTGAATATATCGTCAATTTACACAATTATGATTCAATTGACGATTTTATCTTTTTCGATAAAAGGAATAATGCATGTTTAATTTTGGGTGTAAGAAGTAACATAACTTTTTCTATGTCGACTTCTCGTAATTCATTTTGAGAAATGACTTCGAGCTCTTTGATACTACCGTCCCATTCCGTTAACGAATTATCCTCCATAAAGTCGACGCAAGATTCGTCGACGGTTCCTGAAAAAATAATCGAATCTATTAATTGAGCAGCCCATCGTGCGACATCATTTTCGCGCGTTGTTTCTTCTTTAATCAAATTTCGTCGTGAATAAAAGATGCTATTCAGACTTTTTACAATATCTCCCACAAAAGAACCCTTATAATTTTTAATCTCTTCAAGAATTTGATTAGTTACCTTAAGCGAATCTTCATCCCATTTTGCCTTAAGCGCCCTAGAAATCATAAACTTTCTAGACGGTCCTCCTGTGAGATCTGGAATCTCAAGTTCTATCTTCATTCTCAACACGGGTTTTTCATACCTAGACATTAAAATTCTCCAATTTCGTCAAATAATCGATGCCTTGTACGACCGTCGTCATTATATCGCGAGGATCGATCGCTCACGATCGTTGACAGTCGTAACCCAGCCCGCACCGACCCATCCGATTATTCCCAGTGGCGTCAGAACTTGATACGAGCCCGTCGTCCATTCATCAGTCAGAGAACTATCGTTCTTTTCGCGTTCTTTTCGCGTCGTTCGACGAGCGTTCAAGACTAATAAAATGTCATCAGATTTCACTACTGCACAGTCCTCGTTAAAATCGCTGCAGCGCGACTTCCATATTACCAAATACTCTTGATCGAATCGCACGACGACCATTGTACCGGGTCTTAAAAGAGCTTTAGACATTATTAAATTAATTTTTTAAAAATTATAATAAGTCTGATTATTTGTATCAATACACAGGTAATTATAGTCACAGCACGATCGACAAGGAATCGCATTAATGACAACCACAACCACAACCACAACCACGACCATGCAACAAGACTATATAAGACTCATATACGATGTTCGCGAAGAGTTTCCAGATTTCGAAATCTTAAAAAAAGAAGATTCAAGATTGATGAAGCTAGTCGACGTGCTATTAAAAATAATTACTGTCGGTCAAATGAATACGTTTTTGACTGGATTTATTACTACGATGGGAAACAAAGTTTATATTCCAGCTAGCTGGCAAGATCTTAATCTTGTTAATAAAATAGAAATTTTGCGTCATGAAAGAATTCATATGAGACAATCGAAAAAATACGGTCGTTTCATTTTTTCTTTTCTTTATTTAATGGCGCCTCTTCCTGTAGGACTAGCATTTTTTAGAAGGAAATTTGAAATGGAGGCGTACGAAGAAAGTATGCGCGTTCTTTATTTCTACAAAGGAAGTTCGGCATTTACCTCGTTGCTAAGGGAATTTTTTATCTCTCAGTTTATTTCTGCAAATTATTTTTGGATGTGGCCATTTCGCAAAAGTATTGAAACGTGGTACGACGACGCGATAAAGAAAATTCAATCGGGCGATTGAAATGTGACAATTTGATAGTCATTACGACGGGTTAAACGTGTGATTTTTGCAATTGCTAAAAATTCTTCGACGAATTCTAAATTCTTGCTTAGAACGAGCTTAAACGCATATAGATATTACTAGTGATTTAAAAATCCAGAAAAGAGCGAACTATGAAATATCTTTCGACGCTGCTAGTACTTGTATCGATATTAATAATAGGAAGTGGTTGTTGCGCTCCGATAAAAACTGTCGCCGCGGCGGCTGGTGAAGACGATAGTTTACAAATAATAAAACACGCTCAAGACAGTACAGTTGCGCTAGTTGTTGTCGAAAACGACAAAACGTCCTTATACTGCGGCGGTGTATGGGTTAGTAATACAAAAATAGTTACAGCTGCTCATTGCGTTGACTTTTCTGGAAGAATGATTACGGACACACCACCGTGGGAAGAATTCGACCCGACAGGAACAATCGTCACGTATATAAATCACTCAGATTTATCACCCGATGGAGATGTTTTGCCAGGTCAGGTCTGGATCGGCGTCGTCGAAAAGTTCGATGCTAGCCTGGACTTGGCACTTATAAAGCCAATACTTGGCGCGACGCCGCATGACGTCGCGCAAATTGTCGATGGTAAGTTAATTACAGGTCAGACTTTGCACGTCGTCGGTCACACCGCTGGTGTAGCGTGGACTTATATGAGAGGATATGTAGTTAATTCACGAAGACTAGCAGGACCAGAACCAATTGTCGTAAAGGCAATTCAAGTTTCGACGCCGGCGTGGTATGGAAACTCCGGCGGTGGGGCGTTCGATATCAATGGCAACTTGGTTGGTATTTGTTCGTGGATTAACTCTAGCGTTCCTAGCGCTAGTTTTTTTGTGCATTACGAAGAAGTTGTAAAATTTCTACAATAAACGCTATTTAGTTAATAGCTTTACAACATCGGGTGGTTCCCTCGTAGAAAAAGTGAACCACTGTTCGATGGTTTCATCGTACGTGTGTATAAGTCCACTATCTTCCTCAAGTTGTTTAACGACGCAGACAGAAAACGTATTTTTTCCACTCCTGAGTCGACTAACAACAAGTTTAGAACCCACTTGTCCTGCGAAATTTCCTTCAATGAGCGCGTCGGGTAAAAAATCGGGTTTAACTTTTTTTGCGCGAGGTTTAATCGTCGCTTTACATTTTTCAATTGCCATGTTTATTTTTCCGCCTCCAATACAATGCTAACGCGTTATCGTCGGGGTATACACTTCCCTAAATCGTTCTTAAAAAATATTTCCCATGATCTGGTCGCATAATTTCCTACATCGGGTAATTCTGAAATATGATTCCAGCGTTTATTGATATACGCATCTGTCATTCGAATAGTTGTTTGTTTGTTTTGAAACCCCAGCGGAGAAATAAATCTAGTGACCTCTTCAGGTGATGCCAATAAAAAATCAATTGGTAGACCATTTATGAAAAAATTCTGGAATAACTTTTTCGACCTATTCGCGCGTCATACAATTTAACATTAGATAAGCGACCAAGCACTTCCACGCGTCCGGTAATAAGTCTTCTTATATTAATCCAAATGGTGGTCTTCTTGCTGGGATCATATGAATTGTTTATTGGCGTTGATGAATTCATTCACGTGTAAAAGATCGTTCGCATTTTTGACCAATACGAATCTTTCTGACTTGGCAACGCCAAAATAAGTTGTGTTGTACGCTTCGGTAATTTCTTGTAGTAGTCTTTCATGTTGTACGACTAACCTACCATTGACATTTTTTCGTATACGATTCCACGATCTTCCCAGGGGTGCTATATTCAAACTAGCGTTAAAGATTAAAGAATTTGTATCGAACCATTTAAGGTTTTTGTGATTGCAATCCGTGTCAAAAATTCTAATATCTTCGACAATTTGATATGATCCATTAACATCACAAAGCACACCGGCAGAATTAGAATCCCCTAGCGACCCTTCGACGACTTCGTAAGATACGCTAGCGTCCATCAACGCGTGACGACCGATAGTGACAGAATCCAAAGAACCCGCTACATTTCTTACGTCGACAACGGAAATATATCTTCCACCAGTTTCAATAAATTTACTTAGCACACCCGAAAAAATCAACGCCGGAAATAAATCTCCGCTGCCGCAAGAATATAAGTCAGGTCGACCATCGACAAATAAAATTTGATTATCAGGTTCGAGTCGATACGACTCGTATCGATCTACAAAGCGAATTCTTCCTAGGTCGAATCCAGTTTGAGAGTTAACGTGATCGATGATACGCTGTCGCGAAGATGGACTAACAATAATCCAAATTGGGCCCGGGCCAACAGCTTGAAATATCTTTAAAGTCAATAACGACATATCGATGTCGGGTATTCTTGATAAGGCGCATATCGAATCATTGCGTGTGTCGATGATTTCTGTCATGATGCAATATGCGACTTTTCCCTGATTTATGATTTTTTCGCCGAGCGAGTTGGCTTGTTGGATGTCGTAATCAATTTTTACTACAGCGGGGGGTACCGGCGCCGGTTGGTATACACTTTGATCTCGTGGGTTCATTATTAAATCGAGCAATTCACTTTCGCTTAACCCACCAGGACAGTTAATTTGTGTGCGAAGATTACTTGGAATTTTTTCCAAGCTTCGTCTAAATCTATCAACGAGTGTAAAAGAAGATTTCATTGTCTAATAATATTACTGTGACGCGGCAAGTAATTACAATAATTTGCGCTTAGCACGAATTCGTCTAGTTTGACAAAACTTAAGTGCTAGATTCACCGAAAAGAGGATCAAACGTTTCATGAAATCTTTTCCAGGATCCATCTTTTGTGATCGATTTAAATCCATAATCGTCGAACGTCGTCCTAACGATATGCCAATTTCGAACTGGATTTGATGACGTCATCTCCATAGTTTCATCGATCGTCCATCGTCGAAAAGAAATTAAATTATGATTTCTAGTAAATTGCGCAGCGTTCTGCGCGTTGGCAAGGAATTTAGCAAGCTTGTCGGGATCACTAGCAATCTCTGCTGCGATTTTGTCACCGATTCCAGGGATACCTGGGATGTTGTCGGAGCCATCCCCGCGTAGAGACTTCCAAGTAATGTAATCATAATCATCAGGAGCCTTCAGATATTCTTTCTTAATTGGATTCCATACTTTTACATAGGAATATTCTTGAATTAACTGGATAAAATCAGTGTCATTGGAGACAACAGTCCATGGTACAGCTGTGGACGAGCGATTGATGAGGTTGTAGATCGTGTCATCACATTCGGACGTTGGGTGCTGCACCACCGAAACAGGGAAACGCGCGGATAGCAACTCCACGATTTGATCCTTTTGCCGGAAGAACCGTTGCAACTCAGCATACTTCGGATCCGATTCTTCTACTTTGCGAGTAGCCTTGTATTCAGGTAGGAGTTCGTAGCGCTGTACGGGCCTACCTTCGAGGACGACATAGACTCGATTCGGCTTGAATTCATCGACGAGAGCCTTGAACTGCCTGAAGAAGTTGAAGACCACCGGTGCCGGACCCATCTGGAATCCGCTACGAGCTCGGTGACACAGGTTCATAAAATCAATTACTAAAATTTGTGAGTTTTTTAATGTAGCTTCCATGTTCAAATTCTTCATCAGTTATTCTCAAAAGTTTTAAACGCTTTTTTGAAACCATTCATTGTTCTATGTTCTAGATCCGAGAAATAACCTTCAATGATTCTTTTATCTCGAAAAGACGAACCTAGCATACTTCTTAATTGCGCCCTTGGTGACTCGTTGTTCTGGCGGAACAAAATTCATTTCACGAAGATCGAAGAAGTCATGTTCTTCAGGAACACAAAGCTACTCACCGGTAGGCATCGTAGATATGCAATCGGTCATGCCTCCGCCGCCAAACATCTTCTTCCGTCTTCGAAAAATCATTTGTGTAAACCCGTGGAAAACATTCCCATCAGGACTCGCGCCTGAACCTGTTCACATCATAAACAGGCCACCCCAATTCTGCGGGGTTGCCAAAAAAACATCGAGGTTTATGCCTTCCGCCAACCTGACATGTAAGTAAAGTACTTGGCTTCCAGCTTAGGAGTCAACAACACGGCGCCTGGAACGTCTGGCTTAATAAGTTGACCAAGTTGACCAAGTTGACCAAGTTGACCAAGTTGACCAAGTTGACCAAGTTGACCAAGTTGACCAAGTTGACCAAGTTGACCAAGTTGACCAAGTTGACCAAGTTGACCAAGTTGACCAAGTTGACCA
>SXGR01272362.1_pt1 | contig 15387 bp, 15 predicted proteins | sample 3174711 | NCBI WGS metagenome assembly SXGR01 (sample SAMN11356860, study PRJNA531348) | freshwater metagenome | isolation source: freshwater sample F1-60 | place: China: Fuxian Lake, Yuxi | collected 2017-12-25
ATAAGTATCCAAAGTGCGTGAAACCGCCTGCACCAAGTAAAAGGTGCTGAGTAATACACTTCGGCTCATTTATGGCAACCCGATAGCTTTTTCCACTCGAATTTGTCCCGATGTGGGTTGCAGAACCAGATCGATGGACTCTTGGCCAATGCCAGTCGAAAGGTGGATTCGTGGTTCTGCTGCATCGAGTCCGATATTTAACGCGCCAGAGTGATTGAACGGAATTCCATCGACTGGAACATCCGTCACACTCACAAGCACTCCTGATGCTTCAGAAAAACTATTTTTATTGAATCGTACTGTTCCTGCGTCTGGCGGTCCTTCGATTGTGTAACCGTCAGAAAGAAATTTGATCTTCGCGGGGGTTGATGGATTAGCAATTGTCCAGGCCTGTGCATATTGAATATCCGCCCATAACCGGTGTTGAGCTGCGGAGAGTCGCCCCCCGCTATGGTCCGAGAACATTGGCAATGCAAGCGAGACGATCACAGCAATTATGATTGTCGTGATGATGAGTTCGATCAGGGTAAAGGCTCGACGCATTATTGTCCCCTCCTTAAATTGAGAACTGTTGTTGAGAATTGTTTCACTTAGAAATTGATCTGAATACGAGTTGGAATTTGTGCGGTACCACCGCGAGGAGGTGGCGCTCCCTCGGTGATTCCGGTGATGTCATCAAGCGCGTGGTCATAGAAGAAACTTGCCTCATCGCGCAAGATGACGTGATTCGCCGCGATGCGTCCATAGATCTCCGTCTTTCCACGCAAGATCACAGGATTGGTTGGCATATATATAGATCCGACAATCGAGCTGTTATAGAAATCCCATATAAAAATCGAAGAGAGGAACGCAGGATCTGGATAGATGCGAATTCTCCATGGTTCGATGTACTTTGGCTCCTCTGGTGCAACTGGATCGCACGCTGTCGCAACCCATTGGTTGAGCCACTTCTTGCGGTGAGGATCGCCAAGCTTGTTCGTTGCGTTGGCCTCTGAAGTGCATGTGTAATCACTTCCAATCCACGATTCTGTTGTGACCAAGTCGTATGCAATGAAAAGAAGCAATTGCGAGTTTGTTTTCAACTCGATTGCGGAATTTGACATATCAAAACTTTTCGCGTCAAGATCGAACCACTGCCTAGCCTTCATCACAATCTTTACATTCCCATTGATAATCAAACGACTATCCGTCAGCTTGAATTTGTCATCCACTCGATAGATACCGCTATTCAATGTGACGACAGAATTGTTTGTAATGTTCAGATCACCACCTGCATAAGGAATTCCGAAGAATTCAAAGCATTTCACGCGAATTGGATTCAGCGTGACCGTGACGGCGCTATATGTTCTATTTCCTGTGTATGTCGTGCCAGGAATGAATGATGGCTCTGACGGAGGCGTGGGCATCACGATGGATTGACCAGCGGACAATCGAACTTGTTCGACTTCTTCGGCACTGCCGCCGGTGACAGTCACGCTTTCCGCATTCGAAGGGAAATAAAGATACGCCTGCTTTGTGGCAAATGTTTCACTTGCGATTTCCCACGATGCGGCAAGAGAAGTCTTGCCACCAAGGTAGTGATAGATCATGTCCACATTATTGATTTTTGCCCCCGCATATCCAGCACGCGAGGCGCGAATAAATTCCGTTGGCTTCGCCGCCAATGCGAGAGCGAGTGTGTCGTATGTACCTGGAATTGCGACTGCTTGATCTTCAAAGTATGCGTTGGTGCCGAAGTAAACGCCTTCGTTGCTAAACCAAGTCTTCATCGCCTGCGTTCCAACATTGATTGGATATTTCAATGTGCTTTTTGGCGCTTTCTCCCAGCGACCAACAAAGTTGTGGCCTTCCATGCGAAAGAGTTTGTTTGCAAAGATCGCATACTGACCCTTGACAAGACTTTGCAGGCTCATCTGCGCGCTCATTTGATAACTCGTCTCGCCAACGGTCACTGTGATTGTTGCTTGAAATTCAGTGGTACTGATTGTCGGAGGCGCACCGGTTGTCAAATCAGCAACTGTGACATTGAGCGTTGCGCCGTTGATTTGATAGTTCGTCAACAAAATTCCGTCCGAAAGTTGCGCGCGCCACTGCGACGCAATGATCGCATCCGGCTGCTGGAAGATGTTTGCGAGAACTTCGCGCGAAATTGCCAGTCCTTCTGCCGCTGCCAATCGCGCGCGCGCAGCTTCGCCCATACTGCGACCAACCATAACACTGTGGTCACGCGATTTGACAAACGATGTTCCTGCTGTTGCTGCCACGCCGAGCGCGAAGAGCGCCATCAAAAGCGCAACTCCGCGGTGGGAGCGAGTTGTCGAACGGGAACGACCTGAAAATCGAATCACTTGAAATTGTTTCATGATCCAGACTCCGAACAAATAGGGTGTCGATCAAAGAACGCAAGCGCGCTTTCGAGGCGCACATCGGCCTGCAATATTTCATTTCCATTTTCGGCGACGAATGCAAACTCCACACCCACCGAACGATTTTGACAACAATCACTTGTTTGCCAAACGAACCGAGGCTTCTTGATTATTCCTATGGCAAGTTCTGGCGCGGCAAGACCCGAAGCAATTGGCGAGCGTCGCAATTTCCCCGCATCATTGAGTTGAACAAACAGGTCATCCCAAAATGCGCCATCGACAGTAAAGACTGCCGAATCGTTCGCTGCAACCATATCGTCTTTTACAGTCCATTCGATCAAAGTCCAAGTCGAATCTACTTCTTGGACAAACTCAAGCCAATGCAATTCATCTTCTATCAGGTCAATGCGATCAAATGCTGCGTCAGTACCGCTGCCAGAAGTTAGGAGCGTTTCCGCAGGAAGCCAAAGCAACACGCGTTGTGGACTGAGCGCCAAACACATGCGCGTCTTCAACGAAAGCAAGCCTAGATGTGACTGCACACCTGCGCTGCGCACGATCGCTTCGCTTCGCAGATCCTGAATTGTGAGAGCAGAGACAAATCCCTGAATAAGCGCGACCACAGTTCCAGCAACCATTGTCGTCACAACCGTTGCGATCATGACTTCGATGAGCGTGAATGCGCGTGGACTTTTTTTCATGGCGATACCGCGCCTTCTTCTTCAGTTGTCCACGGACGAAATCGCTGTAAAGAAACAAGATTGCGGGTCTGTCCCTGCCACGAATCAGAAACAGTGACATTGAATAGATAGCCTTGCACGATGAGTCCTGGGAAATCAGGCACCGTGAGATTGGACGCAGTGACGACCGTTCGGCGTGACATCTTGTTATATGAAGGGCTGAAATTCTCGCCGCTTGGGGTTTTGATTGTTCCAGCTGGCTCGGTGATATCCGCCACCACGATCGTGGGATATGACTTTGCGAGATATTCAGCGATGCGGGATTCCGCTGCGGTTCCTGCAAGTGTCATTGAAAGGGATTCTTCCTGCGCGGCAAGTCCACCTTGAACTGCCATCACCATAATGCTTGCAGAAAGAGTGAGGATGACTAGAGCCACCATGCATTCAATGAGAGTCATAGCGCGTCGCATTCCAATACCCTCGGCTCGTTTCAACATCCTCTTCACATATATATATTCAGATTGAAACGCGAATTTGCAAGGAAAAACCGAATTCTTTGCGAAATAGCCGATAAGAATGTCGAGGGCAAAAATCTTTAAAAAATCTTCAAGTTGATTTGATCCCCACATAGATAAATCCGACATTTCATTTGTTGGATAGCGAATGTCGCCGTCCTGCTCTACACCGAAGCGTGTCGTGCTTGCACGACACGCTTGAACCTGAGGAGGTTTGAAATGATTGCACGTAACATTAAGCGCGGATTCACACTGATTGAAATTCTCATCGTCGTCGTAATTCTCGGAGTCCTGGCGGCACTGGTTGTGCCCTCGGTCACGAGTGCTTTGACGGATGCGAACACGGAAGCGGCCGATGCCCGCGGAAGTCAGATTCTCACCATGATCACCCGTTACAACCAGTTCTTGCCTGGTGGCGGAACCGCCATCAGCACGGCTGACGGCGCCATCGCAGCAGCAAGTTTTGCGAAACTTGTGACGGCCGGATATTGCACATCAAGTGATGTTGAGAATCAACTGGAAGCAGATCGTGCTGCAAATTGGACGTTTGCTTCTGGCAAAGTCATCCCAACCCCATAATCGGATCGTTCAGCAATCATTCGAGCCCCCAGCGGCGGGAGCTTGATCAAGTAGAGAAGCGCGCCGCGGATAGAAAACGTTCTGTCCGCGGCACGCTCTTTTGTTGGGTGGGTTCAGTGAATCAGCCATCACTCGAGGAAAGGCAAAGTCCCCCAATGTTCAATGCGTTTAAGTCTTCGAACCAGCGGAGTTTGATTGCAGTCGAATGTGGAGCGAATGCTCTGCGTCTTCTGCAACTCGGCGGAAATGGAAGCATTCCCGTTGTCCAAGCAACCGCAATAGTGTCTGGCGCGGGGTTCGCTTCGCAACAGGCAGGCAGTGACGAAGCAACTGTCCGAAGAATCAAAGAAGCGCTGCGCTCTGGTGGATTTTCTGGAAGATCTTGCGCGCTTTCACTGCCTGCGAAATCGATCTTGACAGAATGCATCGAAATTCCTGCACTTGCAAATAATGAAATGAAAGAAAGTGTTTCATGGACTGCGGTCGATCGACTTGGTGTTGATCGTAACGATGTGATTGCGGGACATCTGCCGATTCGTGTCGGAACTCTTGGGGGTGCGAACTCTGAAGTGTTGGTGGTTGCAACTCGGCGAAATGCTGTCAATCGAACTGCAGCCTTGCTGACTGAAGCTGGACTGGAACCCCGCCGAGCTGAACTCGGCGCGCTTGCAGCAATGAGGCTTGCATGGAGTCAAATCAAGATCACGAACAATATTCCACACTTTGCATTTCTGCATTTGGAATCTGATCAAGCCACACTTGCAATACTCAATAGCAATGGACTTACATTCCATCGATCATTCGCCTGGGAGTCGAGTTCGAACTTAGATGTTCGAGCAATTCCCGTCGCAGGCGAAGAAGATGAATCGCAAGCGTGGCGATGGCGCCAGTTGGCAGAAGAAATTCTGCAATGCTTGCGCCATACTGAACGACGCGCCGGTGGTTCGTGGCCAGAGTTTGTGACCCTCAGCGGAGCGCTTGCCGAAGAACCTGGGATTGCGTACGCGATTCGTACTGTTTGTGGCGCTGAAACACGCCTGATGAATATTGAGCAGACTGTGGACTGGTCAAAAGTCAAGCGACCAAGCGGACCACTTTCTGCGTGGACTTCTCTCGTATCAATCGCCCTGCCACAGATCGCCGTGGCGGCAGTCAATAAACAACGAAAGGTCGCATGAGTGAATTCTTCGTCGATCTTCTGCCAGATGATGCACGCGCGATTTTTCGTCGGCGTGCTCAACTCAGATTGGTGAAATTAGGATCCCTGCTTGCACTCACCGTTGCAATTGGTGTAGTTGTCAATTCATTCGTCGAATTGCGCCGAGCAAAAGCCCAGCACGAAGTGATTGTTGCTCTGAGGGACAAATCAAACAAGATTGACGAACTTGTTGGACAGTCTGCCCAAGTGCGAACAATGCTTCGTAGTGAAATCGCCGCAGATGCGATGTTGCGATCACCCATCAGTACCAGCACGATCATCTCCGCCATTTCACATCTCTTGCCAAATGGAAGCTGGCTCGAATCAATGAAGGTCTCTTTAGAAGAGCAAAAGCCAGGAAAAACACCCACAGCAAATCGGCCTATTTATGTGGTCTATATGAATGGGATTGCACCCAACGCACAAGCAGTGCAAGAATTCGCCGCCGAAATTCGTAAGACTGCGCCTTTCGCAGCAGTCACAGTTCTCGAACAACGCGCCGCGCCAAAGTCCGGCGGAGGATCAGAGCAGCAATTCGTGATGCGAGCGCGCATCGATCCAACTTCAGGGGAAACAGAAGCACGAAAACAAAATCATTCTGAAAACCAAATCGCTTCGGCGCAAACTCAAGTTGCTCGCGGAGGATCGACACGATGAAGATCTCCTCTTTCTGGGTATGGGCGATTGTGCCGACCACCATCAGTGCGACCATCATTTGTCTATTTGCAATTCCAAATTTTCGGGATGCAGGAGTCATGCGTGCGGACAGCAAAAATGTAACAAAGGCAACTGACGAATATCTGATGCAACGGGATGAATACGAAAGCCTTCAATTGGAAGTGAAATCTTTGCAATTACGCTGTGATGAAAATGGCCACACTATTCGAACGGATTCCAACGACAGCAAACTCGTTTCATCTATGACTCGGCCAATCGATGGCACAGAAGTCCTCGATCAATCGATTCGCATTGGGGAACGCGAAGTGCTGAGTGTGCGCCCTGCTGGCCTTGCACTCGACCGTCGCAACGTTGAAATGCAGATGACGGGATCGTTCGACGCGGTGTTCAACACGGTGCGAAAAGCAGAGCAAGAAGCTGGATTGTCACGCGTGCGCTCTATTGACATTCACCGCGAAGGACTGCAAGTGCAGGCGACTGTCGGCATTGATGAATACTTTCACGCTTCTGAGGGCAAACCACAATGACATTTGCCAATCGATGGAGTGCATTCGCCGCTCGACTGGGAACTTCACCCCGTCAACTTGCGATCTTGTTGGCGTCTGCAGTGATTGCGATCGGCATCTTCGGTGGAAAGTTGTTCTTCGCACCAAAATCCGCGGCGGCTGCGATTGCTCAACCAGCGCCTGTTACAAAACTTCTAGAACCTGCCGCGGTCGTCATCCCAGAAATTTTCATGCAAGCAATACCTCATTGGAACCTCGCTGTAATCCCAGCTCGAAGTCCATTTACTTCCCCTGCGGACCTGAAACCTCCAGTTGATGCATCTGCATCAGTTGCAAACACGCCTGCTGCAATCCAATCAACCCTTGTCTTACAAGCCACGCTGGATCGAACCTTCGCGATCGTCAATGGAAAAACTCTTCGCGTCGGGCAAACATGGAAAGACTCAAAAAATGGAAATACTTTCCAACTTCTTGAAGTTGGCGAACGTGACGCCCGATTCTCGGTTGGGAATCAGGTCATAGAACTCTCACTTGATCATTGATAAATCCAAAGGACAATCCAATGAGCAATTTCAATCATCCAGTTTCAATCTCGCTTGGTCAAGTCCTTATGGAATCTGGACTACTGACCGCAGAGCATTTGCGCGATGCGCTGCTTGCTCAGTCGGCGGATTCGCAGCGCAAGATGCTTGGAGAAATTTTGGTCGAGCGCGGATTCGTGACGCAAGACCAATTGCTTCGTGCGCTTGCGCGGGCAAAGGGCTTGGAATTCATCGAACATCCAGCCGAAGTCGCCGATCCTGGAGTTCGTGCATTGGTTCCGGAGGCAATTCGCAACGAAAATATGGTTCTGCCACTATCGCTCACCGAAGGCGAACTGGTCGTTTGCACTGCAAATCCGGATGACTTTGTAGTCACCGAACATCTTGCCAGAATGACTGGATTTCGTATTCGTGTGACAGTCAGCACGCCAGCCGCGCTTGAAGTCGCGTTTGCAATTCCAACTCCAGAAGTGGAAGCCGCAGCCGATCGATCTGGCGAACAATCACAGGAAATTGTCGCCGAGATTCTTGACAACCTCGATGATGTTGTCGGATCTGTCTCTGAACCACAGATGGCAGAGATGTCTGGCAGTGCAGACGAAGCATCCAGCGGTCCCGTTGTGCGCTTGGTGAATCACATCATTGCTTGCGCCGTCGCCGAAGGCGCGTCGGATATTCATATTGAACCTGACGATGGACAATTACGAGTGAGATTGCGCGTTGACGGCGTGCTGCATGTGCGCATCAAACCACCTCACAGAATGCACTCGGCAATAGCAAGCCGCGTGAAAATTATGGCTCGCTTGGATATTTCAGAGCGACGCGTCCCGCAAGACGGGGAAATCAGCGTGCGAGTGAATGGTCGGCCAATCGACCTGCGCGTTTCCACATTGCCTGGAAAGTTTGGTGAAAAAGTCGTCATGCGAGTGATCGATGTTGGCGGCACCCGTATCGGCTTGGACAAACTGGGCTTTCGCCCATCAACTGAAGCGACTTTTCGCAAAGTGATCGACGAACCACATGGCGTCGTGTTGGTCACTGGCCCAACCGGCAGCGGAAAATCGACAACTCTCTATTCGGTTCTTTCTGGATTCGATACTGAAAGCTTGAATGTTTCCACTGTCGAAGATCCTGTCGAAAGCAACTTACCCGGCGTGCATCAAACACAAATGAATATCAAAGCGGGACTCACATTTTCTGGCGCGCTTCGATCGCTCCTTCGACAAGATCCCGACATCATCATGGTTGGAGAAATTCGCGACGGAGAAACCGCCCAGACCGCTGTGCAGGCCGCGCTCACTGGCCATTTGGTTCTCTCGACTTTGCATACAAATGATGCTCCTAGTGCAGTCACTCGACTGACCAACCTTGGCGTAGAGCCTTTTCTGGTCGCCGCAAGCCTTCGTGGCGTGCTCGCGCAGAGATTGGTGCGTAAGACATGTTCACACTGTCGGACCACATATAACCCCGATGCGCACGAAATAGCCAGCATGGGCAAGTATTCGGATGGTGTGCAGGAATTGACCAAAGGAATTGGTTGCAGAAAGTGCCACGACCGCGGCTATTCAGGACGAATTGGCCTCTATGAATTGTTGGTTCCAAACAACCAAATTTTGGATGCAATTTCAGCAAAACTTGATCTAAATGCAATACGTGATTTGCTTTCGAAGCAAGGATTTGAAACCTTATGGGATGACGGCATTCTCAAAGTGCTCGCTGGATCGACAACTTTGGAGGAAGTACATGGCGCATGCCGTCGCTGAACAAGTTCTGACCCCCCGCTTCGAATGGCGCGCTCGTCGAGCGGATGGCGCGCCAGAGCGAGGCATTATGGAAGCCGCAAATTATGCGGGAGTTGTTCGCGAACTTCACAGACAAGGCTTCGCAGTTGTTTCGATTGCGCTCACGGATATTGATGCGAAGCCGATTGCGCGCGCCAACCATAATGATCGATCGCTCAGTTCACGCTTCAGTAAAGATGAAGTTCTCTCATTGTGCACTCAACTTTCTGTGATGATGAAGACTGGAGTTTCGCTGATTGAAGGTCTTGAAACATACGCCGCGCAAACTCCAAGCAAGGAAGCGGCATCGGTCATTCGCCGCATTCGTGACGATGTTTGTGAAGGCGAAGATCTCTCCGCTGCGATGGCCAAATGGCCGCGGATTTTTCCGACGGTCATGATTGCCTTGCTCCAAGCAGCTGAAGCGACTGGAATGCTGGACCAAATGCTTGCGAGAATCTCGAAGGATCTTTCCAAGCAACGTAAATTCACACGACAAGTGAAAGGGGCGATGGCATATCCGGGCATCATGCTGCTCGTTGCAATTGCTGCAGTCACGATCATCATGACGTTTGTCCTGCCGAAGTTCAAGCCGCTCTTTTCCGCGCAAGGCGACAACTTGCCTGTCATCACTCGATATCTCATGGCGGTCGCCGACAGCCTGCAGAATAATGGAGTGATTTGGATCATCACCATCAGCGCGGTGATCTTTGGTTTCGTGTTCTGGGCGAAATCAACTGCTGGTCGGCTTGCGCTTGATTGGCTGCGAATGAACACGCCAATCGTCAAGAAAATGTTTCAACAGTTGTACACGGTTCGTTTCGCCAGCACGATGGGCACACTGCTCGCAGCGGGAGTCAGCTTGCTTGATGTCATCCGCATCTTGCGAACTGTCACTGGAAACACTTTGTACAACCAATTGTGGGATGAGCTGGAAGAGCGCGTGAACCGTGGGCAGGATATGTCCACTGCTTTCCTGAAGTCACCACTTGTTCCGCGTCCCGTCTCGGCGATGATCAATGCCGGCGAGCGAAGCGGGCGATTGTCTGAAACTCTTGAACATGCAGCACAATTTTCGGAAGAAGAGCTTGACTCCGCCATCAAGATGTCGACAAGCTTGATCGAGCCGATCATGATTCTTGGTATGGGTGTGGTTGTTGGTGGTATTGCAGCGGCAATGTTGTTGCCAATCTTTGGATTGAGTAAGTCACTTCATCACTAAGTTGTATGGGGGTCTTCGTGACTCGCCAGGACGTTCGCGTAACTGGCAAGCTTAGGGAACAGTGACGGTCGCGGCGGGGTCGAGGCGCACACGCATCTGAAGAGGTGCGGTGCGCCCACCCCGTGGCGCAGCGGAAATCGATTCCGTGTGCTTTTGAAAACCACTCTTGGAAATAATGATCATTGCATTCTGACTATTTTGCTTCCAAGCAATGATTGAGCGAAGAGGGGTGACTCCAACATCCAGCCCATCGATTGTTACATTCGCGCCTGATGGATCGGATTCAATCAAAATCGCCTCGGAGATAGCAGGCAATTCGTCTTGTTGTGCGGATGAAAATCCGGAAGACTTTATAATTTTACGCCACTGATCCACCAACCATTGCGGCTTGATTGTGTCTGTTGCGACAAGTGCAACGATCGCCACGAGCAATACCGAAAGCGTCGGAACAAGCCAGCCACTTGATCGTCTGATCGTGTCAGGTTCCAGACTATGCGGCTGTTTTTTCCCTTGAATTGAACGATTTTTGACTGCAGTGGCTGGCTCCTTGGAGAACTCCGCAACAGGGTTAGATATTGGTTCTCCACGCAACCAACTACGCAGTTTTATGCCAAGTTCGCGCGCATCTGCAAATCGCTCGCTGCGCTCCCGGCGCAGGCACTTGGCGACGATTCCCGAAAGTTCTTCATCGACCTCGGATAACGTTGATCGAATATCTGGCGCATCAATATCACACACGATGCGCGCAGCTTCGTGAACGGAAAGTGCTCGAACGTCATGCGGATATGTTCCGGAAATCAATTCGAAGAGAACGACGCCAAGCGCATAGACATCCGCTCGCTGATCAATCTTGCGTGGATCGCCGGCGAATTGTTCTGGACTCATGTACTGCATCGTTCCGACGAGTTGGCCAGTTTGCGTTTGTATTGCTGTCATCTCAGAATCATTTCCAAGACATCGCGCAACACCAAAGTCAATGACCTTTGGAGATCCATCCACCGCAACCAAAATATTCGCAGGCTTCAAGTCGCGGTGAACGATTCCCATTCGGTGAGCATGACCAATCGCATCGCTGATCTGCGCAACAATGCCGAGCCTTTCGCGCAGATCGAGGTGCTTGGCGTCGCACCACATGACAAGTTCCTTTGCATTTGCGATGTATTCCATCGCAAACCACGGAACAGCTCCCTCGCCATCGTCATACATCCCGCTTGCATAAAAAGATGCGATTGCAGGATGATGGAGTTTCTTCATCACTTCTGCTTCACGAGCGAATCGTTGGATCGCGATCTGACTCGTCACTGCTCGACCAAGGACTTTCATTGCGACTTCGCGAGTTGCGTCCGTTGTGCTGCGTGCGAAATAAACCCGCCCCATACCCCCACTGCCAATCAATTTTTCGATGCGGTACTCACCCAGAATTTGATTCAAGAGCCCATCAGCAAGACGACTTGGAGTTTCTGCCGGCAGATGTTCTGCGTGCGTCAGATGTGCGCTGTGCTCAGTGAGCAAGCGCTTGACTTCCGCGAGGACTTGCTCATCAATAGTTTGCGTAGCGACCCATGAGGCGGGATCGGGTGTTCCGCCACGAATAGCTTCTTCGAAGAGTCGCTGCGCTTGAGCACGCTGCGCGGGATTCATAGGTGCAAGAATAGCCCAATGTGTATTCTGTGCAGCGTGAAAGTCTTATTGATCATCGTGGGTGCGATGGGCGCCCTCCTCTTCGCACGAGCAGCCAAGTTTGGTCCGATGGAGAGCGAACCGCTCAGTGTGATCATTGCATGGGCGATTTCGATCGCTGCACTCATCAGCGCAGTCTGGCTGGCAAAGCTGAAGTTTGCTGCGTGGGCAGCGATTTTCGGCGCGATGGCGGTTGTTATGAATGTGATCGCACCAATTCACTTGCAGCCAAATTGGATCGTGCCGATGAACATCGCGTGCGGAGTTTTGTGCGCAGCGTGCGTGGTGCGGAACTGGGAGTAACAGTCCAAGACTGGAAGTAACAGTCCAAGACTGGGAGTAACAGTCCAAGACTGGGAGTAACAGTCCAAGACTGGGAGTAACAGTCCAAGACTGCAACGACAGTCCACCCACAATCAAGGGGCAGTCAAAGATTTCGTGGATGCTGGAGAGGATGTTGAAGGCGTACTTGCACGCGGTGTCGAATCTGCTGGTGGAAGCATGAAAACTAATGCCCCGCCTGGTATAATTCCTTCACGCTCATTTTGTGGACGCGCGATGACAACTCGCCGACCATCCGCACGAATCCCAACTCCCCAGCGTGCTGTAGTCACTGGAACGTTTGGTTGGAAGCGAACTGATTCTGCCCAAGTTCCATTACTGTCCTTTGTAAATGCCCCGGCATATCCAGGATTCTTATCGCCATTGAGCGCGGTGGGATCGCCAACCACGATTCGACCGTCTGCGATTGCGAGCGAGATTCCCCATCCAATACCAGGAGTGATATCGATGAGTGGATTCAATTCGCCGTCATAGACCCAGCCAGTCTCGCCACGCCGATACACCAAGACTGCCGAACCCTGACTAGAAACCTGCGACATTCTCACGGCGACAATCGAATCGCTTGATGCGATGGTCGATCCAAATCCAATATAATCCAAGCGATCTGGTGGCGGCTTCAATTCGCCGTCAATCGCCCACATTCCATCGGAGTTCATGCGATAGATGACGACGACCGCATCGCCACCGACAACTAAATCTTGATGCGGCGCGGCTGTGATCGCCTTTGGGCATCCGATGACAAGCTGGTTTGGAGTCATTGAAAGTGCCGCGCCGAAAAATGTTGGCTTGAGCGCCTCAACACGTTGGAGAAATCCAAGACCTTTCCACCCATCAACCCCTCGCTTGAAAAGAAAAACCTTTGGGGATGGATTGACAGTTCGAGGCTTGTCGCCAAGCACGCGCATATCGACAGTTGAAATCGCAGCGAAGACTCCATCTGAAACGATGACTCCGCCGAAAGCAGGTTCAGGCGCTCCAGTCGGTGGCTCGAGCAACCCGTTTTGCTTCCATCCCGAATTCGTTTCCGCGGCTTCGAACGCGGCAACGGTACTACTTCCACCATCACGACGATCTTCAGATACGAGCATTATGCTTCCAGCCATAGTCATGCGTTGAAGAACCATCATGCCAACCTTCACGCCATCGACTGATTGCATCTCGCGGAATGGTTTCCATTCGCCAGTTGGTTGAAACTCAAACGTCGCGATTTGACCGACAGATCCGCCAGCCTTCGATGGATCAGCTCCAGTTGCGACAACTCGATCGCCAGAGACAGCGACGACCATTCCAAAGGTCGGAGAAACTGTTGGCGAAGGCGCATCCAAAATTGCAATCTGACTGATTGTTGGAATCGGCGGAACAGAAAGTACGGCGCAGACAAATATGGAAGTGAAAGAGAGCATTATTCAATTCTATACAAACAACTTTGCGCGAGAAACTGAAAGCATCATCAATCTTCAATTGTTTTTTTGGCCTCAGAGATGATGTCGGCTGAGACCTATAATAAAATGATGAATTTTCCCACTCATTTATTTACAATTGCAATCGCCTCGATCTGTCTTGCTGCTTCTGATGATGGTGCTGGGAAGCAAAATCCGCTCGCTGAGCCGACGATTCCACTTGATTCTCGAGTCACCAAAGCGAAAGTGACGGAACAAACTCTGCCCGCACTTCCAAGTGCGATTGCGCAACCCTTGCCGGCGATTCACCGGATCAGTCTCGACGCAAAGGAAGTTCCGTGCTCCGCGAAATCGTGGGCGGATGCTCGACGCGCGATTGATCTTGGACTCGCTCGACTTCGATCGACGCAAGATGCGAGTGGCGGATGGATGATCGCAAAGCCTGCAGTTGGAACGGATCAGAAAAAACCATCGAGCGCAGCAGCGACTGCGGTGACCGCACTTGGAATGAAGGCATTTGCACAAACAGATAAAACTCCCGCGAATGATCCAACCGCGAAGAAGGCTCGAGAATTTGTGCGTGAACGACTTGGTGCTGTTGGCACTCAATTCAATCCTGATTCAGAGGGTGGTCTTGGAAGTTATGTCGCGTGCGCAGTGACCAGCGGACTTGCGGCCGTGGACGATCCTTCTGATCGACCATTGATCGAGACAAGCGTCGAGTGGCTCACGAAACATCAGTGGGATCAAAGTGAAGGCGTTTCGCCGCGCATGGATTGGTTTGGTGGAAGCGGTTATGGAAAGTCGGGACGACCAGACTTGTCCAACACACAAATGATGCTCGACGCGCTTCATGATGCGCAAGTTTCACCCGAGGATCCCGCTGTTCAGCGTGCGCTTGTGTTCTTGAGCCGCACGCAGAATCTTGCGCAGTCAAATTCCGCAGAGTGGGCAAAAGCTGGGGCAAATGACGGTGGTTTTATCTATACCCCAGCCAATGGCGGCGAGAGTTTTTCAAGTGAAGCCGAAGGAGAAGGGCGATATGGCGAAAAGATTCCAGAGGGACAACCACGATCTCTCAAGAGTTATGGCTCGATGACTTATGCGGGTTTCAAGAGTTTGCTTTATGCCGGCCTTTCCAGCGACGATCCTCGCGTACGCGCCGCGTACGACTGGATTCGCAAACACTGGACATTCGCTGAAAATCCTGGGGTTGGTCAGCAAGGATATTTTTATTATCTCCACGCACTTTCACGCGCGCTCTTGGCCGCGCGTCAAGATGTGGTTATTGATGTTGCAGGTGTTGAACATCCATGGCGTGATGAATTGATCTCTGCGCTTGTGGCGAAACAAAAACCCGATGGTTCGTGGGTGAATGAATCCACTCGGTGGGAAGAATCCGATCCCGATCTCTGCACAATCTATTCCTTGCTTGCTCTCGAAGAAGCGATCAAGCCCGCGCGACCTTCGACGCCGGTAAAGCCTGCGACGCCCCTGAAACAGTAAGTCGTCTCCACCACGCTGCGATCATCACGCTTGTTGCCAACAGCAACGCGCCAGTCACCTGATGCAGACTTGTGAAGACAACTTCTGTGATTGGAATCTCCGCTGTCTTGCGGGTGATGACCAGCACCAATGCGCCGATGCCGAACGCAACCTGAATCCCAATGAGCATCAGAATGCCATGACCTAGCTGTGGAATCGGTCGCAGAAATTTCGGAATGCCCATCGCGCGCATTCCAACCATAAGCGTGCTAATCAAGGCGACTGCCGCCCAAGTCAAATGCAAGTGCATCGCCCATTTGGGATATGTCGGAGGACCATCAAGAACTGGAATTTGATAGTGGCGATACATCGCGCCAGAGATCAGTTGCAGTAGAAGAATCACAACGAGCGCG
>SXGR01282798.1_pt1 | contig 15377 bp, 13 predicted proteins | sample 3174711 | NCBI WGS metagenome assembly SXGR01 (sample SAMN11356860, study PRJNA531348) | freshwater metagenome | isolation source: freshwater sample F1-60 | place: China: Fuxian Lake, Yuxi | collected 2017-12-25
AAAAGAAGTTCTCGACAAAAAAATTAACATCATTATTCCTCGCGAAGAAGAAGCTACAAATGAAGACCTCCTTAAAGAAGTTGAAGAAAAGGGTTTTTTAAAGAATTTCGAAACCCACCGTCTGGCGAAAAACAATGAACGAATCGACGTTTCTCTCTCTGTCACAAAAGTATTAGACGATGATAATACGTTCATGGGTTATCTCATTCTTTACCGGGACATCACCCAGCAAAAAAAAGTTAATAATGAATTACAAAAACGCTTCGAAGCAATTCAGGACGCCTACAAAGAACTTGGGTTCCAGAAACGCCAGGCAGACTATTTCTTTGAAATAGTTGAATCTACCGTAAACAAAAGCAGTCTCGACCACCTTGGAAAACTTATTATTTCTGCTGCATGCATGCTCACAAAATGTGACGGAGTAGTATTAAGACTTCGCGACAAAGATTCTCTTAAGCTCCTCGCATCAATTGGCGTAAATAACCAATGGCAAAGCAAAAACAAAATCCAATTTAAAAACAGCTTTGCCGAAGAAGCTTTCAAAAACAAGCGTCCAATAATAATTCACGACATCGACTCCTCAGAAAAACACCGCGGACGAAAACTGCTTCGTCAACACGGATTCAAAACACTCATCGTTCTTCCACTTTTTATTAACGACGACTGCATCGGCTCACTAAGTTTATATGCAACAGATCCGGGGAAATTCCGTTTAATAGAAACGGACTTCTTAGAAAAATTTGCAAAACAATGCGCCTTAAGTATCTTCGTAAAAATCCACACAAACCTCTAGCCCTCTTTACATTTATCAATTTTAAAGTAGAATTTTCGCATGCTAAAAAGAATTATTCCACACGTTAAAAAATATATCCCCCACAAAGACGCCCACTGGTGGCAGAAAGTTGGATTTTGGCTTGCCGCAGGGATGGTAAGCGTTTTCCTATTCATGTTAATTGTCGTCGTCAGCGCAATTACTGTTTTTTCCGTATTCCTGCCTGATGTTACTGATCTTGAAAACCTTACCGCCGCGCTTTCCACCGAAATCTACGACCGTGAAGGCAACCTGCTTTACACCATTCACGGTGAAGAAAACCGCGAACAGGTGCCTCTCGAAGACATCTCTCCATGGCTTGTAGACGCTACTATTGCCATCGAGGACGATACTTTCTGGGAACACAGCGGTTTTGATATTTTTGCGATTGCTAGAGCCGGACTTTACGAAGTTTTCGGCATCGGTTCGCCCCGCGGAGGTTCAACAATTACTCAACAGTACGTTAAAAACACCTTTCTCTCGCCTGAAAGATCATATATCCGCAAAATCAAAGAGATCGTCCTCTCTATCCGTATCGAACGGGCTTACGACAAGGAACAGATTATCGAACTTTACTTAAATCGAATTCCATACGGAAACAATGCTTACGGCTGCCAAAAAGCCGCAGAAGTTTACTTTGGTAAAAACTGTAAAGACTTGGATCTTGCAGAAAGTGCTATTCTTGCTTCATTGCCGCAAGCCCCAACCCGATACAATCCTCATGGAAACAACAAATACTCGCATCTCTTGAAGGAATTCACTGAAGAAGAACTTTTCTACCGAAAAATTGAAAGCGCCGCCGATCTTGAAACAGATGAATTTGGCCGCGGTCTAATCGGCCAGCACGTTGACCTTGGAAATGGCAAAAAAATCTACATTCTGGGCCGTACGGACCTTGTTCTAAAACGCATGAACGAACTTGGCAACATCACCGATGCCGAGCGGCAGGAAGCTCTAAATAAACTCCAAACAATTGCCTTCAACGACTATCGCGAACCAATAAAGCACCCACATTTCGTGCTTTATGTAAAACAGCTTTTGGAAGAAAAATACGGCAAAGATGTAGTTGAGCGCGGCGGATTAAAAGTTTACACAACAATCGATCCAAAACTTCAGGAATTCACCGAAAAGAAAGTTGAAGACCAAGGCGCAATTAATTTAAAAAACTACGGCACTAACAATCTTGCTGTTTTATCAATCAATGCAAAAACCGGACAAATTCTCGCCATGGTCGGCTCCCGCGACTACCACGATGAAGAGATCGACGGAAACGTAAACGTAGTGCTTAGACCACGCCAACCAGGTTCTTCATTCAAGCCACTTGTATATGCGCAAGCGTTCTACAACGGCTATGCGCCCGGAAATGTCATTGAAGATATCCCAACAAAAATCGGTCCGGACCGCCCACAAAACTATGACGGAAAATGGCAGGGACAAATCTCCATCCGTCGCGCCCTCGCCCAATCACGCAACATCCCTGCAATCAAAGCCTATTATCTTGCCGGTGAGCAAGATCCGATCATCGATCTTGCAGAAAAAATGGGGATCACCACTCTAAATAAAAAACATAGCTATGGCTATCCTTTAGCACTCGGTGCTGGAGAAATCCCCCTTATGGAAATGGTAACCGCCTATGGAACTTTCGCCAATAACGGTAAAAAACCGGAATTAACCCCGATTCTAAAAGTTGAAAACGCCAACGGCGATATTTTGGAAGAATGGAAACAGCCGGAATTTGAAGAAGTTCTTGATCCCCAAATTGCTTTTCTGATTAACGATATCCTGTCTACAAAAGACCAAGCGGTCGGCCAAAGACTTTATGTTCCAGGCAAAATTAACGCCGCAAAAACCGGTACAAGTACAAAAGAAAGCAAAAAAGGCGGGAAAGCTACTGTTCAGCCAAGCGATCTTTGGACGCTAGGCTATACCCCAACTATCGTAACAGGCGTTTGGGCCGGAAATACCGATGGTTCAGGTCTAGCATACAATGCCGATGGTTATAACGCCGCTGCACCAGTATTCCAGGCCGTTATGACAGAAGCTTTGAAAGATCTACCAGCCGAACCATTCCCAGAGCCAGAAGGCATCGTAGAAGTGAAAATTAGCAAAGCCTCTGGAAAACTTCCGGGAGCAAACACGCCATCTTCAATGGTGATTACGGAAAAATTCCCGAGTTTCGCCGTTCCAACCGAAGTAGAAAATCTTTTCTTTAAAGTCAAAATCGACAAAATTTCCGGATTCCTCGCGACCGAATTTACTCCTCCCGATGCAGTTGAAGAAGTTACTTTCCAAAATTACGAACCAATCGCCGACCTCTTAAACTGGAAAAACGAAGTACGTGCTTATTACTCAAATAAAGAGCCTGCCGAAGGCGAAGAGGGCGGAATCAGTTTTGGAACTCCGCCAACAGAATACGACAATGTACACACAGCAGAAACCGCGGCAAAAGCGCCTTCGATCACTATTTTAAGCCCTGTTTCCCAAAGCAGTTTAGGAAAAGGCAATTTCAAAGTCGAAGTTAGTGTTTCAGCTCCTCATGGAGTTTCCCAAGTAGAATACTACCTGGATGATAAAAAAGAATTTTTTACCAACAATTCCCCATATACCGGCTTTCTTAGCATCTCCAAGCTATTTCAAATTGGATCAAAACATCTGATTGTTGCAAAAGTTATTGATGCCCTCGGCTATTCTTCCCAATCTGCCGTTGAAATAAAAGTATCCGAAGAAAACGAAAATAATGATGACGATGATAATAGTAAAAAAAACAAAAAAGACGATGAAAATTCATTGATAAATCTTCCTTAAAAAAGCTTCCTACCCAGGCTCCTTGCTAAAGGAGCCTTTTTGTGTTAAAATATAGTGAAAACAAAAAAGACATGTCAAAAACCAAAAATCCCCACATTATTGGCGTCGCCATCAACAAATTAAAAGATGGCCAAACAGAACATTTTCGACAATTTGCTCCAGAATTGCAGGCTGAAATAATCTCCTTTTTAACTAAGGATTCAAAACACCAGGTTTTAAGAAATCTTTCAGACAATGAAATCGCCGCCTTTCTTTTCTACACCGATATCGACGATTCCATCGAAATTCTCCAATTTGTAGAAGCCGAAAGAGAACCAAGCATTTTGAAAAAAATTACAAAAACAAAACGGGAAAAAATTCAAAAACTTCTTTCTTTTACGCATAAAACGACCGGCAACCTTCTCGACTTAAATTTTATCATCGTAAAAAGCAATTGCTCGCTCAAAGATGTAGCAAACAAAATGGAAAAGCATATTCAGCGGGAAAATCGCGTTCCATTAGTGCTTACGACCAGTCCAAAAGGTAAAATTCTTGGATACATCCCCTACAAAAAACTGATCTTAAGCCAGCCAAATAAAAAGATTTCCCAACTAACGAAAGCTCTACCTTCAATCTCCGAAGAAACCGGCCAAACAGAAATACTCAAAAAAATTCAGGACATCAAAAGTGAAATCATTGTTGTAATCGACAATGATGAACGCCCGATAGGAATCATCCACCTTCATGACCTCCTAAAATTAATCCAAAAACAGGCAACCCAAGATGTCTACAAATTCGCCGGAGTCTCTCAGGAAGAGACAATTTTTGACACAATCCGAACAAAAGTTAAACGCCGTTATGGGTGGTTAATCATCAATCTTGGAACTGCTTTCCTCGCATCCGGTGTTATTGCCTTTTTTGAGGACACAATCGCCCAGATCGCCATCCTGGCCGTCTTTATGCCTATCGTGGCCGGCGAAGGCGGGAATGCCGCCACCCAGGCTCTCACAGTGGTCGTTCGGGGACTCGCATTAAAAGACATCAGCTTCAAAGAAGCAAAAGGCGTAATTTACCGCGAAGCAGTAGCAGGAATGCTCAATGGACTTATTGTCGGAATAGTTTCCACAATCGTCGCCATTGCCTTCCAGGGAAACCCGATGATCGGGGTCGTACTCGGACTGGCAATGATCATCAATCTTTTTGTAGCCGGCCTTTTCGGCGCCATGGTTCCATTCATTCTTAAAAAAGTAAATATCGATCCGGCAGTCGCCAGTTCTGTATTTGTCACCACAGCAACAGATATTTTCGGCTTCCTCGGCTTCCTCGGCCTCGCCACATTACTAATGCTCTAATGAAATTTGAATATCCGAAATTGATGCTCCTAATCCTTTCGATAATCCTCAGTTATCTGCTTTTTCAGATGCATTTCTTCGCCGAAGCCGCAAACATTTTAAATCACAACGGCTACGTTTCTGCCCTCCTCGCCGGATTCCTGTTCGCCTACGGCTTCACCACCCCAATTGCTGTAGGATTTTTTATTACAATCGCCCCTGAAACCAACGCCTTCATCGCCGCACCAATTGCCGGCCTCACCGCTTGCGCCTCAGACCTCTTAATTTTCCGTTTTATCCGAAGTTCTTTTGGTGATGAAATTGGTAAAATAAAAAGATCGCCAGCCTTCAGAAAAATCGCCATTCTTTTCAAAAGTCATTTACATTTTCCTCTCCAAAAATATACAATATGGGTGCTTGCAGGAGCGATAATCGCCTCACCTTTGCCAGACGAATTCGGCGTCTCTCTACTCAGTGGATTCACACCTATCAAGCAAAGTGTTTTTGTCCCAATTTCCCTAGGATTTAACACTCTCGGAATCTTCATTATCCTAACCGCCTTTGGCTAAAATGCTTAAAATTCTCAAAGAACTAGAGAAAACTCGCGAAAAATACTGGAATATCAGTCCCGAAACGGGTCTTTTTTTTAATCTTTTAATCAAAGAGCGCAAATATCGCACAGTTCTCGAAATCGGCACATCAAACGGTTACTCCGGAATCTGGCTTGCCTCTGCCATCAAAGAAACCAAGGGCCACCTATATACCATTGAATCTCACAAAAAAGAACGCTTCCATCTTGCCACCGAAAATTTTAAAAAAGCAAAGGTCTCCAAATACATTACCCAAATTCTCGGCCACGCACCTGAAGCAATTCCCGATAAACCACGCTTTTTTGATCTCGCTTTTTTCGACGCCACAAAATACGAACACATCGACTATTTCAATGCCCTTAAAAACCGTATTAAAAAAGGCGGAATGATTATTACCGACAACATCAATTCCCACGAAAAAGAACTGGAAAAATACCTCGAAACCGTCAAAAAAAATCCCGACTTTTTCACCATCAAACTCAATCTCGGAACTGGCCTTCTCCTAAGCTATCGTATCTAAAAACTCCTGAACCTTCTTTATCGCTTTGCCTCTATGACTAATCTGATTTTTTTCCTCGGTACTTAGGGCTGCATAAACTTTTTCCATTCCCTCAGGCAAAAAACAAGAACTCAAGGGCAATCCTTTTAAAATCGGCGCCTGCAGATTTTCAGTAATTAATCCTTTAGTCTCGCCCTCAAAAAACTTCTCAATTCCTTCGCCCAGCAAGCATGCACAACAGACAAACTCTGCGCTCCTATCGCTTTCTCCTTTCATTCTTTCCAAAAAATAGGCAACCCATTCTTCATCGGTAGCGTGCTCTCCAGCTCCCCATCTCCGAGTCTTTACACCTAGTTCATCAATCAACGCCTTCACCCAAATTCCCGAATCCTCCGCCAAAGTCAAAAGGCCTGTTTCATCAAAGTAAAACTTCGCCTTCTTAAAAGCATTCCCGGAAAACGTCTCCGCATCCTCAACAAGCAATGAATCATCAATATCCAAATCACCAGCAAAAATCAGTTTAAACCCATCTAAGACCTCGGAAATCTCTCGAAACTTCCCCTGATTTTTTGTTGCTACTAAGAGTTCTTTCATATTTTTTTATCCGCCAGTCCTTAATTTTCTGGACAAACCTATACTGCAAGTTCCATTCCGGCACGTCAACCTTAACCTCCACAACTCCATCATCTTTTCGACTGATCAAAAGTTTCTTCACCTCAAAATGGTCACAAATTCGCTTACTGATTCCCTCATTTACACTACGTTTCTCCCCATCACTAAAATCGCCTTCAAACGCCACCTCAATTGCACACCCATCGGGAAAACCTCGCTTAACACCTAAATCATCCAAATAGTCCCATACCACAAATACCCCCAGACCCATTACCAAAACTGCAACCGGCAAGCCAACAAGCCAGCTTTTCCATCGATCAACAAAGTCTATTATCACTTCTCGTTTTTCAAATTTTTCTCTTTCAATTTCGGCCTCCTTTGCCTCATCTGCACGCATCTCTCGCACTGCATCTACAAAAATTTTCGCCGGATCACTCGACCCCGTTTTCTCTTCAAACGGCTTCGGCGCCTCCTTAACCTGTTCCGCTTCAATCGCAAAATCCCTCCGCTCAATTCTATTAGTCAAATCAACCTTCAAATTAAGCTTAAATGCCTCAGGAATCTCCACGTTTTCCGCATCCCTCAGCCTTTCAAATAGTCCGCTCAACTCTCCAAAATACACTCCATGGCGCTCTTCAGATTCTCCAAAAAGTAAAAAATGCGCCCTCTTTAGTACCCGATAAATTTTCGGACCGATAGTCCCCTCTGAAAGCCCTAAAGTCGCCATTACATCACCGTCTGACACCTGTTCAAAAAACTTTAGACGCAATATTTCACGCTCCTCTAAAGAAAGCTTCATCATCATCTTTTCAGCCTTAACAAGCAGGTCGCTAGACTCTTTTCCCTCTCTCTGCTCCATCAATCCCTTCTTTTGAGGGAAAGCCACCTTGGCCATATACTCCCAAACTCGCGGCTTCGCCAAGCTATAAAGCCAGACAATATAATTTACATCAGTAGGAGTATTCTGCACCTGCCCTAGAGCATCCAAAAACGTCAGTCTTACAATCCTTTCGACCTCAGAATTATCCTCTATCCTTCTCGCTACATAGCGATAAACAGCCTCAAAATTCGCATCAAACAGAAGAACAAAAGAACGTAAATTCCCGCTTTTCATCTGATCTATGCACTGCCTTTCCACGTAAAGATCCATATTGTTTAGCTATAAAGGAGAAAGTTATGCCACACTAATGCCCCAAATGTCAAGAACCAAAAGGCAAAATCAGAACTTGTCACTATTGACAGCCGGTCGCCAAAGTGTTACAATAGCATAACGCATATTAAACATATCCCAAATGGATCCAAACAGAACTTATGTAGGGGTACCGTCCGAAAACCCCACTGTCCAAAAAATAGATCAAATGATCGCCAATCAAGAGTTTGAAAACTCTTACGAAATTGACCTTCCCGATTATGAAACAACAGGTAGAGTAACTCACGTAGACCTTTTGGAAGGCATTTTTCGCGAAAGAAAAAGTGGCAAGTTAACTGAGGAAGAAGCTTTTGAATTAGGAAATGTCTGTACGGCAGAAATGGCCAACAATGGCTATGACAGAAATAAATTTCTTTCTACCCTCGACTGGTGCCTGGGATTAACAATGATCAGTCAGGAAGAATACGATGCTTTAGTTAATTTTTTCGATCAGTTTCACAAACCAAAAACTGCACCAAAAGCCGTTGCGGTTCCAAGAAAAGGAGTTCGCAGAAAACTAGGAATAGCTTTGGCAGGTACCGCAGCGGCGGTAGGACTGGGCGCATTATTTGCGCCAAATTTCAGCCAAAATGGATCAGCCGTAGAACAGACAAAACCTAAAGTTACTGCCCCTTCTTCGCTTACGGTTTCCGCACTCAATATTCCACCAAAAAGCACGCAGCCGCCAAAACTAACTCCCGATACTTTCGCTGAAAGACCAGCTGACTTAAACGCTGTCCAGCAAAATCGCCGACCGCTAGAAGCCGCAACCCCGTTAGCACCCCGAGCTGTTGAAGCTCCAAAAGCAATTCCACAGCCACCTGCACCAGTCGTTGAAGCACCAATTGCTCCAATCGAAACTCCCAAAATAGTAATTGGAAAGGCAGAAATTGCTCTATTATCAAATCCGGACGACAGTACAAAGGGAATATACAATGCCCCAATGACAAAAATGCGTCTCCGCAGTCAAGGATGGACCGTCCTAGAAACACGTACCACTGAAGAGGGAAAAATTATTTTAGTCGTTGAAAACAACGGACAAAAAGGAACAATCAACATTTCAAAAGCTCAGGAAAGCAATAGCAAAGAAGTTAAAATTGAACAACTTTAAAACTTAGGATTTGACAAAAGTGACACTTGTACTAAAGTATAGACACTTTTAACAAATTCCATGGATAAACCGAGCCACGACGATACCTACATAATCTCTCTTTACGAAAATCCAAAGTCCCAAGAACTGGACCGTTTAATTTCAGATGGAAAATTTATTAGTTCTTATCTCTATACTGAAAACGGAATCTCAAAACCCGTCGACCTCTTAGAAGGAATTTTATTAGAAGAGAAAGGAAAAACCCTCACAATTATAGAATCCAAACACCTCTTAAGTTCCTGTGTACGCGAGATGGCCTTGGCAGGAATATCTACTCCCGAAGATTTCCGTTATACACTAGACGCCTACGTCCAAATGTCACTAGTTTCAGAAGAAGAATCTTCCAGGCTGCTCGCCATATATCTCAAAAATTATAAAGAGTCCTCCAAACCTGTGCCGTCCGCTCCTGTGTCAAAAAAAAGAACAAGCGTCCGAACAAAAATTCTTTCAGCAGCCTTGGTTGCCGGATTAGGAACTTGGTTAATTCACGATCGCAGTGCGATAGAAGATATGCCCGAAGCACCAGCACCAATAAAACCAAAACCGCAAAAGCCTGCATCAACGAGTGAACCGACAGCAAAATTTCGCCCCCCAGAAACAGAAACACCCTTACCAAGAGTCCCCTCTGAAGTATCTCAAGAAGTCGTTACTGCCCCGGAAATTGTCACTGAAAAAGTAGAAATAGCCCTTCTCACAAACCCGGAAGATCCTGCAAAAGGAATATTCAATGCCCCGATGACAAAAATGCGTCTCCGCAGTCAAGGATGGACCATTCTGGAAACCCGCAGATCGAAAACCAATGAAACAATCATCGTCATTGAGAAAGGTGCAAGAAAAGGAAAAATTAACATTACCGAAGCTGAAAATTCCAATCAGGAAACTCTTGAAGTAAAACCCCTTAATTAGCAGGGTTTATAAAATTCCAAGTAAGATTTGTCATCTCCGCACGCGTATACCACTTTTTATTCGTAAAGTCCTCGGTTAAAACCCCCATTTTTTTCGCCTCCCAAATATAACCGTTATACCAGGGGTCCGTTCGTTTTACGGCAATTCCATAAGCATCCATCAACATCTTCAATGCATGCAGATTGCGAATTTTTTCATCATCTTTATAACCGGCAACCGCACATTTTCCCTTTCCTGCAAGCTCACAATACTTCACCGCCTCCGCATATTTTACTGTTTCATAAGGACCAAACTTCTCCTCAAATTTCATTCCCTTTTCCGTAAGTCCCGAAACGGCCTCTTCATATCCGCTTCCAATGCGTACATCCACAAAACCCTCCACTCTTTTTTGCGGCGCCAATGTCAAAAATCCTTTATCCCCATATGTCGGCACCATATAAACTTCACCGTCAAAATTCGGATTTAAAAACTTTGTATTTTCAATCGGGTCCACAATCTCTTTCGATTTCGAAAACTCCGTCGGCCCTTCCGGCGCCACAACATCAACATCAAAGTAATTCGCAACCCACTGGGCAAAATTCATCTTATCCGGATGCCCCTTCGCCACATTACAACCATTAAATTTTATCCAGCCCCCGGCCGCAAAAATATCCGCTGGCAAATCATAAATCGATGCCGCCTTATATTCCACATTCAACTCCGGATCATTTACATAAAGCGCCCCATTCACTTTTGGCTGCTGATTCACATAAAGCCCCACCTCGTTTCCGTGTCCGAAATATTCCAGATGAAAAATCTTTCCCTTCTTCGCCACAAAATCCTCCACCGCAGCCACAAACTCATCCCCGCTCGTCACATGATAAATCTCCCCTCCATTCTCTTTTTTAAAAGTCTCCGCCGATTTTATAAACATTCCTCCCGAAGTCCCACCTTCTCCCACAACTATTAAAACACTATCCTTCGAAACCGCATCTACCTGCGAAATTTCTGCATCTTCGCTGACCCAGGTTGTAAATAAAAAAATACTTTCCACCAGCACCACAAAAGAAAGTATCCAAATCATTTTCTTCATAGTGTAATATTACCGCGATCTAATTTAAAAACGAAAATGAAAATTTCCGTCATCGGCACCGGCTACGTCGGCCTCACTACCGGCGTTTGCTTCGCAGAAATGGGCCACACCGTCCTCTGCATGGACATCGACGCCGCCAAAATCGCCGCTCTAAAAAAAGGGATCTCGCCAATCTATGAACCCGGCCTAGAAAAATTATTGAAAGAAAATATTAAAAATAAGCGTCTAAATTTCACCACCTCCACAAAAGAAGCCGTGGAATTTGGCGAAGTAGTTTTCTCTGCTGTCGGCACTCCTCCAGACAAAAAACGCGAACCCGATCTTCAATTTGTCAAAAAAGTCGCCGAAGATTTCGGAAAATATCTCAGCGATTATAAAATTTTCGTTAACAAATCAACCGTTCCCGTTGGCACCGGCGATCTTTGCAAAAAAATTATCGAAAAAGAACTCGCAAATAGAGGTATAAAAATTCCTTTCGACGCCGTTTCAAATCCCGAATTTTTGCGAGAAGGATCAGCAATCCACGACACTCTCCATCCGGACAGAATCGTCATCGGCTGTGAATCCGTGAAATCTAAAAATTTAATGAAAACTTTGTATCGCCGCCTTAAAACCGAGTTAATCTTCACCGATTTAAAGACCGCCGAAATCATCAAATACGCCGCAAATTCCTTCCTCGCGACAAAAATCAGCTTCATCAATGAAGTCGCAAACTTCTGCGAACTCGCCGGCGGAAATATCAAAACCATTTCCCGCGCCATCGGCCTCGACGACCGCATCGGCAAAAAATTCCTCAACGCCGGAATCGGCTACGGCGGCAGCTGCTTCCCAAAAGACGTCGACGCCTTCATCGCCAGCGCCAAAAAATACGGCCAAAAATTCCAAATCATCGACGCCGCCCAAAAGGTAAACCTCGAGCAAAAAGAACGTCTCTTCCACAAACTAAAAGAAGTGCTGCCCTCTCTGAAAAATAAACACATCGCTCTCTGGGGCCTCGCCTTCAAACCCGGCACCGACGACATCCGCGAAGCTCCATCGCTCACAATTATCGATCTTCTCCTAAAAGCCGGCGCGCACATATCAACCTTCGATCCCGCCGCAATCGAAAACGTCAAAAAAATCCGTCTTCAAAGACGTCTTTCATTTTCAAAAAATCCCTACGAAGCCGCCAAAAACGCCGACGCCCTCCTAGTTGTCACCGAATGGGACGACTTCAAAAAAGCGAATCTTAAAAAAGTAAAATCTGCCATGAGTGGAAGTCTAATTCTCGATGGCCGCAACGTCCTCGACAAAAAAACTGCCGAAAAACTCGGCTTCAAATATTTCGGAATCGGAATTTAAGGCTTTTTCTTCTTCGCTTTAATATCTTCGTATTTTTCGAAAAAAGACTCGCCCATTTCGCCAAAAAACCCCGCCGCCTTGCGCAAAGTCGACTTCACTCTTCCTCCTGGCAGATTCTCGTTTTCCTTTTTCTCCCCAGCTTTTTTCAGACTAAAAAACGCCCATCCCAAAAGATCATCCACAAAAGCCTGCGTGTGCGCCAGAAATTTTCCAATTTTTTTTGCCGTATTTGTCATAATTGTTGTTAAATTAAAAAGAAAGTTGAAATATTTTTTTGAGCGCATCGCGAAGGCGCTAAGCGAAAAAATATTTCAACTTTCTTTTACGTTGGTGGAGATGCCGGGAGTCGAACCCGGGTCCAGAGATGAGATACCAAAACTTCTACAATCATAGTTTCTTCTAAAATTTTCGGCACTAACATAAGGAAGAAACAAAAAACGTTAGCACTTACCTTCTAAATTTTCGAGTCTTATAACCGAAGTCCGTCATAAAACCTTAACCTGCTAAATAACGCCCATTTTCCTCAGCAGATATCGGGAAAATGAACGAGCTCGAAACTAATCGAACGTAATTAACTAAGCAAATGCTGGGACGCGAGTCTTTGCATATGTGTAGTTAGATTCACTAATAGAATTAGCATTTATTTTGCGCTGGACGGATATAAGGGGCGACAGCGCGAACCCCTGATTGCCATTAAAGATACCTTGATCATCCTGTCGAATGCCAATACATCCCCATATTTAAAAGACCAATTTAGAGATCTATTATAACCTATTTGAGACGTAGTTTCAATTACTTCTACCAAAATTTTGCATTAATTTAAAATTTTTCCTGTGCCCGGATTCCCCTCTGAAAAAATTACATTGGCCACCTCAAGATCATTAGTTAAAACAAGAATAACCTTAACCTGTCAACCGTCTGTCCTGGAAAAACCTCCCCTAAAAGTTTATAAATAAATCAACTTAACTTCTCCTATGTCTAAAAATTTATTATTCACGACCATTATTTTATCCCTAGTTTTAGCCGTTACCCTCAACTTTAACATAGTTACCGGCGCTGGCCCCACGGCAACAATTCTTCTAGATTCAGCTTTGGCAGACTATGACTTCGATGGTGTAACCGGCGAAAATGACCTCTGCCCGACCGCACCAGCTCATCAAATGGTCCGATTCAATCCCGGAGATTATGTCTTCTTTCTTGGCCAAACCGTAAAATTTCTTGAAGCAGATTCCGACGGCAATATGAGCTTTTCGATCGGCACAAAACAATATGGCGTTCAGCCGGGCAAAGAAACTGCTGTTCCCTCAAAAAAGAAAAAATTTCCTGGATTTATTATCAAAGGAATTTTCGCTTATGACAGTAGCGACGATGCAAGTGACGAGGCCATTGTCGTAATTCGCCGCGGAGACCTAAATATTTCTACAGGTTGTCCAAACTAGCGAACCCCGTGCTTCGCGCTCTCCCCCAGAGCCTTCACGCACTTCGCCAGCTCAGAAAGCCAGTCCAGCCCCAAATCCTTCAGATTAATCTTCAACCGTGTCCCACTAATGACCCATTTTCCATTGTACTCAAGCATATTGATAATATTTGCCGGCTTCACATGTTTCGACATAATCAACACAATCTCCTTTTCTTTGCTCATCGGCACAATTTCGCTCTTCACATTCACAATTCCCGCCTTCTTTGCCAAAATCTTCATTTCGATTACCTTGAATAAATTGTTCACCTCATAAGGCATTTTCCCGAACTCCTCAATCAAATCCTCCCGCACCTCCTCGAGATATTCCATATTATCCGCGGAAGAAAGTTTTTGGTAAGCATTAATTTTGTCTTTGCTATCAGCAATATAGCTATCCGGAATATATCCTGGTACCGGCAATTCGATCGAAACATCCGAAATCTCCTCCTCGCCCTCCATCACCCGTCCGGCCTTAAGGTCTTCCACCGCCTTATTTAGCATTCGCATAAAATGCGAAACGCCAACCACATTGATCACGCCATGCTGATTTGCCCCCAAAATATCTCCCGCTCCACGAATTTCCAAATCTTTCATCGCAATCTGGAATCCACTTCCCAAATCTGAAGCCTCCACGATCGCCCGCAACCGTTTCTTCGCATCCAGCTTCAAACGTTGCCCGTGATACAAGAAATACGCATAAGCCTGCGACTTTCCACGGCCCACTCGTCCGCGTAACTGATAAAGCTGAGCCAGCCCAAATCGCTCCGCATTATTCACAATCAAAGTATTCGCATTCGGCAGATCAATTCCGTTTTCAATAATTGTCGAACTCACAAGTACATCAAACTTACCCTCTTTAAAGCCCAGAATGCGCTCTTCCAGGTCTCCACTGCCCAACTTACCATGTGCAACCCCAATCTTCGCTTCCGGCACCAATTCGCGCAATTTTTCCGCCACACCATCAATCGTCTGCACCCGATTATGCAAAAAATACACCTGCCCACCTCTCTTAATCTCCCGCACAATGGCCTCCCGCACCAAACTTGTAGAATATTTACGCACCTCTGTAATCACTGGCAACCGACCCGCAGGCGGAGTTGTAATTGTCGTAATATCACGAAGTTTATTCAAAGAAATGTTCAAAGTTCGTGGAATCGGCGTCGCCGTCAACGTCAGCACATCGATATCCCTCCTCACCTCTTTAAATTTTTCTTTCTGCTTCACTCCAAACCTCTGTTCCTCATCAATAATTACAAGCCCCAAGTCCTTAAATTTTACATCCGGCTGAAACAACCGATGTGTCCCCACAATAATGTCGATCTCTCCTTTTTCTAATTTTTTAATAATTTCTGCCTGCTGTTTTGCCGTTCTAAAACGACTGAGCATCTCTACACGAATATGATATTTCTCCATTCTTTCATGGAAAGACTTATAATGCTGATCCGCCAAAATTGTAATCGGCGACACAAGAGCAACCTGTTTTTTGCTTTGCACAGCCTTAAAAGCCGCCCTCATCGCCACCTCCGTTTTTCCAAATCCTACATCGCCACAAACCAAACGATCCATTGAAGCGCCGCTTTCCATATCCATTTTCACATCCTCAATCGCCTTTATCTGCCCCGGTGTTTCTTCA
>SXGR01474959.1_pt1 | contig 15377 bp, 21 predicted proteins | sample 3174711 | NCBI WGS metagenome assembly SXGR01 (sample SAMN11356860, study PRJNA531348) | freshwater metagenome | isolation source: freshwater sample F1-60 | place: China: Fuxian Lake, Yuxi | collected 2017-12-25
CTTCGGGTTCATCTGGAACTTCGGGTTCTTCTGGAACTTCGGGTTCTTCTGGAACTTCGGGTTCTTCAGGAACTTCAGGTTCATCCGGAACAAGTGGAACACGAGGTACATCAGGTACTTCAGGAACTTCGGGTTCATCAGGAACATCAGGATCATCTGGAACCTCGGGTTCTTCAGGAACTTCGGGTTCTTCAGGAACAAGTGGAACCTCAGGGTCTTCAGGTGTAAATGGAGCACAGGGTGCAGTAGGACCGTTGGGACCTCAGGGACCTCAGGGAGCACAGGGTGCAGTAGGACCGTTGGGACCTCAGGGACCTCAAGGAGCACAGGGTGCAGTAGGGCCAGTAGCAGGATCTGCCAATCAGGTAGTTTTCAAAGATGGATCCAACAATCCTGCAGGTTCTGCCAACATGACTTTCAACGGGTCCACGCTTACTGTAAACGCTCTAACTGAATCCTCTGCATTAAAGTACAAGGAAGACATTCTTCCGCTCTTACACTCTCTAGAAAATCTGAAGAAGGTTCAGGGAATTTCTTTCGTTAGAAAGGGGGAGCAGTCCAGACAGCTAGGATTCATCGCAGACGAAATTTATAAGATCTTTCCAGAACTGGTAAACCTAAAAGATGGTGAAGTCGACAGCGTCTACTACCAAAGGGTTACAGCAGTCCTGGTGGAAGCGATTAAAGAGCTTTCTATTAAGGTTGAAGCACACGAAGCTATTTTAAATAAACTCGCTAAGAAATAATTATGGCAACTCTACTGGAATCAACCATAGACAGTCTAACGATGGGGAGAGGAAACACCAGTTGCCTCACTAATACGATCTTGGGGTGTGGAGCTGGATCTTCAAACACGACAGGGGCAAGAAATACTGCGATTGGTGCTGCTTCAGGAGGATCTTCTACGGGGTCAGATTCAGTATCTTTGGGGTATAAAGCGGGATCGGTTTTAACCGGAGGATCTAGAAATGTTCTGCTTGGCTCGAATGTGGGCACCTCTAGCACTGGCTGTGACGTCGTTTCTGTTGGGCAAGATAGCAATAATTGCACCAGCAATAGGACGGTCGGTCTTGGGAGAAAAACATTTAGAACCGGCACAGGGGCAATTAATGCGGTTGCGGTCGGCACTGAGGCTTTCTGCCAAAATTCTTCAGGATGTGGGGTTTCCATTGGATTCAGAACTGCTTGTGGTACAACTACCGGATGTCATAATGTTGCGATTGGGGCCGCAGCTTTACAACACTATAATGGTTCTTGCAATGTTGCGATTGGAACTAACACAGGCAAATATAAGGGGAACTACACCAACACAACAAAACTAGGCTATTATTCCTATCACGGCTATTCAAATAATATGTTTACAATAGGAAGAGGTACCATTACTAGTGCGTTTGTATACGTCGGTTGGACGAACGTCTCCGATGCCCGCGACAAGACAAACATATCAGATTTACCAGATAATTTAGGTCTTAATTTTATTAGAAAACTCCGTCCAGTGTCTTTTCGTTACGACTTTAGAAAACACTATATGTTTGAGTGTGGATTTGAATTTGGTACTAAAGACGGCACGCTAAAATCCCCTAAAACATCCTATGGATTTTTAGCCCAAGAGGTAGAACAAGCGGCCAAAGATCTAGGGGTAAATTTTGAGGGAGTTGATATAACCACTTTCGATGGTTCTAGCACTATAAAGTTGGAAGAGTTTTTATCCCCGATTGTCAAGGCGATTCAAGAGATGAACGATGAATTAGACATAATTGAACAACGGCTAATATAATAAAATGGCGACTCTATTAACAGCAACAACATTTAACGGGGTAAAAGTATGTCAAGCCTCCTCAAATACTAACACAATAACTGGGAATGGGGCTGGAATATCTTTTGGTGGCACTTCAGTTAGAAATACTATTTTTGGATACAAGACATCTTCTCAGTCCACAAATTCCTGCGACACGACAGCAATGGGAAACGAGGCCCTAGGGGGAATATCTGGAGTCCCAGTAGATTTTTGCAGGACAGTTGCTATTGGATCCTGCGCGATGGCTAATTCAGACTCTTCTAATGGAAATGCTGCTTTGGGATTTCAAACAATGCAAAATCTCGGGGTCAACTCGAACGGAAACGTTGCAGTTGGCTCATATGCTGGAAAGAGCTTAGCGGCTAACGCCACCCATAACACGTTTATCGGGTTCAATGCCGGTTATGCTACGTCGTCGGGCAGCAGAAATACTGGTGTCGGATGGAACGCCCTCTGCGCAATTAATAATGGGAATGACAATACGGGGATTGGAAATCTGTCGCTGTGCGCCCTCGGAAACGGAAATGGCAATATTGCGATCGGCTATAAGGCGGGAAGGAGTGTAGTTAACGCCAGCAATACAATTGCGATTGGCCATAACAGTACAACCTCCGACACGAATGGCCACACCGTGGCTGGAAATTCCTCCATGACCTCTTTTAAGGTCCCAGTTAGTTGGACAACTCTCTCAGATAGAAGGGATAAATCTGATATTGCCGATTTGGATGCTAATCTAGGATTAAATTTTGTTAGAAGGCTTAGACCAGTTAAATTCAACTTTGATTTTAGGGATTCATACGTTAAAGAATGCGGATTTCCTTTTGGTACAAAGGATGGCAGTCTGAAGCAGACGATAGAAACGTACGGTTTTATTGCCCAGGAGATGGAGGAAGTTCTCTCCGGCATTGGAACCGATTTTGAAGCTTTGAATTACAACAATGACGAAGACCGCTATAGGTTAATTTATGAAGGGCTGATCGCTCCTATCGTAAAATCTCTCCAACAGACCATCAGTAGGTTAGAAATTTTAGAATCAAAAGTAAGTTAAAAACATGGCAACCCTATTAACTAGTAAAGTCGGAGATATTTGTATAGGAAGAACCTGCGCGTCCTCGGGTGCCGATAAAACAGCCAGACTGGGTGCCTGTTCTGCTGGGACCGGATCTCAAAAAACTGCAGTTGGATTTTGTGCTTCTGCTGGAAATTCAGGGGCCTATAATACGGCGTTTGGATATAAAGCCCTTGTGTCATCAACGTCCGCCTATAATACAGCAATTGGAAGCTGCTCTCTCCTAGATGGGGGAGGCTGTAATACCGCAGCGGGCCATTGTTCTCTGAGTGGCATAACCTCCGGCGCAAACAATACTGGGATTGGAGCATATTCTCTAGGGGCTGTAAGCACTGGATCTCATAATGTAGGTCTTGGTTATTGTTCGGGAAAGCTATCAAGCACAGGGAATTGCAATATTTTTGTGGGAGCATGCTCACAAAAGATAACTACCCAAGGTAATTGTAGTGTTGCTATAGGGTTTGAATCATCAGTTTGTGGAGGAGCTAATATTGCAATTGGATGTGGTGCCTGCGCCTGTGGCAGTGATGCTTTAGTTATCGGAAACGGAGCCCAAATTAATGGGGCTTGCATCAGGTGGGGTGCTTCAGTAAACAATGTTTGCAACTGTGTTTTTGCCAACTGGTCTACATTTTCTGACGCGAGGGACAAAACAGATATTATTGATCTTTCCGATAATTTAGGAATTAATTTAATTCGGCGGTTAAAGCCAGTTCAATATAGAAATGACAATAGGCAGTCCTACGTTCAAGAGTGTGGATTTGATTTTGGAACGAGGGACGGCACACTGAAGGTTCCTACGAAAAATTATGGGTTTATCGCCCAGGAGGTGAAAGAATCTGCAGATGAACTCGGGGTTGTCCTCGATCTGATTCATCACGACGTCCATAAAGACGCCTTCAGTTTAACCTATGACGAATTAATATCATCTATAGTGAAAACAATTCAGACGATTGATGCTAGAATAAAGGTGATAAAATCAAAAATCTAATTTCTATGAATAATTTATCAGCATCAGAAAAAAAAGATGTGATTAAAAACATTTTGGTAAAAGTCGATGACATCAATGTTATTCTGGAAACCCCATCCTACCAGAGGAGATACACCGATGGGAACTATTCTATGGATTTCCCAGATACACCCCAAGATCAAAAACATTTTTTTATCAGTGCGAGGGAAAAATTTAGGAAACTTTTTCTAACTAACTGGTATAAAAATATATTAACTGCAGAGCAAATTGAAGACATTACGGAAGCCCTATTGTTAACAAGAGCTAAAATAGCTGACTTGTTTAAATAGGAAAAGAGATCCTACTGTTTTTAGCTTGTTGAAAACGTTTATTTATGGTAAAAAAAATATTTTATAATAGTTCCCTTCCGAGATCGGGGTCGACAATAATTCAAAATATCCTAGCCCAAAATCCAGAAATCTATCCAACCCCAACGTCAGGAATTTTTGAGATGCTGAATAGTATCAGATCAATCTACTCAAATTCTCCCGAGTTTAGGGCCCAAGATAACCAATTGATGGAGAAAGGCTATATAGGACTATTAAAATCTAGCATCTATAGTTTTTACAATGAGATAACAGATAGACCTTATGTTATTGATAAGTGCCGAGGTTGGTCGATGGAATATAAGTTTATTGATTTTTTTGAACCCAATCCAAAAATTATCTGCATGGTGAGAGACCTTAGAGCAATCTACTCTTCTATGGAAAAAAAATTCAGAAAAAATCCCCAAAGGGAATTAAATGTCACTAATTGGGAAAAATTAGAGGGAACAACGACAGATAAGAGAATTACGTCCTGGTCAAATTCTGTCCCCATTGCTCCATCCCTCGATAGGCTTTACCAAGTTCTTTTAGAAGGTCTACACGAAAAGATTTTATTTATCAGATATGAGGATTTATGTAAAAATCCAGACGAGCAAATGGAAAAAATTTATGAATATTTAGAACTTCCATTCTTTCAACATGATTTTGAATTTATTGAGCAGTTTACGCAGGAAGACGATAAAATATATGGCGTGTTTGGTGACCACGTTATTAAGAACAATCTAGAAGCGGTCGAAGAAGATTTCTTCGACATTTTAGGGGAGACTGGATGTGAAATAATCACCAATAATTATCGTTGGTTCTATGATGCATTTGAATATAAAATTTAATAGACTATGAAGGTGGGGTATCAAAGCAACAAAGAAAAGTATCTGGTCTGGCACATAGAAGGGGGCCTGGGTAAAAACATCGCTGCAACTTCCCTGCTTTCTTGTATCAAAGAAAAGTTTCCAGATAGAAAAATTATAATGATGGCCTCCCATCCTGAGGTATTTATAACCAATCCTGACGTCTATCGGGTATACCTGTTGGGAAATTCCCCGTATTTCTATCAAAACTACATCGAAGGCAAGGATGTTTTGGTGTTTAGACAGGAGGGGTATTTTCAAACCGGTCATATCCTAAAGCAAAAACACCTCATCAACAGCTGGTGCGACCTATTCGATCTAGAATATAAGGGGCAAATTCCCCTTATTAAATTTAATTTGATCCAAAAAAGAATGGTTAAACTTTGGAAAAAAGACAGGCCAATTCTGTTGATCCATACTAGCGGAGGGCCCATGGATGATGATAAGATTTACTCATGGACGAGGGACATTCCTCCAGCGGTTGCCTTTAAAATTATTGAGAAATATAAAAATGACTATTACATAATTCAGGTCTGTAGGAATAAAGATGAAGTTATTTCAGGGGTCAACGAATCTTACTATCAGCCGATGTCAAATTTTGAATTATTTACACTTGTTGCGGCTTCTGACAAGCGAGTTTTAATAGATTCCTGTTTACAGCACGCTGCGGTTGCTTTAAATTTACCCTCGACAGTTTTGTGGATCGGCACTTCCCCAAAAATATTTGGCTATGGTTTGCACTCAAATGTAATTGCAAATCCCCCAAAAACCAAGCCAAAACTAATAAACTCATACCTGTTTGATTATTCTTTCAGCGGGGAAGTCATTGAGTGCCCCTACGAAGATGTTACTGAAGTTTTTAATTTGGAAGAAATATATAAGTCAATAGATGCATTTTAACTATGGAAAAGAAAGAAAAAATATTTTTAAAGGAGCAAGACCTAGTTGAGTTTAAAACTCTTCAGGGCAAAATTAAACAGGTTATCTACAGTATAGGGGAAGTCGGCGTTGAAAAACAGCTAGTCAAAGAAAAAGAAATCGGTGTTTTAGAAATTTTTAATAAGGTAAGAAAAGAAGAGTTGAATCTAATGAAAAAAATGGAGAGGATCTACGGATCAGGAACTATCGACTCGGAGAGTGGGGAATTTATTAAAACAGAACCTAAGTCAGATTAAAATGGTATATTGGTTTACTGGGCAACCGTCGCACGGAAAAACAGTGCTAGCAAGCATGCTAGTGAATAAATTCAAGCTAGAGAATCAGAAACTGTTTCATATAGATGGTGACACCCTACGATCCCTTACATTAAATAAGGACTACTCAGAACAAGGTAGGATTGATAATGTGAGGGGCGCTCAGAAAATAGCTCATTACCTTCACAACGAAGGCTATTCCGCTGTTGTGTCTCTGGTTTCCCCCTATCGCTGGCAACGCGAGGAGCTTAAAACGGCACTGGGAGAAAATATCGTTGAATTTTATGTTCATGCGACAGAACCTAGGGAAAGGGATCAATTTAGAGTTGAAAATTATGAAGCTCCTCTAGAGAACTTTATTTCCATAAATACAACAGAAGATTCTCCAGAACAATCTTTTGAAAGGGTTTTAAGCAGTATTTATGGATAAGAAAAAAAACCATATTCTGCGATATCGACGGAACTATTTTTAAATACCATAAGTTTAAATCCTATAAAACCTCTCCTGCCCAACCTATATAAAAGACCAATACGACCAAGGGCATATGATTGTATTGACGACAGCAAGGCCGGAGAGCCTTCTTGCCCACCCAATATGGGAATTAAATTCAAATTTAGTTCCCTATCATAAGGCAATAATGAGAATTGAAAGAAGACCTAGATATTTAATTAATGATATGGACCAAGCAAAGGAAGGAGAAAGGGCAATATCAATCGACCTAATCGAAAACGAAGGAATTATTTAATATGGAAAATTGGACTAAAAAAACACACGTAGAATCATCTCTACCGGCCAAACAAGGCCAGTTTGCGATGTTTGTCGGCAGATGGCAGCCTCTACACAAGGGCCACCAGGAGCTATTCAAAAGAGCTATGGAAGAGGGTAAAAATGTTTTAATCTGCATAAGAGACATTAATCCGGATGAAAAAAACCCATTCACGGCCGAAGAGGTGAAGGACATCATTCTGAACTTTTACTCCCAAGAATATATTGGCGGTAGAGTTAAGGTTATGATTATTCCTGACATCTGTTCGATCGAATTTGGTAGAGGGGTTGGCTACGACATTGTCGAGCATATTCCTCCAACCGAAATTGCCGATATTTCAGCAACTAAAATCCGTGAACAGATGAAGATTGAGGGAAAACTATGAAACAAGAGATAAAAAAATATAGTGTTCGATACAACACAAAATCCACATCAGATAGAGATCGCTGGAGACTGCTGGACGGGGACACAGAAATTTTAGTATCTGATGTCATCATCAATTCTTCGGTAGAAACCACTAAGGACTACAACGAGGGGCTTGGAGATAAATTTCACATTACCACAGGGGGGATATGTGAAATCAGGAACAATGTAGCTTACATCAATCCTCCGAAAACAAGGCTTACCATCAAAAGACACATTTATAAAACAATCTCCTGGCGAGCGATCGGTACTATTGATACAATGCTTTTGGGCTGGATTATAACTGGTAATCCTCTGCTTGGATTAAAAATAGGTGCTTTGGAGATTTTAACTAAAATGACACTGTACTTTATCCACGAGAGGGTTTGGTATAAATGGGGAAATGTAAAATAGGAATAATAGATTTTGTAAAATCTGGAACTTTACCCACTTTTTTATATAAAGATCAAATACTATGGACCTAAAACCGATTTTTTCCTACGACAGAGATATTAACCAAACCAACTACTACTGGTTTAAAGAAGGATTTTCCTCCGAGGAGGTTAACAAGATTATTAAAGATGCGGAGCAATACGAATTTTATAGAGCTTTAGTTGTAGACGAAGAAAATACGGATAAAGTTAGGAAAAGCAACATCAAATGGCTGCCATTTGATGACACATGGTCTTGGGTAATTGACCGGATCATGAACCAAATAGTCGAAGCAAACCTACATTGGAAATTCAATTTAAAATCTGTAATAGATAACATTCAGTACACAGAATACGAGGAAAACGGTGGCCATTATGACTGGCACATGGATATAGGTCCCGATTCAATATCTCACAGAAAAATATCAGTCACCATTCAGCTGTCCGAACCCTCCGAATATGAAGGAGGAAAATTGCAAATAAAGACCGGGGTTGGAGATATAGAATGCCCGCAAGGAAAGGGAAATGTGGTAATTTTTCCTTCTTTTCTCCTACACCGGGTAACCCCTCTCATAAGGGGAAAAAGGAAAAGTTTGGTTTTATGGGTAGGAGGAGAACACTATAAATAATAACATGAAAACAACAACTATACTAATTGACGATTTTTACAACAATCCCTACGATGTAAGAGAATTTGCTTTAAAACAAGAATTTTCTGTGGTAGGAAATTATCCGGGGTTTAGGACGGTATCTCATACAAATCCTAGCATCTATTCTACTATCCAGGAAGCTGTAAAAAATGCAGGCGGACAGATCACAAATTTTTCGACAGACAGTCATAATGGTTCCTACCAGTATGCACTTTCTTCCGATAAAAGCTGGATCCATGCAGACGAGCAAACTTGGGCGGGCATCTGTTTTCTCACCCCCGATGCTCCATTGTCAGGGGGAACTGCGTTATATAGACACAAGGCAACTGGACTCGAGAGTCGGCCAAGAAGATCTGACAGAAGCATAGATGAAGAATTGCTCTCCTCCATATACAGAGACTCCCAAGATATGGATAAGTGGGAGCTAACGGACAGGCTAGCAAACAAGTTCAATAGATTAATACTTTATAGAGGAGATTATTTCCACATGTCACTGGACTATTTTGGAACAGATCTGTCCAACGGAAGGTTATTCCAAACTTTTTTCTTTGATACCGAGTTTTAATGCTGTCAGTTAAAAAAATAAAAGCATTAATTTACAATTGGCATTCTCTAGGTGATATAGAGATAAATTCCGATCTTTATCATCAAGAAAACTTGGAGAATACAATTTTCTTGCACTCCCTTAGATTTACCGGAGAACTAGAAAAAGATATTTCTCTATATAATCCTGATGTTATCGTTTATGAGGGAAAACTAATTAAGGCTACCAATTCTTTTTCGTCCGAAAGATGCTTTAGTTACGTGGAATTCCCCCCTAAAAATAAAGCAGGAGACTCCAAGCTAGCTAATGATATTATGACCCACGTGATATCCAAAAATTGCTCTAACGTTAGATCTACCTTTTCGATTTTTACCCCCTCGTATAAAACCGAATATAAAATTTTTAGGGCATACGAAAGTTTAAAGGACCAAACTTTTACCGACTGGGAGTGGGTAATTCTAGACGATTCCCCTGACGATAAAACCTGGGAAATAATTCAATACATATCTAAGAAAGATTTTAGAGTTAAATCCTACAAGCTATCTCCAATCACCGGGGGAAATGTTGGACTAGCAAAAAATAGGGTCTCTTCTTTGTGTGGAGGCAAATGGTTGGTCGAATTGGATCACGATGACGTTCTAACTAAAAATTGCTTACAGGAATGCTATGATGCATTCCTAAAATTTCCAGATGCAGGATTTATGTACAGTGATGTTTGCGAGGTCTATGAAAACGGAGACATGAAATACTACGACCACGACTGGTCTGGGAATTGGTATGCGAGGGAGGACAATAACTTTGATTTTGGTTATGCTGGACACACCTGGGTAGAAAACGACAATAAAAAATATTTAACCCATCATTATCCAGACATAAATCCATTAACAATCAGATTTAATATCAGCATGCCGAATCACGTTAGAGTTTGGGAACGGAATCTCTATAATAAAATTGGTGGTCACAATAAAGGTCTTCCTGTTGCTGATGACTTTGAGCTTATTATCCGCACATTTTTAAATACTAGGATTGTACACATAAAAAAAATGCTGTATATACAGTATAATAATCGTAATAGCACGGTTGATAATAACAGCATAGATATAAATAAAAGCGCTAGATTAATACGAGACCATTATGATTTAGAAATCCATAATAGGATATCTGAATTGGGATTTAAAGATTGGAACTGGAATGATTCATTAGGGCATTCTCAAAAGATCCAAAACGAGGTTTTTATTAGAAAGTACCACGAGGAAGAAGAAGTAATGAACTATATATATGAATAAAACTGTGAAAATTTTTAAAACTTTTTAACAAATTCATTATTTGTTAAGACGCATTGGAAATAATGAAATAATAACATTTACGGATTTTATTAAAGATAAATTGGGTGAATCTATTTGCGATAAGTTTATTCCCCCGTATAACGAAAAATTTAAATCTTCATTTCTTTTTATATCCTCCAAATTCTTTGGACTTGAAACCAATTTTTCTTACGACATCATATTAACAAATCCAACTGCTACTATAATAAAGCTGGGGTTTCCTTAAAGGGGGTTTAATAAGATTACTACAAATTCGAGCAATACGAATTTTCTTCGCACTGATAAATTTAGGAACTTTTCATCGGCAGGGGTATATAATTTGAAATGGAATTTTATTCTTTTTCAGTAAAATGTGATCCCCAAGAAAGAAAGATTTACATCTTTTCCGACGATGAATTCAAATGTAAAATTATCATCAAGTCGATCTGCACAGACAGAATTTTGTGGGAGACTGGTGGTGGTGCCCGAGAAACAAAAACACAGAAAGGCACTTTGAGTGCACAAAAACAATTACTCCCGAGATGGTGATGGATAAAATTCATCGCCTTAGGCAGCAAAAAAATCTATTATAACATGGTAAAACCAAAAAGAAAAGGCGGCAAACCCGTCAATAAAAAAATAATCGAGCCGAGCGACGTTGAAGTTGCCAAGAAGCTCCTCAACATCTATCAGAGTGCAGCAGACAGGAAGCTAGAGTTTAATCTCTCCTTCGAGTCTGTTAAGACCCTGCTAAAGTTCCAAACGTGCTACTATACAGGAAGAAGATTCGACAACGATGGTCCTTATGCCAGAAGCATCGACAGGATTGACTCTAATAAAGGGTACATCGAGGGCAACGTGGTCTCTTGCACCGTAGACATCAACGGCAAAAAGTCCAATCTTTCTGACGATGAAATAGAGCTTCTCTACAACAAGATTGTTCTTTACAAGAAGAAGGGCGAGGACGAGGTCGGGGAAATTTTAGAAATTCTCCCCCCTGACGGAACGTACATTCCAAAGAATGGAATATCTTTAATTTTAGAAGGAAAAGATGATCAAGAAAATTAAATTTCATAAGGGGAAGGGCAAGTGGTATATAGATCTTCCAGAGTGGGAAGGGCCGAAGCAAGACCTTGAAATGACTGATGGGATCTATGATCTGCTCAACCTTATCTCCCATGGGGATGAAGAGATATACTTTCAGCTTGGGGATGAAAATTTCCCTGGGGCATACCAGATGATTTTGGTCCAGTCCGGTTCAGCAGCAGATGCGGGAGTCTGGTATCTGGTTCCAACGGTAGGGGAGATGAACATTAACTTTAGACTTAGACTTCCAGAGATGGCTAAGACCATCTTCGGAACTTTTCCCGAGACTATTTGGTTCTATCGGTTTTTTTAAGAGGAGACTAAATAATTCTAGGTGGGAAAATTTACTCTGATAAGATAAATAAAAGAAAAAAGAACTATGGAAAGGATGAAACTTATTGCTGACGAGATAGTAAAAAGTCTAAGGTGGAGGGTAAACAATTCCATCTTTCAGAAATTTTAAAGAGAAAAATATGAAAAAAATAGGGCTGTTATTCATCATGTTGTTATCGATGGCAACTTCACTCATGGGGAAATGTGATTGGAGTTCGATAAAACTTCAACAATGGAATGAACGTAACTATTTCAAGTGGTATCTCAGCGGGAAAGTTCTTGATGACACTTGTGTAGATTACTTATTTTTGGTTTATGACGACCAAACTAAGAAAATTGACACTGTGAATTCCTTTAGAGGAATTGTTGAAGTTCAATTTAACAAAAAAGGTAGGTATAAATTATATGTTAATTTGTGGAACCGTTGCGAGAAATGTGATACTTCGATCGTTCGTCCAATTGAAATTATCCAATTCCCCGGCGCTGGATTAAATTGGAATGTTTACCTGAATAGTTGTATACAGTACAAGTTCGAAATGAATTTCATTAAAGGTTATCCCTTAAAAGATACTTGTATGGAATATTACTTGCTATTCTACAAAGGTCCTTGGATGGACACTATGACTCAAACAGAATGGGACGGTTTAACTGACTATCAAATTGGGATGGAATATGATTTTCCAGATGATGACTACTTGGGTTATGGTAACACAAGAATTTTTAACTTTGCATTCAAGGACACAGGACGAGTATTATTGATTGCTCAATGGTGGAATAAGTGTTTGAAACAAGATACTTTCATGTTTAGACGATTGGATATTTGTAAAAGAACAACAATAAATACAGTTATATTAACCCGTCCTGAACCTAAATTGGTAGGGATGTACGACATGCTAGGTAAAAGAGTTTACGCCGTTCGTAAAAATGAGGTTATAATTTACATCTATGATGATGGATCCAGAAAAAAAATAGTCCAAGAATAGAATAAATAGATATATAAATAAAAATAAATGAAAAAACTAATTCTTTCCCTCTCCCTGGTTGGAGTCTTGATGTTCGCAGGCTGCGAAAAAGATTCTATACCAAATCCACCTCTAAATCCAGTTGTTAACCTTCTGGCTGATGAAGAGCCTCAAGCTCTAGTTGACTCCCTAGGTGCTGTTGTTTTTGATAACCCAATGACTTCGGAAGTTACTTCGGTAGCAGATGCTAAGATTTTAGATTATCCCGATTTTTTAGATTACGACCCGTTCACAAATGCTCTAATAAGAAGAACGGGAAGCGTAGATTCCTGCGTAAAAGGTTTAGAGCTAACTGCATCAGAGAAAGAAAGTCTAGCAAGGGCTTTTGCAGCAAAGCTCGATTGCCAGAAAGCAAATAAATTAACTGTTGCAAGAATCCATAGAGAAATTGAATCTTGGGCTAAAACTCAAAAGGAAAACTACTACAAAAACTGGTACATGGTCGAAAAGGGAAAACTTCTAGATTCTTTAAAAAATGGACTGCTAACCGAAGCTCAGTTTAAGGAAAAAATGGCAGCTCTTGAGAAGACATGGGTAGGCAAGATGGCTTACTTAAATGGGCAAGTGAAGGAGAAGATTAAACTTAGCATTCAAAGAGCAGAAGCTTGTGGAAAGATTAAAGACTGTGAAAAAATCTACCTTGAAAAAGTTCTTGTTATCCTTGGAAAATCCAGATACAAGAAGTGGATTGAGTGCTACAAATTCCACTATAAGAAAAAGTAATTTATTATCTAAATAAAAAAGCTCGGAACTTATTCCGAGCTTTTTTTATGCTTAAATGTTGCTGCGTCCTTTAAGGAAGACTGAAGAGCCTTAGAGAATGCTTTCCGATTAAGAGGGACCTCGTTATTTTGAACGTCTAAGAGAGCGGCAAAGATAAATGTTCTTCTCATACTAGACCCGACGAAACATCCGGACCCTATGCAGATTTCAGTCTCGACTATGTAGTCTTTTCTGAGCCACTTTAGACCAACGATGTTTAGAATTTGCTGGGGGGATTCTAATTTTGTGATGGAAACTTGAACTGCAAATCCGGTAGAATCAGTGATGAAGTAACCTTCGTTGCTTAGAATTTCCTCAACCTCTTCTTTAACCCCGAAGGTGAGATCTCTTCCGTCGACCTTTTCAATTCTGGTTGAGTTTGAAACGTTGTCAATGTAAATTTTTGATGTGTCTGCTGGCTGGATAGCAAGCATCATGGGAATTAAGAGATTTAGCATGTGTGTGTTTTTATTTTTTAGTCTATCTTGTAGCTAGTGCCGAAGGAGAAGGTCTTGATGTCGTTCATCGATCCTGTGATAAAGAAGGTTTCGTACCAGGTAATATAGGTTATATTAATTGCCACCTTTTTGTTTAGATCAAACCCAGCAGAAGCTTTGCTTCTTAGGATGTAATCGGACAAATCCCTAGTGGAAGGCTGGTAATAGATCTCGTAGTAATATGCCACCTTATATTGATCTGCTTTTCCGAAGATTTGAAATCTAGGGGAGTGTCTGAACCCCTTCCTCATCGACAAGTCCTGGTATGCGTTGTCAAAATATAGAACCCCATAGGAAATTGTGCTCTCTAGATATTTGGCCTTGAATAGGGTTTTACCTGCCCCAATTCCACCTTCAAATCTGTGTGTTATCTTTTTAGACTCCAGAGAAGAAAGTTGGGCAAACGAGAAGATCGAGGATTTCGGTTGGATTACTCTAGGCTGAATCCTGATCGTAAAGTCGTTAACCGCATTTTTACCATCGTCGCTGATCAGTTGGTAGTCTGTGTTTGTTCCAGACTCGAAGTTCTTCCACCTGACCGTGTTGGATGCATTTGATGTGATGATAGTTCTATTGGATCCGTTTACCTGGTTAACAACCCCCGTTAAATTAAAGACGTAGGTGGATTTAATCGTGTCGCTTTGGGCTTCTAGGCCAAGCGGAATGATGATAATTGGAACTAGGAAAGAAATTAATTTTTTCATCGTTCTATATATTTAGTAGGTTACCTGGCCGGAGTACCCTGGAGCAATAATGTAGTAGTTTAAAGTTCCCCCACTGGTTAGAGTTGACGTTGAGAAGGAGATAACTCCAGGATAGATCGACCTAACGTTTGTGGATGCTGCTTTGATTGAATTATACTCGGAGGTTGAAAAGAGTCTAGTGTCTGGAACAGAAGTCTTCCAGGTTGTAAATCTTCCTGACTTCCTTGCAGCTACATAATACTTATCGGCAATATTTAATCTTCCATCATCGTTAACATCAAATGTATGATAGGATAATCCATCGATTGTAGACTTTCCTAGAATGATATTAGATACTGTTTGAATATCTGTATTAGTGTAAGCTTGAATTCTGGTGGGAGCATCTACTTTAATATACCATTCTGTATTTGAAGTTGTTGTTCTTGAAAAAGAGTAGTATCCAGAAGAATTAGTGTTTGATGTAGCATCTAACGACCATGCCGAAGTTGTAGTAGTTACAGCTCCAACTTCAGCTGATTGATAAGAATAACTTGATTGAGAAGGCCTTTTCCATTTAATAAACATTCCATCTCCACCACCATATTCTTGCATACGAGCAATAAAACTATATGAAGTACCACTAGTTAAACTTA
>SXGR01250424.1_pt1 | contig 15373 bp, 18 predicted proteins | sample 3174711 | NCBI WGS metagenome assembly SXGR01 (sample SAMN11356860, study PRJNA531348) | freshwater metagenome | isolation source: freshwater sample F1-60 | place: China: Fuxian Lake, Yuxi | collected 2017-12-25
AAATCGGCGGCACCGTCGGCGATATCGAGTCGCTCCCGGTTCTGGAAGCGATCCGTCAATTACGCCATGAACTGGGGCGCGACCATACTTACTTTGTCCACGTAACGTTAGTGCCGTGGATCGCCGCCGCGCATGAGCTCAAAACCAAACCGACGCAGCACAGCGTGAAGGAACTGCGTGCCATCGGTATCCAGTCCGACATGCTGGTGTGCCGCTCCGAGCGGGAAATGACGCGCGACCTGCGCGAAAAGATCGGGCTGTTCTGCGATGTCGAGACAGAGGCCGTGATCTCGGCGCGCGACGTTGAGTCCGTTTATGAGATCCCGATCGAGTTCGCCAACCAACGCGTGGATGAGATCCTGCTCAAGTCGCTTCATCTGCATACGGCGGACCGGAATCTAAACCGCTGGACCAATATGCTGACGCGGCTCAAGAACCCGGCCGACACGGTCGAAATCGCCGTAGTAGGCAAGTATGTCGAGTACGAGGATTCGTACAAGAGCCTGAAGGAATCGCTCCTGCACGGCGGCCTCGCGCATAACCTCAAGGTGCACCTGACGTGGATTGAGGCCGAGGAGCTTGAGTGGCCATCCTGTCAACGGCGTTTGGAAGTCTTCGATGGTATCCTTGTCCCCGGCGGTTTCGGCAAGCGCGGGATTGAAGGCATGTTACAGGCGATCCGTTTCGCCCGCGAATCCAAAGTGCCATATTTCGGCATCTGCCTGGGCATGCAAACGCTGGTGATCGAGTTTGCCCGCAATGTGTGTGGCATGGAAGGCGCCCATTCAACTGAGTTTGACCCGGACCCGAAACAGCGAGTCATCTACAAGCTGCGCGAGTTGAAGGGTGTCGACGAGTTAGGCGGCACCATGCGGCTTGGCGACTACGAGTGCAAACTGGCCGAAGGTAGTTTCGCCCGCGCGGCCTACGGGCAGGAGTTGATTCATGAGCGCCATCGGCACCGCTATGAATTCAACCGTGAATTCGAGAAGGCGCTTGCGGCCAACGGACTCAGGCTAACCGGCCAGACGCCGGACGGCGTCTATGTCGAAATCTGCGAGATTGCGGATCATCCCTGGTTCCTCGGCTGCCAGTTCCACCCGGAGTTCAAGTCTAAGCCACTTGAGCCACACCCGCTGTTTCGGGCCTTCATCGCCGCCTCGATGCGGCATAGGGAGCGGCGGATGCATCCGATTCTGGCGGGGGCAGGGCAGTTTTCCACCGGGGACTGATTACCGCACGCTACCGAACCGTGTGGTAGGGGCCGAAGTGGCCAACACCGGGATCGGCAGCCCTACCCTCCGATTGCGTACATCGGCCGCGGCGGAGCTACGAATTTCTGCGAATTGATCTCGTGCCCGAGCCACTTGTCGTGCACGGTCTGTCGAATCCGCCCGATCAGCGCTGCCTCGTCCGAGTTCGGATTGCGGAGCAGATCCTTCACGCCGGTCTCATCCAAGGCAAACAGACAATAACGGAGCTTACCATCGGCAGTCAGGCGTAGCCGGTTGCAGTTCAAGCAAAACGGCTTGCTCACCGACGCGATGAAGCCCACACGGCCAACGCCATCGACGAAGCGGAACTGGGTGGCTGGCGCGCGGACGTCGGCGTCCGGGATCGCCTCAAGCGGCCCGATCTCGCGGCTCAGCAACGCGAGCACGTCGTCCATCGTCAGCACCTTGTCGCGCAGCCACAGGCCCTGCGAATCGAGCGGCATGAACTCGATGTAGCGAATCTCAATGCCGCGCTCACGGCCGAAGCGCGCCAACGGCACGATGTCGGGCTCTACCAGGTTCTTCACCGCCACCGCGTTGATCTTGATGGGAGAATAGCCAAGCGCGAGGCACGCATCGATGCCGGCCACTACGTTGTCGAACTCGTCGCGGCGGGTGATTTGTTTGAAACGTTCCCGATCGAGGGTGTCGAGATGCACGTTGATCCGCCGCAGCCCTGCCTCGTAGAGTGCGCGAGCTTGCGCGCCCAGCAAAACGCCGTTGGTGGTGAGCGCAATATCCTCGATGCCAGGAATGCGCGTCAGCTTCTCGATCAGCACCGGCAGATCGCGCCGCAACAGCGGTTCACCCCCGGTGAGGCGTACCTTGCGCACGCCCAGGCCCGCGGCCACCCTTACGAATCGCTCGATCTCTTCGAAACTGAGAATCTCGCCCTTAGGCACGAACTTCACGTCGTTCTCCGGCATGCAATAGAAACAGCGGATATTGCACCGGTCCGTCACGCTGATGCGCAGGTTGTCGTGGAAGCGTCCGAAAGTGTCGACGAGAGACATTGATTGGCTCTAGAGCTTTACGGCCAGCATGCGCTCGATGGGCACGCGCGCTCGCTCAATGATATCGCGCGACAGTTCCACGCGCGGCTTGAGATCCAGTAGGCAGGCGTGGAGTTTTTCAAGCGTGTTCATCTTCATGTAGGGGCACTCGCTGCAATTGCAATTTTCGTTGTCGACGAAGTAGAACTTCTTGCCGGGCGCCAGGCGTTCGAGTGAATGCCGGACACCGCTTTCGGTCATGACGATGACTTCGTCACGCTCGGCCACGCTGGTGCACCACTTGATGATGCCGGAGGTGGAACCAATATAATCTGCCATACGCAGCACGTCCTGCGGGCACTCGGGGTGAGCGGCGATGAGCGCAAGGGGATGCTCCGCGCGCATCCTGGTAAGACGGCGGGCCGGGAAGGTGGAGTGCACGATGCAAGCGCCCTGCCACACCCGGATATTCTGGCGCCCACTCATTTTCTTGACGTAATTGCCGAGATTGATGTCGGGGCAGAAGAGAATCGGCTGGCCGGCGGGAATTGAATTCACCACCTGTACCGCGTTGCTAGATGTGCAAACGATGTCGCTCTCGGCCTTCACTTCGGCGGATGTATTGATGTAGCTCACCACTACATGATCTGGATGCAGCTTCTTGAAAGCGCGCAGTTGATCGGCGGGGCAGGAATCCACCAGGCTACACCCGGCGTCTTTGTCCGGCACGACGACGGTGCGATGCGGGCTCAGGACCTTGGCTGTCTCGGCCATGAACCACACGCCGCAGAAGGCGATCACGTCGCCGTCGAAATCCCGCGCGCGGCGCGACAGCTCGAGGCTATCGCCGATCACGTCGGCCAATTCCTGGATCTCAGACTCCTGGTAGTGATGCGCCAGGATGATCGCCTTGCGATCTCGCTTGAGCTCGAGGATCTCTTCGGTGAGGGTGGGAGTGCTGACCATCGCTTCTCGTAGACCTTGATTCTAGCGAAGTCCGCCCGGCCGAGGTGTTGAACGCTTAGCCGGCTACGCCTCTAGTGAGCCTGCGGCCACGGCCGCAGCCAATTCATCGCCCAGGCAGGGCCAGGCACCACATTGGGTACTTCCATGGCTGATGCGGGGTTTGTCAGGTTCACTTACTCTTCGGCGGTTCGCGCGCTGTGCGAGGTGGCGCCTTTTGTTGCATCTGGAAAGCGGCACGATTTTCTGACTCACTCACGTCCCAACGCCCTAATCCTTGCCCGGCGACGCTCAGCCCGTAGCACCTCCTCTTCGTTCAACCCGAAATAATGCGCGATCTCGTGCCATACTGTCTCTTTCACCAGCTCCACCAAGTGCTCCTCGCTACGGGCCGTCCGCTCGTGCGGGCCCTGGTAGATGGTGATAGTGTCGGGCATGTGAAACTGATCGTTGACCCCGCGATGGGTCATCGGCCGGCCGTGGTACAGCCCCAACAGTCCCGGCTGGGGCGGTTCGGGTTCCACCACGATTACTAGATTGTCGACACGTCCCCGGTACTTTGCCGGAATGGCGCGGACGGCGTGCTCCACGAGGCGGTCGAACTCGGCCGGCGTCATACTGTAGTTATTGTGGCAAACCATGGCGCGGGCAGCCAATGCTGGCTGCGGCCGCCTTTGGCCGACGGAGTGGAAAGGTTATTCGAACAGTGGCGGAATTAATAAGTCTCGACAAACTAAAAGCGGTGGCGACTAACTTAGGTATCGGCCAACTGGGCCGGCATATTCTACTTTGTGCCGACCAGACCAACCCCAAGTGCTGCGCCAAGGAAGAGGGCTTGGCGGCTTGGGATTATCTCAAAAAGCGCCTGGCCGAACTAGGCTTGCTTGAGAGCGAACACCGCCTTTTTCGCACCAAGGCCAACTGCCTGCGCTTGTGTGAGGGCGGACCGGTCGCGGTGGTTTATCCCGACGGCGTCTGGTATCACTCGGCCCGCGAGGCCGTGCTCGAGCGCATCATCCAGGAACATCTGATTGGCGGTAAGCCGGTAGAGGAGTTTGTAATCGCCGTGAATCCATTGTCTGGTGAAGCGTCCAAATGAAGCGCCGGGTTGTGGTGGCGATCGATGGCCCCGCCGGCGCCGGCAAGAGCACGATTGCCAAGCGTCTGGCCGATCGTCTCGGCTTTGTTTATATCGACACTGGAGCGATGTATCGCGCCGTCGCATTGTGGGCTGAACGGCAAGGCAAAAGCTGGGACGACCTTCTGGTCATGGAGCAATTGGCGAGCGCCGCCGAAATAGGGCTCGAATCGAATCCGCCGCGCGTCACTCTCAATGGCGAGGATGTGACCGGTGAGATCCGGCGGCCGGAAATCGCGCAAGGCGCCTCGAAGGTATCGTCGATCGCAGGCGTCCGCCGCGCCCTGGTCGACAAGCAGCGGGAACTCGCCGGGCGCACCAGCGTTGTGATGGAGGGACGCGACATTGGAACGGTAGTGTTCCCGGACGCCGACGTGAAGATATTCCTGGACGCGATGCCTGAAGTGCGCGCCGAGCGCCGCGTAAAGGATCTCGCCGAGAATGCGCCCCCCCCGCCGCTGAAGGAGCGCGTGCTGGCCGAAATGAACGAGCGCGATCATCGCGACCGCACCCGCGCCGAAGCGCCTTTGATGCAAGCGCCTGACGCGTTGCTGCTGGATTCCACCGGTCTGACCATTGAACAGGTCGAAGCGCGAATCCTCAAGATCGTTCGCGACCGGACTACCAATGGAAAGGAATTAGCCTCGGGGAGTGTCTAACTTACTGGTGATGAAATTTGGCGGCACGAGCATGGGCTCGGCGGATCGCATTCGAGCCGCCGCCGCGCTCGTGCGCGAGCATCAGACACAGCGGCCCACCGTTGTGGTCGTATCGGCAATGTCGAAAGTAACGGACCTGCTGCTGGACACTCTGCGCGCGGCCGAGCATGGCGATGAACAAACGGTTGAGGCGAACCTCGCCACGCTCGTAGGGCGCCATGCCGCTACCTGCACCGATCTCCTGCCCGGCCGGCGCGCGACGAAGCCAACTGCGTTGCCGGCGGCATAGTCTCCGAGTTCAAACGTATCGCCAGCGGCGTCCGCATGCTGGGCGTTCGTCCCCCCGCCTCGGTCGACGAGGCTGTTGCCACCGGCGAATGGCTGTCGGCGTTGATGATGGCGGCATACTTCGAATCCATAGGCGTCCCTGCGCGCGCCATCAACGCCCGCGACGTAATCGTAACCGATGCGTTCTTCGGCAACGCCACACCATTCATGGAACCAACTCGAGAGAGAGCTGCGCAGGTGCTGGCGCCGCTGATCGCGCGGGGCATCATTCCGATTGTTACCGGCTTTAATGGCGCCACTGCCGATCACCGGCCCACCACGCTCGGCCGCGGTGGTTCGGACTTCTCCGCCTCCATCCTGGCAGCGGCCTTGGATGCGAGCGAAGTCTATATCTGGACCGACGTCGACGGCATCATGACGGCTGATCCGCGCCTGGTTCCCGACCCCGCCGTGCTGGACGAAGTCACTTAGCGGGAGGCCGCCGAGCTGGCCTACAACGGCGCCAAAGTGCTGCACCCACGCACACTCGCCCCCCTGGCCGAACGGCAGATCCCGATGTGGAGCAAGAACAGCTTCAAGCCGGCAATGCCCGGGACGAAGATCGTGCCGGAGCTAGCGCCCGGCATAGTGGGCGGCCCGCGCGCCGTCACTTCCATGCACAGCGTCGCGCTGATCTCGCTTGAGCCCAAAAGCGCCGAGGTGAGCGGTACGCGTGTCATGGCGCGCGCGCTCGAAGCGCTGGCAAACGCCAGCGTGGAGCTGCTGGCCATGACTAGTTCCAGCTACCGCCAAAGCTTCAGCATTCTGATTCGCAAGGACGATTTGCGCCGGGCCATGGCCTCGCTCGAGGCTGCGCTCTCGCTCGAACTCGCCCACAGTTACCTGGATCCGCTCGACGTCGATGAGAACGTCGGACTATTGGCCATCGTCGGCGAAGGAATGCATGGCGCGCCAGGTTGGGCGGGCCGTATTTTTACCGCGATCTCCCGCGAGCATGTCAATATCATCGCCATCGCGCAAGGCTCGAGCGAGTTGACAATCGCCGTGGTTGTCGCGCGCGACGGGCTCGACAAGGCCGTCCGCGCCGTTCACGCCGAGTGCCGTATGGGTGAGAATGCCCGCGCGGGCGTGCTATCTTAAAAAGACCCAATTTTTCGAGGTATTTCCCCTTGGACAAGCAACATCGCGAGGACCTGAAGAAGGACCAGTTCGTTGAGACCGTCGGCCACTCGGTGCAATTCGTCGCCGGGCACAAGCAGCAGCTCTACACCTACGGCGGGCTAGCGCTGGCCGCGGTGCTGGTTGCGCTCGGTGTCTACTGGTACACCGGCAACAAGCACGCTACCGAGCAGGCGGCCTTGTCCAAGGCCCTCCAGATCAAGCAGGCCGTGATCGGGATGGCTGCGCAACCTGGCGACCATCGTCCTTCCTTCCCCACCGAGGCGGACAAGAAAAAGGCGCTCCTCAAGGCCCTCAACGAAGTTGCGAGCCAGCACAGCGGGTCTGATGCGGCGGCGGTCGCTCTGTATCAATTGGGTGTTGTCTCGGCCGACGCCGGCGACATGCCCGAGGCAGCGAAACAGTTCGCTAAAGCTGCCGCGGAGTCCAGTGGCCGCGAGTATGTTTCGGCCGCCAAACTCGCACTGGCTCAAGTACAACAGGCGCTCGGCAAGAACGCCGATGCCGAGAAGCTCCTGCGAGAGCTGGTGGCCAGCCCGACCATGGTCGTCTCGAAAGAGCAGGCCTTGTTCACTCTCGCCAGGCTCCTGGCTGCCAGTAATCCCGCTGAGGCGCGCAAGCTGATCAATCCCCTGCAGAACGATGCGCGGCCCGTGATTGCGCGTAATGCCGTGGCCCTGCTTGGTGAACTGCCCGCCGCCCAGTAGACGGCATGCTCGGCTCGTTGCGCTTTCCAGTGGAAGAGTCGCGCGGGCGGCGGTATCCCGAGCTTCCTCATCCGTATCGCAACGCCTTTCAACGGGATCGTGACCGCGTGCTACACGCGCGCGCCTTCCGCCGGCTCGAAAACAAGACACAGGTTTTCACGTCGCCCATCTCGGACCACTTCCGCAACCGCCTCACACACACCCTCGAGGTATCGCAAGTGGCGCGGACCGCGGCATCCGCCCTTGGTTTGGATCTGGACTTCACCGAGGCGCTAGCACTGGTTCACGACTTCGGCCATCCGCCATTCGCCCACGCCGGTGAAGATGAGTTGAACCGTCAGATGAGCCGCTTCGGCGAGACCTTCGATCACAACATTCACGCCCTTCACATTGTCGAGTCCTTTGAGCAGCGCTATGCCCGCTTCAACGGCCTCAATCTGACTTTCGAGGTTCGCGAGGGCATGGCCAAACACTCGCGCGACTTCGAGCTGGGCGAGTTTCCCGCGTTGGATGGCTATTTACCAGGCCAGCGGCCTCCGCTCGAAGCTCAGTTGATCGACTTCGCCGACGAGATTGCCTACAATACGGCCGACCTCGACGACGGGTTCGCGGCGGGCCTGTTCACGAGCGCCGACATCGCTGCCGCTGTGCCTCGTTACGCCGGGCTGGCCGACACAATCGAGATGCAGTTCCCGGGCGCCACCGAACGCGAGCGGTTCTTCGAGGTCCTCCGGTTGCTGTTTGACGGTTTGGTCACCGGCCTGATACAAGGCACTGCCCGGGCCGCGGTCGCGTCCGGCGCCGCCAGCCAGGAAGACGTGCGGCGGCACCCGGTGCGGCTCGCTTGCTTCACGGGCGAGGCCGCCGCTGTCAGCCGCGACCTCAAAGCATTCCTGCACGCCCGGGTGTACGAGTCGCCTGCTCTCTGCGCCGAGCGGGTGCATTCAGCCGCCATGATCGCCTGGATGTTTCAGTTCTATCTCGATCATCCCGGCGAACTTCCGGCCGGCTATGCCGGGCAGACCGCCAGCCAACCACTTCATCGGGTGGTGTGCGACTACATCGCCGGGATGACCGACGGGTTCTTTTTGCGCACTTATCAACGGCTGGCCCCATGAACATCGGTATCACCTGCTATCCCACCTACGGCGGCTCCGGCATCGTTGCCACCGAACTGGGCATGGAGTTGGCCGCACGCGGCCACCATGTGCACTTCATCAGCTATGCGCATCCGATCCGGCTCGACCACGGGCTCGAGCGGATTCATTATCACGAGGTCGAAGTCGCCAACTACCCGCTCTTCGCCTATCCTCCTTACTGCCTGGCGCTGGCGGCGCGGATGGCCGAGGTCGCCCTTGCGTACGACCTGGACCTGCTGCACGTTCACTATGCGATTCCGCATTCGATTTCGGCCCATCTGGCGCGCCAGATCCTCGCCAAGCGTGGCCGCAAACTGCCGTTTGTGACGACGTTGCATGGCACTGATATTACGTTGGTGGGCGCGGAGCCCAGTTACTTCGAGATTACTAAGTTCTCGATCGAGGAGTCCGACGGAATCACCGCAGTCAGTCAATATCTGATCGACCGCACGCGCGAGGTGTTCGGCGTCACAGCACCGATGCTCGCCATACACAACTTCGTCAACTTCGAACTCTACCGCCCCGCTGCGAGGCCCCAGGGTAGCCGGCCGCGCCTGATGCATCTGTCCAACTTCCGTCCGGTGAAACGCCCGGCAGACTGCGTGCGCGTGCTGGCGAAAGTCGCCGAAGATCTCGATGCCGAACTATGGATGGTGGGCGATGGCCCTGAGCGCGGACCGGTGGAAAGGCTGGCTCACGAATTGGGCGTCAAGCCTCGTGTCCGTTTTATGGGTAAACAGGATCATGTCGAGCGGCTCCTTCCGCAGGCCGACATCTTGCTCCTCCCCAGCGAACATGAGGCGTTCGGTTTAGCCGCGTTGGAGGCGATGGCCTGCGGTGTCGTACCGGTCGCCACACGGACCGGTGGAGTCGGGGAGCTGATTACCCACGGATCTGATGGCTATCTCGAAGTGGTCGGAGACGTCGATGCCATGGCGCGGCGGGTACGGGATTTGTTCACCAAGCCTGCCCGGCGGACGACCATGGCGGGAGCGGCCAGGATCACCGCAGTGGAGCGCTTTTCCACGGAATTAATCATCCCACAATACGAGGAATACTACCGGCAAGTTTTGGGCGGTTGTGCGATATGAAGGCCAGAAGGCCGATGGGCAACCTTTGCAGGTTCACCACGCGGGCACTTTGCAATTAGGCATACTAAAAAGTATTGATCTCGACCACCCACTTCTTCCGACCGCCATCGCCACTGCCACCGCCGGGTGAGGACTGAGCGGGCGTGGACGTTCTCGGACTCATCGCACGGCACGGCATCCTCATGCTGGGTGCCCTCTGTTTTGTTGAAGCGATCGGCATTCCGTTCCCGGCCGCGCTGGCGCTGTTGAGCGCAGGGGCATTGGCCGATCAAGGCCGGCTCGCCGTCGCGCCCACGTTTGCGGCGGGCTTGACCGGGCTGCTGTTGGGCGACACCCTGCTCTACCTCACCGGCCGTTTCACCGGGTGGTTCTTCCTCGGTTTCCTATGCCGCATGAGCATGAACCGTGAATCATGCATCCACAAGGCGGCCGAGGCCTTCTACAAGCGTGGCCGCGTCGCGCTGTTGTTTACCAAGTTCATTCCGGGCATCAATACGATGGCGGCTCCGCTGGCCGGCAGCCTCAAGATGCGCCCTGTGCAGTTCTGCCTGTTCGATATCGGCGGGGCGCTTGTCTATGCAGGATTCTACTTTGGCTTGGGATATCTTTTCAGTGGTTTCCTTGGTGCGATCGCCCTGCGCATGGCCGCTGCCGGACAAGTGGCCAAGGTGCTGCTGCTCTTGGGCCTGCTCACCTATCTCTTCTATCGCGTCTACATGGCGCGGCGGTTGTGCTCTGAGTTCCTCGACATCCCGCGCGTAGAGCCGAATGAGGTTGCGCAGCTAATGGAGCAGTGTGCCGGCGGCTTGCTGGTGTTCGACGTCCGTAGCCATGGCTATTATGGCGAAAATGCCATACGGATCAGGGGCTCGAGCCGCTTTGAGCCAAACCGCCTGAGCGAGGCGATGCATGAGTTGCCCCAGGCCAAAAAGATCTACCTCTACTGCACTTGACTGCGCGATGCCACCAGCCTGCGCGTGGCGCGGGCACTACGCGATGAAGGTTACGAGGCGTTTGTGATTGCCGGCGGTTTGGACGCCTGGCGCAAGGCGGGCCATCCCGTTGAGACGGTTCCGGCCGGCGACGTGGCGCAGCTGCCGAGCTTCAGCCGTTAGCCCGGCGCACGTACTTCGGCGAGCGCGCCGCCATTCTGGCATGCTCAGCGCCGAGGGAGATGAAACCCCAAACGCTGGTGGAACATCCCATAATAAAGAGAACCATGCGCACGGCCATCCTGACCCTGACCCTCACCCTTGCCTCGGCGGTGGCGTTTGCCGACAAAGCCAACCCGACCGAGCCCGAGATCCAGAGCATCGTCAAAAGTTTCGCCGAAAAAGAAGCCGAGTTTGCCAAGGCCCGCGAGGCCTACACTTACCGCCAAACGGCGATCGTGCGCGAGTTCGACGGCAACTCCGGCGCGGCCGGCGGCAAATATGAAGTGGTCTCTGACATTCTCTTCACCGGTGACGGCAAGCGGACCGAACGCGTTGTGCGCGCCCCGGTTCCGACCCTGAGCATGATCGGCTTGACACCGGAGGATGAACAGGACTTGCGGACTACGCAGCCTTTCGTGCTCACCAGCCGCGATATCGAGCTTTATCACGTCCGCTATCTCGGCAACGAGACGCTCGACGAGATTCCCTGCTACGCCTTCGCCGTCAAACCAAGAAAGATGGATCCAGGCAAGCGCTACTTCTCCGGCATCGTCTGGGTGGATCGCGAGGAACTGCAGATTGTCAAGTCATACGGGCGCGGCACAGGTCTGGTGAAAAAAGGATTCGACTACAAGTTCCCCAAATTTGAAACCTACCGCGAACAGATCGACGGCAAGTATTGGTTCCCAACCTATACCGTCGCCAACGACACCCTGTTCTTCAATGAGGGCCCCGCCGTGCGCATCCGCATGAACGTGAAGTACGAAGCCTACAAGCGATTCAAGGCCGAGTCCACGATTACCTTCGGCGACCCGGTCAGCGGCGACCCACCAAAGCCGGTTGAAGCGCCAAAGCCGGAACCGAAGAAGCCGTAATAGCCGTGTCCCGGCGTTTTCAGAAATGCGAGCGCAAGGCCGTAAAGCTGTCCAGCACCAAGAGCCGTTCGTGCTGTTCCGGCACCGGTTCGTGCTCCAGGTGCCACGTATTCGCATGGGGAATGTACACCGCGCCAAGCCCCGCTGCCAACGCCGGGTTGATGTCGGACTTCGGCGAGTTCCCAATCATCCAGCACTCTGTCTCCGCCACGCCCCGCTCCTCAGCTAATCGGCGGTAGCAGGCCACATCCTTCTCCTTGACAACACGCACATGTTGAAAGTGTCGAGCCAGCCCGCTCCGCTCCACTTTCGATTGCTGCTCAGCGGAGTTGCCCTTAGTGCACAGCATCAGCCGGTGCCGCCCGGTCAGATAAGCCAGCGTCTCTTCCACGCCATCGATCAATTCCAGAGGGTGATGAAACAGTTCGTGGCCCCATTGCCGGATCCGCACGCGATCGGCTTCAGCGATGCCGCGCTCGGAGTGGCGCTCAAAGCACTGCTCAAGATTCCTCGCGAAGTTCGCCGAGCCGTAACCATGAACGCGATTGCTGACGTGCTCGATTTCGTCCAGCAGCGCGCGCACCTCCACACTGGAATAGCGCGAGTGCCCGAGGTAATCCGCAAACTCGGCAAAGGCCCGCTCAAAGTAGACGTTGTTCTCCCACAGCGTGTCGTCGGCGTCGATCCACAATTCCAGCTGCGGACGATGAGCGCTCATGCCCCTTTCACCAAACCGGGAGGCGGGTGGCCGTGGCCATTTTTGACAGCTACGTCCTTGAGCCGTTCGGCTTGCTCGTAGTGCTGAACATACCCCGGCACATACTCGATCAGCCGTGCCAGCCGTGCCGATTCCGACCGCATACCCAGAAACTGCTGCCTGAATTCCAGGTCAGAAACATACCGGGCCAGTTGAAAACTCAACTGCGGGCCATCCCAGTCGATCTTGCGCGCTTCCGGGTCGCCCTTGGGCCAGGGCAGATGCCGGCAGGCGAAGATCGCACGGCGCCGCTGCTCGGCGGTCGACGAAGTGTCGTCGTCGTCGAAAAACGAGACTTGCGCGCGCAGGTAGTTGAGTTCGCTATTCACCGACTCAATGGCAAAGCGGCGGCGGCCTAACGCAATGATCTCCATGCGGCCGTCGGGATATCGCTCGGCCACTTCCTCCACCGTCGCTGTGCAGCCATTCGGCAGCAATCCCTGACGGCCGGCGACCAGCACTACGCCAAATTCGGCGCCCGCCGCGATCGCTTCGCCGATCATTGCCTTGTAACGATCTTCGAAAATGTGCAGAGGCAATTGATTGTGCGGCAGCAACACGACGCCGAGCGGAAACAACGGCAATAGTTCGTCGTCGTGCATACTATCCATTATCGGCCTTGCATGGATCTAAACGGGAAAGTGGTTCTCCTCACTGGCGCTTCCGACGGCATTGGGGCGGCGGCGGCGCGCGTCTTTCACCGGCGTGGCGCCAAGCTGGTGCTGGTGGCGCGCAGCCACGACAAGTTGATGCGTGTGGCGGCGGAAGCTGGCAGCGCGGTTGCCGTCACCGGTGACATCACAAAACCTGAGGTACGGCGAGAAGCCGTGGACGCGGCGATGCGCCAGTTCGGCCGCATCGATGTGCTGGTGAACAACGCGGGCGTGGGCATGTACGTACCCGCTTACAAGGCGGATATGGCGCAAGTGCGAGCAATGTACGAGCTCAACGTGTTCGCGGTGCTCGAACTGGTGCAACTGGTGGTGCCTTACATGCGTGACGCCGGCGGCGGCATGATCGTGAACGTAAGCTCGATTGCAGGCAAGGTGCCGTTGCCGTGGTTCACCAACTACACGGCCACCAAGTTTGCCCTCAGCGCCACCACCGACACACTCCGGATCGAACTCAAACCGATGAACATCCGATGCGTGACGGTTTGCCCCGGTTATGTCAAGACCGGCTTTCAGGATCACTCGCTGGCGGGCCGGCCGCCGGACCGGCTGTGGGCTATGAAAAAATTCGCCATCACGGCCGAGAAATGCGCCGAAGCGCTGGTCCGCGGGGTAGAGCGTGAAAAGCGAACGGTGACCGCGCCAGCCATGGGCGCGCTCCTGCAACTTTTTTACGTGCTGGCGCCCAGCCTCGCCGATCGGATTCTCGAGCGAATTTATCGGGATCTGAAGATGGGACAATAGCCGGAACGAGTCGCCATGGATACCAGACTGATTCGCACGCCTGGCCTGTACCTTGTCGGATTCATGGGCTCCGGCAAGACTACCATCGGCGCCGCGCTGGCCGACGAGTTGGGCTGGAGCTTTTACGATCTCGATAAGGAGATCGAGACGTCGGCAGGCATGTCGATCGCCGAATTGTTCGAACGCGGAGGCGAGAGCGAGTTTCGCCGTCATGAGCATGAGGCCCTGGCGCGCCGGGTCCGGACGGCCCAACACGGCCATCCCATGGTGGTGGCGTTGGGCGGCGGTGCGTTTGTGCAGGCGCAGAACCTGGACATGCTGCGCGGCAACGGCATCACGCTATGGCTGGATGCGCCGTTTGAGCTGATCCGCGAGCGGGTGGTTCAGCAAACCCATCGCCCGCTGGCGCGCGACCCCGAACAATTGGCGGCTCTGTTCGAAGCCCGGCACGCCGCTTACGCCAAGGCCGACTATCGAATCCCGGTGACGGGCGACGACGTGCGTGCGGCGGTTCAGGCGATACTCGCACTCCCGATTTTGGGACAGTCACGCCCGTTCAACAGCCGCTCGTAGTTATCTTCCCCAAGCCGCGTCGGCGGGATTCGGTCTCGTTGGCTGGGGGTGTTCCTTGGGCACTGTTAGTCGAGCAGGAGAAATCGCTTGCCTCCATGCGCGACCTGATCGCCGTGCAAGAGGCGGTGATCAAGCGGTTGCAGGCGGAAAGGCCGTCTGACCCTCCGGCGCCCCTCGTGGCGGTGGCCGGCGCAAACCCGAAACCGCTCGTGCCGCCTAAAAGTGGAAGTGTCGGCGCCCATGCGGAAGTGGTACGAGAAGCTTGCGTTCCGGGGATACACGCAGTTCCGCTACAACCGGCTACTGGAAACCAATTCCTAGTTGACGTGCGACCAATGCGACCGCTCGATCGGCAACAACAACGGGTTCTTCTTGCGACGCGCCCGCTTCGTCCTGTCGGGCGATGTGAGTGACCGGCTGTATATGTACTTTCAGTCCGACTTTGCTTCGGCCGCCGGGAACCTGAACTACGGGAAAATCCGAGACCTGTACTTCGACATAGCACTCGACAAGAAGAAGGAGTTCCGCATTCGCCTGGGCCAATCCAAGGCGTAGCAACGAGCTCAAGGGCTCAAGCGACTATGGTGTGATCGGCCTGGGAGCCTACAACGGGCAGTCCGCCAATCGTCCCGAAGCAAATAACAACCTTCACTATGTGGGGCGAATCAGTTATCCCTTCCAACTTAAGAACCACCGAATCGAAACTGGGGGGCACAGGGATTTACGCCGTTCGTGAAGTATCAATACTACGACGGCGGCCAAAAACAGGAACAGGACGCCCGTAGTTATCTTGTCCGTGACTTCGACATAGAGGCCTGGAGTGGCAGAAAAAATCATTCTTTGAACTGGTCGGCCAGTACACGGTCTCGGACCGAACTTACGAAGACGCGCGGACGCCGAATAACCGGCAAAAAGGTAACCTGTTCCGGCTACAGGCTAAATTTAGTCAATATGGAGCGACCAACCTTAATTCGCAGGTAACGCGGGTTACGCTAGCGAAGAGGTGAATCCAGCGGCGCAGAGCCGCATACGACAGGAGTTGGACGCAATGACTAGCTTACGATTTGTAGGATTGGATGTCCACGCGGACACGATTACGGTAGCGGTGGCAGAGTCGCCAGGCGAGGTAAGAGCGTTGGGAAAGTTTCCCAATAGTCCCGAGTCGGTCC
>SXGR01321551.1_pt1 | contig 15373 bp, 12 predicted proteins | sample 3174711 | NCBI WGS metagenome assembly SXGR01 (sample SAMN11356860, study PRJNA531348) | freshwater metagenome | isolation source: freshwater sample F1-60 | place: China: Fuxian Lake, Yuxi | collected 2017-12-25
CAATCCCGCGGTGCGCGCCCAGACCTCCTCAAACCGGCTCCGCTGATCATCCATTTCCTGGCGAAGCCGCCGGAGTTCGGAAGCGATCTCTTCCACCGTCCGCGCCCGCTCGTAGATCCGGCGAAGGCGTGTTTCGAAGTCGTTCCCCAGCGCGCCGGCCAAGGTCTCTGGCGCATCGGTTGCGGGTTCGTGCAGCACGACATCCGAGGCATCCAGCACCTGGCCGAATAGGTCGAGCTTGCGGCTGAGTATTTCGAAAGTAAGCTGCTGCGCTTCATTGTCAGAAGCGAGGAAGTTGATCACCGTAACATCGTGTTGCTGGCCGTACCGGTGGCAACGGCCGATGCGCTGCTCGATACGTTGAGGGTTCCAGGGCAGGTCGTAGTTGATGACCGTGTCGCAAAACTGCAGGTTAAGCCCCTTGGCTCCCGCCTCGGTTGAGATAAAGATGCGGGAGTTGGTCTTGAACTCATGCACCAGGGCCAGCCGGACCGCCACGTCGCGGCTCGGGCGGCGATGGCTGGGCAGCGCGTCGCCTACCTCCTTTTGCCACACACGCAGGGCCTGCGCGGCGCGGGCGGAGTCATTCACACCGCGAAATAGCGTGACGCCCTCCGGGCCCAGTCCGCTTCGCCCCGTGAGTAACTCCGCGAGATACGCCTGAGTAACCAGGGACTCAGTGAAGATCACGGCGCGGCGGCGATCAGGCGGCCGCTCGGCGATGACCTGCATCACATCCAGAAGTTTGTCGGCCTTGCTGTCTCTGGGAAGCGTCTCGGCCAGCTCGATGAAGCCGCGCACCCGTGATAGCTCAGCCTCGATCGCGCCCGGCTTCGGAGGTGCCTTTGCGCCGAGACCATCGTCATCGCCGGGGCCAGATGGTATGTCGTCGCCGTCGAGGTCGTCGAAGAACTCGTGGTCCGGACCCGGCACACTCCCACCCAGCATCGTCTCAAGACGCTTGGCCACTTTGCGGAGGCTGGCCGACAGCGCTTTCACAGACGACCCCATCAGCCGATGGAATCCAATCAGCAGCAGTTGCCGCTGATTGCCGCGGAAAGCGATCAAGTGCGGGTCTAGTAAGTACGAAGTAACATCGTCGTAGATCGACTTCTCCGGCGGAGTCATCGAGTACTCGAAAATCTGAGCCCGCCTGGCCACAAACGGTCGTTCCAGGAACTCCTGTGCCTGCCGCCTGAGCGTCCGCTGCACCACGGTTCCAAGCCGGCGCCGCAATTCGTCGTCCTGCCCCTTTGCCAACGTGCGATCGTCGCCGTCGCAGAACGAGTTTCGAAATGTGGGCAGGTTCCCGAGCAGCGTCCCGGTAGGTTCGACGTACTGCACCAACCCCCATAACTCAGTCAAATTGTTTTGAATTGGAGTAGCCGTCAGCAACAAGACCGGAGTCTGGCGAAGGAAAGCGCGGATGCGGCCGGCCGTCTGTGCGTCGGGAGAATTCTCGCGGTAGCCTCCGTCTTTGTCGAAGCGCCGGTAGATGTTGGCGAACACTTCGTGCGCTTCGTCGATCACGCACAGATCGAACGGTTCGCTCTTGGCCAGAATCGCGGCGCCGCGCTCACTGCCGGCCGTCTCGCGGCCCATCAGGAAAACACCTGGACCGGCCAGCGGCTCCGAATCGCGGCCTCCCTCAACGCCTTGAATATCGAAAAGCCGAAAGAGTTCGTCCTGCCATTGTCCCAGCAGCGGCTTCGGTACAATCAGCAGGATGCGGCCGGCCGAGCCTTCCGCTCGTAGTTGAGCGATCACCAACCCGGCTTCGATCGTTTTACCCAGGCCGACTTCGTCCGCGAGAATGCATCCGCCCTCTGGGATCCGCTTCAGCGCGAAGATCACCGCGTCGATCTGATGTGGATTGGGATCGATGTGGCCCTGGCGTTGCGAAGCGGCCAAGCGCGCCTGATCGTCTGCGCGGCGCAGGCGCACTAACTCCTCGGCGCGATATCTCCGCTGGATCGGGTGAGAGCCCATCGTCTCACTAGCGTACGCTACGAACCCGCCCCTCCTGCCGCGCCTCAATCCGGCCGGTTCGAGCCGCGTGTCCGTAGAGCGCCAGTGTTAACGGAATGCCGGTGGTCTCGTAGTCAAGCGTGCGAAATCTCCCGGCCAGGAACGCGCTCTGCCGCTCCACCACCTGGCCTTCCATCACCACGCGATACACGCGGTCAAGCTGCAGCGTGCTGCTCACGACCTTCTCGCCATCGCGTGCGTGCGGATCGAAAACATACGAGGCCTCGGAGATCTGCAGCAAGCGGCTCGCGCCAGGCGAGTCCATCCGTAGCGGCTGGTCCTTCTTGGGATGCGGCACGTTGTCATCGAGAATCGCGCGAATCTCGCGTCCCGTCAGGCGCAGCGTGACCAGCGATTGATCGAACGGCCGGCTGCATTGAATCAGGTCCACAATGTCGACGTCACCCTGCGGAATCGGCAGCCCGCGATACGCCCAGCCGCCCCAGAGCGCGATCTCCGCTCCTGTGGCGGCGCGCATCGCATCGGCGATCCAGTTGGCGAGCGGCTTCTCGGAGTCGCCCAGCATGTCGAGCGCGACGGACGCAGTGGCTGCGGTTTCAGTGCGCCAGGCTGTGAGGTTGCGCGGCTTCGCCGGCGTCAACCGCGCTACTCCGCCAGCGATGCGAAGGGCCTGGCCATCGGCAATTATCGCTTTCCAAACGCGGCGGCCGTTCACCATCACCTCGATTGGCGCGCCCGCGTCGAGCACAACGCGATCCGGTTGGAACATGAACGCGGCGACATTCACGGTCTCAAACACGGCCCGCTCGCGTGAATCCGCCCGCGCTTCGATTGACGCACGCGGCCCGGCTGCGCAATGGGGGTCCACCACGCCTCGCCGTGGAGCGGCGTATCGGCCTCGAAAAAGTACGTGCGCGGATGCAAGTCGCGCTTGTGCTTCCCCAGCCAGGCGAGCACGCGATCGAAGTCCTTCACCGGACCGTTGTGGCCTTCCCCGGGGATCGCTTCGGAGATCACCGGCGCGCCGAACTTCCGCATTCGCTCGACGCCCACGGCCACGCCGCGATGATAGTATTCATTGTCGGCCGCGCCGCCGATCCACAGAAATGGCACGCTGACGGCATTGCGTGCGAGCCATGGAAAACTATAGGCGGCCGCCAGTGGCGCAGCCGCGGCGAATACATCCAGGTGATGCAGCGCCAAATAAGCCGCGCCCGTTCCGCCCATCGAATGGCCGGTGAGATAGATCCGCGCCGGGTCCACTTTGTAGCGGATCCGCACGGCTGCGAGCACTTCGAATACGTCGTTCTCACCGATGCCGCGATACTCGGTGACGCCGCGCCCCAGCGGCGAAGCCACCAGCATCTCGTGTTTTTCGGCCGCCTGTTTCAACGCGCCTTGCTTGTATGTCGGGTCGTCGAAAAGCGTGCCCTCATTGCCGCCCGTGCCATGCATGGCAATCACCAGTGGCATGCCCGGTCCATCGCCGCCGACGGGATACGACGAGGGCACGTAGAGCCGGTACGGCTGCTCGGTGTTGTCGATTGCCGAGCGATAGAACAGGCGCAGATCCTGACCCGACACCGATTGCGCAAACAGAAGCAAGGCGAGAGGCGTCACGCGACTATTCTCGCTCATCGAGCGGACTCGGGTGCATGACCACGCCAGAGGCCGCGGCTTCGAGCAGTTGGTCAAGCCCTTCGCGAAATTGTAGAGTAGCCATATGCTCGGTGTACACGGGAAAAATGCGGCAAGCGCCTGGAACACGGCACGCTGCGGACGCCGGCCACCATCGCCACTTGATGCAATTCGAGTGACCGGCGGTGAGTAGCGCCACTGTTCTCCCGATTGTAGCCGCGGCGCTTGCCATGATGGCCGCCGCCGTCTGGCTTGCCGAGCGCAACGTGCGCGTGCGCACCGGGCGGCGCACTTCGGCGGACGATAGCCTGGCGCGCGAAACGGGCGCGTCGGTTGAGTCCGTGGAGATCGCGGCTCACGACGGCATCATGCGGTCCGCCTGGCTGCTGCGGCCGGGCGAGTGGCGCGGCGAAGCGGCGATGGTGCTCCATGGCTTTGTCGACAGCCGCGCGGCCATGCTTGACCACGCGCGCTTTCTGCTTCGGCACGGTTACGCCGTGCTGGCGCCTGATAGCCGGGGTCACGGCGACAGCGGCGGGGCGACGGTCAGCTTCGGCCTGCGCGAAGCCGTCGACGTGCGCAGTTGGGGCGACTGGCTTTGCGCGCGCCTGGCAATTGAAAACTTCGTGGCGCTCGGCCAATCCATGGGTGCCGCCGTCTTGATAAATGCTTTGCCGCACGAAAGACGGCTGGAGCGAATCGTGGCCGAGTCTCCCTTCACCAGTTTTCGCGAGGCGGCCTACGATAAGCTCGCTGGCCGCGCGGGCATTCCGCGCTGGCTCGCGCATTTGGCTTTTCGCCCCGTTGGCGAGTTGGCGTTCCTCTACGTGCGCTGGCGGTACGGATTCAACCTGCATTCGACGCGCCCCGTCGATGCGCTCCGCCGTGCCGGCCAACCCGTGTTACTGATTCACGGCGCGGACGACCAGGCGATTCTGGCACAGCACTTGCGGCGGCTCCAGGCGATCAGTGGGGCCGAGTACTGGGAGGTTGCCGGCGCGGCACACACTGAGCCGATCCGCGTGGCACCGAATGAGTACGAGCGGCGCGTGATTGCCTGGCTTACTCAGACCGAACCTCAACGCTAACGCGTTCAGAGCCGGACAGCTGCATCGTACAATGATGTGAGGCCCCCTAAGTGAAACTGCTCTTCTTTCTCGCTGCCAGGTCAGTGTGTCTCCACGCTCGGTCGATCTACCCGCTGACCCGGAGCGCGTTCGCATGAGGCGCCGCCGCCGTCCCCGGCTTACCGCGTCGTAACATGTTCTTGCGCTTCCTCACCACGCTGCCGCTGATCCTGATCTCGCCCGTTCTGGCCTTACTGCCTTGGCTGGTACTATTGGCGACGGACGGGGCCTTCAAACTTCTCGGCCGCCGCCGTCCTCCGTCGGATCACGCCCCGCGCACACATGCGGCGAGTGTGGTCATCCCTAACTGGAACGGCCGCGACCTGCTCGACAAGTACATCCCTTCGGTCGTCGCCGCGATGAAAGGCCATCCGGACAACGAGATCATCGTGGTGGACAACGCCTCCACCGATGATTCAGTGGCCTTACTCGCCGCTAATTTTCCGCAAGTTCGCGTGATCCCCCTGCCGCGCAATCTCGGTTTCGGCGGCGGCTCCAACACGGGCTTCGAGCATGCCAAAAACGATATCGTTGTGCTCCTCAACTCAGACATGCAGGTGGAACCCGATTTCCTCGCGCCCCTCCTCGCCGGATTCAATCACCCGTCCGTCTTCGCCGTATCCTGCCAGATTTTTTTCCCGGATGCCGCCAAACACCGCGAAGAAACCGGCCTCACCCAGGGCTGGTGGGAGAACGGCGGCTTGCGCGTCACCCACCGCAACGATCCGCGGATCGATCGTGCCTTCCCCTGCTTCTATCCAGGCGGTGGCTCAGGCGCCTATGACCGCGCGAAGTTCCTGGAGTTGGGCGGCTTCGACCATCTCTTCCACCCGTTCTATCTCGAAGACACTGACATCGGCATGCAGGCGTGGAAGCGCGGCTGGCGGGTGTTCTACGAGCCCCGAAGCCGCGTGTGGCACCAACATCGCGCCACGATCTGGAAGAAGTTCTCGCGCCGGTTTATCGACTCCACGGTGCAGAAGAATCTCCTGCTCTTCTCCTGGAAAAACATCCACGAGCCTGGCCGCTTCACGGCGCATGTCTTCTTCAATTGGGCCGGCGCGCTGCTGAGCGTGGCATTTGGCGACTCAATGGAACGCCCCGGGTGCCTCGCGCTCTGGAAGGCGTTCCTGCAACTCCCCTGGGCGGCCGCCGCGCGGTGGCGCGCCCACTCACTAGCGGAGATCCCGGACACCGAGGCGCTACGCCGTCCCATGGCCGGATATTTCCGCGACCGCTTCCTGATCGACCCCAAGCAACCCCTGGCTGCCAAGCCATGCGTGCTGTTCCTGTCGCCCTATCCGATCTGCCCGCCGCATCACGGCGGCGCGGTGTTCATGGGGCAAACGTGCCGCGAGTTGGCGAAACTGGTAGACCTCTCGCTGGTGGTGATGGTGGATCAGGACGAGGAGATCCCGCCGCATGCGGAGCTGGCCGCCGCATGCCGTTCGGCGCACTACTACGTGCGGCCGCACCAAACCGTCCATAGCTTCGGCACCCTCGACCCGCACGCCGTGCACGAGTTTCGACAACGCGACGCCGAGTGGCTCATCCACCGCGAGATCTATCTGCGCGAGATCGACGTCGTGCAGTACGAGTATCTGCAACTGGCGCAATACCGTGGCGACTATCGCAACATCGCGCAGTTTCTGTTTGAGCATGACGTCTACTCCCAATCGGTTGGAACGATCCTGCCGCAGATTCGGGGCCTCTATGCACGGCTCGCCGCACGTTATGAGTACCTGCGGTCGCTACGCTATGAGCTGCTCACGCTGCCGCTCTTCGATGGTGTCCAGTACTGCTCGCAGGTAAACGCGGAGTTCGTCTACGATCATCAGCCGGCCTTGCTTGGCACAGGCCGCGACGATCTACGTTCCGGTGTAACCGTGTCGGAGTATCAGCCCGTGTTTACCGGCCGCAAACCGTTTACCTTACTATTTATCGGCAGCTTCCGCCACGCGCCGAACAAGGATGCACTCTACTGGCTGGTGAATAAATGCATGCCGTTAATCCTGGCCGCGGAACCGCGCGCACGGCTGACCGTGATCGGCTCTGACCCGCCCCCGCGCTACTCGCTGCCCGACTTGGGCGACGCGATCGACCTCCGTGGTTACGTCGACGACATCATGGCTCCCCTCGCCGAACACGCCGTTTTCGTATGCCCGATTCTTTCGGGCTCCGGCATTCGCGTGAAACTGATGGAGTCTTTCGCCTGCGGGATTCCGGTGGTGAGCACGCGCATCGGGGCCGAGGGATTGGCGGAGGAAAACGGCAAGTTCTGCCGCCTGACCGACTCGCCCGAGGAGTTTGCCAAAGCGGTAATCGATCTCTTTGCGCAGCCGGAAAAGGCTACGGCAATGGCGCGACGCGCGCGACGCGAAATTGAGTTGAATTGGGATATGCCAACCCGCACGAAGAAGTTAGTGAAGGCGTACCGCGAGACCCTGGTAACCAAGCGCGCTCAAGGATGATTCTGATTCGCTGAATACTTACCGGACTACGGTCGTCTTGCCAGCCTCGAGAGTGACCTGTTTCTCGATCACCGCACCCGAGCGGGGCTCGATGCGAACCGTATATTCGCCCGGAGGCAGCAACAGCCCCTGCGCTCCGAAATCAAACTCGTCGGAGTGGCCCATGTATTTGCCGTTCACGAAGACGGGCGCGTATTTGTCGGGCTGGCCGGTCTTCAAGGTACCGAAAGGGCCCTTGGGTTCGGGCAGCCGGCTAAGTGTCTCGGTTACTTTCAGGGTCTTGCCGGCGGCTACGTTGATCTTCTTCGTCACGTCCTGACAGCGCGGCTCGGTGCGCCTCATCTCATGTTCACCCGCTGCCACCGTATAGGTCCGGGCAAAGCCGAAGTTGCCGGCGGGCCCGATGTACCTCCCATCCAGGAAGATCGCAGCTCGACTCGGACCGGCGTGTACTTTGAGACGGCCTGTCTGTTGTTGGGCGGCCAGCGGCACGCCAATTAGCAAACCAATCAGAATAAATTGCACCATACGTGGAATTGAAAGTATCACCCATCCGGCGGCAAGGCCATCGCCTGAATTTGGTAGACGTGAAAGATCCGCCGCTGTGCAAGAACACGTGCAATAATCGACGCTATGCCCATCAACCAGTAATTTCTTGGTGAATTAGATCACGAAGTTGACACCACACGGAAAATGATCCTTCGCATTCCGGACGACAAGCTCGGCTGGAAACCGCATGAAAGATCGATGACGGCTGGTCACTTGGCCAGCCACATCGCTGAAATGTATTCGTGGGGTGGCGCCACGATGAAGACGGACGAACTCGACATTGCGCCGGTGGACGGGGCGAAGTGGGAGCCGTTTAAGGGCAAGTCGACGGCCGAGATCGCGGCCAAACTCGAGGAGAATTTCAAGGCCTTACAAGCCGCGATCACCGCGGCCACGGACGACGCCGCCTGGATGAAGATGTGGTCACTCAAGGCGGGCGGTCAGACTGTGATGTCGCTACCACGCGTCGCCTGCATGCGCGGAATGATAATGAAACACATTGTGCATCATCGCGGCCAGTTGTCGGTATACCTGCGAATGATGGACCTTCCGGTTCCTGCTATCTATGGGCCGTCAGCCGACGAAAAGTAAGTAGCCCGCCGCTGCCAGGAGTGGCTCTAAAGATTCAGCGCGCCGCGAGGCTTGCCTGACTCGAGTTCCTTCCACATATCAAACACTTGCGCAGGGAGGAAATCGCCCACCCAGTTCTTTACCGCCGCAGGCAACGTCACAGAAGTCTTGACAGGCTTGCCGTCCTTCATCGTGACCACATCGTCGATTTTCTTGCCGGACTTACGCGCCGACGCGACAGCTTTCCTGAGCTCGGTCATGAAAGCCAACTCGCCGGCCAGGATCTCGGTCCCGCCGTGCGGGCCATGCGCGGGCAGCACCTTCGTGGCGCCCAGCTTCTGTACGCTCTTGACGACGTTCGGCCAGTTACCGAGGTGGCCGTCACCGGTATAGTTATAAGGTCCGTTTACTACCGCATCGCCAGTGGCGACGATTTTCTCGGCGGGCAGGAAAACGAAACCGTCGCCCTTCGTGTGGGCCCAACCGAAGTGGTGCAACTCGATGCGGCGCACGCCATCGGTGATCACATGTGGTGAGACCGTGAACGTTTCCTTGGGCGGCTCCGCGGTGGCCAGCTTCAGCTCGCGTACATCTTCGCGCTCCTTGGTTGCCGCGAGCCAGCCTTTCGGTTCGCGCGCTTTCATCTCGGCCGCCACGCCTGCATGCGCAATCGTAGTCGCTCCCAACTTCGTCCAAACAGCGTTTGCATAGGCGTGATCGCCGTGGTGATGGGTGTCGAATACGTACTTGACCGGTTTGGAGGAAATCTTCTTGATGTCAGCCAACAAGAGTTTCGCGCCCGACGGAAAATTGGCGTCCACCACCACGAGGTAGTCCTTCATTTCAATGACCACGTTGTTGCAGTGACCGTGGCCCTTCAAATCGCCTTCGCGGAACCAGACGCCTTTCGACACTTCTTTGATCGTGTCGCTCTGGGCGGTGCCCAGAAATGCGCCGCCCAGAAGGCCGCCGAAGATCGCAGTAGTAACTAGCCGCTTTCCGTGCATGATTCGCTAAGATAACACACATTCGGCCGCCGCCAGAGTCTCTTCGATGGCTCGTCGGGAGTCCGGCGGCGATCGAGGCATCAGGCAGCCCCTGTTCGGGCAAGTTCCAGTGCGCCTCGATAACTGAGCAGAACCGAGTCCACTAATGAAGGATCAGGCCGCCGTCGACATTGATGATCTGCCCGGTGATCCCGTCGCTCAGTTCGGTCGCCAGGAACAAGGCCGCGCGCGCGACGTCGACGGGCAGCAGGCGGCGATCCAGACATTGACGGCGTTGGATGTCGCCGATCATGGCGGGATCGGCGTGAATCGCTTCGCCTTCGGTTTTGATGGCGCCCGGCGTAATGCAGTTGACGTGGATATTGTGCGGCCCCATCTCCCGCGCCAGCGAGCGCGAGAGCCCGATCATGCCGCCTTTTGTGGCGATGTAATGGCTTAGGTTCGCCAGCCCTTTGAAGAAGGTGACCGATGACAGATTAATAACCTTGCCAGAACGCTGCGCGATCATATGCGGCAACACCAGCTTGCACAAGTGGAAAGCACTCTTCAGGTTGACGTCGTGCATACGGTCCCACTCGGCCTCTTCCATCTCCATAAAGGAGCGGCGCGGATAGATGCCCGCATTGTTTACCAGGACGTCGATACGGCCATGGCGGCTGGCGGCGGTCTGCACGGCGCCGATGACGGAGTCCACACGTGAGACGTCGCCGGTGTGTGCATGGGCTTGCCCCCCAGCGGCGTTGATGCGGCGCGCGGTGGCCTCGCAGGCGTCGCCATCGATATCGATCAGGTAGACGATGGAGCCGTGTTGGGCAAAACACTCGGCGATGGCGGCGCCGATTCCCGCAGCCGCGCCCGATACGATAGAAACCTTGTCGAAAAGGAGCATTCCTATCGAAACAGAGTAGCATCCAAACCGGATTCGGCTGGCCACGCCTGGAATATCCGCCCCTCCCGCTGCGTCATGGCATGCAGGAGTAGAAAATGGGAACAGCCACACTGGCCCTCAACGTACCTCTTACTACCGTGCCATCTCAATTTGGTGAACTGTACCAACGCTACGCCGACGTAGTCTACCGGGCCGCCCTCCGGGTTACCGGCTCTCGGCCCGACGCCGAGGACGTGCTGCAGACCGTCTTCCTGCGCCTGCTGAATCGCGACGATATGGGCGAGACCGCCCGGGCCCCCGAAGCCTATTTTCGCCGCGCAGCCACCAACGCCTCGATCGACGTCATTCGCCGCCGGGTGTCGCGCGCCGAAAGCGCCGTCGACGAGCAGATGATCGCTCCCGCCACTTCATCGCCGATCCTGAAAGAACGGCTCCGGCGGGCGATTGCTAAACTTCCACCGCGCGACGCTGAGCTCTTTTCACTCCGCTACATCGAGGGCATTTCGAATTCGGAGCTGGCCGACATGATGGGGATGGAGCGGGTTACAGTGGGTACACGGTTACATCGCATCCGGCAGACACTACAAGAGAGCCTGGAACAGTAGAGAAGGAGATACAGCCAAATGATGAACGACGAACGCTTTGACCAATTGCTGGATGAACTCCACAACGAAACTGCGCCGGCCACCGGGATCGACGCCGCCAGGGAGTGCGTGCGCGAGCGGTTGGAGACACCGGTTTGCGCCGAGTTCCGCTCTGAATTTACGGGGTATCTGGCCGGGACGCTGCTGGAATCGCGGCGGCTCCTGATCCAGGATCACTTAGGCCGATGTGCTGCTTGCCGCCGGTCGCTGGCGGTCGCCAATGGGGAATCTCCGGCGAAACTTTTGCCGATGCCTGCTTCCCGATGGTCCGGACGGCTGGGACAATATTCCCGTATCGCCGCCGCTGCCGCTGTTGCCGCCGTTGGGCTCTATGCCGGACGTGAGCGGATTGATTCGGCGTTGGCGCCATCCGGTCCACGGGCGACTGTGGAAGCGGTGGATGGCCAATTGATCGCGCTTTCGACGGGACGCGCGTTGGCTCGCGGCGCATCGCTCAATGAGGGCGACGCTGTGCGAACCACCAACGGCTCCCACGCGACATTGCGGCTTCGCGATGGCTCGGCGGTCGAGATGAACGAGCGGTCCGAACTGCTGGTGCGCGCGGCGTGGTCCGGCCAGCGGATTCATCTGGAGCGCGGCGACACGATCGTGCAGGCCGCCAGGCAGCGGCGCGGGCGGCTGCAATTGACGACGCGCGATACAACGTCGTCGGTCAAGGGCACGGTGTTCGCCGTTTCGACGGGCGTGGCCGGCTCGGTGGTTTCAGTCGTCGAAGGTGCTGTGGAAGTGGCGCAGGGCGGCGGGGCCGACAAGCTGGTGAAGCCCGGTCAACAGGTATACACGTCGGAAGCATATGCCGGCGGCGGTGTGCGCGATGCAGTCTCTTGGAGTCCAAACGCCGAGAAGTATTACGCGCTGCTGGCCGAGTTCGCCACACTCGAGAAAGAGATTTCGGCGATCATGTCGCCCAGCCTGCGCACCAAGTCCACTTTGCTGCCGCGGATGCTTCCGAACACGATCGTCTATGTTGCGATCCCGAACACCGATGGCGCGATCGATCGATCGCTGCGCTTGGTTGAGAATCGGACGCGCGACAACGCGACGCTCAAGGAATGGTGGGACTCGAACAAGGAAATTCAGGAGATCCTCAAGCGCTTGCAGGCTGCTTCAGTGCTCCTGGGCGACGAGATCGTCTTCATGCTGGCCCCGGATCCGGCCAATGCGAAGAATCAGCTTCCGCTGATCGTGGCTGAAGCAAAGGCTGGGCGCAAGGCGGGGCTGCAGGATGCGATGGGAAAGATCGTGGGCGGCGCTCCCGGCGGGGCGGCTTACACGGTGAACGGCGCGCTGCTGTTGATGTCTGCCACGCCGGTGGATATCGCACGGCTGCAACCGCTGCTCGGCAAGGGCGCGGCCAGCCCGTTTGCCGCTGAGATCGCGCAGCGCTACTCGCGCGGCGCTGGTTGGATTTGGGCGGTGGACACGACTCAGATCCTGGCCTCACAAACCAGTTCCTCGGACCGGTCAATGATCGATGCGCTCGGCCTTGGGCAGGTGAAGTACTTCGTGCTGGAACAGCGAGGCATGGGTGGGCGCGACGACAACGAGATCTCGGCGAACTTCCAGGGCGCGCGGCAGGGTGTGGCCTCTTGGCTGGCGACTCCCGGTGCGTTTGGTTCGCCCGAGTATGTCTCGCCGAATTCCATCCTGGCCGTAGCTGCCGCGACGCGCAATCCACGCCAGGCGTTCGATGAGTTGATCGCGAGCATCAGCCGCGTGCAACCCGGCGTGACGACTCATCTGCGCGAGTTCGAGCAGCTCACCGGCGTCAACCTATCGGCTGACATTGCCTCGGCGATCGGGACGGACTTCAGCGTCTCGATGGAAACCGTGGCGGTGCCGATGCCCGGGTGGACAGGGGCGGTCGAGGTGTACAGCCCGGCAGCGCTTGACCGTGTGGCGCAGCGCTTCGTCGATGCGGCCAACTCTAAGATGAGCGCCGCCGATCTGGCTACTCACAAGCTGGCGATCTCGAAGGAAACCGTGAGCGGGCGAGTGTGGAATTCAGTGACCGACGCCGCGAAAACTCAGACGCTGCATTGGACTTACGATGGAGGCTATATAGTCTTCGGGCCCGATCGTGCGATTCTCACTCGCGCCATCGCTACGCGGGTTTCCGGCACGCCCTTAGTGCGCTCGGCTCGCTTCCGCGAAATGCAGCCAGCTACGCCCTCGGTGCATAACTCAGGGTTCTTGTGGTTGAATACGCGAGGCGCTCTTGACTCCCTGCTGACGGCTTCCGGCGCGTCCGCTCCAGCGGCGCTGCGGAACCTGGCGAGCAACCGGGACCCGGTGTTGATCATACTCAACGGAGAGACGGAACGAATCGCGGCTTTCTCTCGTACCCGATTGACGAGCCTGCTGATCGACATGATGCTGACGACGAGCGCGGGACACACAGGTTCGCCGGCATCCAGTCCGAAGCTCCTGAAGAAGCGACTGAAACAACACAATGCAACCGGTGATTGAACTTGACAACCTGAAAGTGAGACTCGGGCGGCGGGAGATCCTGGAAGGGCTTTCCTGCCGCCTTGGCGCGTCTGGCACGGGATAAGCCATCGGCCTGCTGGGCCCCAACGGCGCTGGTAAGTCCACGCTGATTCAGACGCTGCTGGGCTTTCACAAGCCACACTCGGGCTCGGCGCGTATTCTGGGTTTCGATTGTCATAAACAACCTCGGCTGGTGCGCGCGCGGCTGGGTTACATGCCGGAGAACGATGCGTTCATGGCCGACATGTCGGCCGTTGCGTTTGTCCGCTTGATGGCCGAGATCTCCGGGTTGCCGCCGGAGGCCGCTCTCGAAAAGGCGCATGAGGTGCTATTTCACGTGGGCCTGGGCGAGGCGCGTTATCGTAACCTGGGCACGTACTCGCTCGGCATGAAGCAGATGGCGAAGCTGGCGCAGGCGATCGTGCATGGACCGGAGTTAGTGATTCTGGATGAACCGACTAACGGATTGGATCCGGCGGCACGGGCACGTATGCTGCAACTGATTCGCGAGATGAAACAAGACCATGGCATGAACGTTCTGTTGTGTGCCCACTTACTCACTGATGTGGAGCAGGTTTGCGACGAGGTGGTGATTCTCAAGGCGGGCCGCATCGTACATCAGACGGATTTGGAAGCCGAGCGCAATCAGAATCGCCGGTTCGTCGAGTTGGAAGTGACCGGCAACGCCGCTGGGTTCTCCGACACGTTGCGGGCGATCGGCGCCGATGCCGTGAGCGAAGGCGAAGGCCGCTGGCGTATCGTGCTGCCGACTGACATTGGGTTGCGCGAAGTCTGGAAGATCGCCGCGCGGCACGACCTGGCCGTGCGCAAACTTACTCATCGGCGCGACTCGCTGGAAGAGATCTTTCTCAAGGCGGTCGGCCATTTGCAAGCGGCGCCGGTTGCCCCAGTAAAAGAGGAGGTCGCCAATGGCCGTCTATAAACGTGGGTACCAACGCTACGATGGCCCGCTGACTGGATCATGGACGCGTTTGTTGGCTTACCCGCGGTTCGCCTGGCGGCGGTTGATTGGCGAGCGATTGGTATTGATCGCACTGATGGCCTCGCTCATCCCTATTTTGCTGGGTGCAGGGTTCATCTACGTGGCCGGACATCAGGAATTGTGGCGCGGGCTCGGCATGGGTCAGGCCGCCAATCTGCTTACTATTGATGGAAATTTCTTCTTGATCTTCATGAACACCCAAGCTGTGTTTGCGGTCATCGTCGCCGCGCTAACCGGGCCGGGTCTGATTGCGCCGGATCTTGCCAATGGTGGACTACCGCTCTACTGCAGCAGGCCGCTCACGCGGCGTGACTATGTGCTGGCGCGGCTGATCGTACTAGTGGGCATGCTTTCGCTCCTTACCTGGATTCCGGGCCTGGCTTTGTTCTTGATTCAGGTGAGCATGGCGGGCTGGGATTGGGCTGCCGCGAACTGGTATCTTGGCGCCGGTATCGTGGGTGGCCAGATGATCTGGATCCTGTTTGTCAGTCTGGTGGCGCTGGCGGCTTCGGCTTGGGTCAAGTGGCGAATCATCGCCGGCGCTTTGATTCTCGGGTTGTTCTTTGTGACAGCGGGCGCGGGCGGCGTGATTGACGCGGTGTTCCGTGAGCGATGGGGTATGTATCTCAACCCGGCCTTGGACATGAGCAACGTGTGGCGGGCGTTCTTCGGGATGGCGATGCCACGCGGGATGGACGCCGGCTTGAGCGCGATATCTGTCATGGTCATGATGCTCGGGTTCGTTTGGGCGCTGAATCGCAAGCTGCGGCCGGTTGAGGTGGTACGATAATGCGCGTCCCGGAGGTGATATTCGACAACGCCAGCAAGTTCTACGGAGAAGTGCTCGGCGTCAACAAAGTCTCGCTGCGCATCCCTCCCGGCATCACCGCGCTGGTGGGCACGGTGACGACGTCCTTGCGGGTCTCGACCGTCAGGTTGATCGTCACGGCCTGGCCCGGCCACAGCGTCTCGTCG
>SXGR01293950.1_pt1 | contig 15371 bp, 12 predicted proteins | sample 3174711 | NCBI WGS metagenome assembly SXGR01 (sample SAMN11356860, study PRJNA531348) | freshwater metagenome | isolation source: freshwater sample F1-60 | place: China: Fuxian Lake, Yuxi | collected 2017-12-25
CGAATCCTGCCGCCGGAACCAACTGACCGACGGCTACATCCGCCTGGTGGTCTCCCGCGGCTTCGGCGACCTCGGTCTCTCGCCCAAGAACTGCCCGACGCCGTCGATCGTCTGCATCGCCGACACCATCAAGCTCTACCCTGAGGAGCTCTATGCCACGGGCATGCGCATCATCACCGCGCCGACGCGCCGCATCAGCCCCGCCGCGCTGCCGCCGATGATCAAGTCCCTGAACTACCTGAACAACATCATGGCCAAGATGGAGGCCCAGCAGCACGGCTTCCATGAGTGCCTCATGCTCAACGAGCAAGGCTACGTCTCCGAGTGCACCGGCGACAACGTCTTCCTCATCCACAAAGGCCGCCTCATCACCCCCGCTTCGCACGCGGGCGCCCTCGTCGGCGTCACGCGCCAGGTCGCGCTCGAAATCGCCGCGGCGCTGGGCGTTCCGACCGTCGAGACGAACATCACCCGCTACGACGTCTGGAACGCCGACGAATGCTTCCTCACCGGCACCGCGGCCGAGGTCATCCCCGTCATCGAGGTCGACGCCCGCAAGATCGGCGCCGGCAAGCCCGGTCCGCTCACCGCCCGCATCCTCGCCGAATTCCGCAAGAAGGCTTCGCGCGAAGGCCAGATGATCCGCTGAGCCCGCCGGCGTCCCGCCGCGCATGCCCGCCGATCCCGCCCCTGACGACCGCGCCGCCACCCTGCGGCGCCTGCTGCGGATCGCCTGGTCGTACCGCGCGGATTGCCTCCAGTTGCTCGGCCTGCAGCTCGCCGTCGTCTTCCTCACCGTCGCGGTGATCGCGCTGGCCGGCGTCGGCATCGACTTCATCCGGCACTGCGCCGACCGGACCGTGGCCGCGCCGGCGCTGCCTTTCTTCGTACCCGCGGACGCCTCCGACAGGGCCGTGCTCGCCTGGCTCGGCGCGGGCATCTTCGTCGCCGCGCTGGCCCGCGCCGCGCTTTCCTTCGCCTTCGGCCTCGTCTCGGTCCGGTTCCTGCACGGTCGCATCGTCGTGAACCTGCGCGCGCAGGTCTTCGCCAAACTGCAGCAGCTCAGCTTCCGCTTCTTCGACGGGAACGCCAGCGGCTCGATCATCAACCGCGTCACGTCCGACGCCCACGCCGTCCGCATCTTCATCGAGGGCGTGCTCCTGCAGCTGGCGATCATCGCCGTGACGCTCGTGGCCTGCTCGGCCTACATGTTCCGGACCGATTGGCGCCTGTCGCTGGCCTGCCTCTCGGTGCTGCCTTTCCAGGTCTGGTTCGCCATCCGCTTCTCCCGCCGCGTCCGGCCGGCCTACGAAGAGAACCGCGAACTGATGGACCGCATGGTGCTGGGCTTCTCCGAGAACGTGCAGGGCATCCAGGTCGTGAAGGGCTTCGCGCTTGAACCCAGGATCCAGGCCCGCTTCGCCGGCTGGAGCGAGGCCATCCGCGTCCAGAAACGCAAGGTCTTCGGCGAGATCGCCCTCTTCTGGCCGGTGATCGACGGCCTCAACCGGCTGTCGATGGCGATCCTGCTCGGTTACGGCGGCTGGATGGTCGCGCGCGGCGAGATCGCCCTCGGCACGGGCCTCGTCGCCTTCGCCGGCCTGCTCCAGCAGTTCTCCACGCAGGTCACCACGCTGGCCGCGGTGGTCGACAACGCGCAGGTCTCCCTCGCCGGCGCGAAGCGCATCTTCGAGATCCTGGACACCGACCCCGGGGTGGCCTCGGCCCCGGGGGCGCGCTCGCCGGGCCGTTTCCTCGGGCGCGTGGCCTTCGAGGACGTGAGCTTCGAATATCAGGACAACGCCACCGTCCTCCGCGGCCTGAGCTTCGTGGCCGAGCCCGGCCGGCGCATCGCCATCGCCGGCGCGACCGGCGCGGGCAAGTCCGCGCTGCTCTCCCTCATCCCCCGCTTCTACGATCCCCGCTCCGGCCGCGTGACGCTCGACGGCCACGACCTGCGGGACCTGCCGCTGCCCGAGCTGCGCCGGCAGGTCGGCATCGTCTTCCAGGAGAACTTCCTGTTCTCGAACAGCATCGCCGCGAACATCGCCTTCGGCCATCCGGAGGCGACGATGGAGCGCATCGAACGCGCCGCCCGCGTCGCCGGCGCGCATGAGTTCATCGCCGCGCTGCCGGAGGGCTACGAGACCCATCTCGGCGAAGGCGGCGTGAACCTCTCCGGCGGCCTGCGCCCGCGCCTGGCCATCGCCCGGGCCCTGCTGCTCGACCCCCCGGTGCGGCTGCTCGACGACCCGACCTCGGCCATCGACGCCGAGACCGAGAAGGAGATCATGGCGGCGATGGAGGCCGCGATGGTCGGCCGCACGACGTTCATCGTGGCGCATCGCCTGAGCACGCTGCGCCGCGCCGACCTGATCCTGGTCCTCGACCATGGACGCCTGATCCAGGCGGGCACCCACGCCGAGCTGATGGCGAAGGACGGGCACTATCGCCGCGCCATCCTAGTGCAGTCGGAAGGAGCCGCCGCATGAGCCGCGACCGCCTGGAGATCGCCGTCCGACGCGTCCGCCCGGACGAAGAGGAACCGGACCGGCTGCCGTTGCGCTGGTCGACGGTCGCGCGCCTGCTGGCCTTCACCTCCCCGCACCGCGCCCAGCGGGACGCGCTGCTCGCGCTGTGCGTCCTCCGCGCGATGGCGCTGCCCGGGCTGGCCTGGTTCGTCGGGTACCTCATCAAAGGGCCCGTGGCCGCGGGCGACGGCGCCGCGACGGCGCGCGGGATCGCGCTTTTCTCGGCGCTGTTCCTGCTGGCCGACGTCGCCCTGTACTGGCGGATCCGCCTGGCCCACCAGATCGGCGAGTCCGTCCTGCGCGACCTGCGCGACCGGCTGATGGCGCACCTGCTGACCCAGCCGCTCTCCTTCTTCCACGCGCGCCGGCACGGCGGGCTGATCAGCCGCATGATCTCGGACATCGAGGCGATGCGCAACGGGGTGCAGAACAATTTCTTCATCACGTTCGTCTCGCTCGGCCAGATGACCTGCGCGGCGCTGCTGATGCTCTGGGCGAACCCTCGCCTGTTCCTGGTCCTCCTGGCCATCGTGCCCTGCCTGCTGCTCGTGCATGGTTTCTTCCGGGGCCGCATCCTGCACGCCTCGCGGGTGCAGCAGGAGACGTTCTCCCGCGTGACCTCGGCGCTCGCCGAGACGGTGCAGGGCATCCGCGTGACGCAGGGCTTCGCGCGCGAGGACACCAACGCGGGCATCTTCGCGCGGCTGGTGCGCAGCCTCGCCGGCAACGTCGTGAAGACCGCCAGCCTCACGGCGCTCTACCTGCCGCTGCTGGAACTCAACGCGCAGGGATTCATGGCGGCGCTGATCGGGGTCGGCGGCTGGGCCGCCCTGTCCGGCGGCGGCACGGGCCTCGGGGATCTGGTGACGTTCTTCTTCCTGGCCGACCTGTTCTTCTCCCCGATCACCATCATCGGCACGCAGCTTTCCGAAGCGACGCTCGCGATGGCGGGCGCGGAGCGCTATTTCCGCCTGCTCGACACCCCGCCGGCCTGGACGGACGCGCCGACGGCCGCCGCCTGCCCGCCCCTGCGAGGCCACGTGGAGTTCCGCGACGTGCGCTTCGCCTACGTGCCCGACCGGCCGGTGCTCCACGGGATCTCCTTCGTGGCGCAGCCCGGCCAGGTCGTCGCGCTCGTCGGCCACACGGGCTCCGGGAAATCGACCATCATCGGGTTGCTCGCGAAATTCCAGCTTCCGCTGTCCGGCCAGGTGTTCGTCGACGGGCGCGATCTCGCCGACGTCCGGCAGGAGACGCTGCGCCGGCAGATGGGCTTCGTCTTCCAGCAGAACTTCCTCTTCGCCGGCACGATCGCCGACAACGTGCGCTCGGCCCGGCCCGAGGCGAGCGACGAAGAAGTGCGCCAAGCCTTCCGGGACCTCGACTGCCTCGACCTCGTCGAAGCCCTCCCCGGCGGCATCCACGCGGCCTGCTCCGAGAAGGGTCGCGGCCTGTCCATGGGCCAGCAGCAGCTGGTCGCGTTCGCCCGCGCCCTGCTCGCCGACCCGCGGATCCTCGTGCTCGACGAGGCCACGAGCGCGGTCGACACGCTGACGGAGGCCCGCCTGCAGGTCGCGCTCAACCGGCTGATGAAAGGACGCACCTGCTTCGTGGTCGCGCACCGCCTGAGCACGATCCGCCGGGCCGACCAGGTGCTCGTGCTTGACGACGGACGCGTCGTCGAGCGCGGAAGCCATGAGGAATTGCTGGAAGCGGCCGGCGTCTACGCCGGACTCTACCGCGACTTCCTGAGCGCCACGAACTGAAGGCTTACTTGGCGACGGGCTCCGGACCGAAGGACGGACGGCGCGGACGTTCCTTGCCCGCCGGCTTGGCGTCGCTTTCGGCGGCGAGGAAGGCGGCGGCAAGCCCGAGCGTGCGCACCGGGGCGTAGAGATCGCCGACCGGCGAGCGGCGGAAGACCTCGGCCTGGAGTCCTTGATAGGCCAAGGAGCCGTCGATCATCCGGACGTCGAGCGTCAGCTCCGCCCGCACGGCCTGACTGACGGGCCCGCCCGAATAGCGGACCGCTTTCTGCGGCCCCAACACGACCAGGCCGCAGCCGTCAGGCTCCTGCGGCAGAGGCAGCTCCCAGGTCTCGGCGGCGAGGCCGGGAGGCAGGATCACGAAGGCCTGGCGCAACGGCCCGCCCGGATTACCGGGATAGACGAGGCGCCGTCGCCACAACGGCCAGTAACGACGTCCTGCTTCGTCGACGATTTCGGTGCCGCCCGGGCCGTCGACCACGAGCATGCGCTCCTTCAGGAAGGCGACCTCCTCCGGACGGAATTCGGCGCGGATCGCGCCGGCCCGGCGGACGGGCCCTTCGTCGGGCGCGACCTCGGCCGAGACCAGGAGGACGATCTCGACCGGTCCGGCGACCCGATGGTCGATCCACGCGATGACGCCGTAAGGCACCGCGGTCATCGCGGCGGCCAGGGCGAACCCGCCGACGAGGGACCTGCCGAACTCATGCCGCTCGCGGAGGGCCGTCAGCAGCGCGGCGCCGGCGAAGCCCGCGGCGTGGACGGAGATATCGACGCCGAGCGTCCACTGCGCGGACTCGAAAGATTCCGGCCGCCCGAACCAGCGGATGCGGTAGAACATCAGGACCACCCAGAGGATGCCCGCCGTCGCCCCGAGCAGCGGGGCGTAGCGCGGGCCCGCGCGACGATAGGCCTTCGAGAGCAGCGCCGAAGCCAGGGAGGCGAACAAGCCGCCGAAAAAAGCGTCCTTCAACGAAGCGACCCCGGTGAGGGCGGCGGCGAGGACCAGGAACGCCCACGTGAACCAGTAGGTCAGCGCGTAGGTCTTCATTCCCCGACGATCGTGCCCGCGGGCACGACGGCGCCCTTCTTGACGACGATCACGCCGTCGCGGACGAACAGCGCGTCGGTCTCCCACTTCTCCGGCAGCCCGGTCGGCGCGAGGCGGCAGCCGGCGCCGATGCGCGCGTTCTTGTCGATGATCGCGTTGCGGATGAGGCAGTTCGGACCGACGCCGATGTCCGGCCGGCCGAGGCCGTGGTTCCGGCTCAGGTCATTGGGCCGTTCGAAGGAGTCCGCCCCCATCATCACGACGTTCTCCAGGCGGGAACCGGCGCGGATCACCGAACGCACGCCGATGACGCAGCGGTTCAGCTCCGAGTCGTCGACGATGGCCCCGTCGGCCATGAGCACGCGCTGCGAGCGGGCGCCGTTGAGCTTCGCCGGCGGCAGGTAACGGGAATGGGTGTAGACCGGGTTCTGACCGTCGAAGAAATCAAACGGGGGCACCGGGTCGGTCAGCGTCAGGTTGCACTCCCAGAAGGAGCCGACCGTGCCGATGTCCTCCCAGTAGCCGTCGAAGACGTAGCCCATCATCCGCTTCGAGGCGAGCAGGCCGGGGATGACCTCCTTGCCGAAGTCGGTCTGCGTATGGTCGGCCAGGGCCTCGCGCATGACCTTGCCGGAGAACAGGTAGATGCCCATCGAGGCCAGGCAATAAGGCTTGTCGGACTTGTCGGACAGGCGCGCCCGGGCGGCGCCGCCGAGGACGAGCGAGGAGATCACCGCCGGGTCCTTGGGCTTCTCGACGAATTCGACGATGCGCAGGTCGGGGTTGACGCGCATGACGCCGAGCGCCGAGACCTGGTCGGACGGCATGGCCTTGGCGGCGATGGTCACGTCGGCGGCGGTCTCCATGTGCTGACGGGCGAGCTCGTCGAAATCGAGGCGGTACAATTGGTCGCCGGAGAGGATGAGGACGAGGTCTTCGTCCTTCAGGGCATAGTGATGGAGATTCTGGCGCACGGCGTCGGCGGTGCCTTGGTACCAGGTCTCCTTGTCGCCGGTCTGTTCGGCGGCCAGGATGTCGACGAAGCCCCGGCCGAAGCCGTCGAACTTGTAGGTCTGCTGGATATGCTTGTGCAGGGACGCCGTGTTGAACTGCGTCAGCACGAAGATCTGGTTGAAGCCCGAGTTGAGGCAGTTGCTGATGGGGATGTCGACCAGGCGGTAGTTGCTCGCGAGGGGCACCGCCGGCTTGCAGCGGTCCTTGGTCAGGGGATAGAGACGGGAGCCGCGGCCTCCGCCCATGATGATGCTGATGACGCGAGGAAGGGAAGGCATGGCGGGATGGCCTACCTTCCCTCCGGCGGCTCCCGCCCTCAAGCGGAAAAGGGCGAATGGCGGCTTGAAGCAGGTCCCGGGACGGGGTTGCATCGCCCTGCGCATGGCCTTCGCCTTCCACATCCTCGGCACCAGCAGTTCGGGCAACTGCTCCCTGCTCGAGGCCGGCGGCGCGCGGGTGATGCTGGACGCGGGATTCCAAGGCCCCCGTCTTGAAGCATCGCTCCAGAAACTCGGCCTGGAGGCCCGGGCGCTCGACGCGGTGTTCATCACCCACGAGCATGCCGACCACTGCGTGGGCCTCCCCGCCCTGCTCCGCCAGAACCCGAGGCTGAAGGTCTTCGCCAACCGCGAGACGGCCCGCCGGATCAAGGACTCCCTGAAATCGCAGCCGGACTGGCAGCTGTTCGAGACCGGCACGACCTTCGAATTCAAAGGGCTGCAAATCACGGCCATCCCGATCCCGCACGACGCGGCCGATCCGGTAGGCTTCGCCTTCGACCTCCCGCCCGAGGACGCGCGGCCGGCCAAGCGGCTGACCTGGCTGACCGACCTCGGCCACGTGACGCCTGTCGTCCGGCATCATGTCGCCCTCGCCGACATCCTCGTGCTCGAGGCCAACTACGACGACGAGATGCTCGACCTTTCCAAGCGGCCGGCATCCCTGAAGCAACGCATCCGCGGCAACTTCGGCCACCTGTCCAACCTGCAGACCCGCGACCTGTTGCTCGGCCTGCGCGAATGGCAGGCGACGGAACTCTGCCTCGGCCACCTCAGCAAGGAGTGCAACCGCACCGTCATCGTCGACGCCTTGATGAACGAGGTGCGCGCCCAGAAGGCCGACCTCCGCGTCACGGTGGTCGATCCGCTGGAGGACAACCCGGTCAGCCTCTGGTGAGGCTCAGCGGGCGGGCGGCACGGGCACGTCCTCGGCAGCGGGCGGCGCAGGCGCGGGCGCCGCAGAACCCACCACGGCGCTCTCGGCCACGGAACGCGCGAGGCGTTTGACCGCGGCGCCGCAGGCCGGCGAAGCCGGATTGAGGTCCTGGGCCGACAGCCAGGCGGCCAGGGCCGCGGCCTCCGCCCCGTCCTTCTCCAGGCGCTCGGCTTGTCCGATCAGCCGGGCGTAGGCGGCGACGAGCGGGGCGATGTCGGAACGGGTCTTGGCGAGCACGAGGTCGTCGGACTCGGTCTTGTAGGCTTCGACGATCACGTCCCACGCCAGGTAAGGGTTGTTCTGCGAGGCCAGCATGGCGGCCTTCTGGATGTTCGCGTCGAGCTCGCCGACGCGGTTCACCACCTTGCGGAGCTTCTCGGAGCGCTCCTTGTCCTGCGCGAGGGCCAGGGCGAACTCCAGCTTCTTGTTGTAGATGTCACGCCACTTGGATTCCTCCAGGAGCCGGTCGAACTCGGGTATCTTCTGGGCCAGCGTGTCCTGCCGGCTGACGACCTGGTTGGCGAATTCCTTCACGGCCGGATTCTGCGGCCAGATCTTGGTCGCGCGCTCCAAGGCGGCCTCGGCCTTGGCGTTCTCACCGGCGAGGGCGGCGGCCTTGGCGGAAAGCAGCGACATGTTCGAGGCGTTCATGGCGTTGTTGACCTTGGACATGATGCCGGCGCCCGGAAAATCACGGGCACGCCCTCTGACCTTGTTCACGTAGCTTTCGACGTTGGCCAGGTCGCGCTCGTCGCCGAGGCGCTGCAGCTCGCGGAGATCCTTCCAGAGGCCCATCATCTCGCGCTTCTTCTCCTGCGGGTAAAGCATCACCACCGGTTCGAATTCGCCGAGGAAGAACGTCTCCTGCAGGCGTTCGAAAGCGCCGAACAGCTCGCCTTGCTTCACCAGGTCGTCGACGGTCTGCATGCCCTTGCCGACGTCCTTGATCGCCTCGCGGGAAAGCATGTCGATCGACTCCAAGGTGGGCACGAAGTCGGACACCGGGAAGAACTCCTTCACCTCCTTGGCGCCGACCACGACGTCCTGGCTGCCGCCGTTGAAGACGACCCGGTAGAAGGCGCTCGTCACCAGCGCGTGCCGGTAGCGACGGGCCATGAGGAAGGCGACCATCTGCGACTGGAACTCGATCTTGGCCTTGAGGCCGAGCGCGGTCATCTGGGTGCCCTTGGCCAGGATCTGGGCCTGCGTGCGGGCCTCGTCCTTGACGCGCAAGCCGAGCTCGGTGGTCCCGGTCTGGGTCTTGGTCACGACCTTGGCCTTGCCTCCCGAGGCCTGGCTACGCTCGTCGTTAGCCATCTCGATCATGTCGGCGCGGTTGATGATGACCGACTCCTGCGTCTTGCGCAGGGCCTCGAGCTGATTGGCGCTGATCTCCAGCATCTGGTATTCCTTGTTCATGCGCCACGCCTTCTGGACCTGCGAGGCGATGGTCAGGCTGTTGCCGGCGTCGAACTCGAATTCGGCCGCCTTGAAGAGCAGGTTGAAGGCCTCCTGCTGGTTGCGGGCGTAATTAGCCTGGGTAAGGGATTGCGGGGACAGCAGCAGCTGGATCTGGTCGAGGATCTGGACGTAACGCTTGATGTCGCCGTTGTCGGTCGGCGCGGCAAGGTAGCGCTCGAAGCGGGCGCGCACCGTGCGGGTGTTCCCGAGGTTCATCGTCGTGCCTTTCCACTGCATCGTCCCGTTCTCGAGGTCGACGGAGTCGGTATTGACGTCGAAGATGCGGTCCGCGCCGCCCTCGACGGTGGAGCTGCTGTAGTTGCCGGCGGTGCCGCCGGAGGCGGGCCCGGGCGGCGGAGCCTGGGCGAACCCCTGCGCGACGAGCGCATACCAGCCGAGGACACCGAGAAGTAAGGAGCGCATGACGAAAAAGCTCAGAAGCGTTCGAGGGCTTCGACGACCAGGAGGTCGCGGGTGACGCGCAGCTTGCACTTGAAGCGCTGGCCGACCTCGAAGGAGTCGGCCGAGCCCGCAGGGATGAAGACCGGGATGCGTCCGACCGCGCGGGCGGGATCCTTGTCGATGGGCTTCACGGCGAGCACGCGCCCGCGGCCTTCGACGAAGGCGAGCTGCTGCTCGACCTGGCAGTCGAGCCGGTAACTGTTGCCCTGCAGGGTCGCCCAGTCCTTGCGGTAAGCCTCGACCGACAGCGGCGTGAGGTCGGCGAAACGGCCGCCACCGCCCATGCGCGGGACGACGATCGCGAGCAGGACGACGATCACGACGACCGGGATGCCGAGCGCGAAAAAGAGAGGGTTGATCTTGGACATGGGGAAGGGCCGAAGACCGGCCTGTCCCGAGCCTAGGGGCATTTATGATTTGTTCCAGCGATTTCCCTTATGAGGGAAACGACGGGCGGGCGCGGGACATGAGGGAATCCGCCCACTCGCTCAGCTCCAGCGTTTCTGCTGGCAGCCGAAGACCACCAGGCAGACGCCCACCAGCCCTTGGACCAACAAGACGACCAAGGCTTCGGTGGTGCCGGCGACATAGGCGTTCTGATTGGGCATGCTGGCCGTATAGGCGTCGTAAAGCGGCTGTCCCATCATGGACTTCATGTAACCCGACCACCCCCAGTAAGCGTTGATGAAGGGGCGGCAGAGCCAGGTGAGCGCAGGGGGCAAGGCGAGCACGACCCCGGAAAGGGGCAGCTGGAAGCCGACGAGGTAGATGGACAGCAGCGAGGACTTTTCCGGCGAGGCGAGCATGGCCGAGAAACCGAGGCACACGACCGACATCGAGACGCAGCTGGCGGCGAGCACGGCCATCTGCTCGGCCCAAGGTCCCGGGAAATTGCACACGAGCTTCACGAAGAAGCACATCCAGGCCCCCTGGCAGACCGCGACCATCGAGACGAAGACGACCTTCGAGAGCGCGTAAGCCCACGGACGCAGGCCGATCATGCGTTCCTTCTCGTAGAGGATGCGCTCGGCGGAGATCTCCCGGCCGCCGTTGTTGGCGCCCATCAACGTCAGCAGGATCACCTGGAACATGACGAGCCCGGCGGCGAGCCCCGCCAGCTGGGCGTTCGACATCTGCACGCGCAAGGCCTGCTGGACCTCCTCCATCGAGGCGGTGTTGCGGTCCATCGGGATCTTCAGCACGTCCCAGGCGCCGTCCAAGTTGAAGATGATGACGAGCAGGGGGAAGCCGAAGGTGATCGCCAAGGTCAGCCCGAGGTAGCCGGTGTCGCGGAAGAACAGGCGCAACCGGCGGGCCAGCAAGGTGCCGAACTGGGAAAGGCCGTCCGGGACGACCGGCTCGGGCAAGGGCTCGACCTCCGGGGCGCCGCCCGCCTTGACGGTGGCGGCGTCGAAGGAGGCCGGATGTTCGGCCTGATGGATGGCCCAGCGCTCGCGCCAGGCGGCGAGGTCCGACGCGTTGAGCACCTCGTAAAGACGCAGGCCGTCGGGGATGCGGAAGTAGGCGAGCAGTTCGGCCGGCGAGCCTTGGAAGACCACGTCGCCTTGGTATACGACCGTCACCCAATCGAACTGGTCCAGCTTGCCGAGGTTATGGATGATGCAGACGAAACTCTTGCCGCTGGTCGTCGCGAGCTCGCGCAAGACGGCGAGGATCTGGTCCTCGGACTGAGGATCCAGGCCGGAAGTGACCTCGTCGCAGACCATGCAAGCGGGGTCGAGCGTCAGCTCCAATCCGAGCGAAAGACGACGCAGCTGGCCGCCGGACAATGCCGAGACCCGTTTGTCGCGGTGCGGCGACAGGCCGGTGACGCCGAGCACGGACTCCAGCCGTCGCGTCCGTTCGGCGGCGTCGGGCACGGCCAGGCGCAAGGCGTAGTCGATCGATTCCGCGACCGTGAGCTGGGCCTGGGCCGCGGTGAACTGAGGAGCGAAGCCGACCTTGCCGACCAGGTCTTCCGTGCAGGTGATCGGCCGGCCGGCCAGGCGCGCCTCGCCCGTGGAAGGCAGGATGCCGAGGATGGCCTTCATCAAGGTCGTCTTGCCGCAGCCGGAGGGACCGATGACGGCGTTGAGTCCCCTCGGCAGGAAGCGGGCGGTGGCGCCATCAAGGATGACGGGGCCTTCGGCGCCCGCCCTTACGGTGAGGTTCTCGCAGCTCAGCATCGGTTGCAGTCTTGCCTCGGCCTTCTCATGGGTAAAGGATTAACGCCATGAGACCCCTCGCCCTCGCCGCCGTCCTCGCCGCGACCGTCGCCTTCGCGCCCCAAGCCGAGGCCTTGCAGATGACCAAGAAAGCCATCCGCAACCAAGGCATCTTCGGCGTCAAGGTGGCCAACACGGATATGGCCTTCTACGGCCGGGCTGACGCCATCCTTTCGATTTCCTTCCAGGAATACACCACCGGCTCCTTCATCGTCTCCGAAGTCGTCATCGACATGAAGGACTCCAATCAGCAGCTGCGCATCTACAACACCCGCGCGCCCGGGACGGCCGATGTCGCCAACCGCGCGAACCGTGCGAGCGCCGCCAATTCCCAGAATCGCGGGCTCGATCCCAAGGACGCGAGCAAGCTGCCGATCCCCGGGCCGCTCGCCGCCATCGAGTCGAAGATCAACAACGTGGCCAACAACACCACGGGGGACCTCGTCGTGAAGACCTACCCGAACACCACCCACGCCAAGACCGTGGAGATGGTCGTCTCGACCAAGGCCGAACTCCAGTCCCTCTACTCCCGCCTGATCACCCTTTACACCGGCTTCGAAGTCGAGGCCGTCGACGGCGCCTCGGTCGAGGGCGCCAACGCCGCGGCCGCGGCGGCCGCGACCGCCGCCGCCGCAGGCGCGACGGCCGCCAAGATCAAGATCAACCAGATCGGCGGGGTGCTCTTCACCGTCGAATAAGCGACGGACCTCGGGCTGAGCCCGTTTTCAGGCGGTCCGGCCCACCCTGCCGGCTTTCAGGCAACTCCGGCTTGACCGTCCCGAGCCCGTCCGCTTGTCTCCGCCCTTACTCCCATGCCCAGCCTTCCCGTCAATCGCATCAAGAAGAAGAACATCATGAGCTACAACGGCGAGCTCTGCATCGTCCTGGAATGCCTCGTCCGCACCCCCCCGAACAACGCCTCCTACGTCCAGATGGAACTCCGCTCCATCAAGACCGGGGCCAAGATCCCCGTCCGCTGCGGCATCGGCGTCAGCTTCGAAGTCTTCGACAACAGCATCAAATCTCTCGAATTTTCGTACGAAGCCGACGGCAGCTACGTCTTCGTCGACACCAACACGAACGAGGAATATTACATCTCGGCCACCACCCTGGCTGATTCCAAGGAGTTCCTGATCTCCGGCACCTCCTACATGGTCCTCTTCGTCGAAGAGAAGCCGGTCACCGTCGACCTCCCCCCCTCCGTCACGGTCGAAGTCCTCGAAGCCCCGCCCGCCGTCAAGGGCGACACCGCCGGCAACGTCCAGAAGACCGTCACGTGCGAAAACGGCCTCCAGGTCAACGTCCCGCTCTTCATCAAGCAGGGCGAGAAGATCAAGGTCAGCACCGAGAATAAGGAATACCTCGGCCGCGCTTAAGCCGCCCTTACGGACCCCTTCGCGAACCCCGGACCACCGGGGTTCTTTCTTGGCCGGATGGCCGAAAGGGGCGTAGACCCGCAGGGATTCGAACCCCGACAAAGTGAACCAAAATCACTTGTGCTACCGTTACACCACGGGTCTGCGCACCCCGACTGAAGAGCGAGACAAGGGTCGGAGTCAAGCGAGACCAAGGCGGGGTTGACGCTGGGGTTTGTTCGGCTCATTTCCCCTGTATGCCCGCCACCTCCGCCAACAAGCCGAAGTACCGTCGGATCGTGCTCAAGATCAGCGGCGAAGCCCTGCGCAACGACGCGACCGGCGAATCCATCGACAGCTCGGTCCTCGACCGCCTCGCCGAAGAACTCCGTTCGCTGCAGAAGATCGGCACCCAGGTCGCGGTCATCGTCGGCGGCGGCAACATCTTCCGCGGCCTCGCCGGCGCGCGCGCCAACGGAACCGACCGCACCACCGGGGACAACATGGGCATGCTCGCCACCGTGATCAACGGCCTCGCCCTCATGGACCGCCTGGAGAAAGCCGGCCTCGAGTGCCGCGTGATGACCGCCATCCCGATGGACCGCATCGCCGAACCCTTCATCCAGCGCCGGGCCACGCGGCACCTCGAGCGCGGCCGCATCGTCATCTTCGTCGCCGGCACGGGCAACCCGTACTGCACCACCGACTACGCCTCCGCCCTGCGCGCCAACGAGATCGGCGCCGATGCCATCCTCAAGGCCACGAAGGTCGACGGCGTGTACGACAAGGACCCGATGAAGCACAAGGACGCCAAGCGCTACGACCGCGTCTCCCACGCCGAAGCCCTGCAGAAGCGCCTGGGCGTCATGGACGCCGAGGCGTTCTCGCTCTGCGAGGCCAACAAGCTCCCGATCATCGTGCTCTCGATGTCCGAGAAAGGCGCCGTGAAGAAAGCCGTCCTCGGCCAGCGCATCGGCACGCTCGTCGCCTGACCTTCCAACAACCCACCACCCTCCCCCACCCTATGGACATCAAGAAAGTCATCGCCGACGGCGCCAACGCCATGAAGAAGGCGGTCGACCATACCTCGCACGAGTTCGCCACGCTGCACACCGGCAAGGCCTCCCCGGGGATGATCGAGAACGTCCAGGTGCACGTCGAGTCCTACGGCATGACCCAGCGCCTCAAGGACATGGCCGCCATCACCACCCCCGACGCGCAGACCATCGTGGTCCAGCCGTTCGACAAGGCCGTCATGGATGACATCCGCAAGGCCATCCTGGCCGCCAACCTAGGCATCAACCCCGTCCCGCAGGGCAATTTCATGCGCTGCCCGGTCCCGTCGCTCTCCGGCGAACGTCGCCTCGAACTCGCCAAGCGCGCGACCCAGATGGCCGAAGAAGGCAAGGTCCGCGTCCGCAACGCGCGCCGTGACGCGCTCGAACTCCTGAAGAAGGGCAACAAGGACAAGCTCGTCACCGACGACGAGCTGAAGCGCTCCGAGAAGGAGATCCAGACGCACACCGACAAGTTCACGGCCGACATCGAGAAGAACCTGAAGGCCAAGGAAGCCGACCTGAAGGGCTAACCGCCGGCCGCCGTCCCCATCCATGAACATTCACGAATACCAAGCCAAGGAACTGTTCGCGCAGTTCGGCGTCGCCGTGCCCAAGGGCGTGGCGGTCAGATCCGCCGCCGAATTCGACGGCGCCCTCGCCAAGATCGACACCGCCGGAGGGATCATGGTGAAGTCCCAGATCCACGCCGGCGGCCGCGGCAAAGGTACCTTCACCGACGGCTTCAAGGGCGGCGTGAAGTTCTCTCCGACGAAGGAGAAGGCCCTCGAGAACGCGAAGGCGATGCTCGGCAACACCCTCGTGACCGCCCAGACGGGCGATGCGGGCCGCAAGGTCCAGACGATCTACTTCACCGAAGCCGCCAACCTGGGCAAGCGCCCTGACGGCCGCGACGACGAGTACTACCTCGCCATCCTCCTCGACCGCGCGACGTCCTTCCCAGTCATCGTCGCCTCAACCGAAGGCGGCATGGAAATCGAACACGTCGCCCACCGCACCCCGGAGAAGATCTTCAAGGTGCAGGTCGACCCAGCCGTCGGCCTCCAGGCCTTCCAGGCTCGCCAGATCGCCTTCTCGCTCGGTTTCTCGGGCGACCTCTTCAAGCAGTGCGTCACGCTGGTGACGAAGCTCTACCAGTTCTACTGGGAGAAGGATTGCGCGATGGTCGAAGTGAACCCGCTCCTGGTCACGAAGGAAGGCAAGCTCCTCGCCCCC
>SXGR01300040.1_pt1 | contig 15369 bp, 10 predicted proteins | sample 3174711 | NCBI WGS metagenome assembly SXGR01 (sample SAMN11356860, study PRJNA531348) | freshwater metagenome | isolation source: freshwater sample F1-60 | place: China: Fuxian Lake, Yuxi | collected 2017-12-25
ACGAACGCTCTCCGCAAGAGAGAAAAGCTTCTTGTCACTCTCGGGATGAATGACGATCTGCGTGATGCCGTATCGATCGCGAAGATCGAAAAAAATCAGTCCGCCGTGATCCCTGCGCGTATTGACCCATCCGCAGAGCGTCACGGTTGTTTTTGCATCCTTTGCCCTCAATTCGCCGCAGGTGTGGGTACGTAACATATGAGCAGTATAAGTGATTAGTGGCTAGTGGCTAGTGGTTAGTACGGAAGCTTTTCTAACCACTAATTACTAATTACTAACCACTATTTAAACAACCTTCCCAGCTCTTCTTTGAACTCCTGCACGTCCTTGAATTCACGATGGACCGAGGCGAAACGGATGTAGGCGACCTTATCGAGCTTCGCGAGCGCATTCATGACATCGGAACCGATCGTTGTGCTCTCCACCTCTTCTTTGTTCTTCCCCCATTTCTCCTCGAGATCCGAGAGCATCTTATCGATATTTTTTTGCGTCACCGGTCGTTTCGTGCACGCAATCCAGATGCCCCGCTCGAGTTTCTCGCGACTGTACGGTTCGCGTGTCTTGTCGCGCTTCACAACAATGAGCGACGCAAGCTCCTGACGCTCGAAGGTGGTGAACCGATGGTCGCACTTCCCGCATTCGCGCCTGCGCCTGATGGCACGACCGTCCTCGGCGAGACGGGAATCGATCACAGCCGTATCTTCATGTTTGCAGCGAGGGCAACGCATGCGCGCATTCTACATGAAAGAGTGCAATGTATATTTTGATTGACTGAAAGCCAAGAAATGATGCGTTGCCATGAAACTTTTGACGAAAGCCATAACGCTTCTAGAGTAACGCCATGTCCGATCCTGATGCCGCTGCTCCCATAAGAACTATCGACAGCGATGTGATGCGGGAAATCGACGAACTGAAGCGCTCCCAACGCTGGACGAAGCGTATCGTGGGTCTTTCTTCGTTGTCAGTCGTTCTGCTTGCCACCCTGTTTTATGGTCGTAATGAGGAAATAAGAGAGAGAGGAAATGCCGAAGGTTATGAAAAGGCAACCCGCGCCTACCGGGAAATAGAGTCACTCAGAGAGCAGTTGCAGCAGATGAAAAAAAACTCAAGGCCTGTCGATCGGATGCCGAACCCCGTAAGAGATGAAGGAATGCCAAGTCTCCGAGAGCAGATACGCATCATTGAAAACCAACACAGGATCTGACACGAGCATCATCCACTACAAAACCAACGCTCCCTGCCGGAGCACCTTCAGGCGATCACCGAGCACCTCGACCACCGTCGATGGTGGTGCAGGAGGAAGCTGGCCACTGTCGATCAGAAGATCCGGCACTGCGTTCTTGCCAAGAAACTGTGACTCCATGTCAGAGACACTGTACGGATTCGACTGCCCGTGAAGATTCGCGGAGGTCGTTGCGATCGGACCGCCGAAGGATTGGACGAGAGACTCGGCGAGAGGGAAGGAAGATATTCTGATCCCGATTGTAAGGGGGTTAGGCCTGCCCCCCGACCTGTCCCTCGTAGCCTCAGAGGCGAAGTGGGAAGCTCCCGCAGGAGCGTAGGTGGGGGAGGGAGGGCGCACGTGAATGAGCAGCGGCGCATCTTTCCGAAGAGGGAGGACGATCGTTAGGGGTCCTGGGAGGTGTTTCTTGGCAATTTCAAGGGCTCTTTCTGAAAAGAGAACAAATTTCTGCGCTTCCTCGATGGAGGAAAAAAGTGCGCTCACGGGTTGGGTGAACGGGCGTTCTTTCACCAGAAACAACCGTTCGACTGCCGCAGGATTCCGAAGATCGCATGCGAGTCCGTAACACGTCTCGGTTGCATGGGCGACAACCCCACCCTGTTGCAATACCCTAATAGCACGTTCGATGCTGCTCTGAGATGCACTGAGAACTTCCATGAGTAGTATGTAGTAAGAAGTACGTAGTACGGCAAGCCCTGCACAGGCATTGTGTATGGAATTCTTACTACATACTACTTACTTCTTGCTACTCAGTCTCTACCTACTTCTCATCCGCGTACCTGCGGATCGCCGCCTCAACCCTCTTCTCCAGAAGAGGAGACATGGTAATCGTGAGTCCTACAGGGAGAACCTTCTCGCCGATTTGAAGCTGCACTTTCTCATTGCCTGAGAATGTCTCGAAAATATGCTTGATATCCAAAAGCAGTTGCTTCGGTGCGCGCGCCGGAAGAGTGATGGTATGAATGGAGATCGAGGGTTGAGGGGAGGGGTTTGGGGTTATGGATTCGGAGAGTGAATATCCTTTAAGGCCGACTTTCTTCATCGCATCCTCAGTCTGTAACCCGTCTTGAATCCACTGCGTCAGTGGTCCCGGAAGCAGGGAAGCAGGTTCGGGAACAGCCGGCTTTTCCTGCGGCTTCGCAGACGATTCCCCCTCGGGGGTCTGCTGATTTTCCGTCTCCTCGAGATCACGCCTGCGTACTCCGGCGCTCCAGTTCTTGGCCTCTTCCTCATTGAACATCCCATCCTTCTTTGCCTTCTCCACCATGGTTTCCAGTGATACGCGCTTGAGCGCCTCGGCCTTGAGCTGTGGTTGCCCCATGCGCATATCGAGAGTCCCCGCGATGACGAGGAGTGAGTCCGGTTTCTCGAGAATATCCTTGCTCTGTGCATGGACTCTCGGAAATAGCGTCACCTCCATTCGTCCTGTCGGATCTTCGATGGTCAGAATCGCCATGGTATCGCCTTTCTTCGTATGGATGATCTTTGTTGCTTCGACGATGCCCGCCACGGTGATCTTTCGATTGACGTCGTCCCCGCTCAGGCTTTCGATCAGTCGTGCTTTCTTCCCGATATACTTCCGGAGTCCTGCAAGTGGGTGACTAGAAACGTACAGTCCCAGGGTCTCCTTCTCCCATCTCAATTTCTGATACGCGCTCGCGGGTTCCCCCGGGTCAAACTCGATACCTGCACCCGCACTCGTGGAACCCAAGGACTCGAACATGTCGCTCTGCGCCGCACTTTTGTCGCCAGCAGACTTACTGAACTCTGCAATTTTTTCGTACTGCGAAACAAGCATTGCTCGCTCCCCGAGAGAGTCGAATGCACCGGATTTCGCGAGCGACTCCAGAAGTTTCTTATTCAGGATTTTACTCGGAACACGCAGTGCGAAATCTTCGATGCTCGCAAACGGCTTCCGATTCTTTCCATCGGCTCCATCCCTGATCGCGATGATCGAACGGATGGAACTTTCGCCGACCCCCTTGATACCAAGCAGGCCAAAACGGATCTTTCCATTGAGGGAAGTGAAATGAGCCAGCGACTCGTTGATGTCGGGAGGCAAAACATCGATCCCCATCGCTCTCGATTCCTCTATTTCAATCGCGATGCGATCAGTGTCCCCGTCCTCGCTGCTTAAAAGTGCCGCCATGAAATCAGTCGGATAGTGCGCCTTCAGGTAGGCAGTTTCGTACGCGATGCGCGCGTAGCACGCTCCATGCGACTTATTGAAGCCGTAGTTGGCAAACGGTGTGATGACATCATCGAAGAGCGCTTTCGCCAGTTTCTCGGGGTACTTGCGAGAGATCGTCCCCTGAATGAATTTCTCTCGCTGACTGTCGAGCTCTTTCTTGATCTTCTTGCCGATCGCCCGGCGGAGGAGGTCCGCTTCGCCGAGGGAGAACCCGGCGAATACTTTCGCCATCTCAAGAATCTGTTCCTGGTAGATGCCTACTCCGTACGTGGGCTTCAGGATCGGCTCCAGATCTTTATGGAGATACGTTACTTCTTTCTCCCCGTGCTTGCATTTGATGTAATCGGGAATCTTGTCCATCGGCCCTGGTCTGTAGAGAGAAACCATGGCCGTGATATCGTCGACCGTCGTCGGCTTCAGCTGCTTCAGGTACCTTCGCATACCGGCAGACTCGAGCTGAAAGACGCCGGTTGTCTCGCCTCTGGAGAGGAGATCGAAGGTCTTCTTGTCGTTCGTCGGAATCAAGGCGATGTCGATCTTCTTCCCGTGCATACGCTCGATGATGAGGAGCGCCGTCTGAATGATGGTGAGGTTCTTGAGGCCTAAGAAGTCCATTTTCAGAAGACCCAAAGATTCCAGCGGCTTCGCATCGTACTGCGTGATAATCACATTCTCGTCCTTTGGGGCTCGCTGCAACGCCGTGTAGCACACAGCCGGCTCGGGCGTAATGACGACTCCGCACGCATGCACCGACACGTGTCTGGCCTTGCCCTCGAGTTTCAGCGCGATATCGAGAATTTTTTTGTACGTGTCGTTGCCGCGAATTCCCTCGAGAAGCTCGTCTGTTAAAAGCGCATCCTTCAGTTCCGTCCCTGGACGATCGGAGATCAGCTTCACCAGCGCATTCATCTCTGCAAATGACACGCCGAATGCGCGACCGACATCCTTCACCGCAGCTCTTGCTGCAAGCGTTCCGAACGTGCAGATCTGAATCACACGGTCGGCTCCGTACTTCTGCCGAACGTACTCGAGCACTTCGTCTCTGCGGGTATCCGCGAAGTCGATGTCGATATCCGGCATGCTGATGCGCTCCGGATTCAGGAACCGCTCAAAGAGAAGGCCGTGCTCCAGCGGATCGAGCGTCGTGATGTCGAGAACGTAACTGACGATGGACCCTGCAGCCGACCCGCGACCCGGGCCGACGGTGATGCCCCGACTCTTCGCCTCCGCAATGAAATCGGCAACGATGAGGAAGTATCCCGAGAACCCCATCGTCTTGATGACATCAAGCTCATAGACAAGGCGTGATCTGATCTCCTGCTCCCGCTCGGGAGTGTTCTTGATGATCGCGCCATACCTCCTTTGCAAACCGGCTTCGCATTGGACCTTCAGAAGAGACTCCTCATCTTCACCCTTCTTCACGGGGAAGCTCGGAATCTTGTACTGACCAAAGGGGATCTTCACGCTGCAACGATCGGCGATTGTCTTCGTGTTCTCGAGCGCCTCGGGCACATGGGAGAATGCCTGCTCCATCTCCTCGAACGGCCGCATGGAAAAATCGCTGTCGCGCATGGAGAAGCGACCCGTATCGGAGACGTGTGAGTTCTTCTGGATGCAGAGGAGGACATCGTGCGCCTCGGCATCTTCCATGCGACAGTAGTGACTGTTGCACGTAACCACCAGCGGAACCCCGAACTCTTTCGCTGCGCGGATCAGTTGTTGGTTCACTTCGGATTGTCCCGGCACATTCGGCAAATCCATGAGCTCGAAGTAGAGATTGTCCTTCCCGAAGAACGATCGGTACTGATCGACGATCGCTTTCATGCGTTCGGCGTCCTCCGCCATCGCGGCCTGCGGGATCGCTCCACCGATCGGACCCGACAGCGCGATGAGTCCTTTTCCATGGAGCTTCAGAAGTTCACTATCGACGCGCGGCTTGTAGTACATGCCTTCAAGCGCAGCCTTCGTCGCAAGTTGCAACAAGTTTGCATACCCCTCTTCGTTCTCGGCGAGGAGAACGAGTGGATAGCGACGGGTATCGACACCGGTCTCCTTGTCGAAACGCGTCCTTGCGGCAACATACGTTTCAAGGCCAAGAATCGGTTTTATTTTTTCAGCTTTGCACGCCTTGTAAAATTCGATGAGCCCGTACGTATACCCTTTGTCGGCAAGTGCAACGGACGATTGGCCTAGTTCCTTGGCCCTGAGAACGATCTCCTCCGGTGTTGGAACGGCTTCAAGAAGCGAGAAAGTGGAGTGGCAGTGGAGATGAACAAAGTCGGAGGATTTCATGGCAGGAGGATAGATGGTATTCATGTCGCCTGTCACGGTTCGAGATGTTCAGAACGTAAACAACCTGAATGCTCCTGCCGAGGACGATGAAGCCGACGAAGAAGAGGTCGGTTCGCCGCACTGCAACTCCGGGGGGGGTTGGGTATCCAGATGCAGCTGCCCTCCGGAGCAGTACTCCTCTCCGTCGAACTCTGACGTGCAGAAGCACTTGTCGCTTGCCCGTTCGTCCGTGTACTTGCCGGACACGAAAGGATGGCAATATGGATTGAATGATCTCTTCGCAACGGCATCGAGGATGGAATTGCAGTGACCGTCGACGCAAAACCTGCGTAAGAAGTAAACAAGTTGTGGAATGTACTCCTTCGGAAGAAATGTCTCCGTGACGGAGGACAGAGCCTGCACCGCTGAATTCAGCGTTGCCACAGACTCCAAATTTCTCTCGTAGGAATCGCGGAGAATGGCGTCACTCATGCTCATGAATCGTTCGGAATCCGCCGCTGTCCTGCGAAGGTCATCCGTAATGTTCGTTTTGTACATGAACAAGAATTGTTGCTCTTCCTCCTCGTGCTCAAGCTCCTCGACGATCGGGCGATCGAATCCGATTTCTCCCTTTCTGTCGGCATGAGCCCTACTGAGGATGAGCGCGTTCGGCAACGTGAAGAACGTATCGTACGACGGACGGAAGAGCGTGCCGATCGGCAGCATCCTGTCAGGCGGCGGATTGAACGTTGCCGTAGAGCTCCCCGGATTCAGAATGTTCTCGGGACTAAAGTAATCCGGAAATGCCGCAAGAACGGCATCGAAATCGGCGGCGGTGCCGGTCTCGGGTGACGGCGGCCTCAGGCACCCTTCGCGCTCCTCATGAGGAGGAGGGGACACGGAACCGCTCGGTGAAGTCGGAGGGGTGCGTCCTGTGATGAGTGCGATCGTGCTGTCGATGTTGAAAATCGCCTGCCGCACGAGCGTGTAGATGTCGGAGGCGAGAGTATTGGATCTGTCCATGAAGTCGATGAGATTGTCCGCCTCGGTCTGAAGATCGGACGGCAGACTGTCTCGAATCTGGGAGAGTACTTCCCTGTCGCAACCGTAGCTCTTCCTGTCAAAAGAATCTTGAGTCGCCCCCGGAACGGCACCGATGAAATGTGGCCCGTAATTCGTGGTGTACGGGCAGAGTGGTTCCGTCGAATTCGGATCGATGTCCGTACTCAGGAAAGGGTTGATGCGCCTGAGGCGATTGTCCTGAAAAGACGCATCGACCGATCCGCGGATGAACGAAACGTACGCATCGACGGTGAACTCGTACACGGTACGCAGCACGCTTGATGCTCGAAGATTGCAGGTCGCGGTCGCAACCTCGAATGCGTCGTACACTTCGGTCAGTTTGTTCCGGAGAAGGATCCGATCGCTCTCGATGCACAGATTTTTCTCGCGGAGAAACTGCGACTCTATTCCTTCACTGAGGAGCATGCTGCGACGGTCGCGGATGGCGGAAAGATTGTTGCGAATCTCCTGAATGGTTCCTTCGGTGTCGCAGCCTCCGCTTGACGATGGCACGGCGGAAAGTCCGGCATCCGCACGGTCGAGGACGCCCTGCACCCAGAGAGACAGAGCTTCGGCTCCCGCGATCTGCGGGAGGAGAAGCAAGCCGAGGATGATCAGGAGGCGACGCATGGATTACAGTCCGAATTCTTTGAATGGACCCGTCCAGGGACAGGCTGTGCGGGTCAGGGGGGCCCGCTTCAAATCGGTGAGGAGGTCCGCCATCTGACGAATGAATTGCGCCATGGATGCGAAGAGTTTCTGATTGACCGGAATGGCCTGATCGAGTGCGACTCGCTGCCCGAGCGGGAGTGCGACGGAGAGGAAGTCGTCCTGACTCCTGGCGATCTCAGCGGCATTGCGCACGATCGTTCCGACGACACTTATGCCAAGGTAGCTCGGCGACTGCGCGATGGTATCCGAACGGAAACCGCAATCTCCGAGAGTGCCCCGCGCCGCATCTCCGTTCTTGATGCAATACTCCCGCTCGAAATCCTGCGTCAGGAAATGTCCGACGTACGGCGGAATCGAAAAGGGTGTCTTGTGCGCCGTTTCGCTGTAGAGACCGAGACGCGGATCGGCACGAATGCAGGAGAGATAGGGAGAAGTGTTCTCATTGACGAGAGTGGCATTCCTGTTTGGGACCAATGTGTGGCCGCTCATGGACTGAGAGAGGCAGTGTCCGACATAGCATGCGTGCGTGCTGATGCCGTCGGGATAGAAAATCTTCGTCTCCGGCGTACACAATTTCGCCGTATCGGCGGCTTGCAAATTCGGATTCAGTTGCCCCGGATTCCCCGGCACCGTGAGGGATGCCCCGTTATCGAGATATAAATTCTTCAGTCCTCTGCAAATATCGGGGCCCGCAACAGTGGTCTTGATATCCGGAGGCAGACACTCAACGAGCGCGATCGCGCCGCCGTTGCTGCTTGAACTGCTGCTTACGGAACTGCTTGCGCTGCTGTTTGCACACTGGGCAGCAGCCACCGAAGGCTTCCTGCAGAGGTATCCGTGCCTTCCGACCGTGCGGCTGCAGAGCGGAGATCGGACATCCGCACTTGCGCTGGAGGCGCTGCCTCCGTACGAGAACGGATACGCGAGCACTTTTGCGATCGGGCCTGATGCAAGAACGGGATAATCGGCGGCTTTCTTCACGCCGAGACGCGTGAAATGCGAAGGATACACCCACATCAGTCCGAGATCGTCTTTTCTAGCCCAGAGCGCAACGTTGCCGACCTGCTTGAACGCAGGAGTGATGAATTCCCCCGTCGCTTTCGGATCGCCGCTGATGGCAAGCACTCCCGCGATCGCCTGCAGAGAAGATCGAATATCCGTTGCAATCGAGGAGAAGCGAGGATCGGCATCTCTCTGGTCACGGAAGTATCCGTGGTGAAACCGAAGGATCGCCCTGTCTAGGTCCTCCGGACTGAGGGATGCGAGTGCGGAATCGAGCGAGTCAAAATCGCCATCGGCATCATCATCCCACGGGATCAATCCGGCACCGGTTCCGGACCACACCCGCTTGAGGACGAGGCTCAGCGTTCCCATTTTCACGGGACGATGCGGCTCATCACTGATCGAAAGTTCGGAGCCGTTGGTTGCCATCAGAAGATCGTCACCGAGTTTGTCGGCTTCCTGTTCGAGCACGAGAAGCAACATGATCGCATCCCGCAAGGCGACACACCCTCCATCCTCCGCTCCCATCGCAAAATGCAGCGGCCTTCCCGTATCGGTAACTTTGTTCTGACAGAGCAGATTCTTCTTGTCGTCGTACGCGAGCCGAATGTCATCCCTCGTGAGCTGAACTCCGTCACCCTGCCAACGTTTCATTTCATTAATGACGAAATCCATGACCTGGTCACTCGGATACCCGAGAGGGCCCCTGCTTTTTGCATCATCCATGAAGAGATCGAACATGGACGCCTCTGCACTGCCTGCAGGCAGGAGTGTCAGGATCGCCAGAAAGAGGGTAAAGAGTCGTCTCATTCGGGTTTCAGTGAATCGTCTCTGTCGTGAAGGGAGGTGAGTGCGTCCCAGATTTTGGGCATGCAACTCGCGGTATCGGCAAGCAAGCTGAGCTCGCTCCTGAGGTCGAGAGAAGCGCGCTGGAAACAAGTCAGTTGCAGAGCGTAGACATAGTTCACTTCAAAAGAGCGAAGGGCGTGCATCGTGCGGAGCATCGCAGTCCTGGCACGCTGCTTTTCATTCTCGATGCGCGTGCGGAATTTGGTGAGTCGAACGGCGAACACGGCGTGCGTATTGCCGGTCGGACATGCTCCGCTGCATTCCGGATTATCGAAAGTGCTCGTCAGGCACGAAACATCTTCGGTCGCCTGCACGCACAGGTACGAACTGTCACAACAGTACGACTTCGGGTCATCGAGATCGAGGTTCCTCGCCACCATCGCGTCAGCTGCGTACGAAAACTCCGCCAGTTTGCATTCGTACTCACGCTGGAATTCTCCGAGAATCGACGTGAAGGATTCGAAAGTCACCGGACGCAAATTCTTCACCCCGAATGCGGATCGATAGTGCCATCCCGGAAGCGACTCTGCGAGTGCACGCAGGGCGGGAACAGGGGGGCCGCTTCCGCCGTCGGCTTCCGACAGACAGCTCCACTGCGATGGTTTCCTCAGGTAATTCTCCCGCTCATCCATGACCGCAGATACGCTCTGCCGAAATCGATCCGTCGCTTCTTTCAGCGTCTCCAAATCTTCGAAGACCGTGCCCTTCGATGTGCATGTCCTGAGGTCCGGCATCGAACTCTCCGATGACCCGCCGGACGAACCACCTCCAAGGATGTCTCCTCGAAGGATAACGTTCGAAGCAGCCGCAACGATGCTGAGGAGGAAGAGCACCAAAAGCAGCGCCTGATGGCGGTGCGCCTTCTTCAGGAACTTCTTCCATCGGCCGACAACCTGACGGTGTCTCATAGGCCCGGGAGTGAAGAAGAAAATGATGTGGAGGTGGATGACGATGAGCTGCTGAGTACAGAGGTGTCCGGACGATCGCACTGGCCGATGAAGCATGGAATTTCATGCAATTTCCCGAGAAGGTTCACCATATCGCGAATGGGCTTCAAAACTTCATCCGGAAAATCCCCCTGAAACCAGTCGACCATGCCGCTGAGCTGCAGGAGCGCCCGATATCCGCTGTCATAGGAAAAGGCGAGATGGAGCGCCGCTCGTTCCGTTTCCAGAGACTTGATCACGAGACGTTTGCACTCCGTCGCCAGATTTGTCACGTCCTGCTGCGTCATGCCACTCTCTTTGAAACTGCACTGATCGAAGCTCCTCCCCGTCTGATCGCTGCAACCGAGCTGCTTCACCGTCAACGTGGAACCGCCGCTCACCTCGTACGATGCTTTCATCGCCTCGCAGACGGCGCTCATCCTGCATCGGAGCACGCGGTAACTCTCGACTGTCGGCTCGACGAGTTCGGATGACAATCGCTCTCTGGTCTCCAGAATGCCGACATGTTCCGCTTGTGAAAAACCTCCGGTGAGCACCGTGAATTTCCCATCATTGTCCTCCCTCGAGCCGAAGACCACCGCACGGAATTCATCGTGCACGCCACTCATCGCTTTCGAGACCTGCTCGTAGCAGGCCGTCGTCGTCGCGAGAGGAGCGCTGCGCACGGTATCGACCGAAGAGACTATGACGATGCTGAGAAGCGTCATCATTCCCGAGCCGATGGTGATGAATCGTCGGATCTTCATGGAGTGGAGCTTGGGCGGAGATCGATCTCGATCGGGAGGTCCAGATGAGGGAAGAATCGTTCCAGCACCTGAATCGGTGCATGGAGGTACGGATTCTCGTCCTCATCCTCCGGGAGTGTAAGGTCCTCCAGCTCTCCGGCAATATCACTGAAGTCACTCTCGGTATTCGGGAAGAACATCTGCCACTTCGCTTTCGTCGTCGTTTCGGCCGGGAGGAACGCGCACACCACGTCCTCTTTGCACTTTGGCGGCGTCGTGGGGAATTCGTTGCGCACACGCTGGGTTCTGCCTGCAAAGTCGGGGATTCTGTTCGGAAGCCACCTCGAGTAGAGGCGCGCAACTCGTTCCTTCAGATCATTCTCAAGGTGCACAATCATGTCGGGGTTTCCCCGGTCTTCATCGGGCTCGATGAGAACGCTCCGAATAAATCGGCAATACGCACCTCGCATGCTCTTTCGATCGATGGTGAAATCTTCCCCTTCATTTTCAGCGATGCCTCTGTTCCCATCCTCGCGCGCTTCCTGTTCGACTTGAGCTTCGACCGTCGTTCCGTCGATCATTTTTCTGAATTTCCGGAGCACATCTTTTGCAGGATCCAGATTGACCGGAGGTGGAATTTCAAGAATGCGGGGGCTTGGGAGACTCACCGACGGACTGGTGAAGGCATCGAAGACGGATGCATCGGGCAAATCCGGAAGTTCGGGGAAATCCTCGGGGTCTTCCGGAGGGGAGCCGAGAAGCGGCGGATGCGGAAGCTTGATCTTCACCTGAATGGGCCAGAGCACCGGGATCTTGAGATCGCCCTTCGGCAGTGAGAGGAATGAGAAATCGTAGAGCTGATCTTTCGGACGGGAAAATGAGAGATTGCGAAGATCGTCGGGCGGAACATAGTCCTTATTCCGTTTCTCGTGAGGCGGCTTATCGCCCCACCATTCATCCAGAAGAGAGTAGACATCGAGAGAGTATCGCTGGTTGGAACACCACTGCAGCTGACACCGATCCGCCTGCAGCATGGAGTGCTGTATGTGTCTCCAGATGTTTTTCAGTTGTCGTATCTGCTTCGAGCTCTGCGCTGCTTCGAGGAGTTTCTGCGTATTGTCCCTGTACCAATTCGCCATGAACTGATCGATCGTGCGAAGGGGTTCTAGGAGATCGATGAGTTCGCGGCTGAGGGCGTTTCTAAGTATGCGCTGCTCATCCAACGCGTCTCGATACTCACGCAATTTTTCGATGAGCGGATCTGCCTGATCGGCAAACGACGAACGTCCGTTCTGCTGGGCATGCAATGTCTCGTCTTGCTTCCACTCTTCCCACTCGAAGATGAGTGCATCGATCTCCGCCTTGGACGCAAGTGGAACAAGAATCGGAATGCGAACTTCGGTCAGAGGCAAAACATAACTCTTCTTGAACGAAGCGAGAACATTGCCGATGTCTTCGGGGCCGGCACGCAGCGTCAGCTCCACCGTACCGTTCGGTCTTGAGACCATGCCGCGCACGTACTGAAAGAGGGGATTGTTGTCATCGAGACCGACGAGGAATCTGGCAGGCATGATGAGGCGCACGGTCGGATCCCTCACGAGCTCGAGGAGGATTTTCTCCTGTGCCTCCCAGTACTTGCTCATGGCTCGATGGTCCGAGTCGTCAAACATATCCGTTCGAGCATTGTCAGGCACCGTCTTGCTTGCACGCTGTTTCGTTTCGATGATGACGCCGATCGCGCCCGTGATGTCATCCGGATCATCGAAGCCTCTCTGAATTTCTCGGAGCGCCTCGATATCGAGAATCGCAAGATTGGTCTCCTGATCCGCAACCCAGGGGTCCGGAACGGAACGCGAAGGACGCGAAGGATCGGTAATGGTCGGCCCTGGAACATTCTCCTTCTGCGTATTCTCGCTGATGTCGGGCCATTCAGGGGTGTCCTCCGTCGGGATGATCTCACACTGTTCGTCATTGTCGTCTCCCTGCCCCTCTCCGCTTGTCACATATTCTTTCGGATCGAATTCTTCATCTCCCGGATCCACAGTTTCCTCGTAGTACTCGTAGCATTCAGCGCGCAATGTTCCGACAGGGTCCACCTGCACCCCGGGCTCCATGTAGTTCGTCGCATAGTGTCGGTAGTACGAACTCGGAAGTGCGAAATGAAAACCGCTCACTTCGAGATTCATCTGCCAGTAGAAACAACCTTCTCCGCAGACGATGGGTTCAAAGCTGCATTCGGTCATCTTGTTCAGAAAATACGGCTCCCAATCCGTCCGACACGTCGTGTTCGCAATCGCATCGGTAAAAATGGGGGGCTCCGGTGCAAATTCGGGAACAAGAATCGGCGACTGAATGGCATCGATGGGTTCCGGTCGATCTCCGCTTGTTCCTTCACATTCGAAGAGCACGCCCGGATCGAAACAGTATCGCTTCGCCGGCCTCTGGGGGCAACCATCATTGGGTTGATGGCTTTCGCAATCGCAGGTGGAAGTCACGGGGGGGTGAATGCCTGCAAGAACGGACATCCTCCGCCATGCGTCAAAAAGTTTCTTGCAGTACTTGGGTGTCGACTTGTCATGACGGATACACCAACCGAATGGGTTGATATCGATCTCACCGCTACCATCCACCAATTCGACGTACCCGCCGTCAAAGTTGACACACCTTCCCGGTGTCCCGCCGGACGGACACTCCCCGCCGTCGCGCAGCTTGATGTCTTTCGGCGCAAGATTCCCCTCATCATCCTTCAGTTTTGCCAAATCATCATCATGCATCGTTGTGTCATAGATGTTGCACGCCGACGCATACCCGAACGCACTGTCGGGATACTGAAAGCCGCCACGTACTCCGACCCCTGTCACCGCATTGCCGAACGGGCTGACATTGTCGCGCCCGGGGAGTGCGATCGGGTCTTCGGTGCCGTCCCTCTTGAACGCCTTGAACTTCGGCATTCTCAACTGCGATCCTCTCGCAGCACTGTCCACCCAACCTCCGCACTGCACGGAATTGATATTCGTTTTCACTTCATTCACCCCGTACTGAAAATCCTTGTAGTTGAGTGGCACGCTCATCACCGGCTCGAATGACTCTGCGGCCGCAGTCAAACCAAAACCCAGAGTCGCAAGAGCCAGAGAAGTGAGCGTGAAAGTCTTGAACATCTGTGCAATGAAATTCCATCGTGAACAATCGGAGAGAAGTGTACTGCAAGGTTCCGTTTCATGCGCGGTGATGCGTCGGCCGAAAGTATTATGAAAAAACAAAAGTATTTTTCATCAATCTCTTTCTCTTGCGGAGGTATTTCGAAGGGTGTACGTTCGTTCACGTTCTTCTGTTTTTATCGAAGAACTTGGCCAGCGGCCTCCTCTACTTCCATTCCCCCCTCAGAGATGTTCTCTCTCAACAGAGTCGAAATCATCGGCTACCAGACGCAACCAGTCCAGATCCGGAAGACCCCGGGCGGCATCAGCGTGACCGACCTCAACGTGGTTGTTCCGTACTCATTCCAGTCGAATAAAGGCGACAAGATCCAGGGCAAAAGCTTCCACACGGTGACCGTCTGGGGAAGCATGGCCGATATCGCGGGCCAGTATGTCCGACCGGGAAGCCAGCTCTATCTCTCGGGACGTTTGCAAACCGACAGCTGGGATGATGAAAAGACGAAGGAAAAGCGTTCGAAGACAAAAATCGTCGCCATGGATCTCATCATGCTCGATCCGAAGGACGGACAAAGAGATGCGCCCGCAAGTGCAGCGGAGCTCCTCAGTTACTTGAATCGTGCCGAAGTCATCGGAAATGTCACGCGCGATCCGGAGATGCGAACGACCGTCAGCGGCCAGAGTGTGCTGACCATCGGCATCGCCACGAATGAGAAATGGAAAGACAAAGCAACAGGCGAAACGAAGGAGCGCTCGGAATTCCATAACATCGTGATCTGGGGCGACCTCGCCAAAGCCGTGCAATCGTCCGTTCGCAAAGGTCAGCGTCTCTTCGCAGCGGGCCGAGTGCAAACACGCACATGGGAAACGAAAGAAGGCCAGAAGCGCGCGACGACTGAGATCATCGCCGATGCGGTGACGCTCCTCGGCATGCGAAATAGCGATGCGGCAAGCGCGATGGAATCCGATGCAACCCGCGCCTCATCCCCCGTAAGATCCGAACGCAGTGAGCAGAGTGAGCCGGTGGCTGTCGGCGCGAGCCCGGTACCGGAGATAAAATATGAATCCGAAATCAAAGCGGAGGATCTGCCGTTCTAAGAAATAAAACGAACAAAACCCCGCCATTGGTGCGGGGTTTTTTATTGCATTGGTAACTTCCAGACGATAAAGTTTTCGTATGTCAAATAGACTGGCACAGTCTGACCATACGTTCATTGGGCTGATTAAAGATGGTGAGCGCTATGCGTTCTCC